>Ga0207428_10006086_pt1 | contig 11158 bp, 12 predicted proteins | sample RhiMethybrSRZTD1_FD_187600 | JGI IMG/M metagenome (GOLD analysis project Ga0207428, IMG submission 187600) | Populus rhizosphere microbial communities from Tennessee, USA - Rhizosphere MetaG P. TD hybrid SRZTD1 (SPAdes) (version 3) | ecosystem: Host-associated > Plants > Roots > Rhizosphere >... | reverse complement strand
GGACAGTTCCAGGAACCGCTGCCCGCCGGGGACTACACAGCGGCGGCCACAGCCAGGAACCCCTGGAACATCGACTCCGACGGCACACGCAACGGGGCGACGGGGCCGGGCCTGTTCCAGGTCGATCTGCGCCTCAAGTATCAAGTGCGCGCGGGCAGGGATCGACTCCTCGAGGTGTTCACGGACGTGTTCAACGTCACCAACCGCGCCAACTTCGCGAACCCGTCGGGCGATCGACGGTCGACGGACTTCCTCAATCTCGTCGCGCTGCGCGCCGGCGCCGTGCCGACCACGGTGCAGCTTGGCGTGAGGATGGCGTTCTGACGAAAAGGAATCAGGAGTCAGGAACGATCACGTCCGCGTTCGTAGAACCGCCGCGGAAATCAGACTGACAACGAAACCGATCGGCGCGGGCTCGAGAAACGTGATCGCGGCGTTCGTCAACGGATTGTTGTACATCGCCTTGAATTGCTCCATCCGCCGAGTTGCCTCCTCGATCTCCTGCAGGCTCGCGCCCGACGCGCGAGCCTGCTCGATCGCGTAGGCGGCGTACTTGTCGGCGAAGCCGGGGGCCATGTTGAAATACAGCATTTCCCACGTCGCCACGTAGCAGGCAGACGCCACCAGCGTAATCAGCACCCCGACGAGAAACGCGCGGCCAAACGTCAGTGGTGCTGGCGTAATGCGTTCGCGATAGGCACGAATCCCGAAGAAGATCAGCAGGAAGGCAGCGACGATGGTCGCGTACCCGATCACCTCGGCGCGGCCGAAACCGATGCGATCGAGGAACGGGATGGTGAGCAGCATCATCGCCGACAGCACCGCGCCGGAGATGAAACCAAAGGTGAGGACGATCTTTTTCATGGCGTTCGCGGCTCCTAGTCGCCTCGCAGCGTAGGGATCGAGAGGCGCCGCGTCGTCATCCGTTCGAGTGATTTCGTGGAACTGCGGTGAAAATCAACCGAAGTATGTAGTGTCCGGCTTTAGCCAGACTGCCTCTGTAGTGTCCGGCTTTAGCCGGACACTACGCGATCAACCCAAGCCTCCTGCCGACATGTACGGCTTGAGTCCTCCGCCTGACCTGCAACTTGTCGAACAGACGGCTGGCGTGGGTCTTCACCGTGTTTTCGCTGACGAACAGCGCTTCGGCAATCTCGCGAGTGCTCTTGCCGGTCGCAATCTGCTGGAGAATCTCGAGCTCGCGTGGCGTCAGGCCGAGCTGAGACGCGCGCGCCTCACCCGATGGTGCGAGCGGTGGCGGTAGTGCCACGACATCCGAGACCGCGGCGGGCCTGGTTCTCGAGAGCATCATGCCCAGGCGGATGCCTACGGCGGCGAAGACGAACGCGATCACACCTCCGTAGATTTCGACCGAGTGCTCGACTACCACGAACCGGTACTCCGCCACCTTCAGCGCGGCGATCACGACGCCGCCGCACAGGCCGTAGACGAGAACGATCCGCTTCACCGGGAGAGCATATGGCAAACGTGGCCTCGGCCGTAGCCGTCTGTAGAGTCCGGCTTCAGCCGGGCCGCCTGAAAGATCTGGTATTTACGAACGCTGATGGTGAATGATCGACGTCCATGAGCGTTCCGCGCTGGATTCTTCTTCTCGTCATCGCCTCGACGACACTTGTGGCCGCGCAGGTTCCCCTGAGCAAGGACCCGACCCACAAGATGACGTTCGAGAACACGCAGTTCCGGATCTTCAACGTCAACGTCCCGGCCAAGGAAAGCTCGCTCGAGCACCGGCACGAGCTGGACGTCGCGACGATCTCGATGACCGACGGACCGGATACACGAATACAGATCTCCGGCCAGGCGTGGGGCGCGCCGGCGAAGCGGCCGCTCGGCGATTCACGTGTGACCGAGTACGTCGGCAAGCCGCTCAGCCACAAGATCGAGAACATGGGGGCCACCGCGTACCAACTGTTCGCCGTCGAGAACCTGCACAAGAGCGGCTGGTCATCGGCAGCCGCGGCCACAGGGATCGGCACCAAGATGACCAGCGACTCACGCGCCTTCAGGGTGTACGACGTGCGCCTCGCACTCGCCACCGCGCAGACGTCGCACACGCACACGGTGCCGACGATCGCGGTGCTGGTGACCGGCAAGGTGATGTCGGATGGACCGGACAAGCAAGCCAAGGAGAACGCGCCCGCGGCGGTCGGCCTGAAGCAACTCGATCAGCCGGGCCAATGGGTGCTGATCCCCGCCGGCGATACGCATCATCTAGTACGGCTGGGCACGACCGACGCGCGCGTCGTCGAGATCGAAGTTCGCTGACGACTCCGTCAGGAGTTCGTCAGGTCTTCTTAATGTCCCTGTGGCGCGACTCGCGTTCTTGACGCCGGTTGTGACACACTTGGCGCCGCCTTGAGTCTCCTACTTCCGCGCCTTTTCTGGTCCGCGCCCGTGTTCCCCTCCGGTTACTAGCCATGGATCCGACACACCTGCACCTGCTGCTGAATCACGTGCCCACGGTGGGCTTTGCCATTGCCATCGCGCTGTTCTTCCTGGGACTCGTCACGCGCAGCGATCATCTGAAGCAGGCGAGCCTCGTCGTGTTCGTCGGGATCGCGCTCGTCACGATTCCGACCTATGTCACCGGCAATGCGGCACAACTCAAGCTGCTCGAGATGGGCGCAATGGCCGAGGGCGATCCCGAGGGCGTGCGGTCGACGATCTCGCTGGTGCAGTCGCACGAAGGCGTCGCGTTCCTCGCGCTCACGTTCATGGAGGTCACGGGTGCACTGGCATGGCTCGCGCTGTGGCAACACCGTCGCACATTGGTACTGAGCAACGGCATGGGCGCGGCGATTCTGATTCTGTCGCTCGTCACGATGGGCCTCATGGCGCAGGCGGCGAATATCGGCGGCACGATCAGCCATCCGGAGATCCGTGGCGACCAAGAAATGACGACGTTCGCCGGACACATGGCCCGCACGGCCGGCAACTTCGTCCGCGACACGCCCTGGGCGTGGACCTCGGCGGAGACGCTGCACTTCATCGGGCTGACGCTGCTCGTCGGGGTCGTGCTGCTGATCAACATGCGCATGCTCGGATTCATGCGACAGATTTCCTTCGAGGCGCTCGACCGTCTGCTGCCGTGGGCGATGCTCGGCTTCGCGATCAACACGCTCACCGGAATGTTGTTCTTCGCCGCCTCCGCCCACTCGTATGTGGGCAACCCGGCGTTCTACTGGAAGCTGGTGTTCGTGCTGCTCGCCGGCGTCAACACGCTCTACTTCACGTTCGATCGCACGTGGGCGCAAGAGATGGGGCACGAGGCGCCGAGCCTGTCGAAGTTCGCCGCCGTCAGCGCGATGTTCCTGTGGGTGGGCGTGATGTATTGGGGGAGCATGCTTCCCTTCATCGGTCAGGCGTTCTGACGATCAGACCGTGTCTCTCAGAGGTGCTGGATGCAGTTGGCGGCGATGGTGTCGGCGGTGGTGATCGGAGTGACGTTGGTGCTGGTGCTCATCGCCTTACTGATCGACCGGAGCGCCTTCGGTCGCGGGCGTGGTGAGGGCCGTTAGCGATGGAATTCCTGCGGTGGATCGAACAGCTGTCCTACAGCACCTGGGTGCGTGAGTCGCCAAGCCTGCTGGCGTTTCCGTTGTACCTGTTCGTGCACACCCTGGGCATGGCGCTGGTGGCCGGCGGCTCCGCCGTGATCTCCTTCGCGCTGCTCGGGCTGTGGCCGAAATCGCCGCTCAGCCCCTTGGAGAAGCTGTTCCCGGTGTTGTGGTTCGGCTTCTGGATCAACCTGTTCACCGGCGTCTCCATCTTCATGAAAGACGCCACCGCGTACGGCCGCAATCCGGATCTCTACGTGAAGCTCGTGTTCGTCGCCGGCGGCTTGTGGCTGATGGCGGTGATTCGCAAACAGGTCTTCGGCGACCCGGCGCTCGATGCGCACCCGGTCTCGTCGCGCGCCAAGCTGCTGGCGTGGGCCTCGCTCATCTGCTGGTTCGCTGCGATTGTCTCGGGGAGACTGATTGCGTATGTAGGACCGACGCCAGGACTCTAAACTGCCGTCCTTGGTCCTTGGTTCCTGGTTCTAGGTCCGTCCCAGGTCCTCGGTCCGTCCTCGGTCCTTGGTCCTCAGTCTCGCGCGGTGCTCGACGGACCAAGGACGAGGGACCACGGACGGACCAAGAACCAGGGACCACGGACGGACCAAGAACCAAGGCCCAAGTACTAAGGACTAACTACAGGCTTGCCGTCGACGTCCCTGGCGGCACCCGCTGCTCGATCCACCCCTTGATCACGTCGAACACCTGCCGGCGGTTGTTCTCGAACATCGCGAAGTGGCTGTTGCCGAGAATTCCACGGTCCTTCAGGTTGATCACCTCGGCACGGGCGCCCGATTGCTTCAGCGCTTCGAGGATGGGACCGCCGTTGCGGCCGCCGCGCTCGGCGAGCAGATACATGATCGGCATGCCCTTCAGGTTCGGCAGCGGCGTCCCGGCGGCACCGGCCTGACCCACCAGCGGCGCCGTTGCGCCCTCGAACGAGACCACGGCTTTCACGAGGTTCGGTCGTTCGTTCGCAACCAGCCAGCCGAACGGACCACCGGCTGAATGCGTCACCACGATCGTCGGGCCGATGCGATCGATCAGCTCGGCGCCGTGCGTTCGCCACAGGGTCTGCGCCAGCTGGTTGTCGCGCATCGCTGAATTCGCCGCGGCCACCAGCTGATCGACCAGCGGATCGCCGACGTCACCGGTCGTGCCCGGCCACTGCTTGTTCGGCGTCCGAGCTGACGTGACCGTGTCGCGCGTGAGCAGATCGTAGGTGACGAGCGGACCCATCTCGCCCAACGCATCGGGATGGAACGGCGATCGCCCATGGCCAGGGCGATCGACCAGATACACCTTGTAGCCCGCCTGGACGAAGTGATGCGCCCATCCGGACGCACCGCCCAGCCCCATGTAATGGACCATCTGCCCGCCGCCCCCGTGCACGAGCAGCACCGGCGTGGGATGTCGCCGTTCCGCCGGCTCGAAGTACTGCACGAACATCTGGCCGACGTGAATCGTGCCGTAGGGCATCTTCTTCCTGTCGCCCGTGCCGACCCAGAAGATCCCCGTATCGGCCAGCCTCAGCGCCAGCGAGTCGCCGGTCCCTCGCCGCGGCGGCGGCGACTGGCTGTTGCTGCCGCCAACGTTCTTCGTGATCCAGTCGATGATCGGCTGCAACACCTGACGGCTGTTCTTCTCGACCATCATCATGTGGCCGTTGCCGTTGATGCCGCGCGCGCCGAGCCGAAGCTCCTCGGCCTGCACACCCGCCTGCTTGAGAAACGCGACGCCGCCGGGGTTGCCTGGAGAGGCAAACGACGCATCGGCCGTCACGAACAGGACTCTCGTGTTGCGAAGATTCGGCAGCTTGCGCGCCGGCTCCTGCTGCAGGAAGTAGCCGTTGATGCCCGGCTCGGGACTGGCGACCCAGTGGGTCTTGATCTCGGCGGGATCGTTCACCGGCGGATCGTAGGTGACCGGGATGGTGGACATCCCCCATCGGTTCCCACCCCCGAAGCCCGAACCGGCGCCTTCGATGATCACCGTCGCCTTCACGAGGCTCGGCCTCGCTTCGGCGACGAGCAACCCGAACGGACCGCCGGCGGAATGCGTGACGATGATCGCCGGGCCGATCTTGTCGAGGAGATCGGCACCGGCCTGCCGCCACGCCGCGTGCTGCACATTGAGCGCAGCGGCCGGCTGGGCGTTCGCTGGCGTCGGCGGTGCGCCGCGGCCTGCCGCCGGCGCACCACCTGGTGCGCCCGCACCGCCCTGACGACCCGCCCCGGGAGCCGCCGCCGCCTGCACGACATAGCTACCACCCTGCCCGGCCACGAGCTGATCGAGATCGGCCGATCCAACATTGCCCGGCCCTGGCCACTGCGTGGCGTTCTTCTGATATTCGTTGGGCGTGGCCGCGGGATTCGCACTCGGGGGCGTGAACCGACCGGCGATGTTCTCGAGCACCGCCGCGCTCTGCGGGAAGCCGCCGTGCAGGTCCGGGTGAATCGGCGAACGGCCGTGCCCGGGCCGATCGACGACGTACACCTTGAACCCTTCCGAGACGAGATACTGGAACCACCCTGGCCGGCCGTCGGGTGTGCCCATCCAGTCGGTGCCCTGGCCGCCGCCGCCGTGGACCAGCACCACCGGGAATGGATGACGGACTTGCGCCGGAATCATGTACTCGACGTACATCTGCTGGCCGCCGACGAACGCGCCCCGCGCCGTCTCGGCGCGCTTCACGTTGACCCACATGTAGCTCCACTCGGCGACGTCGAGCGGAATCTTCGTGGCGGTGGCGGCACTCTGTTGCGCGAGCGCCGCGGCTTCGGCTCCGCGTGTCGAGAGGGGGCCGAGCACGGCCGCGGCCGCGCCGGCGATACCGAGCGAGGCGGCTCGGCGCATGAACTCGCGCCGCTCGATCTGGCCGCCGGCAAAGTCCTGGTAGAGCCCTTCGACTGGCTGACGCTCGCTCAGGACAAGCCCCTCGACTGCGCTCGGGGGCAGGTGTTTCAGCCGATTAGGGTCATCCGGATCTTGAGAATTCATGTGCCGCTCCAAACATGGGGGAGGATGGAAGAAGCAGACCGGCTAAGAATGTGGTATCGCTGCCTGGGTGTCAATCAGGCGGGAACTGAGCCTAAAGCGGTTCATCGTTCATGGTTCAGGGTTCAAGGTTCCCTTGTTCCGGGTTCCGGCGTTCGGGGTTCAGGTTCGCGTTTGGGCCCGTCCAGCACGATCTCGGCGCGAAACATGAACCCTGAACCTTGGAACACCAGAACCGTGAACCAGGAACTTTGAACACTGAACCATGAACCTTGAACGACACCCAACGGTTACACCCCGCCCCGCGTCCATTACCCAAACGGCTTGACGCAGCAACCCGCTGACTTGACCGCCTTCGAGGCCTTGTATGCCTCGCATGGGGCGCGGATGAAGAGCGTCGCGCTCAACATGCTCGGAAATCGCTCGGATGCCGAGGATGCGGTGCAGGAGGCGTTTCTCCGCGCTTACCGGAGCCGCAGTACGTTCCGGCAGGATGCGTCGCTCTGGACCTGGGTCTACCGGATCCTGCTCAACACCTGCCGGGACTTCGGCCGGCGGCGGGTCTCGCACGGTGAGACGCCGCTGGACATCGAGGACGGGTTTGAGCCGCAGGCGCGCGACGACGACCACCCGCTGCGGCTGGCGCTGATGCGGGCGCTCGACGAGCTCGCACCGATTTATCGCGAGGTCTTCATCCTCTGCGAGGTCGAGGGGCACACGCACCGCGAGGTCGCCGACATTCTCGATATCCCGGAGGGGACATCGAAGGGACGCCTGTTCGAGGCGCGTCAGAAGTTGAAAGCGCGTCTTCGGGGGACGGTCGCAACGGAACATCAGCCGTCGCACACGCTGCGGCGGACGGGCGTGGAGTCATGACGAACCAGGGTTTCGATCAGCACGACGACGAACAGATCTCGCGGGTGGCGCGGTCGCTGCATCGCGAGTGGGACACGCCCGACCTGTGGCCGCGTATCGCCGCCCAGATGCGCGAGGACGAGGGCTCAACGCCGGTAAAGCCGGACACTACAAGATTGCGGTGGCGGTACCCATCGAGTCCGATCTGGCGCCTGGCGGCCGCCGCCGCGGTCCTGCTGACGCTCGGCTCCGTGACGTGGCTGGCATGGCCGCGCGTCGACACGACACCGCCGCCGCGCGCGGCCGTCGACGACGATCGCCTGCTCACCGACGAGGCCGTGGCCGAGATCGAGCGCGCCGAGGCGCAGTACGTGCGCGCGATCGACGAACTGACGCGGCTGACGAAGCCGAAGCTCGAGACGGCCGACTCGCCGCTGATCGTCAGCCTGCGCGAGCGGCTGATGACGATCGACACCGCGATCGACGAGTACCAGATGGAAATCGATAGAAACCGTTTCAACGCGCACCTGCGGCAGCAGCTGCTGTGGATCTACCAGGAGAAGCGGCGCACGCTCGAGCAGGTGCAGGAGTCGGATCGCAATGCGCTGTAGACACGATCAGGCCTCAGGGCTCAGGGCCCAGGCCCCAGGTTTTGGCTCGGTCCTGACTGTCTTCGCGATGGTCGCGGTCGTCCTCTCGGCGACGGCGCAGGTGGCAGCGGCGGCGGAGCGCGCGCGCGAAGAAGTCGTGCGCAGTGCAACCCGAACGATCTCGATCAGCGGCACGCCCGTCCTCGCCGTCGAAAACCAGCTCGGCGCCATCCGCATCAGGACGCACCAGCGCGGCGAGGTGCGCATCGACGCCGTGTTCCGCGTGTCCGCGGAATCGCGCGACCTGGCGAACGAGTTTCTGAATGGTCTCCAGCTCGACGTGACCCAAGCCTCGTCGCGGATCACGGTCCGCACGTCATCGCCCGAGTGGACGCGCCGGTTCCGCAACGTCGGCTTCACCACGGACATCGACGTGCTGATGCCCGATCGGCTGCCGCTCGAAGTGAGAAACCGCTTCGGCGACACGTCGGTGAGCGGACTCGGCGCTGGCGCGACGATCGAGAACGGCAACGGGCTCCTCGCCATGACCGACGGCAAGGGTACCTACCGGCTCGAGAACCGATTCGGGGACATCGACGCATTCCGGCTGACCGGCGACGTCACGCTGATCAGCGCCAACGGCACGATCACCGCCAACACGATCGGCGGCACCCTCGTCGCAACCAATCGTTTCGGTGCGGTCGACGTGAAGGACGTCCAGAAAGACGTGACCGTCGACAACCAGAACGGTCCGATCACAGTGCAGAACGCGCGCGGGAGCGCTCGGGTGAACACGCGGTTCGGTGTCGTCGACGTGCAGTCGGTTCGCGGCGGTCTTCAGGTCAGCAACGCGAATGGACCGATTCGCGCCAGTGACATCGATGGCACGACGCACCTCAAGACGTCATTCGGCGCGGTGGTCGCCGACCGCATTCGTGGACCGCTCACGATCGTGGGCGCCAACGGCGAGGTGCGCGGCGCCGCCTTGAGCGGCGACGTCACCGTGACGTCGACGTTCGGCGCGGTGACGCTGCGGGACGTGACCGGACGCCTCGACGTGCGCAACCAGAACGGGCCCATCTCGGTCACGGCAATCGGCAAGGCCGGCGCGTGCCGGGATGTGTCGCTGATCACGAGCTTCGGGCCCATCGCGCTCTATCTGCCCAGTGGAAGCGGCTACAACGTGAACGCGCGCACGAACTTCGGTCGCATCCGGAGCGACGTGCCGATTCTGACGACGGGAACAGTCGGCGCGGAGACGTTGACGGGGACGATCGGCGGCGGTGGCTGCACGCTGCAGATGATCGGGCAGAACGGCGACATCTCGATTCAAGCCGGCAGCGGACCAGCCGTCGATCTGCAGATTCCCACGAGTCGTCTGCCGCGGCCGCCACGCCCGCCACGTCCGCCGCGCGCCGGCTTCCTCCCCGCGCCACCAGCACCGCCGGCACCGCCGGCACCACCTGCTTCACCTGCTCCACCGGCGCCGCCCGCGCCACCGGCGCCGCCTGCTCCTCCTGCGCCGCCGCGGTAGCGGCGGCGCAAGTGGAAGCCTTTGGCCTTACAACTTACAACTTCACTTGTTCCACTTGTTCCACTTCTTCCACTTTTTCCACTTCAGATATCGGTTCTTTCAACTCCGGCTTGATGTACGACCAGTGGCTATGGACGATGCGCCAGTGTCCGCCGACGCGCGCGTACATCTCGCTCGAATTCCAGCTCGAGATCGGCACCTCGTCGCGATAGCTGATCAGATTGAACGTCAGGAGCGCCGCGTCGCCGTACTCCTGCACGCGAGGATCAATCATGTCGTAGCGATCGACCTTGATCTTCCCCACGAACGGCGCCAGCATCGCCCGCAGCGCGTCCAACCCGTCGATGCGTTTGTCCTGGATCGGATCGAAGTAACTCGCATCTGAAGCGGTGATCTCCAGGTAGCCGCCAGGGTCACCTTTCCCCCATCGATCGAGCGCCGCGCGCTCCATCGCAATGATTGCGTGCATCGTGTCCTCCTCAGTGATCGGAACGCAGAATGCGCTGGAACTCGGGACGCTCGATGAGTTTTCGAACTCCCGCGACGAGATCCGGCGTGTGGAACGGGTGCTCGCGGTGGACTTCGGCATAGGCCGCATCGAGCGCCTCGAGCTGTTCGTGCGTGTCCGGCGCAGCGTCGCGCACCCGGGTGATGTGGGTCCGGGCAAACAGCAGCTTCTTGGGATCGACGAACCCGGCGTTGATGAACGCCTGCGTCTTCTTGGCGCATCGGCACGGGTTGGCCTCGTTCACCAGGCCGCACTCCTCGTGCATGAAGCGATGCAGGTCGCGCCGCGCGCGCGAGAGCTTCTGCCGGAAGTTGTCGCGGCTGACGTCGAGCAGCTCCGCGCCGATTGCGTCGGTGACGCCGAAGACGGTGCCCAGGATGTAGACCAGGCGCTGCTCCCGGTCGAGACAGAGCAGCATGCCCATCGAGCATCCGATTCGCGCCTCATCGACCAGCAGCTGTACGTCAGCCGGCACGCTGTTCGGATCGGGCAGGTCGAGATCGGGGGCCGAGCGCAGCCCCTGACTGTAGACCTCGAACGTGTAGCCCGCCTCCTCGGCTCGCGATCGCTTCATGTTCAGCACGTGATTGACGACGATGCGATAGAGCCAGGTGCGGAAGCGGCTCTTGCCCTCGAAGCTCGACAGGCTCGTCAGCAGTTTGATCAGGATTTCCTGCGTGACGTCCTCGGCATCCGCCGGGAAGTACACCATGCGCAGGGCGATGTTGTAGATCCAGCCTTGATGACGCGCGATCAGCGTCTCGAGCGCATCGCGGCTGCCTTCCTTGATGCGAGCGATGAGCTCGCGATCGTCGACGTCGGTCGGGGCCGTCTCGGCCAGCGGATTGGGTTGGGCCATCGAAGTCGTGTCCGTTCGAATGGCTTAGACACGCGAGGAGGGCTGCTGTGACAACGTGGAGTTCACGGTTCAGAGATCAAGGGTTCACAGTTCCGGGTTCCTGGTTCGTCCGTTCAACGTTCACGGTTCAGTCAGGAGTTCGTAGCGACGCCGATCGAACTCCTGACTGCGGAACCCTGAACCGCGAACCGGCGAACAGTGAACGCGGCACTCTGAACTAGTGAACCCTTGGACCGT
>Ga0207428_10006085_pt1 | contig 11163 bp, 10 predicted proteins | sample RhiMethybrSRZTD1_FD_187600 | JGI IMG/M metagenome (GOLD analysis project Ga0207428, IMG submission 187600) | Populus rhizosphere microbial communities from Tennessee, USA - Rhizosphere MetaG P. TD hybrid SRZTD1 (SPAdes) (version 3) | ecosystem: Host-associated > Plants > Roots > Rhizosphere >... | reverse complement strand
TTTATGAATTCTTCGAGCTTCTTCATAGTTTCAGGATGCAAGTGATGTTCTATACCTTCTGCATCATTATTAGCGGTTTCCTCGTCGACCCCAATTATCATGAAGAATTCAGCTAAAAGACCGTGTCTGTTTCGAATATTTCGAGCAATACGGGTTCCTTCATTGGTTAATTTGATGCCTCTATATTTTTCGTACTTTAGATAGCCCGTTTCATCGAGTTTCTGCATCATTTTGGTCACACTAGGTGAACTCACATTGAGGTAACTTGAAATGTCTACCGTCGTAGCATATCCCTTCTCTTGTACTAGTTCATAAATTACTTCTAGATAATCCTCCATTCTATCTGTCCGATCCTCTTTCTTTACACTATTTGCATAGCGAATAGCCTCTAGTCTATTCTCCTTGTCCAATCCTGTCACCTCACTCAGTTTATTCATCAGAAGGACCACCTCTTTAATTTCCCTTTTTGTCCTACTAAATATTTAGTAATCATCTTTAAACCAACAGTCCTGTAAGATACATTATTAACATCCCCAATGCAAAACCTATGATAATCCAATGATTACTTAGCAATCCTCTACTTCCATTGGTGTGATACATCCAAGAGCCAATCGAGTAAACTACTTGGAATATTGCACCTGCACCAATTGAAAGAAAAATAACAGTTGCGATAGGAGAGTACAAAAATCCACCTATCCAGGCTCCCATGATTGTAGGACCTCCTGCTATCAAACCCATGATAATTAACTTTGCTACAGGAATTCTTCGACTCTTAGCCATTGGTGCTACAATCGCCAACCCCTCTGTTGTGTTGTGCAAAGTGAATCCTAAAATCAAAAATGAGCTTAAAGCTACCTCGCCTAACAGTACTGCTGCTCCAATAGCCAGGCCTTCTCCAAAATTATGTAATCCGATACCGATTGAAATCATCATCGATATGGCTATGGGCCTTATCAACAGTTGTTGTTGGAATGACGTAGAAGTAGATTTCATGTCCCTTGTTCCTAGATCAGGTTCTGGGTGGCTTGAATATTCTGTCTTATATTCAATGTCAGGTTTTGAACGCTTTGAGGCACGCTGAATGAGTCTCTGTGAAACATATAGTAGGGTTATTAAAGTAACGATTGCAACCATAATAATCAGAATTTGTGCATTAAAGGCTGGTGCAAGATTATCCACTGCTATTTCGTTACTCTCTAGTAGAGCGTCTATACCAAGAAAAACTAATAATCCTGCAGTAAGGCTAAGGAAAAAGTTATACTTATTAGGACTTAACCTTCTAATGAATGGATACCATACAAGACCCATCATCACAGGAATTATGCCTACGTATGTACCAATGAGAGCAAATGTTGAAGCCTGTCCTACTGTTGGGCGCGGCGCCGCAGCTGCAGAATTGACCAATTTATCAAATCGGGTTCCATCGTCTGTAGTTATCCCTATCGTATATGGCTCTCCAGTATTCCATACAAAGGGGATTATTACCTTAGCATCTGCGAGTCTAGTTAATGTTCGTCCAGGCTCAACTGCTGCAGGATATATCCTGTCATTCACATCAGCTTGTGCGATGCTGATCTCTGAAGGTCCAGTGTTTCTTACAAATGCTATTATCATATTGTTCTCTGAAAACTGAACCTTCTCGATAGAAATTTCTGGTAGCGGCTTGATAGAACTTTGGAATAAGACTCCCGAAGAATTCAATAGCAATACTACCATTGCCCCAATAACGATAAAGGGAATAACTCCAAATAGTATAGTACGCTTCGAAATTCTGTGAGTGTTACTGGTATTGCCTTCCTCTATTTCCATTAATTTACGCCTCCTGTTGGCACTAAGCCAGACGTCTTATTAAAATCAGTTGTAGAGTAATTAGTAATATTCCTTATTGAAGTAACGTTTAAATTCTCATTAATAGACTGATTTGTCCCCTCTTTTACAAGAAATAAACCTGTCCACCCTTTCTCAGCAAACTCAGTCTTGTGAGCATGGAACATATACTTTCCCGGATATTTATAGCTGAATTCCAATATTCCACGTTCTGCCTGGTTCATAGTAACGATATCGGTATATTCATCTGGTATCAATTTCGTACCGGTTTTATAGAAATTAAACATATTTGCGTGTAAATGGAAGTTGTTTAGAGGATCAAATTCAAGCATATTTAATAGATATATTCGAATTAATCTATTTTGGTCAATTTGAATTGGATGGTGCATGTAATAGTATGGGATACCGTTAACTGTATAGAAGTTATTTTCAGTATCAAAATCAGTATCGTAACCATTCATTAACATTACCATCTCATCTGCATTTGCTCTTGGTTTCTTCGGATCTATTATCAATGCACCATAAAGACCATGGGTTATGTGTTCCTCGAGTGGCTGCATATGACAATGGTATGGAAATACTCCAAATGGTTCTGCGGTAAATTGATATGTGAATTTGCCCCCAGGTGCAATTCCTTCAAAGACTCCATCCATTTCAGAAGGGTGTATACCATGAAAGTGTATTGAGTGGAATTTAGAGCCGTTATTAATTAAAGTGATCCTGATTGTATCGCCTTCTGTAGCTCGTAAAGTTGGCCCGGGTATTGTACCGTTATACGTCCATACATTATAGAAGACGCCTGGAGAAACTTCTTTAGTCTGTTGGTCCGATGCAATCATTGTAAAATCTCTTATCACAGTTCCATTAGAAGACGTTGACAGTTTTCCGTAATTAAATTCCCTCAGGTATTTCATTGGGTCTACAACTGCAGTCTTCGGGTTTATGACGAATGAAGTTGGATCTAAAACATCACCGGTTGTTTGAAGCGTAGGATAGCCTGGTGTATGACCACCAAATGTGTTTAGCTTTGATGAATTTTGATCGCTAAGGGAACTTTTACCATATAACGCTGTAGAGATAGCAAAAACAATAATGGAAATAGCAATACCAAACAGTACCGCTATTCGTGGGTAACTCATCAAGTTTATTAACTATATTTAAGTTAGTTAGAAATGCTAATAAATGTTTCCCTAGTCTAACAATTATAGTCGGAGTATGCTGAACTATGAGTGTGCTCATTAGATTTTTAGATTTTTACCGATTTTGTAATCCCACCTATGTTGTTATTCTAAATGTTGTTATTTTAAATGGATTCTAATCCCCCCATGAAATAAGGGGAATTAATTAAAAATGGACTATTTTAAGGAAGATCAACATCCATTAGTAACAAAATTCTTCGAAAAAAGTCATTTTATATAAATACTCATAAATGATTGTTTGCAGTATAGACTATTAAATGAAAGGAAAACCTGGTAGTAAAATAACAAATTACCTTACAAAATTTTATGTGAGGTATACCAGCACCATATCTCTCAACAAAAATCTGCTACTTTCAGGTTCGGCTGGTTTTATTGTTAGTCTTATCGTTGCATATGTATCTACGAAATATTCCTATGGTGATTTTGCAACTTCTACATTAACTGTAATAACCGGATTCATCTCCTCTAAAGTAATCTTTGTTATTCTTTTTCATCTTGATAATAAGAAGAAATATACAAAAAGATTTACTGGTAAATTGAACTTTGATATTTTAAAACAAATAGTAACAAAGATGATATTTGCTGATGCTATATTTGATATTATCAATAATGTATCACGGTTCTTCATTCTACTTGAATTGTTGAAAATAGAATATCAGCCAGTACAAGCTGCAACAATAGCATCTATTATAGCCTCATGTTTCTCTTATTTAGCTATAAATTTAATTGTAAGACGTATACATGTATTTAGATTTAGGAAAAAGTTATTCTAAGTAATATAACAAAATATCCGTACTAACGATATCCAAAAAAGAAAACTTTAGAGCTTTATAATCCATTTTATAATTAAGAATCCTAATTTAGAACCGATAGCATCACGGGTACCGAGGCATTAGCACCGAAGTTTATTCAAATACCACTATAATCAATTATACGTTCCTATAAAAAGATAGTTAATCTTGTAGGTGGTTTGTAAAGAAACTATCATATTGGGTGATTAACTACTCCTTATGAACAGTCGATCGTCATACAGTTCAAAAAAAATGTACTGTTATAGGTTGATCCAAAAATATTAAAATGACAACACCACAATTCCAACATAAAATAAGCTGGGTAAAATAGAGGAGATATCCTATCATAGTGGCCATCCAAAATGATCACCCTCTTCTACAGCATCATTTACGTTTGCACTATCCTGCGTCCAGAACTGATCGGCCATGGGTGATGTTGCTGAAAGGTCGCTTGAAGAACCATATAAGACTTGTACTGCACCTCCATTCTTTGTAGACCCTATATCTTCGCTTGGTACGCCAATAGCAAAGATCATCTTTACCATCACCGTTGAAATCTGCTTTACCTCAATGGCATTGACATGAGAGAATAAAAAAGAAATTGATAATTATGATAATACCGCTAACAAAAAGACACTAACTAAAATTCTAGTTTTCTCTAACTTATCCTTAAATGATGTATGTTGTTGATAAATCTTTATTTTCAACTCTTCAGTAGCTTTGATGAAACTTAATGTTACTATTAATACTTATCCTCTTTTATGTACGAACCATATAGTCAGGAAAGTCAACGAAATAGATGCGACCATGGAAAATGGCCATGGTATAAGCAAATTGGTTACAAAGTTAAATCCTATAGACAGTAAAATTATCGTGATAGCTTCTTTTCCTGAAAGAGCTTTTTTATTTATTCTCCAGATTGCAACTGCAATTAGTAAAATAAAATATATTCCAAAACTAAATGGAAGAGGAACGAATACGTTAAATATAGATCCTATTAGAGGAATAATTACTACTAAAATTAAGACTTCCTTATACCAAGTTCTGCTTTCAAACACGTTACTTGGTTTGGAATGTGATTATATTAATTTGATGCTCAATACCAAAACAAAAGGGCAAACCGAGGAGGTGCGAGGGTAGTTTGGACGAACAAAAGAAACAAACGATTCCCTCCACCTGTCGGTTTTTCGAGATTTTCTGTATTCGAGATGGAGATTAGACTTCGTTCTTACCTAAATATGAGATTTGCTTATCCTCTGATTACTTATCGTATGATAAGTCTCTATTTTACATTTGAGAGTTTAAAATTTATTAAATTTGATTTAAAGGTTTCTCGGTACTTGACTTCTGCTCTCCGATGAAGTTCAATTGTCATCGGCTAAGCTCTACACATATTCTTTTTAAAGCAAATTAATTAGAACAAACGTATGTAATCAAGTTACCAAATTCAAATTAATTACAGTCTATATCTCTGGATAGAAATTATGCTCTTTCAGAGAATTTTTGGATATACATCATGTGTCTTGATGGTTATTTTACTATCTAACTTGATATTAGTTCCAATTTCACAAACTTCTATGTTTAAGGTAGAGGCACAGCCTTTCGACAGAAGCACCCTACGAGACAAAATTGATCAGATAAGGAACAATGCACAGAATATCGTTAAAAAATTAAAAGATGTTCCAGGGGAGAAAATACCAAATGATTACATTGTAGTATTAAAGGATAACAATTTTCTATCATCTGTATCATCGTTAGCTGGTAAAGCCAGAAGCGATGGTGCAACCATCCAACACGTTTACGATGACGCTCTACAAGGTTTTTCTATGAAAGTCCCAAATGAAGATGTGCTTGACGAAATTGTAGCCAATCCCGGAGTAGATTATGTACAGCCGGATGTGAAGGTGAAAGCGTTCGCACAGAGTTTACCAACTGGCGTTAATAGAGTAGACGGTGACCTGAGTTCAACTAAATCTGGAAACGGGAAAGGAAGCGTAAATGTTGACATAGGTATTATGGACACAGGAATTGATCTGAATCATCCTGATCTCAATATATATAGACAAGTAACCTTTGTTTCAGGTACTGCGAACGGTAACGATGATAATGGTCATGGTACAGCTGTGGCTGGTATTGCAGCGGCAAAAGATAACTCTCGTGGTGTAGTGGGCCTGGCTCCGGGTGCTAGATTATGGGCAATTAAGGTTCTTGATAGTAACGGTATTGGTTCTACTTCCGACATAATAGAAGGAATTGATTATGTTACTGAACATGCGAATGAGATAGATGTCGTGAATTTGAGCTTTGGTGCCATTGGACAAAATAAGGCTCTCCACAGTGCAATCATTAAATCTGTCGCAGCTGGAGTAACTTATACTGCTGCAGCGGGTAATGAAGGTGTGGATGCATCATCTGTATTTCCAGCAAGTTTCCCAGAAGTAATAGCCGTATCAGCAATTGTTGACACCGATGGAAGGTGTGGTGCTATTTCGTCTACAGTTACACCAGCTGGGAAAGATGATACTTTTGCAAGGTTTAGTAATTATGGGTCAGTAGTTGACGTAGCTGCACCAGGAGTTTTTATCAAAACAACAACGAGAGGGGGTTCTTATACTACATTCAGTGGTACTAGCGCTTCAACTGCTCACGTTACCGGCGCAGCCGCATTATATGAATCTGAACATCATAATGCAACCCCCTCAGAGATAAGGAATGCTATTAGGATCTTTGGTTCCACACCAGCCACAAAATGTGATGGTAATGGTCACGGTTACTTTACAGGAGATCGTGATAACTTTGCCGAACCATTATTGTACATGCCGCGTCTATAAAAGAGATTAATACACTGGCAAAGAACAAGTCTAGTATTATACCTAGGATAACTTTTTCAAAATTAAAGTTAGGATTTGTAAAGCTGATTTGGGAATATCTTATAAATCTTAAACTGCTGTCTGAATATTAATCTTCACCATTGTAAAAATTGCTACGTGATACCTGCACAAAAAAAATTTAATCATAGCGTTTGGACTCGAATTATTAACAGTACGATTCTCGAGGGCTTAAACCCCACGAAAGAGAATGATTTTTTTGTACTTACTGCAACTGCAATTACTATTTGAATTAATAAAATAAAGATTAGAAAATATAGGAGAAATGAGTTGTGTTATGAACAGTTAGTACGTTTCTATAAATAGCTACCTTCAACATGTTATTCGGTTGTTTTTCCGTCAAATTCTGCCTCGTTATCTTCTGCTTCCTTTTTAGTAGATCTTGTTATTCCGTCCTTGTGATGGGGTGGAGCATAAAGTGTGTACATTTTCAGATCTGCTTGACCATCGATATTAATGATATTATGCTTTGCTCCAGTTGGAATTACGATTGCATCGCCATCCTTGATTTCGTACTCATTACCGTCTATAATGCATTTTCCATGACCGCCCTCAATACGAAAGAATTGATCATTTTCAGAATGAATTTCTTCTCCTATTTCCTCTCCAGGTGACAGACTCATCAGAACAAGTTGAATATGCTTGGAACTGTACAAAACTTTCCTAAAGTTTGTGTTATCTAAGGTGTCTTTTTCGATCGCTGTTTTATATCCCTTCATTATCTCATACTTGATCTAATTTTTGATATTTAAAGCATGGGAATCACGTTAGGCTGGATTCTAATCCATGAAATTTCACTGATTGGGAACCAACTATTAGTTCCGATTAAATATTTAGTCAAATCTTATGTTGGAATCGAATTGCTAACGTTATGGTCCCCGATGGCCGAGCAGTAAATTAGTTCTCTAATCTAATTCTATGACAGAAAGTAGGAGAAATATGAGCAATGAAGGTCCACTTTATAATTTTTGAGCTTTTAATACAACGTATTCTATTAATCTTTTTTTAGATAAAGTCATCATCTTTACCAATGATTTCCAAAGGATTTTCTCAATATAAGATGGATAGTATGCCATAATTTTCTGCCGCAGTTCTTTCCTGTTTTGAGTATAATAAAGAGCAAGTGGTTCAAATACTTGTGAACCAATCATAGATACATTCATTATTTCGAATCGGTATCTACTAATAGTTGACTTGACGTATTCAAATCCATAATGCTCTGACGACCAAGTCAGATTCAGAATGCCGAGATTAAATAGTTTTTTCAAGACATTATCCAAGGAAACAGTCACAGGCATGGCTATTACCAGTAACCCTTTGGGTTGCAATATTCTATAACTCTCGGCAATAAACGTGTCAAATGGTTTGAAATGTTGCGCAGATTCTAATGCAATGATCCTGTCAACAGTACCAGTTGCAAATGGTAAGCATAAAGAACTGCTATTAATGTAAGTAACGTTGGTTCGTAGACACCAAGCATTTGATACTCGTGCATTTTCAATCTTACTAGAAGCGATCTTGAATCCATTAACGAGCTGCTGAGAATTAATATTCACGCAGATGATATTCCTGAGTTTATACTCCCCACTCCATTGAAGCGCTGGTGCTCCGTAGCCGCTTCCAACATCAGTTAGAATTTTAGATGACCCAAGATCCGCAAGTTTTCCTACCAGGGTACATAAATTAGTTTGAGCGTCAACTGGATTGTTTGCATCTCCTAGCCAATAGCCAAAATTGAGCATAGAAGCACCTGTGGCAGCTTGCATTATGGGCGATAAGGAATTGTAGAGCTTAATAACATCTTTCTCGTTTCGTCTCAATGTCCATAGAATCGCATCAATTGGGTTAACTGTGAGCAATCGCTGAATTTATCCTTACAAGAGCCTTTAATTAATTAATGCAATGTCCATCAGATATATTGGAAAGAGGAACATCCGAATTTATTTGGTCAATGAGTAACTGCAATTAACAGATTTAATTTAATAAATCAAGTTTAATTATATGATATAATGTATATAATAGATATATCCCGTTGGAACCTATTCTATTATCTTCATTAATCTTTTCTGTAGTTGCAATGGTATTGTCACTAGCTAGAATATTAAGGTCATATAAAGAAGGTAAACGTAAGAGACAATCTGATCTTTTTTCGAATGTTACAAATATCACCAGAATAATAGAAGATGAAAAATTTGTTCAATCAAGAAGGGCACTCAGAAAAAATAAACTCTTAAATCAATTAAGGGAAGGAAATGGAAACGATAATATAATTTTTGAACTCGATGTGGCAACAGAGGATGCAGCTAGAAATGTGGCGTCTACTTATGATAGATTAGGTTTCATACTAAAACATGATAAAGAGTTGGAAGATGAATTTGTCCAGTGGCAGAGCTATGTTATTGCAGATATGTGGTTACTAACAAGAGATCTCGTAACCAAAAAGTGGCGGTCAAAAAACCAATCCTATTTGAAAGAATTTGAACGAATTGGCAAAAAAGCAGTAGACATTGAGACATAGATAAATCATCAAGATAATAGAACGTAGGAAAATGAAAGACATGATATCACTAATGGAACAGTTGAAGACTTTACCCTAAACTTTGCATGGAATCCAGAAATTGACAAGATACTATTAAATTTGTTAACAAATCCTACGTTAGGACCCCTCAACTAAATTATTCCACGATTCTCTAATGAATGATCAATAAATGAGAAAAAACACACTGTGATTTGATAAATGTGAAGAAATGCAATAGTATATTCACTATTAGTTGGACTCGAAGGAAATGCCTAGAAGAGAAACTCGAATTATCTAAATTTGACTTATCCGACAAACCAGATCGATCCTGACGAAACCTTAATGGAAGAAAAGGTTATTAAAATACATCAAACAGTTCTCAATTATGTCTTCATTGGAACAATTACGAGAAGTTGTGCGAAATTTGGCTGATACATTCAACAACCCCAATGTTAGAGAATCATCATATTTTGATTTTTATGACGATTCGTTGAATATTCATGGTTTTCCTCCAAATCTTCCATCCAATAAGGAAGGTTTCAAACAGTTCATTTATCTTCTGTGGAAGGCATTTCCTGACATAAGGATTATCTTTGACGATATCATTATTGAGGGAAACAAGGTTGTATGCAGATACTACCTAACCGGCACACACAAAGGTGATTTTGAGGATCTTCAACCAACTGGAAGACAATTCAATGTCAATGGTATGACAGAATTTTCTTTTCGTAATGAAAAAGTCATAGAGCGTTGGAATCTGGTAGATATGGTTTCATTGAGAGAACAGCTGACAACACACACTTAGACTCGCTCCTATTATGGCTATAAAATAATATTTTCACATACGTCCCCAAATCCATCATTATCTTCATCTTTTTGATCAGGATTGGCCGCATATCGACAGTTGTCTTTAAAGTCAGTTATTCCATCTTTATCTTGATCTCCCATTTGACACGCGTCACCGTATTCGTCGCCATTCGTATTTTTTTGATCGGGATTTGGTGTGCTAGGGCAGTTGTCTTGTGAGTCATCTACACCATCGTAATCTATATCAATAGGGATATTGGGAGGTGTCTTTGGCGAATAATCCTCAACAAAGAAACCTCTCCACTCGCCTGGATCTTTTAATAATTCTTTTACAAAGCCCTTCCCTGGTACAAAATATTGCTGCCAATACCATAATTTTCCATACTTCACTCCTGGATACCAAGTAGCTTCTACTTCCTTATTTGGGAACCTATTATCCCATATGTTAAAGGTGTAAGCGTTGTATGCCTTATCATAGTGATATCCATACGCTACAACTTGATGATTAAGGCCAATATCTCCTATACTAGACGCACGTACTAATCCCAGTACAACTGGCTTTTTTTGGTCAAGAATACGCACAGCTTTAGAAACTTCACTATCTGTTAATGGTCTTATACCGGGTAAACATCCGACAGTACATTTCCCAAGAATTGTGCCTTTATTTTCAGTTGGTGCCATGGTCAAATATACATATCTAGGTACCTCCTCCAGATTACTTACGGAACCCACGGGTGATGCACTAACTGCGATACTTCCTAGTGCTTTAAGTATTCCTAGAAGACTTATGTCTAGACTGTCATGTAATCGGTCCAAAATGTACTCTGATAGAGGATTATCATTTGAAGGTGTACTAGTATAACCTGGAATCATTTTATGAGCATAGAAGTAGTCTAGGGCTGCAAATGCCATACCTCCACACCGTCCTTTGGTCGAGAATTTAAGATCTCCTTTGTAAATGAAATCAGGAATATATTTATCGGGAATTACCCTATAGTCAGTAGTGTAAGAATTTGGAAATTTAAATCCATGATAGTAGCCAAAATCAGTTCGTACTGTTCTTGAAGAATCTGAGCTAACAGGAGTGAATTTCGCTGAATTCCTCAGAGCTATATCTGGGTCGTATCCAGCAG
>Ga0207428_10006084_pt1 | contig 11163 bp, 5 predicted proteins | sample RhiMethybrSRZTD1_FD_187600 | JGI IMG/M metagenome (GOLD analysis project Ga0207428, IMG submission 187600) | Populus rhizosphere microbial communities from Tennessee, USA - Rhizosphere MetaG P. TD hybrid SRZTD1 (SPAdes) (version 3) | ecosystem: Host-associated > Plants > Roots > Rhizosphere >... | reverse complement strand
TACCTATCTCGTTCAGCGGCTGAGGGAAATAGACGAGGGCGGAACCTCGCTCCTCGATAATTCGATCTTGATGTTCGCCTCCAGCCTGTTCGACGGCGACGCGCACAGCGCGGATCACTTGCCCATCGTGCTCGCGGGCAAAGCCGGCGGCGCTTTGCGGACGGCCCGTGTACTGGACTACCTCGATAAAGGCGATGACAACCGGCGCGCCTGCAGCCTTTACCTCTCGCTGATGGACCTGATGGGCGTGCGGCTCGATCGTTTCGGAGACACGGACAAACGGCTGGCGGGGTTGTAGCCGACCCCGCCGCGTTAGCGGCGCATTGAATTTAGCCGTGGTATTTTTTTCACGTCGCGTCAGCGACGATTGAATTCAGCCGTCGCCCGCGCGACGCGGGAATATTCTGCGACCATCCCGTGGGTTGATGGTCTTTGAAAATTAAATGCAACCACGCAATTCAACGTAGGGGCAGGTTTTCCCCGCCCCTATCGCTCGGGTCACGGACCAGGGCGGGGAAAACCCGCCCCTACACCAATGGTTGTATTTAATTCTCAAACATCATAAACGCACGGCTAAACTCCGGCGCCGCAAATGCGGCAAGGGGAACTGAGTAGTTACCGCTGAAGATCGAGTTTTAATGCGGTTTTCACTCGGGCATTCAGGAAAAGCAAACCACGGGGCACACGGGGCGCGGGGAAGAGCGTAACTAGAGCGGATTGCAAATCAATGTACGGCATACTGAGAGGACAGTACGGATCAGTACCGCGAGCGGTAGCGAGCGGGCCTCACTCTGAGACCCGCTCGCTACCGCTCGCGGTACTGATCCAGTCGGCGTTCCCGTACATGCAATTGCAATCCGCCCTAAACACCCCCGCGCGCCCCGTGTTCTCCGTGGTTGATTCAACCTTAACATTCAAATCGAAGACGCTGTAGATCGCCTGGAAAACACCTGAGGCCGGCGAGCCCACACGCCGACTGAAGTGATTTTTCAAACCCTTCCATCCACGAGGAACACCAAACGTCACGAAATTCCGGGTTCGCCTCGCCCGCTTCTCTTCGCGACTTTCGGTGACGTTTACATTGGAGGCATGTATGACCAGAGCCATTTTGAAATCACTTTACGCGGCGCTACTAACGCTGTTGCTGGCGTCGTTCGTTTTAGGGCAATCGGATCGCGGCACGATCACCGGAATTGTGACCGACAGTTCGGGCGCGGCAGTGCCTGGCGCTAACGTGACGGTGACCAGTCAGGCGACGAATGCCAATTCGACGGCGGTGACCACCGGTGACGGCGTCTATTCGATCGTAGCCTTGCCGCCGGGAACTTATCGCATCCGCATCGAAAAGAGCGGATTCAAACGCGCTGAGATCGGCCAGGTGACGGTGGTGGTCGGCAACACCACTGCGGCCAACGTCACGATGGAGGTCGGGCAAGTGAACGAGATTGTCGAAATCGCGGCGGCGGCCGGCGGACAGGTGCAGACCGAGAACGCCAAAATTTCGTCGCAGGTCTCGAATAAACAGATTGACCAATTACCGCTGGTCGTGAGCGGTACGATGCGCAGCCCATTCGATCTGACACTGCTCACGCCGGAATCGAAGCCCCTCGGCCTGGGCGGCGACGCGGGGGTGCAAGGCCCCGGATACACGTCCAACTTCTCTCTCGGCGGCGGGCAGGGCGGTACGTGGGGTATCACGCTCGACGGCGCGTCGTCCGGTACCAGTCGCTTCGGTTCGACCGAATGGGCAAGTCTGAACACTCCCTCGATTGACGCCATCACGGAATTCGCCGTGGACACCAACGGCTTCAAGGCCGAATCCGGTCGCGCGCAGGGCGGGAGCTTGAACTTTTCGTCGCGTTCGGGCACGAACGAGTATCACGGGACGATCTATGAGTTCGGGCGCAATAACTTCTTCGACGCGCGCAATTACTTCGAAGACAAGGCCAGCGTGCTCAAACAGCACGATTACGGGGTGACGCTCGGCGGGCCGGTGCGCATCCCGTGGATTTATAACGGTAAGAACAAGACCTTCTTTTTCGGCTCGGCGGAATGGTTTCGCAACCGCGCCGGCTCAGGCACTTTTGTCACTTCGGTGCCGACGTCCGAGATGTATCAGGGCAATTTCAGCAAGTGGGTGGATTCGTCCGGCAAACTGCTGCCGATCTACGATCCGGCGACCACGCGCCCGAATCCGAATTTCAATGACAAGGCGCCGATCAGCGAATCGAATCCCCGGTTCATTCGTGACCCTTTCCCCAACAATATCATTCCAAAGGAACGGTTCAGCCCGCTGGCGCAAAAATACCTGGATTACGTCGGTAACACAGTCTTCCCGAATTCGGCGGGAGCGCCGGGCACGTTTGCGTATGTCAATAACAACTACCGCAGCTTCGCGGGCAGTTCGCTCTTCCCGTGGACGAAGTGGAGCGTCAAGATTGATCACAACTTCTCCGAAAAGCATAAGATCAGTGGCCTGTACAACTACGGCTTGAGCGAAGTGCTGCCGGGCGTGGACGGATTCCCGCAACTCCCCGCTTCCGTCAGCAACTTCCGCTTTACTCATCAAGACAGCCACGTCTACCGCGCCAACTACACATGGACGATTAGCCCGACGCTGGTCAACTACCTCTACGGAGGCGTCAATTGGTGGAAGCAGTTCAATTTCACGCCGAACATCGGCGGCGGCTGGAAAGACCGTGGCATCTGCCTCCCCGGCGCGTTCAATTGTGACGAGGCCCTGTTGCAGGTCGAGTATCAGAGTGACGGTTACAACGCCTGGGGCGGTTCGAATGGTGACGGTTCCGAAAACCCGATCTTCACCTTCGGCGACGATCTGACAGTGATCAAAGGGAGCCACACGATCAAGGGCGGTTACCTGTACGAGCGGATGCATTACAACGGCTTCGGGCGGCAGACGCTGGCGGGGCTGGTACGGCCGAGCCGCGCGCAAACGAGCATTCCGGGGAGCGGCAACTCCAGTTTGGGCGGCGGCAACGCCTTCGCTTCATTCCTCCTCGGCGAGATCAACAGCGCCCAGACCGAAAATGACCGTTTCGTACGGCAATACTGGCGCGGCCACGCCGCCTACATCCAGGACGACTGGAAGGTCTCGCCTAAGCTGACGCTCAACTTCGGCCTGCGCTACGACGTGACGCTGCCGCCGCTCGAGCGTGATGACAAGTGGAGCGATTTCGATCCCTTTACGCCCAACCCGGCGGCCAACGGACGCCTGGGCGCGCTTCGCTTCGCCGGCTTCAACCAGGGCGAAGTGGGCAAGCGCACGTTGGTCGAAGGTTGGTACGGCGGTTTCGGGCCGCGCTTCAGTTTCGCCTACAGCCCTGACCGGAAGACCGTCGTCCGCGGCGGCGTCGGGCGCACTTTCGGATTAGTGCGGACGACTTCCGGCTCTACGCACTTCGCGGGAGCGATCCAGATTTTCAGTGTTGCAGGTGACGGCATTAACCGCTTGTTCAGACTTGATGACGGTTTCCTCGTCAACGGCGTCAATACCGTGCCGCAGCCGCCGAGCGTTGACCCCGGCTTCAACACCAACGCCGATGTGGATTGGTGGCAGTATCAAGAAGTCTCGCGCCTGCCGGAGAACTGGAACTGGACCTTGTCCGTGCAGCGTGAACTGCCGGGCAAGTTCCTGGTCGAAGCTTCATACAACGCCAGCATCGGCGTTCACCTGATGTCCGGTTTACTCAACCCCAACCAGTTGGATTCGAAGTATCTATCCGACCCGCGTGTCAATCCGCTGCGGAACGTACGCTTCGATGCGACAGGTTCGCCGCTGCAGGCTGCCGGATTCAGTAAACCGTACCCCGCGTTTCCGAACACCCTGACTTTGGAGCGCGCCCTGCGCCCGTTCCCGCAATACGCCAACATCAACACGTGGAGCGGCAACGGAGACCGCAGCGGTCATTCGACTTACCACGCGGCAATCTTGAAGGTGGAGCGCCGCGTCAGCACTGGCGTTTACCTGCAAGGTTCGTATGTTTTCTCGAAACTGCTGACCAACACCGATATCGTAGATTCGGGCGGGCGGGCGATGGATTTTTACAATATGCGCCTGGAGAAATCGGTCGGGGCGTTCGACCTGCCGCATAACTTCAAGTTCAGCTATATCCTGGACGCCCCCATCGGCAAAGGGCGGAAGTTCGATCTGGGCGGCGTCGGCAACGCAGCGCTCGGCGGCTGGCGGCTTTCAGCGATCCACGTTTACACCAGCGGCCAACCAATTCAACTGACCGGCGGCGCCGTCAGCCTGGGCGGACGCAGCGCGGCTTTAGTCAAGACGCTGGACGGTTGGGTTGTGGACGCTCCCGACAATCCGAACTACCGGGCGACGTCGGGCTACACCAGCTACTTCGCTCCGATCTGTTCGATCGCGGCCTTCTGCAACGCCAGCGGCGTCGTCGTTTCGCAGACCAATACCTTGGGCAACGCGCCGCGCTTCAACGGGAATGCGCGCCTTCAGGCCAACCTGCGGGAAAACGTCTCGCTACAGAAGAGCTTCAACTTCACAGAGCGGTTCCGGCTCGATTTCCGGTGGGAGGTCTTCAATGTCTTCAACCGCGTGGTTCTGGGCGGGCCTGATTCCGGCATCACCAGCCAGAGCTTCGGACGCATCACCAGCGCACAGCCGCCGCGCCAGATGCAGTTCGGGTTGAAACTGTATTTCTAAAAGCAGTGGTCATCGCATAGTGGTCAGTGGGCAGTTGTGGGCGTCGAACGCCGCGACTGCCCATCCGCCATTTATTTCTCAAAGACCATCAACGCTGGAAATGGCGCGACAGGAGCCCCATAGTCGCGGCAGCGGCATTCAGCGTAAGGGCAGACCTGCGTGTCTGCCCCGGCGTGATAAGACACGCGCCTTCCGGGGCAGACACGCAGGTCTGCCCCTACGCTGTGGTTGCGCTATCTATTCAAAGACCATTAAAGCCGGGCTAGGATCAAAAGCCGCTCCGCGGCTGGGAGGCGCAATTTCAAAAAGCGCTCGGAAAGTGAGCGAACCATCAGATCCAATGAAGGAATTTATGACTATCGGCAAACACGTAAGCAGCGGTTCACGCCGCTCTTTTCTCAAACGCGCAACCTGGGGACTGACCGGAAGTCTGATCGCGTCAGGAGGGTTGAGCGGATTCTCGTGGGCGCAAGAATCGGAAACGTCGCTCAAAATCACAAAGGTTGAGCCGTATCTGTTGACGGGAGTCCGAGGCTACGGCCCCTGGCTGTTCGTGCGGGTGGAGACAGCTGAAGGCATTGTTGGGTGGGGAGAAGGGACGAACTTTCCCGGGGTGCAGCCGATTGCGGCGGCCGTCAAAAGCCTGAGCAGTGCGGTGGTAGGCGAGAGCGCATGGAATATCGAAGCGATCTGGAACCGGATGTATCGCTTTCTATACTACAACGGCATGGGCGGGGTGGTGATGGCCGCGATCAGCGGGATTGATACGGCGCTTTACGACATTGTCGGGAAGAAACTGGGGGTACCGGTTTATAAACTGCTCGGCGGTCAGGTTCACGAGAAGTTGAGGGTCTACGCTAACGGTTGGATCGAGGGGATTCCTCGTACACCCGAGGCGATGGCGCAGAAGACGAAAGAGCTGGTGGCCAAAGGTTACACCGGTTGTAAGTTCGATCCATTCACCACGACGCCGTTCAACCGCGAAGTGACTCAGCAGGAGCTGCGCACCGCCGTGGCCCAGGTCAGAGCCGTGCGCGAGGCGGGCGGGGCTGATTATGACATAGCCATTGACGTCCACGGCCGCTGGAATACCAAATCCACAATTGAGATCATCCGCGCGCTCGAGCCCTTTCGACTGTTCTTTTACGAAGAAGCCGTCCCGCCGGAGAATGTCGCGGCAATGGCTGAAGTGCAGCGTGTGGTGAACGTTCCGCTGGCGACAGGCGAACGCATCTTCGGGCGGCACGGTTTCCGTGAATTGCTCGAGCGGCAGGCCGTGCGGATCGTTCAGCCGGACATTGCGCGAACGGGCGGCGTCACGGAGTTCAAGAAGATAGCGGCGATGGCCGACGCTTATTACGTACCTGTTGCGCCGCATAATCCGAACGGCCCCATCTGCACGATCGCTTCGATGCACGCCTGCTTCTCGATCCCGAACTTCCTGATCCTTGAGTTCTTCGAGCCTGACGAAGCCATCTTCCGCGAGATTGTCGTGAGCGGATGGAAGGCCGACAAGGGAGCGGTCTATCCTGTGACCGCGCCCGGGCTGGGCGTCAACATAACCGAAGATTTTCTGCGCAAACACCGTTTCGACGAGAGCAAGACCGACGAGATGGAACGCCGAACATTCAACACCGTGAAATAGAGGAAAAACTATGAACCGCAGAGAGGCATTGAGTTTTCTGTCCCAAGCCGCCGCCGGCGCCGGTATGATTTCAACAGGCAGTGGATTAGCTGACCCATTACAAAACCAAACTCCGCAAGACCAGGCTTCGCGCAAAGGGTTGGCGCCCGTCAAGATCAGAGACATCAAGACGATCCTGACCGCGCCCGACCGCATACGCCTGGTCATCGTCAAAGTCGAGACGACCGAGCCGGGCCTGCATGGTTGGGGATGCGCCACGTTCACTCAACGCGCCTACGTCGTCCAGACTGCGGTCGAGAAGTATCTGAAGCCATTTCTGATCGGTCGCAACGTGGACGAGATCGAGGACATCTGGCAGTCGTCGTATATGAGCTCGTACTGGCGCAACGGCCCATCGCTCTTCAACGCGATGAGCGGCGTGGACATCGCGCTGTGGGACATCAAGGGCAAACGCGCGAACATGCCGCTCTATCAACTGCTCGGCGGCAAGGTTCGCTTCGGCGCCGACCTCTATTTCCACGCCAGCGGACGCGATTTCCAGCAGGTCGAGGAAAACGCGCGGCGCGGGATGGAGATGGGCTACCGCTACATCCGCGTGCAGGGCGGGGTACCGGGCCTGGCGACCTACGGCGCGCGCGGCGCTACCGGCGGCGGAGAAACGACGACCGAAGCCATCGGGCCGACCAACCCGAACCCGAACAGGATCTGGGAGTCGGCCCCTTACGTCCGAATGCTTCCCAAACTGTTCGACCATTTGCGGACGAAACTCGGCGAGGAGGTTGAGCTATTGCACGACGTGCACGAGCGCGTGACGCTGCCGCAGGCCATTCAACTCTGTAAAGACATCGAAAGGCATCGCCTCTTCTTCCTCGAAGACCCGTTCCCGCCGGAAGAGAACGATCATTTCCGGCTGCTGCGCCAACAGACCTCGACGCCGCTGGCGATGGGCGAACTGTTCAACACGCAGCACGAATACGTGCCGCTGATCAAAGATCGGCTGATAGACTTCATCCGCATCCACATCTCGCAGATTGGCGGATTGAGTCCGGCGCGCAAGGTACAGGCGCTCTCAGAGTTCTTCGGCGTCCGCACGGCCTGGCACGGCCCCGGCGACGCTTCGCCCGTCGCGCACGCCGCGCAACTCGCGCTCGAACTGGCCAGTTACAACTTCGGCATCCACGAGGGCGCGATCTTCCAGGAGAACACAAAAGAGGTCTTCGTCGGCTGCCCTGAAGTCAAAAACGGCTACATGCACGCGCAGGAAAAACCCGGCCTCGGCATGGAGGTGGATGAAAAACTCGCGGCGAAATTCCCATTCCCGGAAGGGCCGCCCGATTTCGATTACAGTTGGGGAACTACCAGAAGGAAAGACGGCACTGTGATCAGGCCGTAGCGACAATCAAGACACTCCGGTAAATTCTGGACAAAACAAAATTCACGGTGATAATCTGCCTCAACTATCACCAATCTTGCGGATATTCGGAGCGGAAAAATAATGATCCTCGACATGTTGGATAATGGCAGTCCATCACACATCGCCATCGCCGTTTCAGGCGCCGGGCCAGTGGTCACTTACGATCAGCTTCGGCGGCAAGTAGATTCCTTTGCCGCCAGTCTCAACCAGGTCGGTCTTGGCCGCGGAGATCGCATCGCTATGGCCTTGCCGAACGGTTTGGAGATGATCGTCTCGTTCCTGGCTGCTTCGGCAGTCGGCGCCGCCGCGCCACTCAATCCGGCCTACCGGCTCGACGAGTTCAAGTTTTACCTCGAGGATACCGGGGCGCGGGCTCTGATCATTCCTCCGACTGGGGCCGATGAAGCCAGGGCCGCGGCCGGCGATCAGACGCTGATCATCGAAGCCGACCTCGACAGCAATGGGCAGGTTCGGTTTTCATCCCTTGCGACGGCTGGCTCTTCTTGCGCCCGTGAATATCCTGACGCTGATGAGACGGCTTTGGTCTTGCACACCAGCGGGACAACCAGCCGTCCCAAGCGCGTCCCGCTCTCGCATACTAATCTGAAGATCTCCGCTCGCAACGTCGCTGAAACCTACGGGCTCACCGCCGAGGATGTCTCTTTGTGCGTGATGCCTCTGTTTCACGTCCATGGGCTGGTGGCTTCAACGTTGGCCACTTTGTTCACAGGCGGAACGGTCATCGCGCCGCCACGCTTCAACCCGCTCTCGTTCTGGTCCACGGTAAGGGATCATCGCGTGAGCTGGTACTCTGCGGTGCCGACGATTCATCAAGTGTTACTGGCGCGGTCAAAAGCGGGCGCGCGGCCAGCGGGAGCCGAGCATCTACGTTTCATTCGTTCGTGTAGCGCAGCCTTGCCGCCACAAATGATGGCCGACCTGGAGGAGAGGTTCGGCGCGCCGGTGCTCGAAGCCTACGGGATGACGGAGGCCGCGCATCAAATGGCTTCCAATCCGCTGCCGCCCGGCGCGCGCAAGCCTGGCTCGGTCGGGCGCGGCACGGCTGTGAGCATCGCCATCCTCGATGAGGCCGGAAATTTGCTGCCGGCAGGCGCGACGGGCGAAGTCTCCATCAAAGGCCCGAATGTCTTCAGCGGCTACGAAAGCAACGCCGAGGCCAACGCATCCTCATTCTCTCAAGGCTGGTTCCGCACGGGTGATCAGGGGTATCTGGACGGCAACGGCTATCTGACGCTGGTTGGCCGTATCAAAGAGTTGATCAACCGCGGTGGCGAGAAGATTTCGCCACGTGAGATTGATGAAGTGTTGCTTGCTCATCAAGCGGTAGCTGAAGCGGTGTGCTTCGGCGTCCCGGATCGGGTTTACGGCGAAGAAGTGGCGGCGGCGGTAACACTCGCGAGCGAGGCGACCGAAGCGGAATTGATCGCCCATTGCCGCGCGTCGCTCGCCGATTTCAAATGTCCAAAAGTGATTTACATCGTCGAAGCGATCCCGCGCACCGCCACCGGAAAGATTCAACGCCGCAATGTGGCGGCCGAGATCGCCAAGACTCGTAAATGATCCGTCCACGAAGCCACACGAAGTAACACTAAGAGAAAGAATTTCAGGTTTTCTTCCTTCGCGTTACTTTGTGTGGCTTCGTGGATGAAAGGCAAAATCGCAATGAGATTTGCAGTGGTCGGCGCGGGCGCGATTGGCGCCTTCGTCGGCGCCATGCTGGCTAAATCAGGCGAAGACGTCACTTTGATTGCGCGTGGAGCGCATCTGCGCGCGATGCGGGAGCGTGGCGTGCGCGTCCGCGGCTCGCTCGGGGAATTCGAGGCCCGTCCTGCGGTGACCGATGATCCGGCTTCGATCGGCGCGGTTGATGTTGCATTGTTGACGCTCAAAGCGCATAGCCTGATTGAGATGGCCCCGCTCCTGTCGCCGCTCCTGGGGCCGGAGACATGCGTCGTCAGCGCGCAGAATGGCATCCCCTGGTGGTACTTCTATCGTCACGGCGGCCCCTGGGAGGGAACGCGCCTGGAGACGGTTGATCCGGGCGGCGTGATCAGCCGCTACCTTGACCCGGCTCGCGCGATCGGTTGTGTGGTCTATCCATCGACGATCATCGCGGAGCCCGGAGTCGTCGAACACATCGAAGGGACGCGCTTCGCGATTGGCGAGCCTGACAGATCGAAGAGCGAACGGTGCCGGCGCATCGCCGACGCTTTCATCAAAGCCGGTCTCCGGTGTCCGATCCGCGCGGACATCCGGCATGACATGTGGGTGAAGCTGATGGGCAATGTCGCGTTCAATCCGATCAGCGCTCTCACGCGCGCCACGCTTATCGAAATCGTCCAATGCCCGGAGACTCGCGCCCTGGCCGCCGAGATCATGACAGAGGCCGAATCCATAGCTAAAAGATTGGGCGTTGATATCGGCGTCTCCATAGAACAGCGTATCGAAGGAGCTGAGAAGGTGGGATATCACAAGACCTCCATGCTGCAGGATGTGGAGGCCGGACGGCCCCTGGAATTGGAGGCCATAGTGGGCGCAATGGTTGAGCTGGGCGGCAAAATGGGGTTGTCCCTACCCGGGTCCCGGGCGGTATACGCGTGTGTGAAATTGCTGGCGCAAGGCGCCCGAGAGATAACGTGAAGCGCCAGTGTAAACCTTACATCGGTTTTCATAAGGATGGATAGCCACCGCAGCGCACCGCAGAACACAGAGAAGTCATTCATTCCCTCTGTGCCCTGCGGTGCGCTGCGGTGGCTAGCAATCTTCATCCAATCGAAATCTTCGAACCAACACAACCAAAAGGGGGCATGGAATGACGGCGCCGCAGAACTCAGACCCAGGCGTCGCTCGATGGCGCCAACTGGTGGCCTGCATCATCGCTATGCTGGCCATCGCGAATCTCCAGTACGCCTGGACACTGTTTACTACAGACCTGACCAAGAGTCTGAATGCCAGCCTTGAAGCGGTCCAGTGGACCCTCACTTTTTTCGTAATCGCGCAGACGGGATTGTTTCCGATCAACGCCTACCTGGTTGAGCGCTTCGGTCCGCGCATTGTGGTCGCCCTTGCCAGCGCGCTGGTGGGAGCAGGGTGGATCGGAGCCGGTCTCGCCGACTCGCTCCCTGCGCTCTATCTGGCGTATAGCCTCGGCGGAATCGGAGCGGGCGCGGTGTATAGCGCCACCGTCGGAATCGCGCTCAAGTGGTTCCCGGATCGGCGCGGCCTGTGTGTCGGTATGGTGGCCGGTTCATACGGGTTTGGCGCCGCGCTGACAGCCCTTCCGATAGAACATATGATCAAAGCCAGCGGCTATCAATCGGCGTTCATCTTTTGGGGGATCATTCAAGGGCTCGTGGTGCTTGTCGCCGCCCAGTTCCTGCGCCTGCCGCCGGC
>Ga0207428_10006081_pt1 | contig 11164 bp, 14 predicted proteins | sample RhiMethybrSRZTD1_FD_187600 | JGI IMG/M metagenome (GOLD analysis project Ga0207428, IMG submission 187600) | Populus rhizosphere microbial communities from Tennessee, USA - Rhizosphere MetaG P. TD hybrid SRZTD1 (SPAdes) (version 3) | ecosystem: Host-associated > Plants > Roots > Rhizosphere >... | reverse complement strand
GGTCAGTCGGGTGGAGCGCCCGTTCAATCCGGAGGGCGGCGCCTATGGGCAGACCGCAGTCCACGGGCACAGTCACAATCATCACGGGCATCACCATCACGATGGCGACCATCACCACTCGTAGGTCGGGCCGAGCGAAGCGATGACCCAACACAATTCGAAAACCTCCGGGGAGGCGTTGGGTCTTCCTCCGGCCTCCGAGCCGGGGTCGACCCAACCTAGCCACTCGCCCCAACCTACGCTGGCGCGGCTGATGATCTGGCTGTCGCCGGCCTATCCGGTGGGAAGCTACAGCTATTCGCATGGGCTGGAATGGACCATCGAGACGGGCAAAGTAAGCGACGCGCTGACGCTCTGCGGCTGGATCGAAGATTTGCTCGTCTACGGAGCGGGGCGCTCCGATGCGATCCTGCTGGCCGAGGCGTGGCGAGCGCTTGCTGCCGGAGACTTAGGCGCGCTCGAGCAGGTAGCCGAGCTGGCGGCGGCGCTCGCCCCCTCCGCCGAGCGGCGCCTGGAGACGATGGCGCAGGGCACCGCGTTCCTAGCCGCCACGCTGGCGGCCTGGCCGCGGCCGGTGCTCGTGGCGCTCGCGGCCGACGGGCGCGAGGTCGCCTATCCGGTGGCCGTCGGCGCCGCAGCCGCCGTGCACGGGCTGCCGCTGGTCGAGACGGCGCAGGCGTTTACGCAGGCCTTCGCCGCCAACCTGGTCTCGGCCGGTGTGCGCCTGATCCCGTTGGGACAGAGCGACGGCCTGCGCGTGCTCGCCCGACTCGAGCCGCTGATTCCGCGCGTGGTGGCTGCGGCGCTCGCCTCCAGTCTCGACGACATCGGCGGTGCCGCGATTGCCGCCGACATTGCCTCCATGCGTCACGAGACGCAGCATACCCGGCTTTTCAGATCGTGAGACCAAGGACATGAGCAAGTCACCGAACGGCCCGTTGCGCGTCGGCATCGGCGGCCCCGTCGGCTCCGGCAAGACGGCGCTGATGGAGGCCCTGTGCAAGAGCTTCCGCGATCGCCTCGACATTTGCGCCATCACCAACGACATCTATACCAAGGAGGACGCGCTGATCCTGATGCGCGCCGGCGCCCTGCCCGAGGCGCGCATCATGGGCGTGGAGACCGGCGGCTGTCCGCACACCGCCATCCGCGAGGACGCCTCCATCAACCTCGCCGCCATCGCCAGCATGCGCAGCAAGTATCCGGGGCTCGATCTCATCCTGATCGAATCCGGCGGCGACAACCTCGCCGCCACCTTCAGCCCTGAGCTGGCCGACCTCACCATCTACGTCATCGACGTGGCGCAGGGCGAGAAGATCCCGAGGAAGGGCGGGCCCGGCATCACGCGCTCGGATCTTCTCGTCATCAACAAGATCGATCTTGCCCCGCACGTCGGCGCCTCGCTCGAGGTGATGGAGCGCGACACGCGGCGCATGCGCGGCGAGCGGCCGTTCGTGTTCACCAACCTCAGGACCGGTGAGGGCGCCGCCGAGGTCGTGCGCTTCGTGGAGCGCGAAGGCGGGCTCGGTTAGCCCGGGACGGCGATCCTCTGTTTCGGGATTGAGCATAAGGGGGGCACGCATCAAATGCCCGCCAAGTGCCTGCGCGTACACATTTTTGCCGCGAATCGGGTTGCATATTGGCGGCGGTGCGCTTTCGGGGGAAAGAGCATGATCGTCACAAGGCTCAATCGGAGTCTTGCCAAGCAAGATCCTGAGGGAAATTTCGACAATCCGTTCGGCATCGTCTCGGAAGCCATGTTTACCCGCGGCGAGAAGATTGCCACGCTCGACAGATGGCGCCAGGCGATCCTCGAGGAGCTGGTCGCGGCGGGCGAGGTGAAACGGGCGCGACTGCTGAGCGAGATCGAGGAAGCGCGCAGCCGCCTGTGCCGGATCTCAGAAGCCTGAGCGATGGGGTCAGACCCCTTGCCACCCGCCGCGGAATGGGGTCAGACCCCTTGCCACCCGGGTCTCGATTCCGGGCTGACGGTCAGGCAAGGGGTCTGACCCCACCGCACGCCACAAGCGGTCTGACCCCATTCACCGACCCCGTCACTCCGCGGTGATGCCGGCCTCCTTGACCACCTTGGCCCAGCGCGTGTGATCGTTGGCGATCAGCTGGGCGAGCTGCTCAGGCGTGCCGCCGCGGGGGCTCAGGCCCTGCTTCTGGAGCGCCTCGCGCACCTTAGGGAGGCTGAGGATCTCGTTCACGACCTTGTTGTAGCGGGCGACGATGTCGGCCGGCGTTCCTGCCGGAGCCAGCAGCGCGTACCACAAGTCGACCTCGAAGCCGGTCACGCCGGCCTCGGCGAGCGTCGGCACCTCGGGCGCGAGGGAGGAGCGCTTTTCGCTGCCGATGGCGAGCACGCGCACCTGGTTATCCTGGCTCAGCGGCAGCACGGTGTGGAGCGGGATGAACATCGCGCCGACGTGCCCGCCGACGAGATCGCGGACCGCGCCGGCGGATCCGGAATAGGGCACGTGGACGAGGTCCACCTTGGCGGTGAGCTTGAAAAGCTCCATGGCCAGATGCTGCGGCGTGCCCCGGCCCGGCGAGGCATAGTTCAGCTTGGCAGGATTGGCCTTGGCGTGCTCGATGAGCGCGCGGGCGGACGGCGCCGGCACGGAGGGGTGGATGGCCAACGCCAGTGCCCCCGTCGCCACCTCCACGATTGGGGTAAAGCTTTTCTGCGGGTCGTAGGGGATCGATTTGAAGAGGCTGAGGTTGGTCACGAAGGTGTTGGCGGTCATCATCAGCGTGTGGCCGTCGGGCGGCCGCGTCGCCGCGTACTGCGTGCCGATGTTGCCGCTGGCGCCGGGCTTGTTCTCCACCACCACCGGTTGGTTCCAGCGCTCGCGCAGCTCCTCGCCGATGGTGCGCGCCACGATGTCGATGCCGGTGCCTGCCGTGTAGGGCACGACGATGGCGATGGGCCGGTCGGACAGCCCTTGGGACCGGGCGCCCGACGCGGCAACGAGCAGCACGGCTGCAGCCACGAAGGCCCCGATCGAGTTGCGCGGACCGCACATGTCTCCCTCCTCGCTGGTTTGCGCGCCAGCCTACCATCCGGCGTACCGGTTGCCCCAAGTACCTAACTCCTGCACCGGCCATGGGCCAGCACGCAAGCCGGACTCCACGCCGATGTCCGTTGCAAAAATTTCAAAAGAGCTATCGCGCTCGGCCAGAGATTTACCGGGTCCGACCAAATATTCGGCCGGCTTTGCTGCGGCGCGCTGCAGATTGCGGAGCCGGTTCAACACTCCGCCAAGAGGACGTCGAGGTCGGCCGTCGAGCGACGACCAAGGTCGTTGGCGTGTTTTGCCAGGAATATCCCGGTTGCCCGGCGGCCTTCGTCGCGCAGCATGTGCAGGAAGGCCCGCTCGCCGTTGAGCTTGGAGGAGTAGCCGAGGTCGGCCATGATCTCGCTCGCGATCCGATGCGTCCGCATCCCGGCCCAGCGCGCGCCCTCGCCCGACCCCGCATCGGCGACCTGACGCAGCAGCGCGATCATTCGCAGCTCCTTCATCAGCGCTGCGTTGAAGGATACCTCGTTCAGACGATTGAGGATCTCGGCGGCCGTGCGCGGCGTGCTGGGGCGGTCGACGGGGTTGATCTGGATGAGGATCGTGTCCTGCGCGTCGCTTTCGCGCACGAGCGGAGTGATGGTGGGATTGCCCGCAAAGCCGCCATCCCAATAGGGCTCGCCATCGATCTCGATGGCCTGAAACAAGGTTGGCAGGCAGGCCGAGGCCAGCAGCACGTCCGGCGTCAGATCTGCATTGCGAAACACCCGGCCGCGGCCCGTATGGACGTTGGTGGCCGTGACGAACAGCTTGATGGGCGAACGCGCCAGGCGCTCGAAGTCGATGCTTGCGTCGAGAATGCTGGTGAGCGGGTTGAACCCTTGCGGATTGAGGTCGTACGGCGAGAGCATGCGCGACATCAGATCGAAGGCGATGAAGACTGGAGAGGAGTCGAGCGTCCATCGCCCCAGCAACCGGTCGAGCGGCATGCGTTGCAGCGGGCTGAGCATCGCCGCTTGCGCCACCCGATCCCAATAGTCGTCCAGCGCTGCGCGCGCGCCCTCCGCTCCGCCTTCGGTCCAGCCGTCGGCCAGCACTGCCGCGTTCATTGCCCCCGCGGATGTGCCGGAGATCGCATCGATGCGCAGCCACGGCTCTTCGAGCACGCGGTCGAGCACGCCCCAGGTGAAGGCACCGTGGGAACCGCCACCTTGAAGGGCGAGATCGATCAGCAGAGACTTTCTCATCGGCGCTCGTGGGGTGCGAGGGGTCGAAGCGGCGCGTCTCACCATCGCTGCGGGCTCCGGCGCGTGGCATCGATGAAAACCCCAGGAGATCGCAGCGAGGCACCCGATACCCGAGTGGCGGCAAAAACACCCTCTCGGTTCGGATCCGAACCGGTCGATCCCGTCCGCGACCTCCATTGCTCGACACGGAGCAAGCGTTCGGCCCGATTCGTCGAGGACCGAGATGCGCTTCCGTCACGCAGTCGGCTGTTTCGCCTCCTCCCGTAGGGGTAAATCCTGATTGAGGTCCTCGACCGGGAGTTTTCCAATGATCGCGCGGCGAAGGTTGGCCGCTCAAGGAGGACCGAATGTCCAAACGAACTCTCGCTATCATTGGCTCCGCGGCTGCACTGGCCGTGGTCGGCACGTCGACGCTGGTCGTGGCCCAGTTCAGTCCGTGGAACAACAACAGCGTGAACATGCGGAGCATGACCGACAACTGGAGCCCGCCCAATACGCTCGGGCACCTGGCCAGCAACGAGGGCATTTACGTGGACATGTCCGAGTTCCGGATTGCCAAGGGCGCGGCCAAGGGCGATCCAGCAGCCCACATTCAAAAGTCGGGCGCCCGGGAGGTGTCGGACGGAGCGATCATCTTCCGCTCGGGCAACAAGCTCTACATCGTGGACAGCACGCCACCCAAGTAGGCACCGGCACCGCAGAGCAGCTGGTCCGTTTGACGGCCTCCGGTGGCGCGCTGGCGCGCCGGAGGGGCTGAGGGATGTCGAGCAGAAGGCAGACTGCCATGGGCATGCCACTCCTGAAGCGGCTCGCGAGCGCGACAGGAGTCCCGCTCACGGCATTGTGCGTCGCGGCGTCCCTGCCGCTGCACGCCCCTGCGCGAGCAGCCGATGCGCAGCCAAATCGAATGAAGGCCGAATACTACGCTCCCACCAACCCCGAGCATAAGCCGATCTACGACATGCTCAGGGAGAAGCGGTCGCTCGAGAAGCTGCAAGAGATCTTCAGTCCGATCCGATTGCCGATCGAGCTGAAGCTGCAGATAGGGCCCTGCGATGGCGTCGCAAATGCATGGTACACCCGACCGGCGGTCAGCGTCTGCTACGAGTACCTGCACGAGATCATGAAGACGCTGCCCAGCGAGAACGCTCCGATCGGGGTGACACGGGGCGACGCGATGATCGGCCAGTTCTTCTATGTCTTCGCGCACGAGATTGGGCACGCCGCATTCGACATTCTCGAGTTGCCGGTTTTCGGCAACGAGGAGGACGCCGCCGACCAGTTTGCGACCTATGTCATGCTGCAGTTCGGCAAAGACGACGCTCGCCGGCTGATTACCGGCGCGGCGTACGCCTACGAGAGATATGTGCAGAACCCGGAAGTGAGCGCGCCGCTTGCGGCCTTCTCGGACATTCATGCCCCCCCGGCGCAACGCTATTTCAACATGCTCTGCCTTGCCTACGGCGCCAACGAGGTGCTGTTCTTGGATGTCGTGGAGCGGGGCTACCTTCCCAAGACCAGGGCTCGGAACTGCAAGCGCGAATACGATCAGGTTGCCTTCGCATTCCATACGCTCGTCAGGCCACACCTAGATCAGCAGCTGGCGAGACAGGTCATGGACAGGACATGGCTCCCCGAGATCAAGGCACGCTCGGCACAGAGATGAACGGTTCATCGGCCCAGTAAGCCCGTGCGGACGGCGGCATAGCGGCACTTGCCGCGCATAAAATCCAGCCACTCCAGCGGATGGCTCTCCTGCAATGCCCAGGAGCCGGTCGACATCGGCCAGCTTTGCGCTTGGCTTTGCCGCGTTGCCCGGCACCCCTCGACCCCGCTTCATGTTGCGCTGCATGAGCCCGGACGTGGCCCCCGATCGGATGGGCGCTGCCGCCGCTGGACAGGGCCGGCCGCGGCATTTACGCAAGTCCTGGGCGCCCGCCGTCGGCGCTGGCCGGCATGGCGCCCGAGTGCTGCAACCCGTGGAGGGCCCCATGCGCATCGATGCTTTCACGCATTTCTACCCCGCCAAATACTACCAGCGCATGGAAGAGGTCGGTACCGGCCTCAAGGACATGTTCCGGCGGGCGCGCGCCGTGCAGTCGATCCACGACCTCGACACGCGGCGGCGTGTGGTCGAGCAGTTTGGCGACTACGCCCAAGTCCTCTCCATCCCGATGCCGACGCTGGAGACGGTGAGCAAGGGCAACGCCGAGATCGCGCTGGAGCTGGCGCGGCTCGCCAACGACGGGCTGGCCGAGCTGGTCGCCAAGCATCCCCGGCACTTCCCGGCTTTCGTGGCGCAGGCGCCGCTGACGGCGCGCGATGCCGGCGCGGCCGAGGTGGAGCGCGCCATCAAGGACCTGGGCGCCATCGGCGTGCAGATCTTCTCCAACGTCGGCGGCAAGCCGCTGGACCGCCCGGAGTTCGAGCCGTTCTTCGCGGCCATGAACAAGCTCGACAAGCCGATCTGGCTGCATCCCTCGCGCGGCGCGGAGCATCCCGACTATGCCGACGAGAAAAAATCGCTCTATGAGATCTGGTGGACTTTCGGCTGGCCCTACGAGACCAGCACGGCCATGGCGCGGCTGGTGTTCTCCCGGACGCTCGACAAGTTCCCCAACCTCAAGATCATTGCCCACCACCTCGGCGCCATGGTGCCCTACCACGAGGGCCGCGTCGGCCCGGGCTGGGACCAGATCGGCAAGCGCACCACGGATGAGGACTATTTCGCGCTGCTCAAGAGCCTGAAGAAGCGCCCGCTCGACTACTTCAAGCAGGATTTCTATGCCGACTCGGCGGTGTTCGGCTCGCGCGCGGCGACCGTCTGCGGCCTGGAATTCTACGGCGCCGACCGGGTGGTGTTCGCCTCCGACTGCCCGTTCGACCCCGAAGGCGGCCCCGGCTACATCCGCGAGACCATCAAGATCCTCGACAGCCTCGACCTCTCCAAGGCCGACCGCGACAAGATCTATTTCGGGAACTTGGAGAGCATCACGGGGCGGAAGTTCGTGTAGGTGTCATCGCGGGGCTTGTCCCCGCGATCCATCGTGCCGCACGCTCCGGCGTTAGCGGATAGTTGGATCCCGGTGACAAGCACCGGGATGACATCGAAGGAGACTGTCATGCATCCCCGCGAACGCCTCGCCTTTTCGCCGATCGAGAAGCGCGCGCAGCTGCGCTTCCCCGAGGGCATCCGCCTGGTGGTGTGGCCGGTGCTGAGCCTCGAGGATTGGGACCTGTCGCGGCCGATGGCGCGCATGGTGATCACGCCGCCGCAGGGGGCACCGCAGCTGCCGGATCTCCCCAACTGGAGCTGGCACGAGTACGGCATGCGGGTGGCCTTCTGGCGCATGCGGCGCATGTACGAGCGGCTCGGCGTCAAGCCGACGGTGGCCATCAACGCCAAGATTTGCGAGACCTATCCGCAGGTCGCCAAGGCCTGCATGGAGAGCGGCTGGGAGCTCAACGCGCATTCCTACGAGCAGATCCCCATGCACAAGCTCGACGACCAGCGCGCCGTCATCGCCAAGACCATGAGCGTGATCGAGAAGTTCTCAGGCAAGCGCCCGCGCGGCTGGTTTGGGCCGGGCCTGACGCAGACCTTCGATACGCTCGACCATCTGGCGGAGGCCGGCATCGAGTACATCGGCGACTACGTGCTGGACGACGATCCGGTGACGCTGAAAACCAAGCATGGACCCATGGTGGCGCTGCCCTACACCTTCGAGGTGCACGACATCGTCATGATGAACCTGCAGCACCATCCCTCCGACGCCTTCCATGCGCGCGCCATGGACCATTTCAAGTGCCTCTATGCGGAATCGGCGGAACGCGCCAAGATCATGGCCATCTCCTGCCATCCGTATCTGTCCGGCGTGCCGCACCGCATCGCCCACGTCGAACGCACCTTCGCCGACATCCTCGGCCACGACGGGGTGGTGGCCTGGACGGGCGAGCAGATTTTGGATTGGCATAAAGCCTGTGGGGCGCAATAGGCGTCAGCCGTATTGCGCCGTTCTTGTGCAGGGTAGATCGGCGCAATGCGGCTTCGCCTTATTGCGCCCTACGGAATAGAGGCCTCATGAAACAGATCGGCGTCATCGGGCTCGGCATCATGGGCGGGGCGTTTGCGCGGCATCTGGCCGGCGCGGGGTGGAAGGTGATCGGCTACGACGTCGATGCCGGCCGCAACCGTGAGGCCGAGGCGGTGGGCGTCGAGATCGCCCACAGCGCCGAGGCGGTGGCGGAGATGGCGAGCGACGTCATCACCAGCCTGCCGACCCCGCGCGCCGTGCTCGATACGGCGGCTGTCATTGCCCGCGCGTCGGCGCCGGCGCGCACGGTGGTGGAAACCAGCACGCTCGCGCTCGACGACAAGCTCGAGGTCCGGCGCATCCTGGGCGAGGCCGGCCACACGGCGCTCGACTGCCCGATGTCGGGCACCGGCGCGCAGGCCGCCGTCAAAGACCTGGTCGTGTTCGCCAGCGGGGAAGCCGCCGCCATCGCGCGGCTCGCGCCGGCGTTCGCGGCCTTCGCGCGCAAGGTGTGGGACCTCGGGGCCTACGGCAACGGGAGCAAGATGAAGTTCGTCGCCAACCACCTGGTCGCCATCCACAACGTCGCCGCCGCCGAGGCCATGGTGCTCGCCATGAAGGCCGGCCTCGAGCCCCACCGGGTCGTCGAGGTGATCGGCTCGGGGGCAGGCACCTCGCGCATGTTCGAGGTGCGCGCGCCGATGATGGCGGCCAACGCCTATCTGCCGGCCACCATGCGGTCGGCGACCTGGAAGAAGGATATGGAGGTGATCGGCGACTTCGCCTCGGAGCTGGCCTGCCCGACGCCGCTGTTCGATCTCTCGGCTTCGCTGTACACGGCGGCCCTGGCCATGGGCCGTGGCGCCGAGGACACGGCGGCCGTGTGCGCCGTGCTGGAGAAGATGGCGGGCCTCGAGCGCAAGGCGTAGGCAGTGGTGAGTGGTGAGTGGTGAGAAGAGCGCTGGCATTTGGCGTCACCCACTACTGACTAACCACTGACCACTCACCACTGACGACACTACGGCCAGATCTGCACGTAAGCGGAGCGCTCGCGCTCGGAGGTCGTGCCGAAGCTGGCGTTGTAGTCCTTGATCAGGGTCTTGAGGTGGTCGGAGTCCTGGAAGCGGCGGAAGGCGTCCTCGCTGGCGAACTCGTAGACCGCCATATACTGGAATTTGTCCTCGCCCAGGATCTTGCGGTAGCGCCGCGCGCTTGCCGCGCCGTTGAACTGCAGCACCTGCGGGACGTGCTCCTCGTTGTACCACGTGTTGAATGCCGCCTCCTTGTCCTTGGTGATGGTGGCGCGCACGACGAATAGGGTGATGGCCATGGCTGTCTCCTCCGCAACGTCATCCCGACGCCGGCCGGGACCCCGGCCACAGTGCCGCAAGGATGCGAGACGTTACAAGATTGAATCGATTGCTGGCGCGCGCCCGTCAGCCAAGATCGTCGAGGTTGCGAGCGGAGTGCACCACACGAACGATCTCCACGCCATCGTCGACGATGCGATAAAGGATGAGATAGGCGCCAAAGGGAAACGAGCGCAGGTCGGACCGCAACTCGGGGCGAGCACGACCTATGCGAGGGCTGCGCCCCAAGGCAATAAATTTTCTGTCAGCCGATCGATGAATCGTTTCGCATTGGCTGGGCTGTCCGCGGCAATGTAATCGCCAATCGCCTCGAGCTCCGATTTGGCCTGTGGCGAGAGGCGATAGGTCATGCCGCCGTCTTCGCCCGCTTCTTACTCGGCTTCTTTTGCATCGCCGCATATTTGGCGCGAAGCCGTTCCATGACCGGCGGCCCATCGACCACTGGCCCGCTGGCGATGCCTTCGTCCCAGAGCCTGCCGATGCGCTCGCCTTCCAGCCGGCGCATCTCCTCCTTCAGCTCCCATTCGCGCAGGGCCGTGCGGATCACCTCGCTGGTCGAGGCGTAGTCGCCGCGGCCGACGGCGGCCTTGATCTTGGCGTGCTGCTCGCGCGTGATGGCGATGGAGATCTTGTCGATTTTGCTCATGGTAGGACTGAGTAGCATAAAGTACGACCGAACGCCAGATGAGAGCGGTGCACCCGATGAAACTCTACGTAACGTTTACCTCGCCCTACGCGCGACTGGCGCGGATCGTGATCCTCGAGAAAGGACTGCAGGACCGGGTCGAGGTCGTGGGGGTCAAGACGCGTACTCCCGACAGTCCCTATTACCAGATCAACCCCTCCGGACGCGTGCCCTACCTCGTCGACGAGGCCGGCGTCGGCATGGAGGACAGCCAGCTCATCTGCGCCTATCTCGACGGGCTCGACGGCGAACCGCGCTTCCACCCGGCCGACCCCGATTGGTCGAACCGCCGGCTCGAGGCGTCGGCGCGCAGCATGCTGGATGGCATTGCCGTGTGGGCGCGCGAGATGGGCCGGCCGGCGAGCGAACGCTCGCCGACCACGCTGGCGCATGAGGCCGCGCGCAGCCAGCGCATGGCGGACCGATTCGAGGCCGACGCGTCGAGCGGCCGGCTGCAGGGGCCGCTGACGATGGGTCAGCTGGTCCTTGCCGTGGCTCTGGAGACGGCGCGCTTGCGCGGCCTGGGCGATCTCACGCAAGGGCGGCCGCAGCTTGCTATCTGGCTGGCCCATGTCTCGAGACTGACCGCCCTTCAGGCGACGGCACCGCCCTAGCGCAGGTTGCTTGCAACGAGTGGGCTCGTTGTCATCCCGGCCGGAGCGCGTTAGCGCGGAGAGCCGGGACCGAGGGCGACATTCGAGCACCTGGGTCCCGGATATTTCGCTTCGCGAAATTCCGGGATGACACGTGGAGGTATCACTCCGCCGCCACCGCCATCTCGGCCTTCTCCACCTTGGCGGCG
>Ga0207428_10006080_pt1 | contig 11165 bp, 9 predicted proteins | sample RhiMethybrSRZTD1_FD_187600 | JGI IMG/M metagenome (GOLD analysis project Ga0207428, IMG submission 187600) | Populus rhizosphere microbial communities from Tennessee, USA - Rhizosphere MetaG P. TD hybrid SRZTD1 (SPAdes) (version 3) | ecosystem: Host-associated > Plants > Roots > Rhizosphere >... | reverse complement strand
GCCCATGCGCCGACGCCGAGCGGAGTAATGTAAAGATCGCTTTTTCCGAGTTGTCTTGTTTGCATTGATTCTCCGAATCAGTTTTCAGAACCTTCGCGAGTTTTGCGCCGCCGCGGCTTTGAGTTCGGCGGCGTTTCTCGCAAACAGGCGAAGGCGTAAAGATTTTCGGGGGCCGAACGGTTATTACTATCGCGCCAGCAAAATTCGCACATCCCGTACATTATTGCCAGTCGGCCCAGTAATGATCGTATCGCCGAGGGCGTTGAAGAAATTGAACGAGTCGCTGTTTTGCAAACTATGTTCCGCCGAAACGCCTTTCTCTTCGGCCCGTCGCAGCGTATCGGAATCGGCCGTCGATCCGGCGGCCGGGCTATTGCCGTCAATGCCGTCAGTGCCCGCGCTCAACACGACAATGTCCGAAAGCCCGCGCTGACTCAGATGAATGGCGGCGCGCAACGTGAACTCCTGATTGCGTCCGCCCTGCCCGGCGCCGCGAACCGGACAGACCGCTTCCCCCCCAGACAACAGGCACACGGTCTTTCCGCGATGTGTGTGGCGCAGCGCGGCGACGCGCTCGACGTGAGTCAGCATCATCGTCTCGACGTCTCCCTCAACCAGGTCTTCAGCGATCTCGACCACACATCCGAAATCAGATTCTGCGATCCGCTTCGCTTCGAGTAACGCCTTGCGGTTGTCCAACAGTAGATGATGTGAGCGCCGACGGTCGTCTTCGGCGTTCGCTCGCGGAAGATCGGGCAACCCGCCGCCGGCTATCAGAGCCGAGACGTGAGCGGGAAATTTTTCAAGCAGGTCGTACCGTTCGACGACCCGGTCGAAATCGGCTCGCGTGGCGACGCCAGGCAGCGTCAGCCCTGAGGAAACGGTTGATAAATCGTCGCTGTTGACGTCGGAGACGTAAAGCGAAATCTGCCGCGAGCGCGGCGCGGCGGCGGCGAGACGCCCGCCCTTGACGGCCGAGAGAAACCGCCTCACGACGTTCATTTCAGAGATCACCGCGCCGCAGCCGACCAGGGCGCGGTTGACCGCCTGCAAATCGTCGAGCGTGATCGCGGCGTCAATCGGGAGTTCGAATAGAGCCGAGCCTCCGCCGGAGATAAGAAACAGAACCAGCGTGTCTTCAGAGTCATTCTCGTCCAGTATCTTCAGAGCCTTCGACGCCGCATCGAGACTCCCGGCGTTTGGCAGAGGGTGTCCGCCGACGATCATGGGTAGCAGCCGGGGCGATTCCCCGACAACGGCGTTGGTCACGACCAGCCCCCCGGCGATGCGGCCGCCGAGCGAATCTTCGACGGCGCGCGCCATCGGAACGCTCGCCTTGCCGACGGCGATGACGACGACGCGTTTGAATCGCGACAGGTCAACTGGGTCATCGATTATCAGAAGTCGATCGGCGTCCGGCCGAAGGGAGGCGCGCGCAACCGATTCAACGTCAATCGCCGCCAGCGCGCGATGGAAGATTTCGAGCGCGATGTCGCGCAAGTTCGGTGTCGAATTCATCGTGTTGATCCGGATCAGCTCCGCGTGCGGCGCTGATTATGATCGTTTTGCGAAAGCCAACCGCAATCCGAGCGCGACGAAGACTGCGCCCGTAAAACATCGCTGCATGCGCGCAAAAGCGGGGCGCTTTAGACCGGTTAGAACTAAAGTATTAAAAAGAAGGAGGATTTACGCAATAGTTTGCGGAGACCTGGTCTCAAGAAGGCGTTAATGGAGTGTACGGAAATACATGGAAGAACTTACGCCACGGCAGATTCAGCTTAGTTTCGCCATTTTGGAAGCTGAAACCACGCAACGCCATTCAGGCTGTTGACATCGAGTTCGGCGCGCCGAGCAAGGTCCTAACTGTCGCCATCAGACTATGGCGGTCGTTGGACGATTTATCGATAAAGCGGTCTATACCGGCGGTCATCTTTTCGGGCAAGTTGTAATCGGCGAGGTTTCCGCTGAGCGCAATGATCGGAACCTCGGCCATCTTGCCCCTCTGACGGCGCAAGAGCCTGGCCAATTCCACCCCGTTCAAAATAGGCATGTTCAAATCGGTGATGACCAAGTCAGGTTGATGCGCCATGGCCTGCAAATAGCCCTCGTCACCGTCGCGCGCTGAGACTACGGTAAATCCTTCCATCCGAAGCAATTCGGTCAACGTCAGGCGCAGGTTTTGATCATCTTCGACGACGAGAATTTTGTGCCTATGATCCGACATAGCCATTCCTCCCGACTTTTATCTACTCCTTCTGGATCAGCCCTTCTTTATCGGGGCAGTAAGTCAATCTTCAGGCTGATGACCGCATAAACTCCTATAACGTTCAGCAACGTATGTGCCGCGCCATCGCCTTGCCGGAGCCGCAATGTAAACATTTGACTTACATACATTCTGCTTTATCGGGAATATCGTTTCTGTAGTGATTATGTAAGATTTTCGTTCGGTTTAGCTTTTACTATGTCCTTTCTTTACACACCGTAAATATCCTATGGATTGCCATTCAGCGGCGTATACAACAGCCTGCTTACGCGCGCGGTATCGTATCTATCAATACCCTATGGATTTGCCATCCAGTCGCGGGTCGCTGCCGCCCAACCGCACATCGGTCTTAACTTCGATCATCACTCCTTCAGCGTCGCCCATGTAGCGCTGATTACCGAATTGGTGCCCCATCGATTTCAAGCGGTTCAATACGTCCGGGACCAGCCCGTAAGGTTCATAAACTATCTGATCGGGCATCCACTGATGATGAACGCGCGGCCAATCGATCGCCTGCTGGATGTTCATCCCATGATCGATGATGTTGACGATCACCTGGCTGACTGTGTTGATGATCGTCGGACCACCGGGACTGCCGACCGCGAAAAGTAACTTTCCGTCATTCAGCACGATTGTCGGCGTCATCGAGGAGAGCGGACGTTTGCGCGCCGTGACGGCGTTGGCTTCGCCCTGAATCAAGCCGTAGGCGTTGGGCGCGCCAGGCTTAGGCGCGAAATCGTCCATCTCGTTGTTGAGTAGAAAGCCCGCGCCCTCGACCGTGATCTTGTTTCCGAAACTGTCGTTGATCGTGTAGGTGTTCGACGCGACATTGCCGTCCTTGTCGACGACCGTGAAATGCGTCGTCTCTTCGGATTCGTAAGCCAGCGGGTCGCCGCTTCTGACATCCTGCGAGGTCGAGGCGCGTTCGAGATCAATGGTCGCGGCCAGTTTGTCGGCGTATTTGCGCGAAACCAGGCCGGCCACCGGCACTTTGACGAAGTCGGGATCGCCCAGGAACTGCGCGCGGTCGGCGAAGGCCCGCCGCATCGCCTCGACCATCACGTGAATCGCTTGTGACGACCCCGCGCCCATCGATTTCAGGTCATAGCGTTCTAGGATATTCAACATCTCGATCATGGCCACGCCTCCCGAAGACGGCGGCGGCATCGTGATGATCTCGTGGCCGCGATAGACTCCTCGCAGCGGTTCGCGCTCGACGGCCTTGTAATTCTTCAGGTCCTCGACGGTCATCCAAACTTTACCGCCATTCGCCGCCCGCCGCATGCTCTCTTCGATCAATTGCGCGGTCTTGCCCTCGTAAAATTCGCGCGGCCCCCGTTTGATCATCCGCTCGAAGACCGCCGCCAATTCGGGCTGTTTGAAAATCTCCCCTGTCTCATAAGGCTTGCCGTCCCGCAGGAAGATTCGATTCGTTTCGGGATAACGTGAAAGTTGCTTGCTCGCGTTCTTCAGACTGCGTTCAAGCTGATACCAGACCGGGAAGCCTTCGGCGGCGAGCTGGCGCGCAGGCTTGGCGACATCCGCCCACTTCATCGTGCCGTATTTTTCTAGCGCGTAAGACAGGCCGGCGACCGTGCCCGGAACTCCCGCCGCAGCGTGGCCGTAGGTCGAAGACTCGGCGACGTATTCGCCCTTCTCGTCGAGATAGACATTGCGATGAGCCGCCGCAGGCGCCATCTCGCGGTAATCAATCGCGGTCGCCTTGCCGTTGGCCTGCCGGATGACCATAAACCCACCACCACCCAGATTGCCCGCCGACGGCCAAACGACCGCCAGCGCCAGCCCGACCGCCACGGCGGCGTCAACCGCGTTGCCGCCGCGCTTCAACACGTCAACGCCGACCTGCGAGGCGATCTCGCTGACAGAAGAGACCATTCCGTGTTTGCCGCGAACCGGCGGACGCGAGGCGGCCTGAGTCGAAGTAGATGACCTAAGCCGCGAAGGCGTGGCCGTGAACGAAACCAGCAACGCAAAACAGAGGAGAGCGGAAACTGTTTTCTTGATTTTCATGGGAGTCATTCGTAGATCTCTGTTGACGAGTTTATTCATTTCTCCGACGACTTGAAGAAGTTCTGATGAGCTTCGCGCGTAACTCGCATCTTAGCCTGTAATGACAATTGTTCGTAAGTCAGCCAGGAGCCAACTAGGAGAAACATGGCGCCAACCACAACAAGCCCATAGCCTAGACGCCTATTGGTTTGCGCTGACGCAGTTCTAAAGAAATCATTGAGTTCCGCCGCCAGTTGTCGAATTGCGCGACGATCGCCAAACTTTTTGAGGCGGAGAGCAAACATTCCATCAAAGCTCATGGCCTCCACTGTCAGCTCATTGTTGAGCGCGGGCAAACGAAAAGCTTTGGCGGATTCCTCATAAGACAGGCTCAATCTGCGAAGCGCATGGCGCAACGCGTCGCGCAGCGCCGTTCCGGTCGTTCCAATAACAAAGCATCCGCGTAAGTACAACAAAGCTATCCCCCACAATATCGCCAGGCCGCAAACAATCACAATTGCGGGTACCCATAAAGCGGGTACCCAGCTTTGCGCCGGGTATCTAGACAATGTCGTGAGCGAATTCACCGATAATGGCGCAAAACTTATGACTGCGTACCACAATTGGCTCCTGATAAAAGGGTTCTTCGCAAGCAGGACGCGTAAGCCCAGCGCGATATAGTACGAGGAAAAAAACCCGAAGCTGATCGCCTGAATAATGATGTCTCTCATTGGCCGTTTCCCCCCGAACTTATAAGCATTACATCACGAAAATCTTATTGTGGTCTATCGCGGATACAATCTGAAGAACAACGCCTCGATCTCGTCCGTCCTCTCCTGCCCTCGCGTGATGAGATCGGTGATTTCGGCCCGCCGCAGGCGGGTGAAGTCTTCGTCGCTGATCATCATCAGGCTGGAGAGCACGGTGTAAGCCGCGCCGCGCATCGAGGTCATCGCGAATTGAGCGCCCGTCGCGACGTCGGCGAAGACTATCGGGTTGCAGATCTCGGTCAATTCGTTGAGCAGTTCCAGGATCTCCATCGAGTTTCGCGCGATCCGCAGCGACGGCGCCACGGAGTTTTTCGCGGCCTGCTCCAGAGCCATCGCGCGGGCCAGGCGTATGGCTTCGGCGCCGCGCGGCAGGGCGAGGGCCTCGGCCACCTGTTTGCGGCCTTCGATTTCCTCGGCGGAAGCGTCTTGCAAATCCGCGCTGAGTTGATCGAGTTGACCGAGGAGGCTTCGGGCCTCTTCTTCGGAAGATTTTTTCTGATTGATCATCAGGTTGCAAACCAATTTCGCAAGCGCCGCGGCCAGCGCGCCCGCGTTGGCCGCGGCGGCCCCGTCCAACGCCACGTCGCCCGCGAACAACGCGCCCGGCGGCGGCGGCGTCCGCGCGGCGGAGGCGCCCTCGTATTCAAAATCCGGATCGATCTTCGACACCTCGGCCTGCAAGCGCCTTTCGAGAATCAGTTCTTCGCTGAAGTTCTCGATCTGCAGATAGAACTCGCCGCAGGCGTTTAGCGCGGCCTGCGGAACGAGGCCGACGATCTCGCTTCCCGCGATCGGCGCCCCGTAGCGCGCGGCCTCGCGTTTGACCATCTCGAACGCGCGGAAGATCGGCGTCTCCTCGTAATCCGTCAGATTCATCGAGACCTGAGTCTGGCGGCGGCTCTTGAGTTCGAGTCCGAGCGCTTTGACGTTGAGCAGTCCGCCGTCGCTCGCGCGCACCGCCTTGGCGATCTTTTTGGCCACGGTCAGATCGGCCGTCGCCAGATTGACGTTGAAGGCGATGAGCGGCGCCCGCGCTCCCACGGCCATCGCGCCGGCCGTCGGGTGTACGCGCCGGGAACCGAAATCGGGTTTGCGATCCGGGTCGTTCTTAATCGAATCGCGCAGAGCTTCGAATTCGCCCCTACGGACGTTCGCCAGGTTAATTCGGTCGCGCCGCGTCGCGGCCTTTTCGTAAAGGTAGACGGGGATGTCCAACTCGTTCGCGATGCGTTCGCCTGCGCCCCGCGCGATCTCCACGCATTCCTCCATCGTCACCCCTTTGATCGGCACGAACGGCAACACGTCGAGCGCGCCCAGCCGGGGGTGCTCGCCGGCGTGCGTGTTCAAATTGATCAGTTCCATCGCGACAGCGGCGGCCCGGACGGCCGCCTCGACCACCGCCTCAGGCTCGCCCGCGAAAGTGATCACGGAGCGGTTGTGATCGGAGTCCATCGAATAATCTAGCGCCGCCACGCGCGGAACCGCCTTGATGGTTTTGACGATCAACTCGATCTTGTCGCGGTCGCGGCCTTCGCTGAAATTCGGAATGCATTCGACAATCTTTTTCATGGGGAACCCGCCTTTCAGGAAATAATGGCGCCCGCCCGCCATCTATCAACACCTCGGCAACCCGAGAGGAACCCAAATTTGAAAAGCTGTCTGGAATAATCTGATAGTAGTTTAGCTCAACTACCGGCTGTACGGTACATGGAGCGGTAGTGACTCGGCGCCTTCGTGAAACGCATATTTACCGCCCCCGCGCTGAAAAATATTCCAGTCACGACCAAAATTCTGCGCGTCGCCGCAGTGCGAGTCTTTTCTTCCTATGGCGTGAATCGAGATTGGCGCCGCCGAGGCCGAGCGCGCCCGGCTGGCCAACTGGCGACATCGTCCGGCGCGGAATGCGCGGCGCAAACTATTGAAGGCCCGCAAGCGCCGCGTAATCGAATAATCTCTACGCGGCGTTCGTGGGCCTTCGGAATTCCAGGAGGCGCGGCTTCGGGGCCGCGATTACTTCGCGCGTTCGATGTAGCGGCCTTCGGCCGTGTCGACGCGGATCTTCTCACCCGTCTTGATGAAGGCGGGTACCTGAATGATGATGCCGGTTTCGAGCTTCGCCGGCTTGCCGACGTTGCTGACCGTGGCGCCTTTGATCTCAGGCTCGGTCTCGACGACCGTCATGACGACGACCTGCGGGATATCGATGCCGATCGGCGCGCCTTCGTAAATATCCACATTGATCAAGGTCTCCGGCAGCAGGTATCCCACCGCGTCGCCGAGGTCTTCCGCGCTCAATCCGATCTGCTCATAAGTCTCGGTGTTCATGAAGTAATACATGTCGCCTTCGTTATACAGATAGCTCATCTCGTGCTGATCGAGGACGGCGCGTTCGACGTCGTCGGTCGAACGAAAGCGGTGTTCGGTCGTGGCGCCGGATTTCAAATTGCGCAATTTGGTCTGCACCATCGCGCGAAGGTTGCCCGGAGTGTGATGATGAAAGTCGACCACCTTGTGCGGCGCGCCGTTGTGAATAATCACCATGCCTTTTCGAATCTGCGTCGCTTGAATGCCCATAGCTGAAAAATCTCCTCAGAAAATCAGTTCGTAGTCCATACCTCAGGCGGAAGCGTCAGAAGCAAATCCACTCCGCGCCGCCAAACGATTTCGCCTGAGGGTGGGACTACGAATTGCGCGCTTTCATAACTCATGCGAGGTTGGAAAAAGACGAAAGCATAGCCAAGGGCTCGACGCTGGTCAAGCTGTAGCGCCCGAGCCTGCGCGAAGATCGGCAATGTCGAAAATTGTCTTGATAATCTATTGACCCTCTATACCTTGTAAGTTAGTATGCGAATCGATGCAGGACTTCTGCGAAGTTTGTGTGCGGTGGCAATTCAATTTGAGCCAATTCATTTGAATGGGAGACCGATGCATAAATTTGACGGCGTGCACACTCGCCATAGTCGCGAGTATCTAAGCCGCAAAGCTTAGGTCACCCACCTGTTACGAACAGGTTCAAATGAAGCCCCGGCCACGGCCGAGCGGAAGTCCTTGCGGAATTGATTTCCTCACCTGACCGATTTCACACTAACCAGGCTCATTTCAGTCACCGACTCCATCTAAGCCTGCGGCTGTAGATAGAGCTTGCACCGTACCTAATGCGGTAGTTCAGTTCCCGAATTGTTCCGCGACTTCGAGAGCCGGACTTTTCGGCCCGGAGATACTGGCTGTGGACGGAGGGTCCTCGCGCAAAGAGGTTGAAGTTGAATCTGAATCAGGGCCAGGTTTACGAAAGGTCAATAGAAAATGATAAGGATTCTGATGACCGGTGATACAGTTGCTCGCAGCGGTCGTCGCGCGCTCGAAGAACGGCTCCATGATTTGCGCTCTCAGCGCGAGATCGATTTCGTGGTCTCGAACGTCGAGAACGCCGCCGGCGGGTTTTCTATCACGTCGCGAATCGCCGAAGACCTGCTCGCCGCCGGCGTAGATGTGATGACCTCCGGGAACCACATCTTTGACAAGAAGGAGGTACTCGATTACATCGACAAGCAGCCGCGATTGCTGCGCCCGGCGAACTACGCGCCCGGCGTTCCAGGAAAAGGCCGGTGGGTGGGCAAGGTCCGTGGCGTTCCCGTCGCCGTAATCAATCTGCAGGGCCGGGTCTTCATGAGCCAGTGCGACGACCCGTTTCGGTGCGCCGACGCTCAACTCGCCGCGCTGGAGCCTTCTGTCAAGATCATCCTCGTCGATATGCATGCCGAAGCCACCTCGGAAAAGATAGCCATGGGGCGATACCTCGACGGCCGCGCGTCGGTCGTGGCCGGCACGCACACGCACGTGCAGACCGCCGACGAACAGATTCTGCCCGAGGGCACGGCCTATATAACCGACCTGGGAATGGTCGGCCCGCACGACGGCGTGATCGGGATGCAGACCGAAATCGTCCTGGAGAGATTCTTGCGCGGCCTTTCAATGAAGTTCGAGCCTTGCGACGGCGGGATCAAGCTGAACGGGTTGATCGTTGATGTGGACGAAGAGACTGGAAGAGCGACGAGAGTTGAACGATTGAGCTTGCCACATAGTTGAATCCCTATTGCCTGAAGAAAAACATAGATTGGCTTCGCCGCGTCGAATCCTAGTCAACAATGAGACCAGCAGACATCGCTAACATAGCCATCATCGGCGGCGGAGTCATCGGGACGGCCATCGCCGCCGAAATCTCACGCAATTACGACGACGTGTTCCTGCTTGAAGCGGCGCCGCGTCTGGGCATGGGGACTTCGACGCGCAACAGCGGGGTCATCCACGCCGGGATCTACTATAAGCCGGGGTCACTCAAGGCCTTCCATTGCGTGCGCGGCGCGGCGATGCTCTACGAATTCTGCGCCGCTCACGACGTCCCGCACGAACGCACGGGCAAATTGATCGTCGCCGACGGCGAAGATCAACTTCCCTTACTCCAAGACCTGAAGCGGCGCGGCGACGATAACGGCGTCGAGGGGCTGGAGATCGTCGGCGGTGAATTCATCCGCCGCCTCGAGCCGAACATCGTTTCGCGCATCGCGCTCAATTCGCCGAACACCGGCATCGTCGACGCCGAGGCGTTGATCAAAACCTTTGAGCGCATCGCAAAATCGAACGGCGCGCACATCCTGACAAACACCCGCGTGACCGGGGCCGAGGCCGGAGACGGTCCGGCCCTGATCCGCACGGAGCGCGAAGAGTTCGGCGCCCGCGTCGTCATCAATTGCGCCGGCCTCTACGCTGACGAGGTCGCGCGCATGTTCGGCTACGACAAACACACTATCTATCCGTGCCGGGGCGAGTACGCCGAACTCCTGCCGAGCGCGCGCGGGCTTGTCAACGGCCTGGTCTATCCGCTGCCTCTGCCGACCGGACATGGGCTGGGAGTCCACTTCACCAAGACCACGGCAGGGGCCTTGCTGATCGGGCCGAACGCGCGGTACGTGAATAATAAAGACGATTACGAGGGCGATCGCACTGACCTGCGCGTCTTTTACGAATCGGCGGCGCAGATGGCGCCGGCGCTCCGCTTTGAAGACATGCGGTCAAGTTATACGGGAATCCGCCCGCGCCTCACGCCCGAACATGAACACTCATTCGCCGACTTCGTGATCGAACACGACCCGAACCATCCATCGATCATCCATCTCATTGGAATAGAATCGCCGGGACTGACCTCGTGCCTTTCCATCAGTCGGAGCGTGGCCGAAATGGCTCGATTAATTTTGTGAACAGCCGTTCAGGTCACAACGAACGACGCCCTGAAAGAATGAAAAACATCCACGAAGTCACACAAAGTGGCGCGAAGATTTTCTCTTTCCCTTCGTGATTCTTCGTGTGACTTCGTGGATGTTTTTTGGAGGATCACTTTGCGCCCGGCGCTTCAAGCTCGTCGTTCAAGTGCCTGCGTTTGAGCAGATTATTGAGCAGGAAAATGATCACGATCGCCGACGCGATGCCGAGTCCGATCTTCGGGTAATGCTGTTTAAAGATGTCCGCCGCATGTTCGCCGTAACTCACCGCCATCCAGCCTTCCAGAGCGAACCTGACGCCGCGACCGATGACCATCGCCGCGACGAATCGCCAGAGTCGCATGCGGAAGGCCCCGGCCGAAAGCACGAAAATTTTGAATGGAAACGGCGGAGGCAGCACCGCTGCCAGCAGTAGCGCCCAGATGTCGTAGCGATTGATCAGATCTTCCACGCGCGCGCGCTTCGTGGGGCTGAATTTCCTGAGCGCGGCATGCCCGCCTTTGTGCGCGATGAAGTAGAGTAGGAGCGAGCCGAGGGTAGAACCTGCTATCGCGGCGGAGACGTAGACCGGCGCCATCGCGTGATTATGATGCGCGAGAGCCATCACCACCACGTCCGGCCCCCCCGGCAGCGGTATGAATGCGGCGTCCAGAAGCGCGATGGCGAACACTCCGAGCGCGCCGAGTCCGATCAGCGTGGCTTGCAACGATTTCATCGCGCCACCTATGCCCAATAACGGAATTTTCATTTCTACGTATCAGTCCTTGATTTCAGTATTAATCGGTGTACGAGGCATGAGTTTCGCGTTCGGGCGTTTGGCTTCTCAACCGCGCAAATACGAGGCGC
>Ga0207428_10006079_pt1 | contig 11165 bp, 10 predicted proteins | sample RhiMethybrSRZTD1_FD_187600 | JGI IMG/M metagenome (GOLD analysis project Ga0207428, IMG submission 187600) | Populus rhizosphere microbial communities from Tennessee, USA - Rhizosphere MetaG P. TD hybrid SRZTD1 (SPAdes) (version 3) | ecosystem: Host-associated > Plants > Roots > Rhizosphere >... | reverse complement strand
TCAGCTCAGTCGCTACAAAGAGGCCAACGCCAAAGTCCCCGCGCCTGATAGGGCCGAAAGCCGTGTGGTCTTCATGGGAGATTCGATCACTGACGGCTGGAAACTGGACGAATACTTCCCCGACAAAACTTACATCAACCGCGGCATCAGCGGGCAGACCACGCCGCAAATGCTGATCCGCTTCCGTCCCGACGTGATCGCGCTGAAACCGCGCGTCGTATTGATACTCGCCGGGACAAACGACATCGCCGGCAATACGGGCCCGATGACGCTGGAGATGATCGAAAACAATTACGCATCGATGGCCGATCTGGCGAAGTCGAATGGAATAAAGATTATCTTCGCCTCGGTGCTCCCGATTCACGACTACGGCAAGACGAAGGTCTCCGAACGCCGCCAGCCCGAACAGATCCTCAAACTAAATGAGTGGTTGAAGGGCTATTGCAAAGCCAAGGGGCACATCTACCTGGACTATTTCGGCAAGATGGTCGATGAAAAAGGGATGCTCAAGGCGGAACTGGCCAACGACGGCCTACATCCGAACGCCGAAGGTTACAAGATCATGGCGCCGCTGGCCGAAAGCGCGATCAGGCAGGCGCTGAGCAAGAGATAAGACGGGGCGAGGGGGGGGACGGGGCGACGGGGCGATAAGGAGATTGGATTTCCTTGTCGCCCCGTCGCCCTGTCGCCGCGTCGCCGAGGTCTCGCATAAAGCAAGATGAATAAAATCACTGTCATTCGCGGCGACGGCGTCGGGCCTGAAGTCTGTGACGCCACGATCCGGGTCATCGAAGGCGCCGGCGTCAAATGCGAATGGGACTTCGCGCTCGTCGGCCGCGAAGCCGAAAAACAATGCGGCGCGCCGCTGCCCGTCGAGACACTCGATAAGGCTCGCTCCAGCCGCGTCATCCTGAAAGGCCCGGTCGTCATCGAGAAGATGGGCGACAAGGTGGTCATCTCACGAGACGATCATACGCAGCGGGTCTATTCGAACGTCAACACTGCCCTGCGGCTGGAACTCGGCGCTTACGTCAATGTCCGCCCGCTGCGCGCATTCGAGGGCGTGCGATCACATGCGCCCAAGCTGGACGTGGTGGTCATCAGAGAGCTGACCGAGGATTTGTACAGCGGATACGAGCACAGCGTCGGTGAAGACGCCGCCGAAGCGATCAAAATCACCACCCGCCGCGCCTCCGAACGCGCCGCGCGATTCGCTTTTGAATACGCCGCCGAGCGCTGGCGGCGGCGGTTGAGCGTCATTCACAAGGCCAACGTGCTCCAACTGACCGACGGATTGTTCTTGCGCGCGGCCCGCGACGTCGCCCGCGAATATCCTAAAATCAAATGCGATGACGCGATGATCGATTCGTGCGTCTATCAACTGGCTTGCAGGCCCGAAGGCTGGGACGTGTTGCTGATGCCGAACCAGTACGGCGACATCGTCTCGGATTTGTGCGCCGGCCTGGTCGGCAGCTTCGGCCTCGCGCCCGGCGCGAGCTTCGGCGACGACGTGGCCATCTTCGAGGCCGCGCACGGCGCCGCGCTCGACCTGGCCGGACAGAACAAAGTAAACCCGACGGCGCTGATCCTGTGCGGGGCGATGCTGTTAGAGCGCCTGGGTGAGATCGAGGCCGCGCAGCGCATCCGCGACGCCGTCAAAGCCGTCATCAAAGAAGGCCGCGCGGTCACGCCTGATCTGGGAGGCAACGCGAAAACGACGGCGATGACTAATGTCATTATCGATCACTTGTGAGCTGGTGGTTGGTGGTTGGTGGTTGGTGATTGGTTGCGGACAATTTTTGCAACTGATCATCAGGCGCCAACCACCAACCACCAACCACCAACCAACATGAACAAACATTTTGATTTAGTCGGCGTCGGCTCGATGGTCGTAGATTTGATCTACCGCACGCCTCGCCTCATCAGCGGGGAAGAGAAGATCAAGCTTCGCCAATACGACTCCGGCGGCGAGACTGTGAAAACGATGGTCGGCGGCGTGACGCTCAATCACCTTTCGTGGGCGAGTCTGCTCGGCCTGCGCGTGGGAATTTTCGGCAAACAGGCCGACGACGAGTACGGGCGCTTCTTACGCGCCGGGATGGATCGCCACCGCATAGACAAACACATCACGCTCGACGGCTCGGCCTCGTCATCGGCGCACATCTTCGTCGACCCCGAAGGCAGGCGCGGGATCTATATGAGTCCGGCGGCGACGAGCGAGACGACCGGCGAATACCTGCGGGCCAGGCACGCCGATTACATTCGCCGCTCGCGCATGCTCTCGACGGAGATTTCGCAACTGCCGCTCGACGCGGTGGTTGCGGCGCTCCGGATCGCGCGCGACGCGGGCGCGACGACCGCGCTCGACGTGGACATCCCGCGCGGCGACGCGGTCAAAACATTGGGAAGCGCGGAGGATTTCGAGCGCGCGCTGAAGTTGGCCGATTATCTGAAGCCGTCGAAGGCGGCGGCGTCCGAAATGGTCAACGAGGACGACGCGCTGCGGGCCGCCCGAATCCTGCGCGAGAAGTACGGCGCGCGCGCAGTCGTCATCACCGACGGCGACGCCGGCTGCGCAATCGCTTCCGACGAATTGACCGCTCGCGCGCCCGCTTACCCGATTGGAACGATCGATTCGACCGGCGCCGGCGACGCCTTTTTCGGCGGAATGATCGCGGGCTTGAATCACGGGCTGAAATGGAAAGACGCGCTGAAGCTGGCAAACGCCTGCGGCGCGGCCTGTTGTGAAATCCTCGGCGCTACGCCCGACCTGGCTGAAAGCCGCTCGCGCGTGTTCGAACTATACGACGGAGCGCCGTTCGACGTAGCTTCGCTTGAAACGGCGCCGAGCGCCCCGGACCCTTCTTCGATCTCTCCGTACCGGAACGCCGTCCCGATATTTCTCGACATCGCCATCGAAGAACTCGGTAAGCTACGCGCGAAGATCGGCGACGAAAACTATTTCAAGCGCGCCGCCGATCTGATCGCGCGGATCGAATCGCATGGCGGACGCATCCACGTCACTGGAATAGGCAAACCTGAATATGTTGCGGGATATGTAGCGGCGTTGTTATCGAGCACCGGCGCGCCGACCTACTTTCTACACGGCACCGAATGCATCCACGGCAGCGCGGGTCAGGTCGTCCCCGGCGATCTGGTGATCGCCATTTCGAACAGCGGCGAGACCGTCGAGATGAAAGCCGCGATCACCGCGCTCAAACGCAACGGGGCGTTGATCATGGGCGTCTCCGGCAATCCCGATTCGTGGCTGGCCAGGGTCAGTGATGAATTCATATACGCTGGAGTTGAGCGCGAAGGCAGCCCGCTCAATTTCGAGCCGCGCGCCAGCATCCTCGCCGAAATTTACGCGTTGGCCGCTTTGAGCATCGAGCTGCAAGCGCGAAAAAACATCACGCGGACGCATTACAACTCCTGGCATCCGGGCGGGATCATTGGCAACGTGACCTCAGACGAGCCGATTGATATTTGATGCGTGAAATTCGATGCTGGTTTTCATTGGCGCATTCGGTTTAACTATAGCCGCTGGGAGAGAGCGTTTAGAACGCTCTCTCCCAGCGGACGCAGTTTCATTCAATGCGCCTGCGCCGATTGTTGCGATTTAAGAGAAGCAATTACCACTGAAAGCGTAATGTGGTCACGCGATAAGTCTCAACCTGTTCGCTTCAGTTTGCCGGTCTTCTTCGCCCATCTTTCGACGTGTCCGAACACCCACAACCCGGCGGGGACCATCACCACTCCCATCAATGTCAGCGTCAACAATTCTGGCGCGACTTCCGAGATCGGAGCCCCGACTAATTGCGTTTGCCCTGATCCGATGCCGATCAACTTGCGGCAGGCGGATAACGAATAGGTCGCGGGCGAAAGCTTCGCTAAAGGTTGCAACCATCCGGGCAAAATCTCCACCGGATAATAAACGCCCGAAACCAACAGCAGGCAGCCTTGAAAGATGTTCGTCGCCTCGGCGCCGCGCTCCGGGCTGAACACCGGCAAGACCGCGGCCATCAATCCCAGGCCGATGAACGCAAAGCTGCTGACCAGGAGCACGATCAGAATGCCCAGCAGGTTCGCCCGCGAAAGATCGAGCTTGATGAAGACAGCCAGCCCGCCTATCACGATGGCTAACCGTATGATGCTGTAGATCGCCGCGAAAAGGCTCACGCCGAACATGTGTATCAGGCGCGACACCGGCGCCATGAACGTGTATTCGAGCGTGCCTTCCCAGCGTTCGTAGGCGACCGAGCTGGCGATCTCGTTGAAGAGCACCGAGAGAAAGCTCCACAGCAGGACGCCGACGATCAGCGTCAACGTCAACTGCTCGTCTTTCGCGGCCACGCCGATCAGCGCGATGGTCGCCGAATTGACCATCGCGTAAAAAGTGAAGACCACGACCCATCCGAAGTAGCGTTTCGTCAGGCTGAAATCCCGAAAGACGAAAGCCATCAACTGGCGTCCGGGCGTGATCATCGGTTTACGTTCCGCAATCATACTTTTCCTCCTTCGGCGCCGTCGGTCAGCGACTCGCCCGTCATCTTGATGAAAGCGTCTTCGAGCGTCGCGGTTTGGGCCTGTTGTTTCAATTCCTCAGAAGCGCCTTCGGCGACGAGCTGGCCGTGGGCGAGAAATCCTATGCGCGCGCACAGCCTCTCGGCCTCGCTCATGTCGTGCGTGGTCAGCAGGATCGTCGTGCCCTCTTCCTCGCGAAGCTCTTCGAGGAATCGTTGAACGTCGCGGCGGCTCTTCGGGTCGAGGCCCGTCGTCGGCTCGTCGAGCAGCAGCATCGGCGGATTGATCATCAACGCGCGCGCGATGGAGACCTTCTGCTGCATCCCCCGGCTCATCTCTTCGAGCGGGTCGGAAAACCGCCGCGACTCGATGCCGAGCCGTTCGAGGATTTCGAATGCGCGTTTCTCGGCGCGTCTCGGTTCGAGCCCGTAAAGATAAGCCGAGTAGAGCAGGTTCTCGCGCGCCGACAGTTTCTTGTAGAACGCGGCGTCGACGCTCACCCGCCCGATCTTCCAGCGCACGGCGCTCTCTTCGTCCGGCAGCCTGTGCCCCATCAGACGCACCTCGCCGTGGTCGGGAATGAGAAGCGTCGAAAGGATCCGAATCAGCGTCGATTTGCCCGAACCGTTAGGCCCCAGCAGCCCGTAAGTCTCGCCATGCGCGACCTCGAACGACACGTCTTTTACAGCCCATTGCTCGTTGAGCGTATACTTGAAGACGCCCTGACGCTTGCGCTTGCGAAAAACCTTCTTCAACTGGCGAACTTCTATAGCGTGGTGATGATTGTTTGAATCGAACATAAACATTCCTTCCACAGGCTCACTGTGAAGACTCGTTCGCCAAAGCGGCGGCCTTCGAATCTGCGATTGAAAATCGGGTTAGTGGATTGAGTTGAAGCGGCGAGAATCGGCTGGGAGTTTTGACGAAAGGACGATTGCGGCGCAGTAAACCGGCGGACGCAGGGAAAAATCGCTCACATAAAAACGTCTGCGCCTTGCGGCGCGTAAAACTCTCAGCTTGTTAATTGAATATTCTCATTCTGATCACTCGCATTAGCGATGCCTCCTTAATTAGAAGTCAGTTGTTTTACTATCTTGATTGACCGTCAAAGCAGACTAAATGGATTGTACAGACGCGGGGACACGTTTGCAAGAATCCGATTAGATTTTTGTGTGATGCGACACGCCAGGAAGTGGAGAGCGAGAGAGCGGGAGAGCGGGAGATTTTCTTCCTGTCTCTTACTCGCTCGCTCTCCCACTCTCCCGCTCCCCATCATCCGCAAACAAGATTTACCAGCGTCCGCAATCCAACGCCCGTCGGGCCGACAGCCAGATAAGGCTTGCCGATTTCGTTCCAGGCCGTGCCTGCGATGTCCAGGTGCGCCCAGGGCGTGTCTTCGGCGAATTCGCGGATGAAATAAGCGCCGGTGATCGTGCCGGCTTTGCGCCCGCCCACGTTTTTGATGTCGGCTATCTCGCTCTTGATCTGTTCGCGGTAATCTTTGTCGAGCGGCAACTGCCATAGCTTCTCGCCGGACTTCTTGGCGGCGGCCAGGATCTGATCGATCCAGGCCTGGTCGGTTCCGAGAAGCGCGACGTAAACGTCGCCAAGCGCGATCGAGACGGCTCCGGTCAGCGTAGCCAGATCGACGATCCTGGTCGCGCCGAGTTTGCGCGCATAAGCGACGGCGTCGGCCAGGATCAGACGGCCTTCGGCGTCGGTGTTGATGACCTCGATGGTCTTGCCGGTCATTGCGCGCACGACATCGCCAGGGCGTTGGGCGCGCCCGCCGGGCATGTTCTCGGTCGCCGGAATGACGCCGACGACTTTGACATTCGGTCTGAGCTGAGCGATGGCGCGCATCGCGCCGATGGCGGTCGCGCCGCCGGCCATGTCGTATTTCATCTTCTCCATTCCGTCCGACGGCTTGATCGAAATGCCCCCGGTGTCGAACGTGATGCCCTTGCCAACGATGGCGATGGTCTCTTTCGACTCGGTCTTCGGCGCGTAAGTCAGCGTGATCATCTTTGATGGTTCCGCCGAGCCTTGCGCGACGCCGAGAAATGCGCCCATCCCGAGTTCTTTCATTCGCGCTTCGTCGAGCGCGTCAAATTCAAGGCCGTATTCCCTGGCCATGTCTTCGGCGCGCCGGGCGAGTTCCGTCGGCGTGATCACGTTGGCCGGTTCGTTAATCAGTTCACGCGCGAAGTTGGTCGCCTCGGCGATAATCCGCCCGCGTTCGACGCCGCGCCCGACTTCGCCTGCGTCGGCGCCCGGCGCGACCAGCGTCATCGCCTGAAGTGGGTTCTCCGTCTTGTCGCTCGTGTGGTATTTGTCGGGGTCGAAGAGCGCTATCAGAGCGCCCTCGGTCGCGGCCTGCGCGCCCTCGCCGACGGGCAGTTGCGAGCGGCGAAGGATCGCGAAGCTGCGGGCCTTCTTGCCGCGCAGCGCGCGAGCCGCCGCCCCGGCCATCCTACGAACGCCGTCGGTAGTGAATTCTTCCTTCTTCCCCACGCCCAGGAGCAACAACCGCCGCGCTTTAATGTCGCCTGGGTTATGCACGTAGGCGCTCTCGCCAGATTTGCCGGTAAGCTCCCCGGTAGCGACGAGCGAAGAGACCACGCCCTTCGAGCGCCTGTCGATCTCGGCGAGAACGCCCCCTTCAGGCTTCTCACCTTCAAAAACGGCGACGGCCAACGCGTCGCACTCTATTTCGTGAAACTCCCTCGAATCAGCCTTTACTTCCATGTTTCTCGGTTTCTCCTCTCCGAAATTGGACTAATAGGACCTATGGGACTTATAGGACCCATAAGTCCCATAGGTCCTATAAACCCTATTCATGATAACCCCAGGATGTCATTCAATCCTCGATCTATTCTTGATTGCCGCGCGAGCCTCGCGTTCCTGCGTCCTGCGCGCTTCGGTTTCGCGCTTGTCGTAGAACTTCTTGCCGCGCGCGACGGCCAGCTCACATTTTATCAAGGCGCCTTTGAAGTATAGCTTGGTGGGGACCAGCGTCAGCCCTTTTTCCTGAATCTTCGACTGCAAGCGATAGATTTCGCGCTTGTGCATCAGCAACCGGCGGTCGCGCGTCGGGTCGTGGTTCTGGCGGTTGCCATGCGAATACTGGCTGATGTGCGCGTTGAGCAGCCAGAGTTGGCCGTCGCGAGTCATCGCGTAGGCGTCCTTCAGATTGACGCGCCCTTCGCGGGCCGATTTGACTTCGGTCCCGAGCAGTTCGATTCCCGCTTCGAAGGTTTCGAGTATGTGGTAGTTGTAATAGGCGTCGCGATTGGTCGCAATTACTTTGTTAGTCTGTGTCTTCGCCGTCATCAATAATAAACTTTCTTCTCAACCTTGCCATCGCATCTCGTTCGTCTGAATGAACCCCAGGCTCTCGTAAAGCGGGCGTCCGTCCTGTGAAGCGTGTAACACGACTTTGGCTATTCGCTCACGCTTACACCATTCGAGCATCGCCTCCATCAACGCGCGCGCCAATCCACGCCGGCGGTGCTCAGGCTCGCAATAGACATTGAGGATCAGCGCCTGCTCGCCTCCGTCAACCGCTCCTGGACGGGGCAATAATTGGCTTACTACCAACCCGCCGCCGGCGACCACTTCGCCTTGCCGCTCCGCGAGCCACCCGAGGAAGCGCCGTTCCGAGATCATCCGCCGCAAGTAGAGAATTGATGCGCTCTCGATTCGCGCGACATCCTCCCCGCTTGCGTCGCCCATGTCGCGGAACATCGCCGCGCGATGGCGCGCAATGACCGGCGCATCCTCAACCGTCGCACGGCGGATTCGATACTCTGAATTCATCGATACTGCGCCTTCTCCTTCAAATCCGCTCTTTGTCATTCGCCTTTGAGCGGGCGTTCCATAAGCTCGATTTCAAGTTCGCGCGGGCTTTTGCCTTCATATAGCATTTGATAAACGCCCTCGGTGATCGGCATTTCGACGCCCAGGCGCGCCGCCAACTGACGCGCCGAACGCGCGGTCTTAACGCCCTCGGCCACCTGGCGCGTCTCAGCGATGATCTCGTCCAATTTTCTCCCGCGCCCGAGTTCAAAACCGACGCGACGGTTGCGCGAAAGCGCGCCGAAGCAGGTCAACACCAGATCGCCCAACCCGGCCAATCCGGCCATCGTCTCGGCGCGTCCGCCGAGACGGACGGCCAATCTGGTCATTTCGGCCAGGCCGCGCGTCACCAGCGCGGCCGCGCTATTGTAGCCCAGCCCCAGCCCGTTGACCGCGCCCGTGGCGATTGCCATCACGTTTTTTATCGCGCCGCCGATCTCCACTCCGGTCACGTCGCTGTTCGTGTAGACGCGAAATCGGTTGGTCGAAAGCGTCTCCTGCGCGACCTCTGCCCACTCCGATGAGCGCGAAGCCGCGACAATCGCGCACGGCTCGTCCTTCGCGACTTCGAGCGCGAAACTCGGCCCCGACAGCGAGACGTAACGCGGCTCGAAGCGGTCTTTCAAAACGTCGCGGACGACCTCTTCCATTCGCATGCCGGTCTCGACCTCGATGCCTTTGGAAGCGTTGATGAAGATCATCTGCGGGCGCGCGTGATCGAGCATTTGCGTGTAGACCTCGCGGCAAGCGTGCGAAGGCATGACGGTCAATACGATTTCGGCGCCGGCTATCGCTTCGGCGATGGGGCCGGTCGGCGCGACCGAGTCGGGAAAAGTGAACCCCGGCAGATAGATTTTATTCTCTCGCTCCTGCCGCAGCAGCGACGCGACTTCAGCGCTATGCGCCCACAATCGGACGCGATGGCCTCCGCGCGCAGCGACGAGCGCCAGCGCCGTCCCCCAACCGCCCGCTCCGATGATCGCAACCTCGCGATTGCGGATTGCGGATTGCGGATTATCTGATTGCGGATTGCGGATTGCGGATTGCGGATTGTCGCTTCCCGCAAATGGATTGTTCTTTTGTCTGTTCTCTGGTTCGCCCATCACGTCTTCACTTCGCGTTTACAATTCCGCAATCCGCAATCCGCAATCCGCAATTCAACGCGCCGCGCCGAACTTGTTCTCCTTACCGGCCGTCAACCGTTTGATGTTCTCCGAATGCTTGAAAATGATCACGGCCGAGACCGCGCATAGAGCCGCCATCATCGGCGCGAAATCGCCGACCGGTTCGATCCATGTGTGGGTCAGCAATATCCATAGAGGCAGGAACGCGGCGGCGATGATCGAGCCGAGTGATATGTAACGCGTGCGCCACACGACGACGATGAAGACCGCCAGAGCCGCCAACGCCGCCCACGGCGCAATCGCCAGAAAAACCCCCAGGCCCGTCGCCACGCCCTTGCCGGCTTTGAATTTCAACCACACCGGAAAACAATGCCCGACGACGGCCAGGGCCGCCGCGGCGGCGACGACCCAGGAAGTTCCAGCTTCCCCGGTCAACCACCGCGCGACCAACACGGCCATCGCGCCTTTCAACGTGTCGAGCGCGAGCGTAGCGACGCCGGCGACTTTCCCGGCTTTGCGCGAGACGTTGGTCGCGCCCGTGCCGCCGCTCCCGGTTTCGCGAATGTCCGCGCCACTCGCCAGCCTCACTATCAGGAAGCCGAACGGGATCGAGCCTAGCAGGTAAGCGACAATCAGTGATACGGCTTCCAATACTGTCATTTTTGATGCTCTATTGATCTGGTTTATCTGACGAGACTTATAAGCCTCCTGGCGATCCCGCGATCTCGCTCCTCATTTGTCGAACTCATCCCCATGCTGACGCGCTGCAAACTGCGAAGATGCTCCGCAATTTTGTATTCGTCAGCTTCAGCCTGCAAAAGCCGAACTATACCGATCGCGTACGAGTCGTATTCGTCGCTTCTCGCGGGATTGGAGTTAAGTCCAATCGGATCCCACTTCAGAAATAGAACTTCTTTCACCGACTGCAAAAGCCCTTTTCTCTTCATTTCTGATATCTACTTGATCCTGCGCCGAACCATATCCAGCGCCGCATTGACCGACAGTGTGCGAATGAATTGCCGATCGCCGGGAAATATGAATTTGCGCGTCGTGTTTTGCGAATCGTCGGCGAGCGCGATGTAGACCAACCCGACCGGCTTCTCAGGGCTGCCCCCGCCCGGCCCCGCGACGCCGGTGACGCCTACGCCGAAAGTCGAACCGGCGCGTTTGCGGATTCCGGCGGCCATCGCCCCGGCCACTTGTTCGCTCACGGCGCCGTGAGTTGCTATCAATTTCTTCGGCACGCCGAGCAGATCGATTTTCGCTTCGTTCGAATAACTGACGACGCCTTCGAGGAAATATTCCGAACTGCCCGGCACGTCCGTGATCCGCCCGGCGAGCAATCCGCCGGTGCAGCTTTCCGCAGTCGCCAGCGTGTAGCCGCGCATTTTGAGCGATTGGCCGACCACCGCTTCGAGCGTTTCGTTGCTGCGCGAGAAGATATATTCGCCTAGAACTTCATCGAGCCGCCCGGCCAGGTCGTCGAGCATTTTCACGGTCTCGCCCTCGTTGCGCGCCTGTGCCGTCAGGTGCAATTCGATCTGGCCGTCTTTGAACAGGATGGTCGTGGAAGGATTCTGGTATTTCGTATAAATCGGCGCGGCCAACTCGTCCACGGCCGATTCGCCCAGACCGAAAATACTCAAGGTTCGGCGCGCG
>Ga0207428_10006078_pt1 | contig 11165 bp, 9 predicted proteins | sample RhiMethybrSRZTD1_FD_187600 | JGI IMG/M metagenome (GOLD analysis project Ga0207428, IMG submission 187600) | Populus rhizosphere microbial communities from Tennessee, USA - Rhizosphere MetaG P. TD hybrid SRZTD1 (SPAdes) (version 3) | ecosystem: Host-associated > Plants > Roots > Rhizosphere >... | reverse complement strand
GCTTTTGGACGGGCTTGGGTTGAAGCTGGAATCCTCCAAAACCATTGTCGACGTCATGGTGATCGATTACATCGAAAAGCCATCTGAGAACTGAAAAATAGCCGCTATCACAACTGCATCGCGCACATCATGCCGAAACGCGACTCCGGATCTTCCGCGAGATCCTCAAACTGCCCCTGCTCCACAAGACATCCCTGGTCGAACACGATGATCCGATCCGCCTCCTTCAATGTGCTGATGCGGTGGGCGATGATGAGAACGGTCCTGGCGTCGTTGTGCTCCTCCATCAATCCTTCCATGACTCTCTGCTCCGTGGCGGAATCAAGGGCAGACGTTGCCTCATCAAGCAGAAGAATAGGCGCGTTTCGGCACAGGGCTCGAGCAATACCCACGCGTTGACGTTCCCCTCCGGACAGCGTGCAGCCGCGCTCTCCCACGACAGTATCCAGACCTTCCGGAAGCCGCGCAATCACGTCGTCAAGGCAGGCGATTTCGCAGGCGCGTTCGAGAAGAGCTGGCGCTACATCGCGCATCATTGTTAGGTTGTCTCGAAGAGAGAAGTTGAACAGTTCGGTCTCCTGGAGCACGACCGCGATATTCGACACCAGTTCTTCGTGCCGTATCGCCTCGAGAGGCACATCGCCGATCTGAAGCGTTCCGCGGTCGAGGTGGTACAACCCCAGAAGAAGCTTGATCAGTGTGGATTTCCCGGATCCCGAAGGCCCCGCGATCCCGACGATCTCCCCACGCTTCACGTCCAATGAAAGAGGGCCCACCGCCGGCTTGCCGTCGAACTGAAAAACGGCATCACGAAAGTGAATCCCCTGCCAGTCAGACGGAAACCTCAGACTTCCGGTCGGCAAACGGTTGTCGACCCAGAACAAAGGCATCATTCGGCCCAGGTTGGACTTGCGCTCGATCATCATCTGGAAGCGATCCGTAAACTCGGTCGCAGTCTGGCGCAGCTTGTCGAAGTAGGCAAAATAGGTCAGGAAAAACCCCGCCAACAGTTGGCCATCAATCACCATGTACGCCACGACAAGCAGATAAATCCCCCAACTGACACCATTGTGAATCTGGTAGCACATCCATTTCTTATTGCCGAGGCGCAAACGCTCATACGACAGCCGCCGCGAGAGTTCTTCGCGCTGGGCAAGATTGTTCGTCATGCTGCTGCCGGCACCCAACGCCTTTACAGAAAGGATGTTCGATGCACTCTCCACAAATCCTCCGCTCGCATTTTCGAGCGACTTGTTGATGCGATCGGAGAGCCGGGAAATGCGGCGGTCAAAGTAGCGTTCGATGCCGATCAGAAAACCGAGGTAGTACACGAAGAAGAGGACGAATACCGGATGCAGCAGGATGCACGCGATCAGCGCACCCGCAAACGTGGCGACCGTGTCGAGAATATCGATGAGGACTTCGGCGGTCCATTGGCGAACGGCTTCGGCGCCGGTGAGAAGGCGCTGCGCTTTGTTGCCGGTGCTTTCCTGCTGATGCCAGGACAGGGAGGAGTCCAACAGCCGCTCAAATCCCCAGACCTTTGCCCGGTACCTCGCATTCAGACTGATGCGCCCCATCATCCGCTTGCTCGAAAGTCTGACGAGCGCGACGAGGGCATAGCTCATGGAAAGAAGGCCCACCAGCCAGAACAGCGGGGAAAGCGGCGGCCGATCCGTTGCGGGAACTCTGACGTAGTCGATCAGGAAGGTCGCGATCAATCCGACAATGTACGGCGGCACCAGGACGTAACAGAAGACCGTGAGCAGTACCCCGCTGAAAAAGAGAAACGACCATCGCTCCGGACCCAGGAAAAACCAGAGGGCGCGTGGAATATCCAGGAATGAGAAACGGGTTGAACTCCGATCGGAAGACATGCGGATGGATATTACGATGGAGGCGGGACAGCCGGGGACAGGGGAAAATATGTCGGGGAATTTCGAAATTGCACGATTCCCGCATCTCAAACCCGATTGACCGTGAAGTTCCTGTTGGTGCATCCGCGCTCGGTCGAGGTCTGCCCCAAAACTCCCGAACTCAAAGTCACACCTCGTTTTAAGAGAAAAAATGCACAGTTCACGGCGGGGAACACACTCTCTATAATTACTGCGGTACGATCCAGCCACGGGGTCCGTTCGACTCTCAAGAGCGCTCTTATGATTCGACGTGCAGTGATCATGCTGGGGATATGTCTCTCGCTGTTACCGACAACCCGATCGGCTCAGGGACCGCCGGTGCTGGTCTCCCCTGAGGTGCGCCCCGATCGCATGGTCGTCTTCAGATTCTGGGCGCCGACGGCGAAGGAGGTTCAACTCTCTGGAGATTGGATGGGCGGTCCACCCGTCCCGCTTGCCAAGGACGCTCAAGGCGTCTGGACTGCGACCCAAGGCCCTCTCGAACCGAACATCTACCAGTATGCGTTCCTGGTCGATGGCGTGAGAGCTGATGATCCTTCGTGCCGCTGCACCTATGCGTTTGGGGCGGGACGAGGCGCCTCGAACCGTTTTACCATCGCCGCGCAGCCGCAGCATGCGCCCTGGGAACCACAGAACCGGCCACCGGGCACACTGCATCACGAGCGGTTCTATTCACGATCGCAGCAGAGAATGCGTGGGTTCGTTGTCTATACCCCTCCAGCATACGAGCCAAAGGCGTCTCGACGGTATCCGGTGCTCATCCTGTTGCCGGGTACTCCAGGCGATGAGACGGAATGGACCAGCGGCGCCGGATCAGCAGAACTCGTGTTCGACAATCTCATCGCAGAAGGCCGAATGGCGCCGGCGATTATCGTGATGCATGCCTCGGATGTTGACCCGGCCGCAAGAACTCGTCGTGGCGACGATAACTTGCGTCAGTTCGAAACGATTCTCGTCGACGAACTCGTGCCGTTGGTCAAGGAGCGATATCGAGTAAGGACCGACGCGAGTTCATGGGCAGTCGCAGGTGTGTCGCTTGGCGGTGAATTTGCCATGTACGCAGGCTTTCGACATCCGGAACTCTTTGGGAGTATCGGATCCATCAGCGGATCATTGGTACCGCGCGGCGACGAGGAGGAGGGCTTGCCATCCATGGACCAGCGATTCGGTCCTTCCCTGGCCCGCCCAAACGTGTCGAAAAACTACAAGTTGATATGGATCGGTTGCGGCGCCGCAGACAACGTGTGTCGCGGCTCGCGAGTATTTGTGCAGCGTCTGCAAGCGGCCAACGTCGTTCATACGTGGAAAGAGTACGAAGGAGCGCACCAGATGCCTGTGTTCCGTCATGAATTGGTCGATTTTCTGCAGGCACTCTTTGGATAGCTGATCTTCAGAGCTCGTAGTCCTGGGAGAGATCTCAGTCCAGCGTCTTCGCGACGCGGAAACCCAGATAGTTCCGGCCACGACGTGTGGCCGGATAAGGGGCACCGCGACGCGCTGAGCGCTGCATATAGGGATTGCTCAGAAACGTGCCATCGCGGAACACACGGTTGGCGCAATTGCCCTGCTTGTTCGCAGTCCCATCGACAGGGGCGTGAGCAAAGTCCGCTTCATAGCAGTCCTCCACCCACTCGAAAACATTCCCGTTCATGTCATAAAGAGCGAACGCGTTCGGCGGAAACGATGCGACGGGAGCCGTCTGGTCCACCCACACATCGCGTCCTTCAGCCTTCCCTCCGAGGCCCCCGCTCGGAACGCCGAAGTTGCCGTAGTTGTGATCCAGCTTCGCTCCCCAAGGGTAAGGCGTTGTCGTTCCGGCACGCGCGGCATACTCCCATTCCGCTTCCGATGGCAACCGGTAGGCGTCGTCCGCTCCCGTTTTCGAATTCAGCCACCCGACAAAAGTCTGCGCATCGAACCAACTGACTCCAATAACAGGCCTCGTGCCGCGTCCCCAGTCCACAAAGTTCGCATTGGGCGTACCGTCTTCATTTGTGCGCAACGCATTCTCGACAGCGATGCCGTCACACCACCGGTCACGCACGCAGGCCTCCCACTGATCCCACGTGACTTCCGTTTTCGCGATCGCGAAGGGACGGGCGATCGTGACCTTGTGCTGACGCTCATTCTCGCGGCGCTCCGGCTCATCGGCAGGAGATCCCATCATGAAGGCGCCGGCTGGAACGACGACCATGTCGGGACAATTCCGGCACTCCTTAAATGTCTGGCCCACCTTTGGGGCAGCCTTCGATTGTGCAGCCCGCTGGTTCTGCGCGGATTGAAACTCCGAGGCGGTCAGAATCAGTGCGCTGAATAGGGTGAGACTCTTGAGCAGTTTCATTTCGCTCTCCTGGAAATGTGGGACACACTCCGAATTCTAAAGTATTCTTCCTCCGGATACCCGGTGAAAGCCTCAGCGCCGTGCTCTGGCTACCTTGGCGGATGATGGGCGCCTCGATCGTGCTCCTACCACTTTCGGAAGCAGAATCGGAGTCTGTCCCCAGATCTAAACGTGCCTGATCAAATCCCTTGCGCACGCCTGATTCGACGCGACAGAAATAGGCAACCGCAGTCAAACCGATCTCAAGGAGTGTTGGCATGAAGAAACGAATCGCAATGGTCTCGTGCTTCTGTATAGATATTCGGATGGGCCAGTTGACGCGTGATCCGCACTTCCGCGAAGATCGCTCGCGCCGTACGGGATCCGAAGCCAGCGCTTTCGGGAGAAACTTCAACGCGACGGGCTGCCCTAACTTCAGATCATCCGCGCGATAGACCTCGCCCATACCCCCGCTCCCGAGAAATGGGCCGCTAACTAAAGGAGTTTGTAAATGGATTCTGGCGACAGGTTTTTGAGGTGGGCCGCGGATGACCCATCAGGTAATCCGATCGCCTGAACGCGCCTTATCCCCCGAGTTCCTTCCGATGAGTTCGGAGCGCGGTGAGGACGATCTCGTTGAGGCCTTCGCCGGAAGTCTTGTCGATGTGGGCAAAGATCTCACGACGCATGCGCGGTTCCCAGAAACTCCGGATGTGATCGGCGACGCCCTTCACGCCTTTTGCCTTGTCGGGCTCCGATACGAAGAAATCGCCGATGCTGTTCGCCATCTTGACGAGATGGTGAATATCCATGGCCTGCTTTTAGCTCTTCGTCACGACGCGCTGATCGAGCAGCTCTTCCTGCTGCTCCGTAAAATCGCGGTGCTGTTTCTGCCATTCTGACGGACGGTTGACGGGAGTCACTTCAACTGCAGTCACCTTGTATTCCGGACAGTTGGTCGCCCAGTCCGAGTTGTCCGTCGTGACGACGTTGGTGCCGGTGTCGGGATGATGGAATGTGGTGTAGACCACTCCGGGCTGGATCCTTTCGGTCACACGCGCGTGTAACACGACGTTGCCGGCACGGCTCGCAACTTCGACCGTGCCGCCGTTCTTGATTCCACGCTGTTCGGCATCGTGGGGATGAATCTCGAGAACATCTTCCTCGTGCCACACGACATTCTCGGTGCGGCGCGTCTGCGCGCCAACGTTGTACTGAGACAGGATTCGGCCTGTCGTCAGAATCAGGGGATATTTGCGGCTGGTACGCTCGTCGGTGGCAACGTATTCGGTCAGCACAAACTTGCCTTTACCTCGAGCGAAACCGCCGATGTGCATCGTCGGCGTTCCTTCCGGTGCCTTGTCGTTGCACGGCCACTGCACGCTGCCCAGTTTGTCGATCTTCTCGAAGCTCACTCCGGCAAAGGTCGGGGTGAGCCGCGCGATTTCATCCATGATTTCCGACGGATGGTTGTAGTTCATCGGATAGCCCATCGCGTTTGAGATGGCGCAGGTGATTTCCCAGTCCGCCATTCCCGCAACGGGTGGCATGACTTTACGAACCAGTTGAATGCGGCGTTCGGCGTTAGTGAACGTACCGTCCTTCTCGAGGAAGGTCGATCCCGGCAGGAAGACGTGTGCAAACTTGGCCGTCTCCACCAGGAACAAATCCTGGACAACCACGCATTCCATTGCGCGCATGGCGCCCTCGATGTGCTGTGTGTTCGGATCGGACTGAACGAAGTCCTCACCCTGGATGTACATGCCTTTGAAACTGCCATCGAGCGCGGCATCAAACATGTTCGGTATACGAAGGCCCGGCTCGGCGTCGAGATGGACGCCCCACTCTTTCTCAAAAAGGGATCGAACGCCGGCATCGGAAATGTGCCGATATCCGGACAACTCATGGGGGAACGATCCCATGTCGCACGAACCCTGAACGTTGTTCTGACCACGCAGTGGACTCACGCCCACGCCTTCGCGACCGAGGTTGCCCGTTGCCATCGCCAGGTTGGCCATGCCAATAACCATCGTCGAGCCCTGACTGTGTTCGGTAACGCCAAGTCCGTAGTAGATCGCTGAATTGCCCGGACGGGCATACAGCCGCGCAGCTTCGCGAATCTCCGTCGCGGGTACGCCGGTGATGTGCTCCACTTCTTCCGGTGAGTATTTGGGCTGGGAGACAAAATCTTTCCAGGCCTGGTACTCCGCCGGATCGCAACGTTCAGCCGCGAAGGCGTCATTGGCCAGACCTTCAGTCACGATGACGTGCGCCAGGCCATTGATCAGCGCAACGTTCGTACCCGGTTTGAGTTGAAGGTGGTAGTCGGCTTCGATATGGGGCGGCGTGCGGACCAGATCAATCGCACGAGGATCGGCAATGATCAGCTTCGCGCCCTGGCGCAAACGCTGCTTCATCCGCGAGGCGAACACGGGATGACCGTCCGTGGGATTCGCGCCGATGATCAGGATCACGTCGGCCTGATCGACGGACTTGAACTCCTGCGTTCCCGCCGATGTTCCGAAGGTCGTCTTCAAGCCATATCCCGTTGGGGAATGGCAGACGCGCGCGCAAGTGTCGACGTTGTTGTTATTGAAAACAGCGCGCACGAGCTTTTGCATCACGAATGTTTCTTCGTTGGTGCAGCGGGACGATGTGACGGCGCCTATAGATTCTCGCCCATACTTTTCCTGGATGCGTTTGAACTCGGAGGCGACATAACCGATAGCTTCATTCCAGCTCACTTCCTTCCAGGGATCGTCGATGGACTTTCGGATCATCGGCTTCGTAATCCGATCCGGATGCGTCGTGTATCCGAAGGCGAAACGGCCCTTCACACAGGAATGACCTTCGTTCGCCTGGCCATTCTTGTTGGGCACCATGCGCACAACCTGATTCCCTTTAACTTCCGCCTTGAAGGAGCATCCGACCCCGCAATACGCGCAGGTGGTTTCGACCACGCGATCCGGCTGGCCATAGTCGTAGACCGACTTCTCCATGAGAGTGGCCGTCGGACAAGCCTGGATACAGGCACCGCAGGAAACGCACTCGGAGTCCATGAAGTTCTGCATCTGGCCGGGGGAAATCATCGAAGCGAAGCCGCGGCCATCGATCGTCAAGGCAAGAGTTCCCTGAATTTCGTCGCAAGCTCGAACGCAGCGGCTGCAGACGATGCACTTGCTGGGATCGAAGGTGAAGTATGGATTCGAGGTGTCTTTGGGTTTATCTAGGTGGTTGGCGCCATCGTAGCCGTAGCGGACTTCACGGAGACCCACAGCACCGGCCATATCCTGCAATTCGCAATGGCCGTTGGCCGGACAGGTCAGACAATCCAGCGGATGGTCGGAGATGTAGAGTTCCATCACACCACGGCGCAGGTCTGCCAGTCTGTTCGACTGTGTGCGGATCTTCATTCCAGCTTCGGCGGGCGTCGTGCAGGATGCGGGATAGCCCCGACGTCCTTCGATCTCAACCAGACACAGACGGCATGATCCAAACGCTTCGAGCGTATCCGTCGAGCAGAGTTTGGGAACCTGACGACCCGCAATGGAGGCAGCATACATTACCGAACTGCCCTCCGGAACGCTGACGGTTACGCCGTCAACATCGAGCGTGATCTTCTTTTCCGAAGACCGTTTCGGGGTTCCAAGATCAATGTCTGTAATGGATTGCATAAGCCTTCCTCAGGGCAGATCCAATGCTGCCACATCTTTCACACCGAAATCCTGCGGAAAGTGCCGGACTGCGCTCAAAACGGGATATGGGATCAACCCGCCCAATCCGCAAAGCGACCCATTGAGCATGACGTCGCAGAGGTCCCGAAGCAAATAAAGATTCGCTTCACGGTTGCGGTTCTGAATTATTTTGTCCATCACTTCCACGCCTCGCGTCGAGCCAATGCGGCAGGGCGTGCACTTTCCGCACGACTCGAGCGCGCAGAATTCCATCGCAAAACGCGCCATCTGCGCCATATCGACGGTGTCGTCGAAGGCGACCGCGCCCCCATGCCCGATCATGGCCTTGTTCGCGGCAAAGGATTCGTAGTCGAGTGGCGTATCGAATTGAGATTCAGGGATATACGCTCCCAATGGCCCACCGACCTGCACCGCCCGGATCGGCCTTCCGCTGAGGCTGCCGCCACCGAAGTCATAAAGAAGTTGCCGCAACGTCAGGCCAAAGGCCTTCTCAACCAGTCCGCCGCGTTTGATGTTTCCGGAAATCTGGAAGGGCAGCGTTCCACGGGAGCGGCCCATGCCGAAATTCTTGTAGAAGGCCGCACCCTTGTCGAGAATGATCGGGACCGAAGCCAGCGAGATGACGTTATTGAGAATCGTCGGTTTCCCGTAAAGCCCCGAAACAGCCGGCAGCGGCGGCCGAAACCGAATCATGCCTCGCTTGCCTTCCAGACTTTCAAGAAGGGCCGTTTCCTCGCCGCAGATGTAAGCTCCGGCTCCGAGTCGCACTTCGAGATGGAACGTCTTGCCGCTTCCGCGGATGTCCTCACCGAGGTAGTGCTCGAAATTTGCCTTGTGGATCGCATAGTCGAGCATGCGATGCGCGTGCGGATACTCCGACCTTAAGTAGATGTACCCCTGTTTAGCTCCGATCGCGAGTGCGGCAATCGTCATCCCCTCGATCAGGGTGAAAGGATCGCCTTCCATGATCATGCGATCGGAGAACGTTCCGGAGTCGCCTTCGTCGGCATTGCACACGACGTACTTCTCATCGGCGGCGGCAGAGAATGCCGTCTTCCATTTGATGCCCGTCGGAAACGCTGCGCCGCCTCGGCCTCGCAGTCCGGACTCGGTGACTTCATTGATGATCTGCTCACCGGTCATGCCTAGCGCGTTGGTAAGGCCGCGATAACCGCCCAGTGCGATGTAGTCTTCAAGAGAGAGCGGATCGGTAATTCCCACCCGGGCGAACGTGAGGCGTTCCTGATTCTTGAAATACGGGATTTCTTCTGTCGGCCCCAGCGATGACGCATGTTTGCCACCCTCCAGGAAGCCGGAGTCGAAGAGACCGGCCACATCTCGGGGAGAGACCGAGCCAAAGGCCGTGCGACCCCGCGGCGTCGCGACCTCAACGAGAGGCTCAAGCCAGTACATACCGCGGGACCCGTTACGGACGATCTGAACTTGCGCCCCGCGCTTTGACGCTTCCTTCTCAATCGCAGCAGCTACCGCGTTCGCTCCCATTGAGAGAGCACCGGAATCCTGGGGAACAAAAACAGTCGCGCTCACGGCTGTCGCGCCTCCTCGAGGATTTCGTCGAAGCGTTTCTCGGTGACGCGACCGAAGACTTCCTTGTCGACCATCACAGAAGGGGAAAGCGCGCAGTTCCCCAGGCAATAGACCGGCTCAAGCGAGCATGCACGGTCTGCGGTGGTCTGGTGAAAGTCGATGCCCATCCGCTTTTTGGCGTGTGCCGTAAGTGCCGCACTTCCGGCGGCCTGACAGGATTCGGCCTGGCAGATTCGCACGATGTGACGCCCAGGCGGATGCGAGCGGAAGTCGTGGTAGAACGTGACCACGCCATGGACTTCGGCGCGAGTCAGATTCATCTCACTGGCGATGATGGGAACGGCCTCTTCCGGGACATAGCCGAGTTCTTCCTGGATACCATGAAGTATTGGCAGGAGAGCCCCCGGTTTAGCCTTCAATTCGCGAACAATTCTGGAGATAACGACAGCTGACATTTACGAAAAGTCCTACGTTGGCAAACTGCAATGGTGACACAATGTTACCGGTAAACGCCACACAACTATGTCGGAACGCCCTGTTATCAAGCCTCCCGGCAACCCTACCTCAGACGACGAGGCCATAGTCCAAACGAACGTTGTGAAGCTTTCTTCGGAACGGCCGGGTTCTGCCACAAGTCCCGACTGGGTCGCCTCGGAAGCGCCCCTGGAAGTTCGAATTGGTGGAGTACCGGTAACCGTTCTGATGCGCACCCCCGGCAGTGACGAAGAACTCGTCCGCGGCTTCCTTTATGGCGAAGGCGTGGTGACCTCGGCCGCGGACTTTCTCTCCGTTGGGCCCGTCCATCCCTCGCCGGAAGATGTGGGCGGCAGCGTCATCAATGTCCAGATGTCACCAGGGCGGAAAGGACGAATGCTCGACCGCGCCTTCTACAGCAATGCGAGTTGCGGCGTCTGCGGAAAAAAAACGATTGAGTCCCTTGAAGTGAAAGGAGCGATCGCGAAGTCTCATCTCGAAGTTTCCCGCTCGGTTCTCGGTGGCCTTCCCGACCGTTTGAGGAACGAACAGACGACTTTCGCCAAGACCGGCGGTGTCCACGCCTCCGGATTGTTCACGCCGCAAGGCGCGCTTGTCGTTTTGCGAGAAGACGTCGGCCGGCACAATGCGCTCGACAAGATCATCGGCTGGGCTCTGGCCGAAGGGAAGCTCCCGCTGTCCGACTACGTGCTGCTGGTGTCGGGCCGTGTCAGTTACGAGATCGTGCAGAAAGCCGTTGTCGCGGGGATTCCCTTGATTGCCGCGGTGGGTGCGCCTTCGTCGCTGGCTGTGGATCTGGCGGAACGTTTCCATCTCACTCTCATCGGGTTTCTCAAACCTGACAGCATGAATGTCTATACGCATGCCGAACGGGTGTTGTAGGCGCGGTCTATGACCGCGCATTTGACCCACTCGCTGGAGAAAGTTGCGCGGTCATAGGCCGCCGTACAAGAGATGGAACACGCACTCGATGTATTCACCATGGGGTTCTCCAATCGGTCGTGGGAGGACACGGTCGAAATCCTAGCGAACCATCACATGCAGCGTCTCGTGGATATCCGCACACTGCCCGGCTCAAGACGCACACCGCAATTCAATCTCGAGAACCTCGAGCAGAAGCTCCCCGAGGCGGGAGTTGAATACCTTCACCTGAAATCTCTGGGAGGATTACGCAAGCCGATAAAGCACTCC
>Ga0207428_10006076_pt1 | contig 11169 bp, 11 predicted proteins | sample RhiMethybrSRZTD1_FD_187600 | JGI IMG/M metagenome (GOLD analysis project Ga0207428, IMG submission 187600) | Populus rhizosphere microbial communities from Tennessee, USA - Rhizosphere MetaG P. TD hybrid SRZTD1 (SPAdes) (version 3) | ecosystem: Host-associated > Plants > Roots > Rhizosphere >... | reverse complement strand
GCTGCGTACGGTTTTCTTTTGTTCTACATCGCAGGATCAGCTAGTGTTAATCAGGCCGCATATCCACCTTATGGACTTGTATCTATAGCCTTTGCCGGATTATCTTGTTATATGATATACAGTGGTCTCTATCTTTCAGCAGTATCTGTTTCTCAGGACATGACTCTTCGCAAATCAATCAGAAAATCAGTAATAGAGCAGTCAAAATTATTGCACAACATAGGTACCGCAGAGATGGAAAGACAGGTACAAAAGCAAGTACTATCTATCGCAACAAGAACATCAAATGCGATAGCTGAGGAGACTGGAGTTCAAACGTCAATGAATGAAGATGAAATGAAAGACTATGTGGAACTTGTGATAAGAGAGCTCCAAGCAAAGCCACCACAAAAATAATAAAACGAGTTGAAGAACATGAGTACCTATTACTATCCTGAAGATCTTGCTAATATTGACTGTATAAATTCTAATTGTAGTCCGATTGAATATTCAGTCGTATCCCGACGGCTCACGAAAATAAGTATTTTTTTAACTTCTTCAGGTGAATCACTGGTCAGAAATATACGGCTTGATCGCCTGAACTATATGGTATGGATTTGACTATTGAATCTAATTCCATGTCATTAGAAGATCTTATATGCTAAATATATCCAATAATATTGTGATATCTTCAAACGTAGTAACCATACTTTCTATTACTATTATTCTACTGTTGTCTTTATCTGTGTCAGTAATACTAGAATCATTCTCGATTTTTCCATCAACCAATTTCTTACATATACAAATCGCACATTCACAATTGGAATCACAAGAAGTGAACGCACTATTAGATAACGCTGATTCACTTTATAATCAGCAGAAATATTCCGAAGCGATGAACCTTTATGATAAGGTGCTTGCATTAGATCCCAACAATATTTATGCATTGAGCGGTAAAGGTAATGCTCTTTACGCCCAAGGTAAATATCAAGATGCCATCATATCATATGACAGGATACTTTCGATAGATGTTAATGACGTATACGCATTAGCTGGTAAGGGTCGGTCTTTTCACGGTTTGGGTCAATACCAAGAGGCCATAATCTGGTATGATAGAGCGCTTGCGATAGACCCTAATGATGTTTATGCCTTAGCTGGCAAGGGTGCTGTTCTCTCCGGTTTAGGTCAGGATGACGGGGCCATTACTTTGCTTGATAAAGCACTTGCGATAGATCCTAATGATGTTTATGCCTTAGAGAACAAGGGAGCATCTCTTTATGATCTGGGTCGTTATCAAGAAGCCCTTACTTTGCTTGATAAAGCACTTGCGATAGATCCTAATGAAGTTTATGCCTTAGAGAACAGAGCCGCCGCCTTACATGATAAAGGTGATTATAAAGAGGCGATTATCTGGTATGATAAAATACTTGAATTAGACCCTGGTAATGTGTATGCTTTAAAAAACAAAGGACTTGCATTAGATGATCAAGGTGAATACACTGAAGCAATAATTTGGCTTGATAAAGTTCTTGCCATAGATTCAGAGGATTTGGACGCGTTAAAAAATAAAGCCATAGCATTACATCATAAAGGCGATTACGATCAAGCTATTATCTGGTATGATAAGGTTTTAGAGATAGAACCCAATGCGGTGGACTCCTTAAACAACAAAGGGCGAATATTTTTCGACATGGGAAGGTACACTGAAGCCATAATCTGGTATGATAAGGCCCTAGAGATAAATCCTAAGGAAGTTACCGTATTGATCAACAAAAGTCATGCTCTTTTCAATTTGGGTGAAGAAAAGGAGGCTCTAACTTACATAGACAAGGCTCTTGAAGTAGATCCCAATGATAAAAAGTTATTAGAATTAAAAGAGGCATTCCAAGATAACACGAAATAGTAATAATCTAAATTTATATCCAGAACTTCTACTCGTTGTTAAGGTTTAAAATTCAAGTAAAACTTAAAGCTTAGTACGTGTCTTCAATAACAAGAATCCACTTTTAGAACCGATAGCGTCATGGGTACCGACGGGCCCGTACTATAACATGTGTTTATATGGTTCCGCCCCGGTCCATACCGATATCAGTGTTTTTATGTGGATTTTACAATTAATATAGAATATATTCGAATTTGAAATTCTAATTATGTTCCGTATGAATACTCAGTCGTATCCCGACGCATTCACATTTATTCATAATGAATTGAGTTTTAATATAGGGTAACATATAATCAATTGAAAATCCTAACTATGCGCAATTAGATTAGTCAGCGTCTACGATGACTTTGAAACCACCATAGGCCATACGCTTAACGTCAAAGGGCATCGATTTGAAATCCATATTGGCACGAGGGTCTTTCATCACTTTGGCATTGACGCGATCTCGATGCATGCGAGACTTGAACGTAATCCATGAAAAAACAACGGTTTCGCTAGGCTTTTTCTTCATGATACGGGGAAATGGCACTCCCATCTTAACGGCCAGGTCATCGCCTACACATTCACGGAACTCCAGGGCACCATGTTCACGCCAGACCTTACCTGCCATTTGAGCCATACGTCGGTATGCATCAATGTTACGCTTCGGAACCACCAAGACAAATCCGTCGACGTAGTGGGCCTTTTCCTTTTTCATTATTGAATTTAGGAATAAATAGTATTTTAACTGTTAAGACTAGATCGGTAGAAGCTGTCACCATGGAGTGTCCGAATCAAGATGAACTTAACGGCTGTAAAGCTGAAAATTATTTTCAAATTGTGAAGTCCCTCCAAGGGAAACTAGAAATTCTAATTTCGGCCCCCGTAATTCCAGATTCATCTCACTGAACCCTGATATTAAATTAATTTCTCCTAGAATGAATCTAAAAATTGAGTCAAATTTGATTCACACCCCGACGGGCTCATTAAGTATTTGCATTAAGTACAGTTAGGGATGAATATTCAGTCATATCAGCTTGGGGCCGCAACATAATGTGCAAAGAAGGGTTCTTTGAATAGAGATCATCTTTGCGACTAACAAAGCGCTAAAGGCTTTAAAATCTCATCTTACATAATCTTATCTAATCGATCTAACAGAGGAGACTCATCGACTAATGAATCCTCCATCAACTATCAGTGTGTGACCTAATACAAAAGATGCTTTGTCAGATAATAACCAAACCACTGCATTTGCAATCTCTTCTGGATCTGCAGTGCGTCCTATTGGATGCATTGATCTTAACGTTTCTACAAACTGCTTGTTGTCTTCAGCAGCTTGTTTAAGCATATCAGTTTCAACTCCACCTGGAGCAACAGCGTTTATTCTGATTCCAGATTTGGCATATTCTAGCGCAGCTGATTTGGTCAGCCCAAGCACAGCATGTTTGCTTGCGATATAAATTGGCATCTGTGGAAATCCTATCACCCCGGCTCCGGAAGACATGTTTACTATTGCACCTCCTCCTGTTCTGGTCATCTGCGGAATCTCATATTTCATAGACAACCAAACGCCTTTGACATTTACGTTCATGATCTGATCAAAAACATTTGATGTCTGCTCTACTAATGGTGTCATCGGTTCTCCTATACCAGCATTATTAAATGCATAATCAAGCCTATCGTACGTCTTGACGGTCTTCTCTACGAGTGCTCTGACATCATCTTCGTTTGCCACATCGGTCTTCACAAAGACGCCGTCACTTCCAGCTTCTTTGACTAGCTGCACGGTTTCCTCTCCTTCTTTGGTACGGCGAGCGGCTATCGCAATATTAACTCCTTCTTTCGCAAGAGCAACTGCAGTTGCCCTTCCAATGCCAGAACTACCACCTGTTATGATCGCAACTTTTTGATTTGTCATTTTTCTATATCGAATATTTGTTCTCACATTATTTATTACTGTCGATACTAATGTTCTAATTAATAATAGATAGCAGATTCATAATATTGCTGCTAATCAGCAGTAGGATAGTCCCTATTTGAAACTGAAATTGACGAATTTGGAATTTTTATTCAAAAACTTTGGGAATGGAAATCAAATATGATAAAGTAAGATCATTATGTAAAATACAACTTCTTGTAATTGTCTAATATATTTTTATTTTTTTATTATAATAACAGAAAATTATTTTTGTGAACAATTGGAGATCTCGTTACCAATATGAAGTATATTAATCTGGCCTTATCTCCATACCGTATTTAGATACTAAATTAGGGATCCTTTTGATTTGATCTTTGGTATATGGAGGAGGCTTTACATCAATGTCCGATACTTCAATGCCTATGTCTACGAAAAATTGCTCCATGCCTGGGGGAGATAGTATTGTTATTAGTTTTGCAATTTCATCAGTTTCATTTTTGAAAGTATGCAAAACATTTGGCGGAATATTAATGAATGTTCCGGGCTTAGCTTCAATTCTTTCTTTGTCTACCGTGAATGTTAATTGACCTTCAACTAGGTAAAAACCTTCATGTTCACGTGTTTGAATGTGTGGGACAGGACCGGCTCCCGGAAACACTTTACAGTCAATGAAGCTGTACGTTCCACCTGTGTCTTCCTTTGATGCAACGATGGTATTAATTTGACCAGGTACAGCAATATGTCTTCCTTTGTTGGGTGCAACGATTTTTACTTTATTATTATTCATATTATGCAGAACTCTTCTGAATCGTAACAATCAGATTTAAGCATTTAATATAACGAGTTGGAAACGTGAGCTTCACTTCTAACCCCCCACATGTCATGGCTTTAAAGGCAAATCAATGGTATTAAATTAATCAATTGTTATGCAGGGAACTAATCCGGACTGCTGAAGACTTTGGTTCTTCTCAACCAAATGTCGTTGGGGCATAAAAACATATTTCATAATTTACATTAATATCCATCTTTACCAATGGATTAAAACAAAACGATGGAATTACCATTTATGATTTACAAGAACTAATTAAAAGTGCTTGTTATGCATGAATGACTAGACCAATAAAATTCTGCAAGAACTGGCCCAAACAGATTTTGCAACAAATGTAAAAATAGCAAAACAAAGACAAACACCAATATTCCTTAAATACTTAAATTGTTTTATCTAAAAGCAGATTGCTATGTCAACAATTCAGCTTGACTCTGAAACACATGGCCAGTATAAAGCGAAGGCTTATTCGGCTGGAAGTCCAACATCTCCGCTTGCTCCAACAGTGATCTCGCGGCGGGATCCAGGCGACCACGACGTTCAGATTGAAATTCTTTTTTGTGGTATCTGCCACTCTGACCTCCACCAAGTTAGGAATGAGTGGAGCGTCATGCCGACTGTCTATCCCTGCATTCCAGGCCATGAAATAATTGGTCGTGTCACGCACGTCGGCTCTGCAGTCACTAAGTTCAAGCCCGGTGACATCGCCGCGGTTGGCTGCCTGGTTGACTCCGACGGTTCCTGTCCCGAATGTCAGGCTGGTCTTGAACAGTTCTGTCCCAACATGATTCTCACGTATAATTCACCCGACGCACACCTAGGGGGCGTGACCTACGGTGGCTACTCTGAGAGTATCGTCGTCAAAGAGCACTTTGTCTTTAGTGTCCCTTCCAATCTCAATCTCGCCGGAGCCGCTCCTCTCCTCTGCGCAGGAATCACAACATACTCACCCATGCGTCACTGGGGAGTCACGAAGGGTAAGAAGGTTGGCGTGGTAGGTCTTGGCGGACTGGGCCACATGGCCGTGAAGTTTGCTCATGCATTTGGAGCTTACACCGTTGTCTTTACCACCTCACCTAACAAGAAAGATGATGCGCTTTCCCTTGGCGCCGACGAAGTTGTCCTTTCCCGCGATGCTGACCAGATGAACAACCACGCCAGCAGTTTTGACTTTATCCTCGACCTTGTTTCCGCTGAGCACGACGTCAACGCCTATATACAATTACTCAGCCGTGACGGCAACATCACCCTTGTAGGCGGTGTAGATAAGCCTCACGCCGTCTCTGCCTTTGGACTTTTGTTCAAGCGTCGCAGCATTTCGGGCTCGCTCATAGGTAGTATCGCCGAAACGCAAGAGATGCTAGACTTTTGCGGCAAACACAACATTACTGCAGACGTTGAAGTCATCCCAATCCAGAAGGTCAACGAGGCTTATGAGAGACTACTCAAGTCTAATGTAAAGTATCGTTTCTCCATCGATATGAAATCTATTAAATCCAGTTAAGTGAGCAAAGTTTAGTCCTATGGACTCTAAACCTAACTAATCCATTTTAGAATAAAGAATCCCATTTTAGAACTGTAGCGTCGCCGGTACCGACGGCTCCAGAACTATGATTACAGTACAGTATTTGCATTGTAGTAAAAGACGTACGCAGTAACAAATGATAGTAAGTCTTCTGTATGGTAAGGGGCTTTTCTCGGCCAGCCCCGTATTTGGCCTTTCCCCTCTACGGCAATAGTGCTTCGGGGTACGGGACAGAAACCCGGGACACCATTTATACAGAAGATAATAAATCTAAGGACTCAATAGTATATACGATTACAATCCCGACGCCTCTAGACCTTATATTTCCTAGATTCCAATGTACTTCGAATCCTAATGCAGATCTTTCCCGCACGGTTACTTCTGAAGGGCCTGTGCCTGTTGGCTACGGAAGTATGATCTATGACGTACTAAACATAGGTAACATCATTGCCCTGCAGGTGTTACCACAAACTAACGCAACCTCATCTGGTGTTTCTGCACCAAACTCTAATTCGACCTCACCAGCATCAGGGGCTAGTTCACCGACTAATGATAAATTGAGTGTGTTGGTCTGAATTAAATACTATGCAGTCGAAGGCTCATTATTGTATTTGATATCCTTTCAAACTTAATGTCATCCATCTAGGTTAAGATGCTAGCAATGGATAATAAGATGCGGATATCACCTGTGGATAGTTTGAATGATTTTATATCAAAAGTGTTTACCGCTATAGCGATTGGAGCCCTAGTATTCGGACTATCTTTATTGTTGGCAACGATCATCTATCCGCAGTTCCTGAAATGACCTAAATGCTGGAAAATCTTATTAGTTGCCATAAATTCTAGTCATCTGGTTGGTCACCTTCGTTATCTGACGGCGTGGGTTGTTCTTGTGATTGGTTTTTACCAAAAGAATGACTCAGAAGAAAAGGTTTGATTGGATAATGTATCATCGGATAATGTATCATTAGATTGAGTGGAAGAAATTACTGCAAATGACGGAACCAGAATGAAGTATAAAGAAATTAACAATATGAACAAATTGATTCTCACATATTTCATTAATGAATTTAATTCAGATTCGAGTAAGCAGTATCCTAGTTAGTCGAGTGAATATACTACTCTCATTATCAAATTAGATCATCTTAGGCAACTACATTTTTTCTAAAAGTTGTTGCTTCATTTTCTGAAATTCAGATTCACTCAGGACACCATTCTGTTCTAATTTAGAAAGTTTCTCAATTTCATCAGCGATTGAAATAGTGTCAATACTGCTTGTTGCTTCACCAGTGCTAGTAGCTTTCATTCGTCGCCTTATTATTTCTAAAAGCTCTTCAGCCTTGTCTTTAGGGAGCGCTTCAATTAGACCTTCTTGATCGTCTTCTCCGCTAATATCTTCATCAATCAGTCCTAACTTGCTCTTGTTTACTATCGCCGGCGCCTTAAATAATATAGTTGAAGTAAAAACGCCCTTCTGTAATTTGACGCTAGTTATAACGTCGTACGGAATATCAATAAGTTCGGCTTTTAAGCCCAGCATATAGGGATCTCTTATAATCACTCGTCTGTCAGTTGCTATGACACTATTTGGTGTTAAAGCTGAGCCACCCGGCATCAATCTTGATTCCCTAGCTACAAGCAGTACTTTTTCATCCGAGCTTAACATTTTCTCAATCTTCTCGATTTCATTTAATTCATCTCCGTCAGTTATATCAGTGTTAAAAGAGTGTTTGTCACCCAACGCCTATCTATCCCTATATGCTAGGCTGACATATTTAATAAAAGCTCCCGTTACGTCCTTTATGGATCGAAGCTAGAGATACAAATAGATTTCATTTATTCCCTTCCTGTTTTGCCAACAGTTTTGTGAACCCTCTAGTGGAATTGAATCATAATGAAATAAAAATTTATGTCAACCGGCGGGGGTGTGAACCAAGTCGATAACACGACATACACCGCCAGTCAGGCAATGCGGAATCTCATTGTTGGTAATAACAATAAAATATAAAAATGATTAAGATCAAAATACTGGGACAAAACGATATTCCAATCAGTGAACAAATTAAGATATTCTTAGCGTTACCCTCTAAGTATACAGATATTTTAACAATAACGTTCTAAGAAATTGAAATATTTTTATACCAACCAAATCCCTAAAGAAATTAATAATTTACAACTGATGGGAGGAATTTATAGTTTGAATGAACAAGAACCAACCAATTTTCCCACCAGTTGTTTCTGGTTGCGTTATAATTAGGTGTACTACATACTATAAAACGGCTTACGTAGAATGTTATAAGAATATATGAATTAGTAACGTTATTCTCTATAAAAACTCTGATTGTTTTATAAAATAATCATTAAATTTCTTCGCAAATCTATGACAATAGGTTAAGACTTGTATGTCCGGTACCGATTGTTATTTGACCTATATCGAGTGATTTCTCAGTTGTACCGCCTGCGTTGTTGTTCCGCCTCCACTCTCATCACAATTATTTTTTTGATCCTTATCATCTTCAATTTAGTTTATTTTTGAATGGGTGAGGCAATCGTAGCATAAGAACAACATCTGGCTTGCATTCAAGAGTGTGCTCGGAAACTTGTTACATTTTCCTTCCGCTTCTTGAAAATATCTACCATACGTAACAAGGATACTCCAAAGAGACCAATCGATGCGCCTATGACAACGAGTATCAAGGCCGTGGATGGAGATTCCATTAACTTAAACTGGACTACATATTTTATATGCATTAGACACCGGTGGTACTAGACACGAATGCAGACAGAATCCCACCGGTGTGCATGATGGTATGGTATTAAAAGGGTGATGAGAGATATGCTACTAAATTTAAGAATTATTACCTCCCTGTCATTATTCATAGTCTGATGCCTTCGGAATAAAAGTTACCGTGTGGTCCCTCGTGAAATACAACTATTACTTCCTTCTTATCAACTCCTAAGATCTTACAGACACTTTCTGTTATTGCTTCAGCCAACCTATCCTTTTCTCTTTGGGTTCTTCCACCGAATAGCGACACAGTGACAATGGGCATGAATGAATACACCATATTGGTCAAAGGAACTCATAAGACTTTTGTTTAAAGATACTAGTTTCTTAGAAAATTATTAAAGGTAAAAACTCCCAATTAAAGAAGGCAATTAGTATCTTGGCAAGAATAGTCGCCAATGCCCGAAGCTGAACCTGAATCACATGGTGCTGGTCCACGGCATGTCCCTGACATAGGTTAGATTGGTTTAGTAATCTTATCATGAAAATGAGTATTCTATAGCCGTGATTAGTTGAATTCGATACCGAAGAAACAGGTGAATCCTAGTAAGAGAACATTTAGCAAATCAAATACAAGTGTCAGGGCAATGAAAGCTCTCAATAATAACACACACTATCTAGCCCAAAGCAGTGGGAAGCAAAGAGAATAAGTTACAAAAGTATTCTGAAAGTATTGTATACTGTTTGTCTTGCAACAACATTATTTACAAACCTTCTCTAATAGTTTCATTAAATGAACGACAAGATCTATACCACTATTAGTTATAATAATTGAATTTGGATATCCTCCGTTACCAATAGTTCCTTTTCCCGCAACTAAACCACTACTAAATAGATATGCAATATCTCCATTTATCAGGTTCCTATCAATATTTTTTAGTTCTGTTTCTTGAATTATTTCCTCTACAGGGTGATGTCTTCCTGTTTGGCCGCCATAAAATTTATTATACAGATAATATAGAACTTGAAATCGAATTTCCGGATGATCCATCGATATCTTATTCTTATTCTTCTGCCTCTAAATCCTTTACAATTACTTCTATCGATTCGCTCATTTTCTTTTTCATGTTATAACATTCCGGTATGGACTCTTAAATTTTTGCATATCCTAGGATAGAAAGGTGTCCTCCTTTAGGGCAGAGTAAGTCATTTATTTTTAGGCAGGTGAATGCTTGATTTCTTCTGCACTTCCTGTGGGCGTTTCCTTTTTCTTACCTCCAACCCGCTTGGCTCTTGCTGAAAACAAGATTACAACAAGCCCAATAAAGAAACCAATCACGATGGCATACGATATTGGCGCGTCCATGTAATAATATTATAAAGAATGATTGAGATAAATATTCCAGATTTGGCAAAAAATACCAGTTAAATGGCATCAATTAATACAGAGTTTATCAGAATTCATGAAGACAGCCGAGAGGTTGTTACCACCAGATAAAAACTAATCATAGAGTTTTTTCTTATTATTTAATATCATCCTTTCAAACTGAGTCTAAGCGCATCTAGCAAATCATCGTATGAAGTGTTTTCTTTATCAAGTGAGTATTCTCCTAATCAAACTCCTTCCTGTTCGCCTACTGGTTCATTACTAAAGGATTGGATAGATGCTTCTTTTTTGGAATCATCAAAGTACATTCTAAACGGTTTCTCATATCGAAGAAGGGTTATAATGTCATTAAAGCGTGAAATATCAAGGTACATGGTAATTACGTTATTTGTATAGGAACTATCTTGAAGTGGAGTGTCAAGAAACCATATCGTTCCTACCTGGACGTGATTCGTGCCACTTTGTAAAGTAATAACAGCATATAAAGTCGATAGACACGAACTTGCCTGTACCTTTCGACTAGCGTATTTGATTTGATATGTATCAAAGTCTTTTGTAATAGTTGTCATAAATCAAAATATTGCATCCCACTACAAAACAATATTGACGCTATGTTAACATAGAATTAGATAGTATACAATTATTATGAAAGCCTTTAGTTCTTTCGCTAATTCAATAATTATTTAATTTTATATCCTTTTAAAGATAACCTAAGTCCATCTAGTAAATCATCATAACTTGTTTGTTCTCTTTCTTTTTGTTTTTGCTTTTGTTTTTGCTTTTGTTTTTGCTTTTGTTTTTGCTTTTGTTTTTGCTTTTGTTTTTGCTTTTGTTTTTGCTTTTGTTTTTGCTTTTGTTTTTGCTTTTGTTTTTTTTTTTGTTTTT
>Ga0207428_10006073_pt1 | contig 11171 bp, 9 predicted proteins | sample RhiMethybrSRZTD1_FD_187600 | JGI IMG/M metagenome (GOLD analysis project Ga0207428, IMG submission 187600) | Populus rhizosphere microbial communities from Tennessee, USA - Rhizosphere MetaG P. TD hybrid SRZTD1 (SPAdes) (version 3) | ecosystem: Host-associated > Plants > Roots > Rhizosphere >... | reverse complement strand
CGTTCCGTGTCCGCTGTGTGGCGCGCCCGAGCATCCGGCGCCGATCGAGGCCAGCGACAGTGCCAGTGAGCTGGCGGCCGCGAAGGCCGCCGTGGTCCGCGCCGAAACCGACTGCGACGAGGCGCGCCAGCGCGTAACGCAGCGCGAGCTGGCGCGCGTCGAGGCCGAACGCGCGCACGCGCTCGCCGAACGGGCGCTCGCAGCGGCGACGGCCGCGGAGCAGGCAGCACACGGCGGCTGGACGCTGGCCGCCGGCGCGCAGCACGCGACCATGGATGTCGCGACAGCCTCGTCGTGGATCGCGCGCGAGGCCGAGCAGCTGGCGAGCCGCGAGGCCGACTTCGAACGGCTTTCGAATGCGGCGGACGCGGCGCGCGCGGCTCGCGACGAGGCCACGACCACCGAACGGCGCGCCGCCGAGCAGCACGAGGCCGAGAGCTCGAAATTGCAGGCCCAGAAGGACGCCGCCGTCGCGGCGCGGCACGTGCTCGAGGTGGCCACGGCCGAGAACACGCGGCGAAAGACGTCGCTCGCGGAGCTCGTAGCGCAACTCGCGCCGGCCTTCGCCGGCATCACCGATTGGTCCGAGCACGTGCGCGCGGCCGGCGAGGAGACGATCGCGCGACTGCGGTCGCTGGCACTCGTCGAACGACAGCGCTCGGTGCTCGAGAAGGCCGCTGACGAAGCGGCCGCGACGAAGGCCGCAGTCGCGGCGGACGTCGCGCGCTGGCAGACGGAGCTCGATGCGGCCGAGGCGGCGTTCGAGAAGGCGTTGCAGGGCCTGCCCGTGCGCAGCGACGACGTGCGCGAGGTCGCAGCGCTGGGTGTCGGCTGGGTGCGCGACGAGGCCGAGGCGCTGCGCAAGCTCGACGAGCAGGTCGTGCATCTGCGCGCCGTCGTGCAGACGTGTGCGCAGATGCGGAAGCAGCACGAGGGTGCCAACCGGCCGGCGATCGAAGAGTCCGATGCGGCCCAGGCCTGGGACGATGCGCGCACGGCGCGAGCGCGCGTCGATGCGCAGTTGACCGAAGTCCGCACGAAGCTCGCGGCAGACGACCTGCTGCGGCGGCAACGCGACGAGCTCGCGCCGCGCATCGAGGCACTCGAGCAGTCGCTGGCCGTGTGGCGCGCGCTCGACGAGCTGATCGGCAGCAGCGGCGGCGATGCGTTCGCCGTGTTCGCGCAGGGCCTCACGCTGGAGCTGCTGCTGACCGAAGCGAACCGGCGGCTCGCCGAGCTCGCGCGCCGCTACCGGCTGCACAAGAACCCCGGCGGGGAGATGGACTTCGTCGTCGTGGACCTCGACCTCGGCGGCACTCGCCGGAGTCTGCAGAGCTTGTCGGGCGGCGAGACGTTCCTCGTGTCGCTGGCCCTCGCGCTCGCGCTCGCGACGCTGGCGGCCCCGCGTTCGCGCGTCGAGACGCTGTTCCTCGACGAGGGCTTCGGCACGCTCGACGCGCAGCATCTCGAGCAGGCGCTCGGGGCGCTCGACACGCTGCAGGCGAGTGGTTGTCAGGTCGGCGTCATCTCGCACGTCGAGGGGATCGCCGAGCGCATCGGGGCAGTCGTCGAAGTGCAGCCCGAAGGCGGCGGGCAGAGTCGCGTGTTGGCGCGCGTGCGCTGACCGGTGCCCAGGGTCGTGGTCTGACTGCTCGAGGTGCTTGCTAACCTGCGCACGCGATCTCGGGCTGGTCGATCACGTAGCCCATCGTCTGGACGTGCACGGGCACGACGGGCAGCAGCAGGAAGCCCGTGCAACGGTAGACGACGATCACGCGCAGCCGCGGCATCGCGTTGCCGGGGTCGAAGCCGGCATGCGGCGCGGGCGCGCGGTGGGCTGGCGTGAACAGATGCCAGCACGGCCAGTTCGCGGCGCCGCTGCAGCCGAGCGCGATCGGAGCTGCCTCGACGGTTGCCGCGACCGGGGTGCTGCCCAGGTTCGAACAGTTCGTTTGCGCAGGCAGGAGCGCACTGCGCAACGCGAACAGTGCGACGAGCAGGAACGGCCTGGACCAAGGCCACGACGAGAAGCGTTCGGAGTTCATGCCTGTAGTGGCATGAGCCCGCGCCGTTCTTGCAGGAATCTGCGCTACTTCTTCGCGCTCTTCGCCATCGCGGCGTCGTAGGTCTTCTTCTTGTCGGCTTCGTTCAGCGCGGTCCACTTGGTCTTGCACTTGTCGCAGCAGAACGCGAGCTTGCCGCCCATGTAGTCGACGGTCACAGCGGCATCCACCGGTTCACCGGTCATGACGCAGTTGACGTTCAGGGTCTTGGGAGCGGCCTTGTCCGCCTGGTTCGCGCAACCGCTGAGCAAGGTGAGGGAAAGGGCCACGACTGCCACGCGAATGAGATTCTTCATGGGTGTCAATTGTGCTGTCCGAGGCAGTGCCGTCGCAAGCAGACAGCAGCCAGATTTGCCGGTGTCCGGTTGACGGTGGCGCGCCTGCCCGGCGATGGTTCACGTTGCCATGAACCTGCTCCCCGCTGAGCGCATGAACCTGCTCAAGTTCGTGTGCTCGTTCGTGTGGACCGATCTCCGGGTCACGCAGGCGGAACGAGACCTCGTCATGCGAATCGCGGGGTATCTGCACCTGACGGACGACGAGGTGCAACAGGTCAAGAAGTGGTTGGCCGTGCCGCCGCGCGAAGAGGAGGTCGACCCGACGACGGTCCCGAGGAAGCACCGCGAGTTGTTCCTCGAGGCTGCAAAGCTCGCGGTCGAGGCCGACGGTCGCGTCGTGCCTGCCGAACGGGACTCGATCGCGCTCTTCCGCGATCTGGTCGCCAGGTAGGCCGCGCGCGGCTGCTGCGGTCACACGACTCCTGGCGCTTGCCACGAGGTTTCACCACGAGAACGACACGATCGGGCGCTCGAGCGCAGCCGGAATCTGGGCGACTTGCAATCTCGCGCGTTCCGACGAGCCGGATTCCGATGCCCGATGAACGGCCGCGACGTCAGCGACCGCCCCGCCCGTAGCCGCGGCGGGCCATCCGGTGCGCGAGCTCGAGCAAGGCGCGGCGGTGCAGCTCCCGCACGGCGGAGTCGCTGTTCTTCTGCATGACGCGCGCGACCTCGAACCAATCGAGGCCGTCGTAGTCGCGCAGCACGATCACGCGCCGGTAGTGCACGGGCAGTTCCTCGAGGCAGGCTGCGACCGCGACCCGGTCCTCGGCGGCGGCGGCGATTTCGCTGGGCCGCTGGCCGGGGGACGGCAATTCGACGCGGCCGCGGCCGTCGTTGCTGTCGTCGAGCCGCAGCGGCGGTGCGGGCTCACGCCGCTTGTCGGCGTTGGCCTTGTCGGCCTCGTCGTTCACCTGGTGCTGCGCGTACTCGGCGAGCCAGTGCAACAGGCTGGCCTCGTGACGCATCTCGAAGCGGCTGAAGTTCTGGAACGCCTTCGCGAACGCCGACTGCAGGATGTCGGAGGTGTCGAGCCGCGCCCGCAGCTTCCAGTTCAGGCGTGCGTGCACGCTGCGACGCACGCGGTCGTAGTAGCGATCGAAGAGGCGGTTCAGCGAGTCGTCATCGCCGGTCTGCGCCTTGCGCACGAGGTCCCACGTGTCGGAGAGATCCGTTTTCACCGGCGCGCAATGATACTCGCACGGCATTGACAATGGGGGGCGGGGATTCCTTGGCCGTTCGGCCTGCGTTCGCCCCTCACCCATTCTGCCTGCTCGGGCGCGTCTCAGGGCTAGCCGCCCTGTTGTGCTTCGGCGCCTCCGGGCGGCGGGCCGCTGGCGGCGAGCAGCAGGTCGGCCTGCTCGATGCCGGCTTGCAGGTCGTTGGCCGTCCAGAAGCGCTGGAAGCCGAGCATCAACCACTGCATCGCGTGCGTCGTCTGATCGGAGATGCCCGTGATGATCATCTGCGCACCCATCAGCTGTGCGGCACTGACCGCCTGGCCCAGGTCGTCGGCCGCACCGTTCTCGATCGTCGCGACGCCCGTGACGTCGAGCACGACGACCAGCGCGCGGCTGCGGCGGATCGCGGACAACATCCTGTTGGCGATCAGGCGAGCGCGACTGCTGTCGACCACGCCGATCATCGGCACCAGCAGCAGGCGGTCGCGCAGTTGCAAGATCGGCGTCGACAGCTCGCGTATCGCCTGCGCCTGCTGGCGGATCAGCTGCTCGCGGCTGTGGATCAGCACGTCGACCTGCAGGCTCAAGTCGAAGAACGCGACACGACGCAGCGACAGGAACGCCTCGAGTGCGGCAGCAGCCGGCAGCTTCGATTCGCGCAGCAACGTGCGCTGGATTCCGGCCAGCAGGTCGTGGTAAGCGCCGAGGAACACGCTCGTCTCGAGGCCGAAACGGCCGTAGACGATGCCGAGCTGAAGCCGCTGCCGCGCATAAGCAAGGTCGTAGGGGCCCCGCACCATGGCCAGCAGGTGCTCGCCCTTGAGCTGCCGTGCCTGCGCGACCAGCTCGTTGTATCGCGGCACGCGCGCATCGTCGTGGCCGAGGTGGTCGAAGAACGCATCGGTCAGTTCGTCGACGTGGCTCTCGACGACACCGCGCACGTTCGTGATCTGCGCGAGGTCCTCGGCCCGGATGCCGACCAGGCGCTTGCGACGCTCGATCTCTTCCTCGGACATGCCGAAGTTGGCCAGCAGCGCCTCCTCGGTGATCGGCATCGACCAGGGCGATTCGTCGGGCCTGGAGGTGCGGATGTCGGTGGCCACGTTGGTCCTGTTGCACGGGTGTCGCAGCGATCGCTCCCTGCGGGCGTTGCGACCAACCGGCGATCACCCTAGCAGCCGCTCGACGCGCAACAAGCAGGTGGCCTGCGCATGCGCCTCGGGAAAAGACCCGAGGTGCGGCAGAGCAGCGTCGCGCGCGTCGGCTGCGGATCAACGCACTGCGTCGATCAATTCCCAATGAGCCAGGCCGCCCGTGGTCGAAGTGCCGAACGATGGACCGAGCGGGTCGAGCAAAGACCGACCAGCGACGCCGCGTTGGCCACGGGCTTCCGCGCTGGCCGTGGCCGTGAACTACGCGGCGAAAGCCATCGCGCTCGCTACCATTCGCGCCCGCATGAACCCCCGAATCTGGCGCATCGGCCACCGCTGGCTCGGCTTCGTGGCCGCCTTGTTCCTTCTCTTCGCGGGCACGACGGGCGTGCTCGTCGCCATGACCGAGTTCTTCGGCGAGGACGAGGCAGAACGCGAGCGGCTGCGCGACGTGGTCAGTTCCGTGACGACCGACTCGCCGCTCGTGGCGTGGACCGAGCCGCTGCAGCGCGCGCTCGCGACGGTCGCGCGAACGGCTCCACACGCGCCAGTCGATCGCGTCGAGCTGAAGCTGAAGGGCGACCGACCGACGGTCGCGGTGTGCACGGGACTGCCTGCCGGCGGCGAGGACCGCCGCTACGTGCTCGACGCGCGCACGGGCACGCTGCTTGCCGACGAGGCGTACGTCGACAAGCCGTTCCTCTATCGCCTGCACAGCGGCGAGGCGTTCGGCGACGGCGGCCTCGTCGGCGCGATGCTCTGGGGCACAGCACTCGTGCTGCTCGCGATCTCGGGGCTCGTGATCTACTGGCAGATGCGGCGCCCAGGCGCAACCGGTTGGAAGCGCGTGCTCTGGTGAGCGAATCGGTCGAGCGGAAGGTGTTGCTCGGCGAATTGCGCGATCGCATTGGCTGGTTCGCGCGGAACTCCGCGCTAGGATCCCGGCCCGCTCGAGGCAGGTTTGCCCCGCCGTGCCAGGGCGTCGTTTGCACCATGCTTCGCACCACTGACGCGTGTGCCGCCATCCTCGTATTCGCGGCGGTCGTTCCGGCCCAGCTCACCATTTCCGACGGCAACATGAACGTCGTGTCGGGGGCGCTCTCGCCGACGGCACAGACCCCGTGCACGCTGCAGCTGCGTTCCGACGCAACGCTGGTCAACCATGCCTTCGAGCATTGGTGGTACTACCGCGTCGCGGGTGACACGCAGGAGTTTGCCCTGCGCAACGTCGGCACCGTGACGCAGGGGATCACGGCTGCTTCGGACCACCTCGATCGCGACTTCATGAACGTCGACAGCCGCAGCCTGCTGCGCGCGAGCGTGGACATGGACGTCTACGACTCCGGCCCCGCGAGCGGCGTCGTCATCAGCCGGCTGACGGTGATGAACATCTCCGCGTCGCCCGTCACGGCGAGCTTCTTCTGCTACACGGACCTCGACATCACGGGGACCGCGGCCAACGACTTTGCGACGGGCACGGGCAGCCGTCACTTCGTGACCGATTCGAGCGGCGTGCAGATCGAGGTGCGGGCGTTCGGCAACGATCGCTCGGAGATCGGTGCGTATCCGACGATTCGGAACATGCTGACGAACACGGCGGTCGACAACCTCTCGAACACGCTGCCGCCGTTCACCGGCGACTACACCGGCGCGTTCCAATGGGACAGGACCTTCCAGCCGCTCGAGCAGCGCACCTTCACGGTTCTCCTCGCGGTCGACACGGCCGCCACGCTGCCGCCGCTCGTCGAGAACTATGGCATCGGCAACGGGCCCTTCGGCGAGATCCACACGCAGACGATTCCGCTGCAGGACAACTCGCAGGTGCGCACGTTCTCGATCGCGATGAAGGGCGCAGTGCCGAGCACGATCTACCGCACTGTGATCGGCTTCGCGCCCTACAACGCCGCCCCGTTCATCGGAGGCCTCGACTTCTGGGTCGATCCCTTCGCGATCATCGGCGTCTGGGGTGAAGCGAGGCTCACTTCGGCGACCGGGACCACGATCGAGACCTTCATGATTCCATCCTCGCCGTATCTCACGGGCCTGGCCGTGTACAGCCAGCACTTCTACTTCGATGTGACCGCGCCGAACGGGTTCGCGTACTTCACGCCGGGGATGATGACGCGCATCGGCAAGCTCTGACGCGCAGTTGCAGCGCGAGCTCGGGCCCGCTCAGTCGATCGACCAGTCGCCGGCGTCGAGCGAGCCCTGCACGGTGATTGCGCGCTGCGCGATCACGGTGGCGCCGCTGCGGACCTGCAGCAGCCAGCGGCCGTCGGCGACGTGAGCGAGCTCGAAGCTGCCGTCGTCCGCCAGCGGAACGCCGAGCACTTCCGTCAGCTTCGTGTTGCCGAGCAGCTCAGCGGCGAGCCCGTCGGGTGGCACCTCCGGAACTGTGAGCACCCGCAGGTCCGCGCGATCGGCGCGTTGCGACACGACGCGACCGCGGGCGATGCCGGACGGCACGAGCAGGTCGATGACCTGGGTCGCAAGCTGATCGACCACGATGCGCGGCAGCAGGAACGCTGTCCGCTTCGAGTCGTCGGCGGGCAGCAACAGCACGAGATACTGCCCGCGTCGAACACCGCCCGCGTCGTAGCTGCGGCCGTCGGTCCGCCCTCGAATCCAACGCCGCTCACCGGCATGGGGCACGAACATCGGCGCGAGTCCGTCGGGCCCGCCGACGATGCTGCCGATCACCCGCACGGCGTCCGCCGCGGCGGTCGCCAGCGTCACGTCGAGGGCTTCGCCGGCGTGAATGCGGTAGGTGACGCTCGTCAGCGCGTCGTCGTCCGCGTCGCTGTACCGGCGCAGCACGTTCACGTAGTACGAACGCGCCTGCAGGCCGCGCAGCTCGACGACACCGGCCGCGTCGGTCCGCCGCCGCTCTTGGAAGTAGCCGACGCCGAACACGTCGTCGCTTTCGGCCTTGATCAGCAGTGGAGCACCGGCCACCGGTACGCCGTCGCCGTCGACCACGCGACATCGCAGGCTGGCCAGCGGTCCGAGGCGCAGGGTCAGTTCCGCCGAGGGATCCAGTGACACCAAGAGCGTTTGGTGGTCGTCGTGCTCGACGCGCAGGGTGTCGGCGCCGTCGTCGTCGTGCAACGCGATCGCGAACGAACCGTCGGCGCGGCTCTGCACGTAGCGCCGGTGAACACTGCGATAGGAAACGCCTTCCGGTATGCGCTCCCGCAAGATGCGCGTCCAACCGATCTTTGCACCGGCGATCGGCGCGCCGGAGTGCGCGTCGACGACGCGGCCGCGTTGCACGACCTTGGCCTGTTCCTCGGCGAGGTCGAACGCGACCGTGAACCGCAGGTGGATCGCTTCGCCGATCTGCGGCTGCAGCGTCGTTCGTGGGATCGGATCCTTGCCGTCGCCGAAACCGTCGCGGCCGTCGCCGGGGCATTCCACGAGCACGTCGAAGGGCAGGCCTTCGACGAACCGCGCGGTGCCGTGGAACACGCCGTCGACCCCGACACCGCGATCAGGAGCCTGCAATGGCCGCCGGGATCGCACTGTGCCGTCGACCGGTTCCCCTGGTGCACGCAGCGCCGTCGTGCCCACGACGCAAAAGCGCGGCGCCGGCACACCGGTGCGCCGGTCGCGGACCTCGACGGTCAGCGGCACGGTGTGCACGCGCAGCATGACGAGCGTCGCCGGTTCGTCCGGACGACAGATCGTCCCCTCGTTGAGCGGGACGTGGTCGTCGTGTCGCGCCGCGACGTGGATGCCCCACTTTTCGTGGCGCAGTGGCGCGAGCGAGAACGTGCCGTCCAAAGCACTCGTGGTGGCCACCTGCGCGCCGGTCGCGCCCTCGTCGCGCATGCCCTCGGCATCGAAGTCCGGCCACAGGCTCACGGTCGCGCCGGCGATGGGGGCGCCGGCAGTGTCGACGACGCGGCCGCCGAACTTCGCGCGGTCGCGCGGCGCCTCGGTTCGTGCGACTGATGCCGGCGCCTGGACGTCGCGCGGCTCAGCTGTTTCAGCGAACAGGCCGGCGACTGGCACCGCCTTGCTGTAGTCGGGCGGCGCCGGAAACGACGGCCCTGCGAGCAGGAGCCCAGTCGGGATCATGGCGAGCAGGAGAGCTGCGGCGAACGTCGTCGCGACCTTGTGTGTCTTCATGAGCGCGATGAGGACGTGAATGGACGTGGTGAACGCTCCTGCTGCGGCCGCGACGTCGCGCGGCCGGCCGAGCGCCGCGAAGGCGAGCGCCCACGCGCGGCGGTCGCCGAAGTCCGCGTCGAGCCGTTCGCGCAGCCGTTCCATCGCGCGCTGCAGTCGCGTGCGCACGGTTGCGATGGGCACCTGCAGCTTTGCCGCGATCGCGCGCGGCGTCAGGCCCTCGAGGTAGCGCAGCAGCACGACGTCGCGCATCGACTCCGGCAACGCATTGACGGCCGCGAGCAGTCGCTGCTGCAGCTCCGCGTGCTCGGCGACCTCGGCGGCACTCTTCGCGGTGCGCGTGTTCGCGGCGGCGAGCTCGCGGCGCGTGCGGCGGGTGTCGCGGCGATACAGCAGCGCCGCGAGGTGCCGCGCGATGCCGGTCAGCCACGCTCGCAGCGGCGCCGGATGCGCGGCGGCCGCGTTGGGCGCCTTCAGCGCCGCGTGCCAGATCTCCTGGGCGAGGTCGTCGCGATAGCTCTGGTCGAACACGAGCCGCGCGGCGAGCGCGCGCACCCAGTCGAGCTGCTGCAGGAGTTCGTGATGGGGGGGAGTCACGGTCCCCTGCATCTTGCCGCGGGCCGCGAAATCGACTCACCGCGGCGCAAAATCGCGCCGCGCGGGCACGTTGCGGACTCAACGGTAGTAGCGGTTGACCTCGACGGACCACTTCATCGCCTTCTGCCAGACGACTTTGCCGTCCTTGTCGAACTCGCGCACTCCCGTGTTCTCCGCCACGAGTGTGTTCCCGTTCGGCAGCCGATCCGCGTCGCTCGGCGAGCTCAGGCCCTGCAGCTCGAAGACGATCTTGCCGTCGCGGTCGAACTCGAGCACGCAGCCCTTCTGGCGCATCGTCACGAGCGTGTTGCCGTTCGGCAGTCGATCCGCATCGTGCGCGTTCGGCATGTCATTGAGCTCCCAGGCGATCTCGCCCTGCGGGGTGACCTCGATGACGCGGTTCTTCAGCACGTCGGCGATCAGCGTGTTGCCGTTGGCCAACCGGTCGCAGTCGAACGGACGAATGTCCTTCGCGTAGGACCAGACGATCTTGCCTGCCTTGTCGACCTCGATGACGCGGCTCGCGAACGTGTCCGCGATCAGCGTGTTGCCGTTTGGCAGGCGATCCGCGTCGTAGGGATTCCTGAGGTCCTCGAACGCCCAGACCTGCTTGCCCGTGCGGTCCACTTCCTGCACGCGACTCACCGAGAACTCCGTGATCAGCAGGTTGCCGTTGTCGAGGCACTCGGCGTCCCAGGCGCCGAAGATCTCGTCGAGCTCGAGCGTGAGGCGGCCGGTCTCGTCGACCTCGATGACCTTGTTGTCCGAGTAGTCGGCGATCAGCGTCGTCCACTTCCGCGGTGGGATCGGCGGGGCAACCACGCGCGTGGGCTCCGGCGCGGGCTGCGGCTTCGGCGGCGGATCCTGGGGTGCTTGCGCGGGTGCTTGCTGCGCGTCGCGGCGCAGCCACGCGACGGTGGCGACGACACCGACTCCCGCGACGACTGCCGCCGCGAACATCCACCGCCGCAGGACGTCGGGCAGCGTGGCTGGCCGCGGCGTCGGGGTCGCGACCAGGAGTCGGGCTTCGATGCGCGAGCCGAGGTCGGCACTCGGGCCGACGCCCGCCAGTTCGTGGAGCAGCGTGTCGAGCTGCAGTTCCTCGGCGCGCTCGCGCGCCGCCGTTCGTGGATCGTCGGTCATGTGTTTCTCCGTTCGATGCAGGCGCGCAGCTGCTGTCGCACTCGTTGCAGCAGCGTCTTGACGCCGTTGGGTTGCATGCCGAGCTCGCGCGCGATCTCGTCGCGCCGCTGCGGCTCGTCGGCGCCGAGGCCGTAGCTGCGCGCAACGGCTTGCCGGGCGCGGCCCGTCAGGCTCTCGACGCAGGCGCGCAGCGCCGCGAGCAGGCCGTCGCCGTCGTCCGCCGCGCAGTCGCGCTGCCACAGCTCGTCGACCGCATCGGCGAGCTCGTCGGGCTCTTCGCGGTCGCGCAGGTGGCGCAGGAACAGGAAGCGCGCCGTGCGCCGCAGGAACGTCGCGAGCGCCGGCGGGTCGAGGCCGAGCACACCGCGCTGCAGCGCGACCACGAACGACTCCTGCGTCAGGTCGTCGGCCACTTCCGGCGCGGCGCCGAGCATGCGCAGGTAGCGCCACAGGCCGCCCAGGTGGCGCGCGATCACCGGCGCCACCGCGGGGGCCGCTGCGGGCGGCGCGGCAGGGGTCGTGCTGATCGCGGACATGCTCTTCAGTGCCATGGCAGCCCTGAAGGTA
>Ga0207428_10006072_pt1 | contig 11171 bp, 8 predicted proteins | sample RhiMethybrSRZTD1_FD_187600 | JGI IMG/M metagenome (GOLD analysis project Ga0207428, IMG submission 187600) | Populus rhizosphere microbial communities from Tennessee, USA - Rhizosphere MetaG P. TD hybrid SRZTD1 (SPAdes) (version 3) | ecosystem: Host-associated > Plants > Roots > Rhizosphere >... | reverse complement strand
GGAATATGAATGACCGACTTGTTCTTAACTACGTCCCAAACCGGTGACCCCTGTTGAACCTTCGGATCATCACGACGCAGTTCTTGGAATGCGCGCGGCGCGCCATGCATTGCGACAACCTTCGGAATATCGTCCTCGATGAGCACGAGATTGCCGAAGATGGCGTCACAGATGCGCGTCGCATTTGCCAACATGGCATCGAAAACAGGCTTTAACTCGCCTGGCGTGCCCGAGATCACCTTCAAGACTTCGGAAGTTGCGGTCTGTTGCTCCAGCGATTCGCTTAGGTCGTCGGTACGCTGACGAAGCTCGTTGAGCAGCCGCGCGTTCTCAATGGCGATGACGGCTTGAGCGGCGAAGTTCTTGACCAGCTCGATCTGCTTGTCGGTGAACGGACGTACTTCCTGACGATAAATAACAATCGCACCCGCCAACTCGTTTTCCTTAAGCATCGGGACCGCAAGTATTGTCCGGGCGCCGGCAAGCTTGATGAGCGCCGGACTGGTATAGCCGGAGGGAACATTGAAATACTGCGGCTCGTTCAGCACATCAGCGATCTGAACCGGCTGCTTTGTCGCTAGTGCACGCCCAAGCGGGGTCTCCGGAGGGGGTTTAATTGTTGGATTTCTTCGCCGCTCCTCGACATAGGGTTGCGGGGCATCATGCATCGCAACAGCTCGGACAGCATCGCCTTCGGATTGAAAAAGTACGCCGAACTTTGCCTCGCAAATGCGCGTTGCATTCGCCAACATGGCCGCAAAAACTGGCTCAAGCTCGCCTGGCGATGAACTGATGATCTGCAATACTTTAGACGTCGCGGTCTGCTGCTCAAGTGACTCGGAAAGCTCGCGCGTGCGCGCCTGCACCTCATCGAACAGCCGGACGTTCTCGATCGCGATCACTGCCTGGTCGGCGAAAGTCCTGACCAACTCGATCTGCTTGTCATTGAATGAACTGACCGTCTTGCGCATCAACACAATAACGCCGATAAGTGCTCCCTCGCGCAGTAGCGGAACGCCCAGGAGGGTATGAAACCCGATCCTATTGAGGCCTTCAGGAAAGTTGAACTCCCGATCGACCTTGGCGTCGAGGACATGAACGATCTTTCGCTCTAACGCGACTCGGCCGGTCACCGTACCGCGATTAATTTCGATGGGAACATGTCTGGCGGCTTCATGCTCCTCGGGCGCCAGGCCATAGCTTGCAACTTGACGATAGGTTGATCCCTGCAGGCGCGTAATGGCCGCCATGTCGGCGTCGCACACCTTCGCGGCCGACTCGACCAGCGTGTCGAACACCGTCTGGAGATCGAATGTCGAGCGGCTGATTACCTTGAGCACATCAGCGGTGGCGGTCTGCTGCTGAAGCGACTCGCGCAACTCGTTCAGCAGGCGCGCGTTCTCGATTGCGATGACGGCCTGAGCGGCAAAGTTCTCCACCAGTTCAATTTGTTTCTTGGTGAATGGGCGCACTTCCTGGCGGTAAATAACAATTGCGCCGATCACCTGATCGTCTTTCACCATTGGAACTCCGATCAGACTTCGCGCGCCGGCAAGTTTGATCGTGGCCTCGCGTAGCTTGTCGCCGTAAGTCGGCGCCGCCGTTATGTCTGCGAGTTGAAAGAGTTGTTTCGCTCCCAGCAATTGCCCCAGGCCTGTTTCTGGTTTTGGACGGATTACCGGTTCATCAAGAAGATAGGCAGCAAAGGCCTCAGGTGCGCCGTGCGTCGCGCCAACACGAAGGGTATCGCCCTCGCGTAGCCAAAGGTGACCGAATTTGGCATCGCAAATGCGCACTGCGTTTTCCAGCATCGCTGTGAAGACCGGCTCTAAATCGCCGGGCGAACTGCTAATGACCTTGAGTACGTCGGCGGTGGCTGTCTGCTGCTCCAATGCCTCCTTGGTCTGATTGAAAAGACGCACGTTTTCAATTGCGATGACCGCCTGTTCGGCGAAGGTGCTCAACAATTGAATCTGCCGCTGCGAAAATGGCACGGCCTCTGCTTTGCCAACCGTGATCGCGCCTATGGGTTTGCCATCGCGCAACATCGGAACCGCGACCGAGGCTCGCCAATTGCCAGCCAACGCCAACTCGTGCGCGTACTTCCTATCCGCGAGCATGTCGGGCACATGGGCGATCCTGCCATCTAAAACAGCCCGCCCGGCAGCCAAAGAGCGATCGGGCCGCTTCGGATATGTTTTAAAGATGCGATCAAGGACCTCGGGCGTGAAATTGTGACTTGCCGCATAGTGGAGAAGGTCGCCATCGTACCGCCAGACGACGCTGAATACTGCTTTGCACAGGCGCGAGGCGCTTTCGCAAATTGCATCGAAAACCGGCTGAACGTTCGTCGGCGACCGACTGATGATCTTGAGCACCTCGGCGGTAGAGGCCTGCTGCTCAATCGCCTCGTCTCGCTCACGCCGAAGCTGGGCAGCCTTTGTTTGACTGCTGTGGGAGCGCTGTCGCTGTCGAACGCCCGATGCCGACTTGCGACGACGCGTTTTCGCTGTCCTTTTTCCAACCCGCCGTTTCATTGCCGCCCTCAGGGCTCAGGACAAGTCATCGTACCAACCTGCTGCGGCGCCCGGAAAGAGGCCAGGCGTTGGCATCCGATGTCCGCTTTGGGCCAATAGCGGACATCGGCACAATCACTCGACCGCTTCGTCGGCGAGCAGCAAAATCGACGTCGGGATCTTGATCCCCAAGGCCTTGGCTGTTTTCAGATTGACGACCAACTCGAATTTTGTCGGAAACAGAAATGGCAGATCGCCAGCTTTGTCGCCTTTTAGGACGCGGCCAGTGTAGATGCCGGCCTGTCGATACGCCTCGCTTAAGCTGCTGCCGTAGCTAATCAGGCCGCCAGCGATAACAAATTCGCGCCGTGGAAAAATTACCGGAACGGAATAGCGTGCGGCCAATTCCACCAACCGTTGAGTCACATTATTGAAGAACGGATCCGACTGCACGATCACAGCGCCCATTTGACGCTGCGCCAAATTGACAAAAGCCGCGTCAGTCTCCTCCTCGGTCGCAGCGGCGAGAGTTGCAACAGGCTGACCTACTTTCTCCGCGGTCGCCACAAACTCATTCCGATCAGTTTTTGCGTTCGGATTCGTCGGATTTTCCAGAAATGCGATTGCCTTCGCGTTCGCTGCCAACTCGCGAGCCAGTTCCAACCGCTTCGGAACGAGCTGGACCGCGAATACGCTAACGCCCGTAATGTTGCCGCCGGGTTTTTTCACGCTCTGTACCAAACCTGTTTCAACCGGGTCGTTGCCGACAAGAACGACAATTGGGACAGTTGTCGTCGCAGCTCTGGCAGCCTGGATGATTTGATCGCCACCGCTCGCTACAAGGACCGACGCCTTTCGCTGCACGAGCTCATTCGCCAAATCCGACGATTGGCTGGCTGCAAAATGCCCCCACCGGTATTCAATCGCGACATTCTGACCATCGACATAGCCTGCCTGAGCCAGCCCCTTTTTGAATGCGGCAACGAACGGCGCGTAAGCTTCGGGGGTAGCATTGTTGAGAAATCCGACGACCGGAATAGGTTCTTGCGCAAACGCGGCGAGCGGCCAGAGGCCCGCGCTACCGATAATGGCAATGAATTCGCGGCGCTTCACGGTCTGGTCCTCGAGCCGAGGGACCTATCTTAGCATGTCGCGCCCTATCGTCCCCCGATGTCCGCTTTGGGTCAAAAGCAGACATACGCGCCGCAACAAGTCATGTCCGCTTTACTCCCAATTGCGACCGTAAAAGCGGATATTCCCGCTTCGTCATGTCCGCTTTACCCCCGAAAGCAGACATGTGCAGTGCGGCGGTGCATGTCCGCTTTGGGCCAAAAGCGGACATGGCTTTTTATTCTAGAACTTCGTCGGCACGCGCGAGCACCCCTGGCGGCACTGTCAGGCCGAGTGCCTTGGCCGTTTTGAGATTGATCACAACTTCGTACTTGGTCGGCGCTTGCACCGGCATTTCGGCCGGCTTCTCGCCCTTGAGAATGCGATCGACGTAGCCGGCCGCTTGCCGGAATTGGTCGAGAAAATCAGGTCCATAGGAGACGAGACCACCATCGTAGACGAAGACGCGATGGGAATAGACGGCAGGCAATCGGAGCCGGGCAGCAAGCGCGACAATCAGATCACGATGTTGTGTCGCCAACGCGCTCGCCGTTACAATCAGGCCGCCATTCGAGGAGCGCGCGAACGTCGTGATGGCGCGCTCGATTTCTCCGGCATCGCGCACGTCGACGGCGCTCAAATCCACCCCCAACGATGGCGCCACGGCCTGGACGGCAGCGAACTGCCCGATCCCAGAGACAATGGTCGGATCCCGAAGCACCGCCGCCCGCGTAATGGTAGGCGCGATCTGCTTCAGCAGCTCTAGCCATTTTCCGCTCATGCTGTATTCGAAAGTCGTGAACCCGGTCGCGTTGCCACCGGGCTGCGCCAGGCTCTCGACAAAGGCAGCGCCGACTGGGTCAATGACCAACGCAAATACGATCGGCACGGTGCGGGTCGCCTGTAGCAACGGCGCCACTGTAACGGTACCACTACCAGCAACGATGACGTCCGGCGTGAGTGCGGCTAATTCGGCTGCATGCCTGCGAATATCGTCAAGCTTGGTGGTGGCCCAGCGCGTGTCGATGCGCACGTTGCGGCCATCGCTCCAGCTCAGTTGCTGCAGACTCTGCTGGAACGCCGCGAAGCGGGCCTGCCATTCCGGATCATCCGCGGTCGAGGCCAACAGCACACCTATGCGCCGCACGCGGTCGCTCTGCTGTGCGCGCGCGGCAAGCGGCCACATCGCCGCCGCTCCGCCGAGGATCGTGATGAACTCGCGACGTCTCATTGCCGCCCCTGAGGGTCAGAGCATCGTAGCAATGCTTGCCTGAGCTCAGGAAGAGGGCAAACGGTGCCGAGAATGTCCGCTTTGGGTCATAAGCAGACATTTGCGCTGCAATAGGTCATGTCTGCTTTGGATCAAAAGCGAACATTGAGCTTCTATTCGATCACTTCGTCGGCGCGGGCGAGCAAATTGTACGGAACTACAAGGCCGAGCGCTTTGGCGGTCTTGAGATTGACAATGGTCTCGAACTTGGTTGACCGCTCAACCGGCAGGTCGCCCGGCTTCGCACCCTTCAGAATCTTATCGACGAACGTAGCGGCACGTCGGAACATGTCAGAAAAGTTCACCCCGTAGGCCAAAAGGCCACCGGCCATGGCGAATTCGGGCCACCCGCACGAAGGCAGATGCTGCTTCAAAGCGAGTGCGGCCACCACTGAAGTATTGCCGAGCAGCACCGCTTCGTCGAAGACCAGGAGCCCGCGAATGCGCTTTGCCGCCATGGCCGCAAAAGCGTCTTCGAACTCGGCGCGTGCGCGTACATCGAATTGATGAAGCTCCAGCTTAAGCGACTGTGCGATGGGAGTGATTTGCGGCAGGATCGGGTCATTCATTGGATTTGCCGTATTCAACAGAATGCCTACGTCCGTCAGGTCGGGCATGGTTTCCTTGAGCAACTCGAGCCGCTTCCCAATGAGTTCCGGCTGGAAGAACGTCGATCCGGTTAAGTTCCCGCCCGGCCGCGCGAGGTTGGACACGACACCCGACCCAACGGCATCGCCGACCACCGCAAAAACGATTGGGATTGTGGTGGTGGCCTGCTTTGCAGCCAGGGTTCCCGGCGTCCCATGGGTAACGATCACATTGACCTTGAGACGAACTAGGTCAGCAACGAGCGTCGGAAGTCGATCGTAATTTCCTTCGGCCCAACGGAACTCAATGGCAATGTTCTTGCCCTCCACGTAGCCAAGATCACGCAGTCCCGCCCGCAGTGCCTCTACCCGGGTTGCCCAATCGGAAGCGGAGAGCGCACCCAAGAACCCAATTATCGGCATTGTGGGCTGCTGCGCACTTGCCGCGAGCGGCCAAGCTGCTGCTGAACCGGCGATTGCTTTGATGAACTCGCGCCGTCTCATGCCTGCCCCTGAGGTTCAGGACATGACATTGTATTCACGCAAACTAGCGCACCGGAAGGGGTCAAGCGTGACGTCAGCCGATGTCCGCTTTGGGTCAAAAGCAGACATGTGCGCCGCAAAAGGTCATGTCCGCTTTACCCCCAATAGCGACATTGATTGCGTTTTTTCGGCATGTCCGCTTTGGGCCAGAAGCGGACGTCAAGCACCTACGGCCTGGGAGGACTTACGAAGGCGACTCGGCCAGCCGACGCGGACCAATGTCTCGTCTGGATCAGAGACTGCAAACTCGTACGTACCCCATGGCTTGTCCTCCGGAGCGTTCTTTCCAAGAATTTCGCCCCGGAATTCCGTGGCCCAGATGTCCACGTCTTCCAGATAGAAATAGAGGCCGAAAGGATTTCTGCCGGGGACGAGCCAACCCTCAACCGCGGCCGTCAAATGAAGTCGTCCCTTGCCGTTCGATAGCATACGATAGCTCTCCAACTCTTCTGGCGGTCGTCCTTCTATGCGGGTAAAGCCAAGGCGACCATAGAAACGCTCGGACGCGTCGAGATCGTTGCACGGCAGGATTGCGATAACGGTGCCCGATTCCATTTTGCACCCACCTCGTCGGTTATCGCCCTTCAATCCAGCGTCTCGTTAAAATTGGGAGACCTTATGACGGGCTGGCAATGTCCGCTTTGGGTCAGAAGCAGACATGTGCGGCGCAACAAGTCATGTCCGCTTTGCCCCCAATAGCGACCGCGAAAGCGGATTCCCGCAAACGGTCATGTCCGCTTTGCCCCCGAGAGCGGACATGTGCGGTGCAACTACGGATGTCTGCTTTGGGCCATAAGCGGACATTGCGCCATTCATTCGACCATCTCGTCGGCGCGTTGCTGAAGATGAAAAGGCACCTCAAGTCCCAACGCCTTGGCGGCCTTGATATTGATAACCAACTCCAGCTTAGTCGGCTGCTCGACCGGCAGGTCGCCTGCTTTGGCACCTTTAAAGATTCTATCTACAAAACTCGCGGCGCGACGATAGAGATCGGGATAGTGTGCCGCGTAGGATAACAAGCCTCCGGCGTCGACAAACTCGCGTGACGCATAAATTGCTGGCAGATAATGTTTGCTCGCGAGTTCGACAACCTGAAGCCGACTGGCAATAAAGACGCTGTCGTTTCCAACAGTTAGTGCGTCGGCGTGCTGAGCGATAGCCGCATCGAACGCGGCTCCAATGCCTTCAGGTTTTCGTACGTCATACAACTGTGGCTGGATACCCAAAGCAAGCGTTGCTCTCTTCATCTCATCCCACTGCGGCGGAACGCTGGCGTTGCCCATATTGTCAATCATCGCCATTCGCGAGATTTTTGGAACGATCTCTCGAATAATCTCGACCCGCTTGGCGACGAGCTCGTTGACGAAGGCGCTCAAGCCAGTGACGTTTCCCCCCGGTCGGGCGAGGCTACCGACCATTCCGGTCTCCACTGGTTCGCCAATTGCCGCCATAACAATTGGGATAGTGGTGGTGGTGTTTTTGGCGGCAAGTGCCGCTGGCGTTCCTCGCGTCACGAGGATGTCTACCTTCAGGCGGACCAACTCGACCGCAAGTTCCGAGAAGCGCTCGATGCGGCCTTCGCCCGAGCGATATTCAATAACGAGGTTTTGCCCCTCGACGTAACCAAGTTCCTGCAGCCCGCGCCGGAATGCGTTGACGTTAGGTGCGTTGAGTGTTCGAGACGTAGTTTCCAGCATGCCGACGCGCCAGACCTTGCTGGTCTGCTGCGCCGCCGCACCCATGGGCCACGCGACCGCCGAGCCGGCTACGGCTCTGATGAAATCCCGCCTGCGCACGCAACCCTCCACCCGTGGCCGGATGAAATCTTTTTCCAAATCCTAGCAGAATGAGACAACGCAGTAAGGGGTGCGCATGTCCGCTTTGGGTCAAAAGCAGACATTTGCGCCGCAATAAGGCAAGTCCGCTATACCCCGAAAGCGGACATTGGCTGACGGTTCATGCCGGCAGGGTTGGCGGCGCGAGAGAGCGCTGTCGCCTAGTGTGATGGTGTCAACCGCGTAGCAACCCAAGTTGCCTAAGCCTCAGCGCTTCGTCTTCATCTGCTTCTTTTCGGCCTTCGGCTTTACCGCCGCACCCCGGCGCGCGGTGGCGAGCGCTTGCTTAGCCCATTGCGCGAGCTCGTCCGCGTCGTCATAGATCCGGTCGGGCAGCCGCCAGTAAGATGTCAGCGTCCTCTTGCCGTTCTTGGTTGAATATTCAAACGGCTCGCATTGCTCACGTTCAAAGCAGGTCACCGTCGTTGCATCGGCCTTGAGGTAAATCTGCCCGCCGGACACCATGCCGAACATCACACCATCGGCGAAGAGGCCGGCCCCGCCGAACATGCGGCGCACAGTGACAGCGCCGAAAGGTTGGAACAGGTCGTGGATAAATTCGGCATCCACAATTTTTTTGCTTCGGTCTGTCATTTCCGCTCACGATGGCTGGGTGAACCTTCACACGGGCCAAGGTGGCAAGGTAACACCAAGATTCGCGAGCCGGATTTTGTTCGACTTAACGCAACCAAAGCAGCTAGAATTCTGCCGATGAAATGGATGCTTGACCGCATAGGGCGCCTGATCGCCGCATATTCGCAAAAATCTGCGTCAGATTACGAACCGATTACACCCGCTGACCCGCACTTAGTGCCAAGTTCAGAGTCTCGACCCTCATCAGATCGCATTGAGTTGAACTTTGATGCTAAGCGAAAGGAACTTGGCGTAGAAGACGGACTTAAGGATATTCCAGGTGTAACGACGCGAATGCTCGTCGCCTTCGGTGAACACGGTATAAAGTCTATTGAAGATCTTGCCGATTGTGCGACCGATGATCTTGATGGCTGGAGCGAATCTGAGGACGGAAAGACCATCAGGCATAAAGGTATCCTCGAACGTTTTAGGGTGTCGCGTAAGGATTGCGAGGCAATCATTATAAATGCCCGCATCAAGGCTGGGTGGATCAAGTAAACGCACTATGCAGAGAGCCGTATCTGCTCAACGGATCGCCTCGCATTGGCGGTAAGCTGGGACACTGTGATGCGCTTTGCATACTCTGCCTGTCACGAGCGTTCTTGCATCAGCTCAAATCCAGAAATGTCCGCTTTGGGTCATTAGCGATTTTGGTCGTCCATTGCGATGTCCGCTTTACCCCCGAAAGCGGACATTTGCAGTGCACTCGCCCATGTCCGCTTTGGGCCAAAAGCGGACATGGGTAAGACTTTGGTCACGCCGCCCGCGCAGACACTGGTCCCACTATCTGGTAGAATTTATGAATACCGCAAAAATGGGCCGACCATGATGACAACCCGCATCATTGGAGCCTTAGCATTTACTGTCTTTGTCGTTAGCGCGTTAGCAGCCCACGCACAGCAATCTACTGACCCGCGAGTTGCCGATCTCGTCCAGAGTGGAAAGCTCCGAGTTGCGCTTGGCTTGGGGGCGCCTCCATTGGCGATGAAAGACCCCAATACAGGTGAAATACGGGGGCCGGCACTGGACCTCGCGCGTGCGCTGGCGAGAAAAATTGGTGTCAGGCTCGAGCCAGTTGAATACCCCAGGCCGGGTGCGGTCTTGGCAGGCGTTAAGAACAATGAATGGGACGTGACGTTCCTGGTGTCTGATCCTGCACGCTTGGCAGAGGCCGACTTCTCACCTCCATACATGCAAAGCGATTTTACCTATTTGGTCCCGGCTAGTTCTTCAAAGCGGCGGGTTGCGGACATGGACCAACCAGGTACTCGCATTGCGGTCCCACACAGAGACGCGTCTGATCTCCATCTAACGCAAATTTTGAAACACGCTGAATTGGTGCGGGTTGAGAGTCTTGCTACTGCAGTCGAGATGGTGCACCGCGAAAAAGTTGATGCTTACGCTGGGCCGCGTAGCGCCCTGTTGGCACTTAGCAATAAAGCGCCGGGTTCTCGTGTTCTGGACGACGGGTTTGCGAGTATCTCGTTTGTAGCGATGGTTCCCAAGGACAAGGGCGGTCGCATTACCTATGTGAGCGACTTTATTGAAGAGGCTAAAGCGACAGGCCTAGTGAAGCAGACCATTGACGATGCAAACTTGCGCGGCTTGCAGGTGGCGCCGCCTGGCAGGGTGAATTGAAAGGTCAATGTCCGCTTTGGGTCATAAGCGGTCATTTGCACTGCAATAGGCCATGTCCGCTTTACCCTCGAAAGCGGACATGTGCGGTGCAACGGCCTATGTCTGCTTTGGGCCAAAAGCGGACATCAAGCAAATCTTTATTCAATCACCTCGTCGGCGCGGTTTTGTACCGACTGTGGCACAGTAATGCCGAGCGCCTTGGCGGTCTTGAGATTGATGATCAGCTCGACTTTCGTTAGTTGCTGAACTGGCAGGTCTGCCGGCTTCTCGCCTTTGAGGATGCGGCCGGTGTAGCTGCCAGCCAAGCGGTAGTATTCTGTTTCATCGCTTCCATAACTCATCAGGCCGCCGGCCGCGACGAACGGGCGATACTGGTAGATTGCCGGCACAGCGTGACGGAATGATAGCGCGGCAAGCTGTTCGGTCTTGGTAGTGAAGAATGTATCACTGCTAATCACGAGCGCGCTTGCTCGTTGTTGGGCCAAGGTTGCAAAGACCATATCGAAATCGCTATCGGCAGTCGCGTTCACGATATGCAGCTTCAGCCCGAGAGCGCGGGCCGCCGGCTGCAGGGCTTGCACGAAAGGCTCAGAAAGAACACTAGTAGGGTTGACGAGCACGGAAATGGTGGTCGCCGTAGGCAGCAATTCGTGCATCAACTCCAGCCGCTTTTCCGCTACGTGTAAATTCTGGGTGGTCACGCCCGTCAGATTGCCGCCGGGTCTATTCAGGCTTTTAACAAGCCCAACCTTGACTGGATCAGCCGATACCGCGAAGACGATCGGAATGGTCTTAGTCGCCGTCTTGGCCGCCATTGCCGAAGGAGTGCCGCCGCCCGCCACAATCACGGCAACCTGACGGTGAACAAGTTCGGCCGCAAGCGCCGGCAGTCGATTATATTGGTCTTCTGCCCACCGATATTCGATCGCTACATTCTGGCCTTCGACATACCCTGCCTCTTTCAGTCCCTGGCGGAACGCGCCCAAACGGATCGCGTATTCGTCCGGCGATGCGCTGCTAAGGAAGCCGATCACGGGGC
>Ga0207428_10006069_pt1 | contig 11171 bp, 11 predicted proteins | sample RhiMethybrSRZTD1_FD_187600 | JGI IMG/M metagenome (GOLD analysis project Ga0207428, IMG submission 187600) | Populus rhizosphere microbial communities from Tennessee, USA - Rhizosphere MetaG P. TD hybrid SRZTD1 (SPAdes) (version 3) | ecosystem: Host-associated > Plants > Roots > Rhizosphere >... | reverse complement strand
ACCCCAGATAACGCCAGGGATTTCCCAAGGCGCGCGCCCTGAATTGAAGGCAGGCATCTCGACCTGAACCTCGAAGGCCGGGCCTCCGATTAATCGCGAAGTTTCCGACACACTCGGGCCAATCGGCTTGTCCCTTCGCAGTCTCAACGCGACGATACAGGCGAGGAGCAACGCCAGCGCGATGATGAGCACCAATATCTTCTTGCCACGCATAATTACCGCAGTCCCAGTATTGTTGTAGAAACGTTCGGTGGGCTGGATTCGAATGCTATGTTTTCTTCCGAGAATGAAAGCCGTCGAACGACCACGTTCACCGGGCGCGCGATGTGCCCCGGCAGAAATTATCAAACCCGCATTGGCAAAAATTTTGCGGGACTATGAATCGCGGCTGCCGCACGAGCCAACAGATGGCGCCGTTTTTATCCCTCAAAACTTATGCCTACCTGCTTAATGGTGAACTTTGCATTACAAAGTAGTTTATGTCAATACGAATCATATAAAAGAAAACCCAACTCACGAGAGACGGGCTGGCGTCCGATGAGTTTACTTTTTCTCCATAATGCCCGATGTCGGGACACATAAGATTCATGATCAAAGTGTCAGGCATCAGGATCACAAGATATTGTGGGCATTCCGGGAATTCCTAAAGAGCCAAAAAATCTAAAGCCCAGGAAAGAACTTCTTCCCTGGGCTCGGTGAACACGAAATCCGGCGTCCCTTTTTAAAATGGAATGCCGTCCTCTTCAATACCGACGGCTTCTTCGACGGAGACCGTTTCTTTCGCGGCTCGCTTCGAACCTTTCTTCCCCGACCTGCCCGATCCGTTCGCAGCCGGTTTCGCGGCTTCCAACGCTTCCTCGGTCTGGGCGAGCCCGGCATCGGCTGAGGCGGGCAGTGCGGAGTCGTCGCGCCGCCCCAGGAATTGCATCTCGGTGGCAGTGACTTCAAGGCTCACGCGTTTGTTGCCCTCGCGATCTGTGTACTCTTCCTGCCGCAGACGACCTTCAATATAAATCTGGCGGCCTTTGGCGAGGTACTCATTCGCCAGTTCAGCCTGGCGATTCCAGAGTGTCACGCGGAACCAGGTCGTATGATCTTCATACTCGCCCGCCACGTTCTTGCGCCGCTCTGTGGTTGCGACAGAAATATTGCAAACGGCCGTGCCCTGCGGTGTGTATCTGATCTCCGGATCGCGTCCCAGATATCCGACGATGGTGATCTTGTTAAACGACGACATAGTTAATTCTCCTTTGTTGTATCGAACCTTGAAGTTATGCGTCGGCGCTCCTCACCGGCGCTGTTCAGTTTTTATCGACCGCGAAAATCTATCGCTCGGCCACAAGACCGGACTGAAAACACGTGAGCGGATTTCGCCCGCCGTCTAACTCTCAATAAAAGCGAAAGCGGGAAGAGAGACGAATCTCCCCTCCCGCTTTGATCGAATCTGCGATGCAAGATTTAAGCGGTCGCTGGCAAGGCGCGATCAACGCCGACCGCACTACTTTTTACCGTCGTGACGACATCGCCCGATTGGCGCTGGCTTTGACCAACCGGTTCCAAAACTTCTAGTCTGCGAGTTTTGAGGATGTCCCAAATTCTGGAGATCATGTGCGTAGGCAAGGAATGGATAGGGTGTTCCGGCTGATTCGTTCCGAAGAATGCCCAGGATAAATAACGCAGCTTCGCCGGTGACGCATTCTCGACTTCCCTGATGAGTCTGTGGGCTTCCTTCGACAGAGGCGATCGCATGAGCCGCTCGCGCTGGAGCACGGAGGCCGTCTTGAGCAACGTGAAATGCTTGAGTGGCAGTTCGCCGGACTCTTTAGCTGCGTAGGCATCTTTCATTGCCTGTCCGACAACCTTCGTGTCGTCAGCCTCGCGGATCATTTGGTAAAAGCGGCGATAGGAACGGCTTCGGCGCATTGCCGTCAGATGACAATCTTGACGGCAATCGTCGAGGATCGCCTCAAGCGTGTCGCGGGTAAGGCTTTGAAACTCGATAATTGCCCGGGAGAAGAATCTGCCGCCTTGCGCGGTTCTCCCTGTTACAGGGAAGAGAGCATCGAGTTGCGCATTGATGTCGTCCCGGATCTCATCGATTTCGGCGCCGTCCGAGAAAGCCTGTAGCAGGTAGGATGCGAGATAACGCGCCTGTTCCGGCATATCATCGGCCGTAAGCTCATGATCCACACGGCCACAGGCGACTGTGCGCTCGTGCACGGACATACGAATGATCGCTCCGCCTTCGTCGTACTGATCCAGGGCTTCGACATACCTGAAGGCGTCATCGAGTTCATCAATTGTGGCGCCGTTCGCCTCCAGGTCGTTCAGCCATTCTGTCCATTCGTCATGGACCAGTCCTGCGCACTTCCGGTGGCCTCGGATCAGCCGCTCGGCCTCGGCCACCTCGAGATCGAAGAGCGAACGCGACTTGGATTTCGCGGATAGGGTGTATATCGCTTCAGAGTTATCATCCGATTCCTCAGTAACCGGGTTTAGAGATGCGAGTTGCATTGCGAGAAGAGCCATCTCCTTGAGAACATCGCCGGCACCGCGCTCGGCGATTTCCTTGTAATAGTGAGAAGCCGCAACCTGCCGATAGCGCGCGTCGCCCTCTTCACAGACTGAGTTGAGGCAGCGCATGAATTCGGCGGCGTCTTCCCTGTTACCGAGTTTCTTGAGCGCATATGCCAGCGTAGCGATACGCGCTTCCTCTTCCTGCTGGCTGGCGGGTGTCAGATCGCCCTCGACGGTGTATATAACTTCGCCAGCGACCGCGCCGCGCTCGAAGTCAAGGCGGGCAAGGCCTAGACCTGCGATGTGCTCTGACATGTCGTTGAAAGGCGAGCCGAAGTTTTGCGGTAGGAAAATGCTGTGATTCGAACGACGAGTGTTCTCGGTTCTGAGTGACATATGTTATTCTCCTTATAGTCTAAAAATCTTTTTGAGCGTGCCTGCGCTTTGCCTGGCCACGCTCGTTTTTTTATTCACAGCAAAAATCTGAGGCTCACTATAAGGTCCGTCTGGAGGAACTTATGGCCTGAAGCATAAAGACGCCGTTGATCTAACTATGGATGACATAGTCAAACGTTTAGCTTCCCACCTGCGCTGGAACAAGAAGAGTAAAGACGCGGTTGGCGGCATTTTCCGGGCTTGCCCTCCGGCCGCTGAAAAAGACATCATCGCCACAGAGCAACGACTGAACTTCAATCTTCCTGAGACGCTCAGGAAAATTTACTTGCGTGTTGCTAATGGAGGGTTCGGGCCTGGCTATGGCGTTATGGGTGTTGAAGGCGGGTTCACTGACGACCTAGGTCATACCGTTGCCGATTTATTCGAGGTCTACCGGCAACCGGATCCAGAAGACCCAACGTGGGAATGGCCAGAAAGATTCATACCTATTTGTCATTGGGGCTGCGTTGTCTACTCGGCGATTGATTGCGGCCAAAACCCTGCCCCGGTTTATTTCGTTGATGTAGGTGTTAAAGAACCGAATGAGCCAATGGAGAGCATTATCAAATTTCATAAGCCATCAATAGAGGCTTGGCTGAATGATTGGCTGGACGGCAAAGACCTTTGGCATGAGGTCTGGAGATAACACTGAAAACTCAGGAGAACGAATGGGAACGGTGATTGAAGAAGCGGCGGGCGCCTCAGCATGGATCGCTACAGCCTTATCGTCATCCGGGTACATCGACGACTTCACTCCGGCGAGCTTATGGCAAATCGACCGTTTCTTTGATGAGCAAGCTCAGGGCGGAATGGCGAGGCCGGGTGGTTTACTTTCCCAAGATCTGGGCTCCAGGCTGTTCGCGGTCGGCGCTTATATTGGCGAGGTCATTCGGCGAGAACGTGGTGGCGAGTGGGTAGCGGATGACAACTCCCCCCAAGCTGAGATTAACATCGCGGTGCGCTTGCCAGACGGTACGACCTGCTGGCCCGTCCAGCGGGCGATGAAGCGATTCAAGAATGGCCCGGAGGATGGGATCGCGGCCTATGGGTAACAAAACTTACCCAAATTTGCCGCCAAATAAGTAGGAAAAATGAGATAGGACCTCAATGGCCTTCGTTCCTCATCATTAATTGAGGGAGCGGGAGCACAATCATTCGGACCGGAGCACAATCATCGGATCAACTTTCGTCGCGCGCCGCGCCGGAATCCAGCACGCCAGAAGGGCAATGCCGATCAGTAACAGCGTGATCACTGAGAATGTTACAGGGTCAACTGCACTCACCCCATAAAGCAGACCGGAGAGGAAGCGCGTCAATCCTACGGCTGCAGCCAGGCCGGCAGTTATGCCAATCAAAGTCAGCAACATTCCTTCGCCAATCACCAGTTTCAGCACATCTCTTGTCCCCGCGCCTAATGCCATACGAATCCCGATTTCACGCGTCCGTTGAGAAACCGAATAAGCGATCAGGCCGGAAAGACCGGCGAGCGCCAACGCGAGTGCCAGCAAACCGAAAACCCCCAACAGAACACTGGTGATCCGCGCCGGGAAAAGAGCAAAGGCCAGATGCTCCTGCAATGTGCCGAGTTGAGGAACCAGGTTAGGATCGAGGGCACTGATTTCTCGTTGCACAGCAGTGAGCAGGAGAGCGGGATTACTGCTGATTTTCGCTATTAACGTCTCCTTTGGCGTATACGTTTGAAGCATTGACTGATAAAGGAAGGGGGATGGCCGCTCACCGAGCGTGCGGTATTTGCCATTCTTCACCACTCCAACGATTTCGTATCGCTGTTCTTCCTTCCCGCTGCCCATCGTGAGGCCGGCCCCCACCGGATCGCGGTCTGGCCAGAAGCGGCGCGCCATCTCTTCGTTGATAACGGCTACCTGCGGCGTACCAACTGCATCGTGGCTGCTGAACTCGCGCCCGCGCAAAACCGTTGTCCCCATAGTCTTGAAATAGTCGGGGCCAACACGCATAACTCCGACCCCGAAACCCTTCTCTCCCTGTGGCGGCCGGTGGCCTTCAATATTAACGGTCACGCTCGAACTTGCCATGCCTAAAGGTAGAGGATTGGCCAAGCTCACCGACTCAACGCCGGGAATGACTTTGGTTCTTTCGATCAAGTTGTCGTAAAAAGCTTTTCCCTGAGCTTCTGAATAACCGAGACTCGACACATTCAGGTTGGCAATCAGCCGGTTTTCAATCTCAAAGCCGGGATCAACAGATCGCGCATTGAGCAGGCTGCGTAAACAAAGACCGCTGCCGACGAGCAGCAACGAACAGATTGCCACTTGTCCCACCACCAACAGACTCCGCAAGCGCGATTTGCGAATGCCCCCGCTGCCCATTTCGTATTTCAATGAGGTCACTAGATCGAGTTTGGTTCCGCGCCAGGCCGGAGCCAGTCCGAATAGCAAACCCGCCAACAGCGAAATCAGCAGCGTAAAGCCGAAGACGCGGTAATCCGGCGAAATAGCGAAGCGCAACGGCAGCGCTTGCGGTTTGAGCAGTAACAACAACGGCGCTGTACATTTCGTCAGCGCCCAGGCCACTCCGCCGCTCAAGCAGGCCAGCAACACGCTTTCTGCCAGCGTTTGCCGGAACAGTCGCGACCGGCTAGCCCCGAGCGCCGACCGTACCGCGATCTCGCGACGCCGCGCGGTCGCTTGTGCCAGCAGATAACTCGTCGCATTGGCACAGGCAATCATCAGTACCAGAGCGACGACCACCATCAGCAAGCTGGAGAAAGCTCCGACAAAGCCACGCGCCGGTCCGGGCAGGAGCCGCACGGGAAAGACCGCGGCATCGTACATTTCGTTTTCTTTCGGAAAGGCTTGAGCAAGCTGACGGGCCAGCAGGTTCAGATCGGCACTGGCTTGAATTGATGTTATCCCGGGTTTGAGTCGGCCAATGCCAAGAATCCAATGCCCACTACGGCGTGTCAACAAGGCCGAATCATGCGTGGTCTGCGGCCCCATCATCAGCGGAATCCAAACATCCGGCATCACACCAACCATTAGTCCGACAAAATCCTTCGGCGCAATGCCGATAACGCTGAAGCTAATGCCATTTAGCGTTACTATAGAACCGATGACATTGGGATCGGCGCCAAGTTGCTGTTGCCAGAAGGCGTGGCTCAGTACAACAACCGGATGTATGCCGGGCGTGCGGCCTTCCTCCGACGCAAACGTTCGCCCCAGCGCAGCTTTGATTCCCAAACACGAGAAGAAATTGCCGGAGATATACTGGCCTTGAACCATCTCGCCTTGTCCTCTTCGGCTCCAACTTAGGAAGGCTGGATCGCTATCAAAACCTAGCATTTCAGAGAAGACTTGGTTGTGATCGCGGTAATACTCATATTCGGGATAGCTCAATGGGTGATGGCTCTCGAATGAAGAGCCGCCTTGCCGCTGATGATCCCAAACCTCCAACAACTGATTCGGTTGCTCAACGGCTGGCGGACGTAAAAACAGTTCGTTCACAAAACTGAAGATCGTCGCGTTAGCGCTGAGACCCAAGGCCATAGACAACACCACGATTGCGGTGAAGCTCGGATTCTTCCGTAACATTCGGGCGCCGAAACGCAAGTCTTGCCACAGCTCTTCCAAGAGGCGGATGCCACGCACATCCCGGCTTTCTTCCTTTACCCGCTCGACACCGCCAAAACTGCGAATTGCGGCGTAACGCGCCTCTTCCGGAGTCATCCCGCGAGCGATGTTCTCCTCAATCTCTCTCTCTAGATGGAAACGCACTTCCTCATCCAGTTCCTCTTCCATTTTAGACTTGAAGAAGAGCGCCCGTAATCGAAGTCTCAGCTTGTTGAGCATGGCCACATCCTCCCATTCAGGACGTTTTCAGGATCAGTTCTACCGCACCGGTGAATCGTCTCCAGGTCTCGGTCTCCGCCGACAATTGTTTCCGCCCTGCGGCGGTCAGTTTGTAATATTTTGCCTTCCGGTTGTTCTCTGACGCCCCCCACTCTGAAGCGATCCAGCCCTGCGCTTCTAGCCGGTGCAGCGCCGGATACAACGATCCCTGACCCACCCGCAGTACATCCTGCGAAATCTGCTGTATGCGCTGCGCAATGTCCCATCCGTGAGTCGGACCGGACTGAAGCGTCTTGAGCACTAGCAGATCGAGCGTTCCCTGTAACAAATCGGTTTGTGTCTTTTTCATATGCCCCCTCGACATTCGACAAGGTGGAGGGTAATTGACGCTTTGTCGAATGTCAACATGAATGGAGAACACCATGACCGAAACTAATCGTCACTTTTCACCTCGGGCCACTCTGGCGGCAATCGGTCTGAAGTTTAGGGCGATGAATCTATTCGCTCCGATCAAAGAGAAGGTGAAGATCGTCCAGAAGACGATTAAACACGAACCTTTCGAGAAATTGCAGGACGCGCTGATCACCATTCTCGCCGGAGCGCATGGGTTGGTTGAAATCAATACCCGTTTGCGTTCAGATCCCGCCCTGCAGCGAGCCTTCGGCAGGAATGCCTGCGCCGATCAATCGGTCGTGCAAGCGACTCTCAATGCCTGCACGTCCACCAACGTGGCGCAGATGATGCTGGCGATGGACGTGATCATGCAGCAGCACAGTCTCGCCTACCGCCATGACTTCCGCTCCGCTATGCTGCTGATCGACATCGATCTGACCGGGCTGCTTTGCGGAAAGAAGTGTGAGGACGCGGCCAAAGGGTATCAGGCGGAGGCCGGCATCCGCTGGGGAAGGCAGATGGGCAGGGTCATCGCGGCGCCCTACGAAGAAGTTGTGATTGACCGGCTTTATCCTGGAAATCTCCACCTGTCAAAAGTCTTGCGCCCATGGGTCGAGGACATGGAGAAGACGCTCGCGCTGGATGAGGAGAAAAGAAAGCGCACAATCATCCGAATGGACGCCGGCGGTGGCAGCCTCGATGAAGTTAACTGGCTGCTGGAGCGCGGCTACCAGATCCACGGCAAAGACATCTCTCCAGCGCGCGCTGAGTCGTTTGCTCAATCCGTGACCCAATGGATATCCGATCCGCAACATCCACACCGGCAGATGGGATGGGCGGAGTGTGAGTGTATAGGGTTCGTGCGCCCAGTGAAGCGGTTGGTCTTGCGGTGGCCGCCAATGAGCGAAGAGAAGCGGAAGAAGCGCCCATTCCATTACGCCTGCCTGCTCTCTACTTTGGAACCCGCCGAAGTCATCCAGCAACTGAGGCTGCCGGTCCACACTGTGGAGAATGCCGACGCGGTGACGCTGGCCTACAGCGCCTTTTATGACAAGCGCGGCGGAACGGTGGAAGTGGAGATCAAGGAATCAAAGCAGGGCATCGGAATCAACAAGCGATCAAAGAAGAGATTCGCCGCCCAGCAGATGGTGATGTTACTCGGGAGCCTGGCGCATAACATCATCGTCTGGTCACGACGCTGGCTGACCGCCGATGCGCCACGCTTTGCAAAGTACGGCGCGTTGCGTATTGTCCGAGATTTGTTCCACATCAGCGGCCTGGTTGAATTCGATGGGGCCGGCCACATCTTACGGATTACGCTCAACAAGGCCGCGCCGTTGGTCCGGGAAATAACAACGGCGCTTGCAAAGCTACTGTCTGCGACAGGAGTTGAAATCAAAGTCGGAGCGACATAACAAATCAGCGCCCGCACCTGTCACCTCAGCAATCGAACTGGAATGCGAGTGATCGGTAGCGCGCGATGATCGAAGTATGTAGAGAGAGGCCTCAAAGTTCCGCTTGATGTCGATCGGCGTAATAAGAGTGGTAAGGACCTCGCCGATTTAAGGAACACTCGAAGTGGATTCACTTAAAAAAGTAGCTACTCAGGTCCGATCGTCGCGCGAATCACTCGCCCGACTTTCATCCCAAATGACCGGATCATCGAACAAATTTAACTTTCTCTCGAACGACGGAAGGAGCATAATCCTTCCGCCATCTGTTGGACGTGGTGCGTCATCACCGCCCCACGTCCCGCCAACAATCCACAGCGTTAACCCGGAGATTGTCGGCGCTCTGATCGTATCATGATGTGGCCGCCACGCGTGTAGGTGGCATTATCACGGAGATTGGCAATTGCACGAAAGCCACCGAGACCTGTTTTGGTTGCGGCGGAGACTAAGGCGTCAGACGCTATTAAAGGAGAAACCATGAGAAGAAAGATTTTTACCCTTCTATTCGCACTCGCCTTGATCGCGCCAGTCGTGGCGCAACAGGAGCAACAGAGGCCGCAGTTGATGATTCCGGGGATCCCTGAAAAGCCTGGGCCGTTCGATTACATCTTGCTCTGGCCAGTCGTGGCGCCACAGGAGCAACAGAGGCCGCAGTGGATGATTCCGCGGATCCCTGAAAAGCCTGGGCGGCTCGATTACATCCGCGAATACACGCGGGCGATGCGGGCTCTGGTCGCAGGGGGCGAGGATCCCGATGCGGTGAGACAGCAGATTGTGAGACAGCAGGTTGATAAATTCGGCGCGCATGTAATGCTCCTCACCAACTGGGACGACGCGAAAATTGAGCAAAACAGAAAGATTTTGCTAGATCCTTTGCTCGAAGAGGCTAAGAAGATCATCCGAGCAGTTGACACAAAATCACCGCGCTTTTTTTAAGATGTCGCGTTCCATCTCGACCTGCTTGAGCCGCTGGCGAAGTTTCTCAACTTCGAGTTCGGAGTTCGATTGGCCGTCGATGGCCTCCCGCTTCCAGCGGTGGAGCACATTCTCGCTGATGCCCAGAGCTTGAGCGACTGAGCGCAACGGCTGCCCATTGCGGACCATGGCCACTGCTTGCCGTTTGAACTCTTCGTCGTATTTGCGCCGGCGAGGAGTCGGGGTTTCCAGATTCTATTTTGACTTTGATGATCCCTTTTTCATAGTCGTGTCGCTTATATTCTAAGCAACACTGCTGTCCGAAAAAACGGGACCATCTCAGTAATACCCGCTGCGACTGACGCCTAGCGCTCGACACAAGATCGCTGCTGGATAAGTAGTCGCCTCACTGGCAATGAAACGATAGGTCTCACTCACGTCTGGCGGCTGAAAATTGATAACGCTTTTTTTAGAATGTCGCGTTCCATCTCAACCTGTTTCAGTTGTCGGCGCAGTTGCTCGACTTCTTGCTCAGTTGCTGGCAGTTCGGTCCGAGACGCGCGCTTCCATCGATGGATCAGGTTCTCGCTGATCCCAAGCGCCTGGGCCACTGAACGCGGCGCCTGACCGTTCTGGACCATAGCTAACGCTTGCTGTTTGAATTCTTCGTCGTATTTGCGTTTGCGACGAACTGGCTTTTCCGAGCCGAGACTGGATTTTGATAGTCCTTTTTTCATGATCGTGTCGCTTATTTTCTATGCAACACTGCTGTCCGTCAAAATAGGACCATCTCAATGAGCCATCCGGCTTTCTCGCCGGCACGAGTGTCGGGATAGTCCTATAAGCGCCATTTGCAATGACGATCGCGCCGGGGCTTGCCAGGAGATTGTCGAATGCGAATTGCGTGATGTCAGGCTCATTCAAGCGTTCAGCCATACGCTGGATATCACTCGGGACGAGGTAGCCCGGTATCGCGAAGCAGAATTTTGAGCATGCTGAGCAATCGCAGACAATCCGCTTGAATCCGAATTCGGTTCGTTCGTCCGCCATATCACCTTCTTTTCAGTTGCGGCATCGGCAATGCATGCATACAAGCACCCTGTGCGCGACGCCATTCAGAAGCAATGATCTCTCAAATGAGAAGCGTAGCCCCCGTCAGTCACATGGAGTCGTGATCTTCCTGCCGCTGCTCTTTTTCGATCGTGGCGTCGTGAAGGTAGCGCGCGACGGCTTCGGTGATCGCATCATTGGCGAGTTTGGCTGCATTGTCGTACTCGTTTGCGTCCATCAGCGATTGGATCGCCATTTTCTGACTCTCTTCAGACATTTCCTCCCATTGCTCCTCTTGATCAAACTTTTCCCAGATATCGTCTTCCGTTAGACAGAACGAAGGGATTGCTCTCCTGACGTCTTCCTTCGCCTCCCGTTGCAAGTCTTCCGGCGCATGCGCGAGAAGACGAAAAAAAATCGTTTGACCCATGGTGATAATGATGCGGCTCATTTTGCCTCCTTGCTTGAGTGTTGAAGATCACTGGCGTTCCAGCGAAGTGTGGCGATCACGGTTCGTGGCGCTCGCGCGCCAATGCGCGCCCTGCTGCCCACTCTCTTTTTTGTCTTCCATCAGAGGCTTGAT
>Ga0207428_10006067_pt1 | contig 11172 bp, 12 predicted proteins | sample RhiMethybrSRZTD1_FD_187600 | JGI IMG/M metagenome (GOLD analysis project Ga0207428, IMG submission 187600) | Populus rhizosphere microbial communities from Tennessee, USA - Rhizosphere MetaG P. TD hybrid SRZTD1 (SPAdes) (version 3) | ecosystem: Host-associated > Plants > Roots > Rhizosphere >... | reverse complement strand
ATCATCGACGTGACGATTTCACTAACAGGCTTGCTTTGTGACGACGCGCTCGCCTTTGCTGCATAATGCCAACAGAATTGTAACATCGCTCGAGCGGGCGGCTCCGTAACTATGTTCGAAAAGTTTCGCCAACGCAGCCTTGAACCCGAAAATCTCGACAAAGGTTCGTACACACCCGAAGAGTACGAGGGCTGCCTGGTTGAGTTGCGCCGCGTCAACGAATGGCTGGGCGATGCGAATGCTCTGCGCGACTCGCTGCTGAAGGAAATAGCTCATCACGATTTGAAATTTTTTTCAGTGCTCGATGTCGGCGCGGGTTCGGGAGAATTGCTGCGCGTCGCAGCCACCTGGGCGCGCGAAACGAAGAGGACCGCTTTTCTGGTTGGCGTCGAGTTGAATGACCGTTCAGCAAAGGCGATTCTCGAAGAGTCTGCGGTCTTCTCCGAAATAACTTCAGTCAGGGCAAACGGTTTGGTGCTTCCTTTCGCGGACCAGACCTTTGATTACGTGATTCAATCTCTGACGCTGCATCATTTTGATGATGCTGGCGCCGTGAACCTCTTGAAAGAGATGGCCCGGGTGGCCCGCCGCGGAATTTTCGTGATCGACCTGCATCGCAACCGGATGGCCTATTTTTTCTACACGACAATTGGCCGTCTGTTCTTGCACAATCGGCTGATTCGCGAAGACGGGGCGCTGTCCATTTTGAAAAGCTTTACGCCGGAAGAGTTGGAAGAGATCGGACGAAGAACCGGCCTGGCCAACGTAAAGGTGGAGAAGCACTTTCCGTCACGATTGATTTTGAGCTCAGTGTCAGAACCGGGAGCGGTAGCGACCGGATCATGAATTTTAGACGGGATTTACATGATTTACTGGATTGATAGAATGCTTAGCACTCGTCTGTCTCTTTATCTTGTTAATCTTGTAAATCCTGTCCAATTGTTTTACTGATGAGCGCATCTTCACATTACGACGTGATCATTGCCGGGGGCGGGCCGGCCGGCGCCAGCGCTGCGATTCATCTCGCCACTCGCGGCGCGCGCGTGTTGCTGGCTGAACAAAAAAAATTTCCGCGTCCGAAGTTATGCGGTGAGTTTATCTCTCCAGAATGCGCGCAGCACTTCGACCGGCTGGGTGTCAAAGATCAGATGTTTGCGGCCGGACCGGCAACTCTCACCGAAACAGTCTTTTATTCGCGTAACGGCAGGAAAGTGAGCGTGCCAAGTTCCTGGTTCGGATCGGACGGAATGGCGCTCGGCTTAAGTCGCGCGGAAATGGATGAGCGTTTGCTGCGCCGGGCTTACGCCGCCGGAGCGACGGTGCTCGAAGACGCGCAGGTAACGGATCTCGTGTTTGAAAACGGACGAGTACAGGGCGTGAACATCAGAGCAGGATCGCAGCCTGAGATCTACCGGGCGGCGATCACCATCGATGCCACTGGTCGGACCCGAGCGCTGGCCCGGCGGTTACCTGCTGGTAAAGAAAATGCCAAACCGAAGCGCCCGCCGATGATTGCTTTCAAGGCACATCTGGAAAACACTCTGGTCGCGCCGGGCGCCTGTGAGATTTATTTCTACCGGCGCGGATACGGCGGTCTCAGCAGTATCGAAAATGGCCTCAGCAATCTTTGCTTCATCGCGTCGGCGCGCGACGTTCGTTCGTGCGCCTCAGACGCAGATCGCGTAATGCGTGAAGTTGTGTCGCAAAACCGGCGTGCCCGGTTTACGCTGGCCGGCGCGCGAGCCCAAACGCCGTGGCTGGCGGTTTCGCTGGATGGCTTTGGCCGTCAGGAAGTGGCTCCAGCCGAAGGTTTGCTGACTGTCGGCGACGCAGCTTCCTTCATCGATCCTTTCACCGGCAGCGGAATGTTGATGGCTCTCGAGAGTGGGGGACTGGCGTCGAGCGCGATTGGCAATTATTTGAATGCAGATGGCGAATCACCCAACCTAAACGCTTTGCGCTTGAATTACACGGCAGCCTACCAGCGAGTTTTTGATTCCCGTCTAAAGGTGTGTTCGCTACTGCGCAAAGCTGCATTTGTCCGGGCCTGGCCGAATTAGCAATTCTGTTTTTTGGCGCCAGTAACCAAATTCGCAGGCGCCTCGCGCAAGCGACTCGCGGGCGGGCATCTGAAACTTTATTCTCTCCCCGAACGTAGGCTGGTGGGCCACGATGCCAAGTACGCAGCATGACTAATTAATTCTTGCCTCACGAATGGATTTAGGGTACAAACTGCCTAGTCTCCAGTTATGGGCGCGGGACCCGGGTTTCACCAAGCACTACGGGCATGCAAACCTTTCGAAATTGTCATAGCTGCTCCTGCCTCACGATCGCGCCTGATCGGTTCGTTTGATTGCAATGCTATCTTTTTTTTGATCGGTATGAGATCTGTCGCTACAGTTCGCATGCTTGCTTAAAAGGAGAAACGAAAATGTCTTGGTACCTCAGCCGTTGGTGTAAGACCTCACTGAGTAGCTTGGTGGCCTGTTTGGTGGTTTTAGGCTGCGTTAGCGCGGCCATGTCCCAGGCCCAGTCGAATGCCGCAGACCTGCAAGGCACAGTTCGCGATCAGAATGGCGCGGTGGTGGCCAACGCAGCGATTACGGTGCGCAATGCAGGCACAAATGTGTCCCGCGAAGCGACGACGAATGATGACGGCTACTATAAGATCGTAAATTTGCCTCCCGGCGAGTATGTAATCACGGTTAAGGCAACTAACTATAAGACGGCCGTCGTGTCGGCCGTGAAATTAACCATCGGTCAGACTATTAACCAGGACGTTCCTTTGGAAATTGGCGATTTAACGGCGACCGTTCAGGTGACGTCGGCGGTGCAGTCGCTGGTTGAAACCACCAATACCACCATTTCATCAGTCGTCGATCAACAGCGGATCGATAATTTGCCGATCAACGAACGCAACTACTTGTCATTCGCGCTGACCACTTCGACTGTCAGCCGTGACAATGGCCGGCCGATTGGTCCAGCTCCAACCACGGGTCTGAATTTTGGCGGCCAGCGCGGCCGCTCGAACCTGGTGCAGGTCGACGGCGCAGACAACACCGATAATTCAGTGAATGCTTCACGATCGACCGTGAGTCAGGAAGCGGTGCAGGAGTTTCAGGTTGTCAGCAATTCATTCGCAGCTGAGTTTGGGCGTTCAGCGGGCGGCGTCGTAAACGTGGTCACCAAGAGCGGCACTAACGATTTGCATGGCAATGTGTTTGGGTTCCTGCGGCACAAGAGTTTCCAGGCACGTAACGCTTTCGCCCCGATCGAGGATCCGCCATTCACGCGCGCGCAATACGGCGGCACCCTGGGCGGCGCCTTCAAAAAGGACTGGACTTACTTCTTTTTCGCATTCGAACAAAGACAGCGACATGAATCCGGGTTCTTTACCAGCAACGTTAGCCAGGGCCTGACTTCGTCAGCCACGATCCCCGTCATCCCGGGCATTAACCCAGTGGCGCGCACGTTCACCGGTTTAACTCCGGCGCAGGCTACTTTTGTAAACACTCTGGTCGGGACCGGCGTGGCCGCGAACATTTGTGGCGCGCGCGCTTATGCCTTCTTCGCTTCCAGCGGCGCCAGCACCGGCCTGACCGGAAGCAATCCGCTCACGTCACCGAACGATGGCAGTGTGTGCCCGGCGATCAGCCCGATTCTCCCGGGAACAATCGGTTCACGATTCTTTCTCTCAGGCGCGCCGGTACCTTCAGCAACTACCAATGCGCTGGGCCAACCGATAGCGTTTCGGCCATTGCTGGGGCTCCAGACTGTTTTTCCGGTGACGGACAAGACCACCTTCAACTCAATTAGAATTGATCAAACAGTTACGAAGAATAACCACTTGACCTTCCGCTTCGGCTACAACCCCAGCACGATCACGGGCATTCAGGTCGAATCGCAGAACCAGTCGCTGGGGCAAAATGACTTTTCGCGCACCGGCATTCAAAGGTTAAAAGACTATTCATTTGTAGGCACCCTGGCTTCAACGCTGTCCGGAAACATGGTGAACGAATTGCGCTTCAACTTTGGCGAGCGTCGGGCGGTATTTCAATCGCAGAATCTGGATGCCGTGGCCTTCAATATTTCCGGCGCCGCATTTATCGGTCGCGAACTGTTCTCGCCGGTGGTGCGTACCGAAACGCGTTATGAATGGACCGACACGATTAACATCGTCAAAGGTAATCACACCTTCAAGTTCGGCGGTGACTACGCTTCGGTAAATATTCCTTCGGCAGTTTTCGAGTTGAACTTTGCCGGTCTCTATAATTTTGGCGGCCTGCCGGCCAGCAATCTCAATCCGGCCTTTGTGGGCGCGCCCGACTTTACCCCGGTCCAGCAGTATGGCCTCGGGTTACCAACAAATTACATTCAGGGCTTTGGCAATCCCGTCAGCCGGCTCAGCAACAAACCTATCGCTTGGTTTGCCCAGGACTCATGGAAGATTGGCAGACGTCTGACGCTCAACTATGGCGTTCGCTATGATTACGAAATAACGCAGCAGATCCCGACCGTAGGTTTGACGGATCCGCTTTCGGGAATAACGCTGAGCGCCAGCCAGATGCTGGCCGCCCAGGACGCAATGGGTGTCCAACAGGGATTTCCGCGCGACAAAAACAATTTCGCTCCCCGGTTTGGCCTGGCCTGGGACATCAAAGGCGATCAGAAAACGGTTATTCGCGCCGCCATGGGAATTTTTTACGATCACCCGCTATTGGCCATCGCCTTCAACTCTGACATTGCCGACGCTGCCCAGCAGCAACAGGGAATCCTGACACCGCAAGGTGGGCCTGGACCAACGGCGCTGCTCAATGCGACGCAGGTTTTCCAGGGCACGGTTGTGATTTGCAACTTTGCGGGCGCTGTTCCCGGCGTGAATTGTACGCCTGGCGCCGCTTCGACTGCCCAATATCAGCTCGGTCGCCAGCGCTTCAACGATCAGACGTTCCCCGGATTTGGTCCGGTGCTGCCGTTTACCCTGCACGTCAAAAAGGACTTCGAGTACGCCTACGCGAATCAGGCGAACTTTACGATCGAGCGTCAACTGACCAAAGACATGGCAATTTCGGGCAGCTACATTTTCGTCGGCGCGCACCACTTGCCGCATCCGAACGACATCAACGCGCCCCGCACGGATTTGCAGATTTCGAATTTTGCGCGCTGGTCCGGCCGCAACCCGCTGAGCACCACCGAAGCAGTCGCGTTCTCAATTCCGACAGCCGGTGCAGCTTGTCCGGGTGGCGTGCCGCTGCAATGCTTTACGATGGCCACCCCGGCAGGTGCTCCAGCCTATCCAACTGCGGGTTCGACGTTTGCGATTATTGTCCCGGGAATGATTGCGGCGCCTTTGGCGAATCTGGGTAGCCGCGTCGTCAACTCAGCGGTCGCCAACTTCTTCCGCCCGAGTGCGCCAAACTATTTTCTGGCCCAGGCACTTTCCGGCGGACTCGTTACTCCGGCCGTTTTGAATTCGCAATTAACGGGAACTCTGCGGAGTGCCGGAACGATCTCGCCGTTCGGTTCGATCAACGCGCAGTCGTCTGAAGGCAATTCAAACTACAACGCGATGAACATCGATCTGAAGAAGCGCTTTTCGAACAACTTCCAGTTCCTCGCGTCCTACACCTGGTCGCATTCGATTGACGATTCGTCGGATCTGCAAACGCTGCTGTTGGCGCAGGACAATCGAAACCTGAGGCCAGAGCGCGGCGACTCGCTTTTCGATCAGCGCCAGCGATTTGTGTTTAGCGCCATCTTTGCTTCGCCTCCCAGCTGGCGTAACGGCGATGGCCTGCACAGATTCCTGGCTGACTTTACCCTGGCGCCGATTTTTGAAATTTCCTCCGGTCGTCCTCTGAATATTTTGAGCAATCAGGACACGAACAATGATCAGTCGAACCAGACCGACCGCCCGTCGGTCTCGGTGAATGGCCGACTGTGCGTTCCCGGCAGCCCGGGCTGCACGCCTTTGATTTCCAACGGTCAGTTCTCAACTGGCGATTTGGCGCGCAACATGGGTTTGACGCACAGCTTTAGTTCGTTCGATATGCGCCTGACGCGCAAGTTGCGATTCGGCGAACGGTTCAACCTGGATATCATCGCGGAGGGCTTCAACCTGCTCAATCGTTTCAGCGAAGCGGCCGCGTCGCCGTTCATTGACGACGTGAATGCTTTCGGCCAGCGCGCGGGCAACGGCAGGTATTACAGCCGGCCCACGGCATCCTACGACGCGCGACAGTTCCAGTTTGGTCTGAAACTGAATTGGTAGGTTGTTTTAGTGGGGAAACCGAAAAGGCGCGGCCGTGGATGCCGCGCCTTTTGTTTTTGATCCTAAGACGGGAAACTGAATTTAACTTGCCTGGGCCACTACAGCGGCTCCCAGCATTCTCTCCAGGGCCGGTTCCATCACCTTGGTCCCATACTCGCCGGCGGCAAAGCTTTTTAGCTTGTGCTGATCATCGAACAGGTAATAGGCCGGCACATAGCCGTGCTCGTTTTGAAAAGCATCGCGCAGTTGATGTTCGTTATCGACGGCGGACAGTTCGGTGATGCCGTACTGCTCGACAGCCGTGCGCACTTCATCGACATTGGTGTCTTGCGGATAGCGGGGCATGTGGATCGCGACGAGCCGCAAACCGGCCTCGCGGTATTTCTCGCGCCACTCGGCCACGCGCGGCAGGTTGTCTTTACACATGCCGCAGCTCAATGACCAGAAATGCACGAGCACCGGATGACCGTTGGTCTCCCGGGTAGCCTCGTCCGCCGATCCAACTAACCATTCGGTTGCGCCTTCCAGCGAAGGCATAGGGGTTCCAATTCTCATTGGCATGATTGAATCTCCTCTCTGTGTCCTCTGTGGTAATGATAAAGTTCTCACCACAGAGGCCACAGAGATTAAGTGTTACGTCTTGATGGTTTCCTGGCCCGGTCGCCATTCCGCCTGGCAAAGACCGCCAGTCTGCAATGCCTGAATCACTCGCAGGGTCTCTTCGGCTGAGCGTCCGATGTTCAGATCGTGAACGACCTTGTAACGCAGGACGCCTTCGGGATCGATCACGAACAGACCGCGCAGCGCGATCCCGCGATCTTCAATCAGGACGCCGTAATCTTTGGACATCTTTTTGGTGATGTCGGCGCCCAAAGGAAAGCGCAGGCCTTCAACGCCGCCCTTGTCGCGGGGCGTCTGCAACCAGGCGCGATGCGAAAAGGCCGAATCGGTGGAAACGCCGATAATTTCAGCGCCGACACCTTCAAAATCATCGTAACGATCACTGAACGTGGTTAATTCAGTCGGACAGACAAAGGTAAAGTCCAACGGATAAAAAAGTAGTACCACCCATTTGCCACGATAGTCGGAAAGCTTGACCGGCTGATCGAGCTTTTGAATATTCTTGGTAGATGGAATATCAAAATCAGGCGCAGGTTTTCCCACCTGGGCGCTTTCAAATGCGGTTGCTATGGTGCTGACATTCTTCCTCCTCTAAAGGTTAATAGTTGGTCGCAACCACTTTGGGTCGCGACGTTTCGAAATTAAGACGAATTTCTCTATTTATCATCGCGGCATTTCGGACAAAGACCGACCAGGGTCAGATGTACCGATTCAGCCCGGAAGCGCGAGGCTCGCGCCGCCGCCCCAATCAAAGCCACAGTGCCCGGCAAATCAAAATCCACGAGCTTGCCGCAGGCCGAACAGAGCGCATGATCGTGCCGATCGGTTTCCCGATCGTAGCGGCTCGCTCCGTTGCCGAAGGATATTTCGCGAACCAGGCCCTGATCTCTTAAATAGCGGAGCGAGTTATAGACGGTGGCAAAACTGATTCCCGGTAAAGATTGGCGCGCCGCTTCGAAGACTTCCGCGGCTGTCGGATGATGGTCGCCCGAGCGGACTACTTCGAACACAACTCGCCGCTGCCGCGTGAGACCGGTTTCCAAAATCGGTTTAATTGTAGGCTTTGGCTGCTTGGTCATACTGATTTAGAATTATACTAATTCTAAATTAGTAGTCAAGCGCACCGTGTACGCAGGTTGTTTAACCTGCGGCGGTTATCTGACCAGCGACGATGAGCAGGTTTGCGAACCTGCGTTACCTCCTTCTTGAATGACCTGCGAAAACGAGTTAGGCTGGCATTATCAAGTTCTGCAAATCAATTTGGTGATCGAAGGAGGAGTTCAACCATGCCTGAAGTTGGAGACATGGCCCCGGATTTCGAGTTGAAGAGCCATCTCGAGAAAGATAAGAAGGTGAAACTCTCGGATTTCCGCGGCCGGAGCAATGTGGTGATCGCGTTTTATCCGCTGGCCTGGACGCCCGTCTGAACGGCGCAGATGCCCGCGTACGAGGCCGACCTCGAACGCTTCAAGGGCTACGATGCTCAGGTTCTGGGCATTTCAGTTGACAGCGTTCCGTGCAATACCGCCTGGGCCAAAAGTCTCGGCGGCCTTTCCTACGACCTTCTCAGCGACTTTCATCCCAAGGGCGAAGTAGCCAAAGCTTATGGAGCTTATCGTGAAAACGATGGCATTTCCGAACGGGCGCTTTTCATTGTGGATAAGGAAGGGAAACTGGCCTTTGTGGACATTCACAACATCGCCGATCAGCCCGACAACGAGGATTTGCTCGAAGTATTGAGAAAGTTATAGCCAGCCGAGCGTTTGGTGAATTTCGGATGCCGGAGCAATCCGGCATCTGGAAAGTTCGTCTGGGCTTTGCGTGAAAGGACAGTTTACCTCTTACGCTTGAAGTGGTTTGCTAACCTAAACTGATGACGATATCCCGCAAGTGCGTACCCTTCACGCCGTTCGATCGCGAACTGGCAAAAAGCACGATCGCGATTGTCACGGCGGGCGGCGTACATCTGAGAGATCAGGAAGGCTTCAACATCGCCGACGAGCTTGGCGATCTCACTTATCGAGAGATTCCGCCCGATGTCGATTCATCGCAGTTGATGGTCACGCACCATCACTACGATCATGCGGACGCCGACGAGGACATCAACGTCGTGTTTCCGATCGATGTGCTTCGCGAACTGGAAAGCGAAGGCTTTATTGGCGGCATCGCCAAAAAACACATCGGCTACATGGGTTACACCATGCAGTTGAAAGCAATGTACGAAGGCACCGCGCGGGAAATCGCCAACGAAATCGACAGGGGCTCCCGCGCGGATGCAGTCGTACTCACCGGTGGTTGACCGAGCGTCTGTCACCGCACGGTCGTCGCGGTCCAACGTGAAATCGAGATGAAGGGAATTCCGACGGTCCTGATTACCGTGAGTCCCGAAGTCTCCGCGCAGATGCGGCCGCCGCGCGCGCTTTATCCCAAAGGCTTCAAGATTGGCAACAGCCTCGGCCGCCCCGGCATGCGAGATTTGCAAAAGCAGGTCCTGCGCGACGCGCTCAATCTGTTAACCCGGAACACCCGGCCAGGCCAGGCCGAAACCATCGAGTATCCTGAATACGGCGAACAGTACGAGCCGCCGCGAGTGAAAAAGCTGGGATAAGGCGCGGGCATCCTCTGGTAACTTCTCTCGCTCAAAAAAGTTGATCCAACGATTAAGCGAAGCGGTGATAGGACGAGCCAGCCGCGGAGCGGCGGAAGATCTGTAGCCCAGGGCGTAAGCCATGGGATCAGGTCATCGTTAACGACGCAGCCCCGGAGGGCAGAAACATAATCGTTATTGTCTCTCATGTGCCGCCGCTCCGCGGCTGATCTCTGAATCACCGCCTTTACCCACGGCTCACGCCGTGGGCTACAGATCTTCCGCCGCTCCGCGGCTTAGATCTGGCGCGAATCGTATGCCCAATGCAGCAGCGCCTGCCTCTGCTTGCGGCGGCAATCAAGCGCCCCTGGCGGACAATGCTTCTTCAGTTGCGCGACGTGACGTTGCACCGCTCGCCAACGCTTGATCTGTCGCTCGTCGTCGGCACACCGGCGCCCCATGAAGTAGCGGCAATACCATTGAAACCAGCCGCGCGGATCTTCGTGATAGATCCAACCCTTCCGCCGCCACACGGCCAGAGGCTGTGACGCATTCACGCCAAAGAAATTCAGTTTTGGATCATGACATTCATGACAAAGTTTTGCGCGGAGAAACCACGACTCTGGATATTCTTTCCGGCAATCAGTAAGGTACTTGCCACCGAACACTCCCAACTCGAGCATCTCTTTCGGCGTCAGTTGCGGCTGAAAATCCGGATGAAAGTTCTTGCCGATGGGTTCGGTGAGGTAATAGGCGTAGCCCGTTTGCATCAGGTCGTTGACTGACACTGCCACTTGACGATTTCTCATCGAACCACTTTCTGGTACTGGTCAGGCGACCGAGGCGGGCCGGACCCTGATAACGAGTAGCATCCGAATATAGATCAGATCAAAAACGGTGCATAAAAGTCCGGCGACTAAGATTAAAAAGCTTCCCCGGGGAAATCCGCCTTCACCGATTAACCCGTACAGAATCGTGGGAGCCAGCGTACCGATCCATTTGTTGACAGCGATGGACAGGCTTTGGCCTTCACGATTGCCGCGTCCGGCGAGCATCGCGATGAATAACGCGGACATGAGGAGATTTTGCAGGAATGCCGAATAGCCTGCGCCCTTCGCCACCCCGAATTCCCTGAGCAGGGCATATTGCAAGGCGAACGCAGTGACCAGACCCAGGATACTCCAGCCGAGGAATAGAGTTTTCTCAGCACCATCCCGATGAGTTGATGGATTCTTCAAGCCGGTCCGGAAATATTTCTGACCGAATTTGAAATAGGTATAAAGAATTCCGATGTCGAAGATGAGCCAGACCGCGTTGAAAATGTTCTGCACGGTAACGCCATTGATGCGAAATCCGAAAAACGTGTAGAGCGCTTCCCAGGCGAAATTCAGGGCCAGCGCATAAAACGGAATCGCGTAAGATTTATCGCGAAAGCCAAGGCGAATGCCTTCGATATAGACAATTGTCCAACAGACACCACTGATGACGGTGAGGATGAGTTTGGTCGTCGCTGTGTCCATGCTGAAGTTGAAACGCGCGCTTCGCGTGCGAATCAATTGAAACCCTCGCGCGCCCAAATTATTGCATACGAGAGAGCGAGCCCGTACCGCTGCTGCACCATGTCGATGTCGTAGCCGTTGTCATCGATCGTTCCTTCAGCCAACTGCCTCATCCCGTTCATGGCAGATTCCAA
>Ga0207428_10006062_pt1 | contig 11176 bp, 7 predicted proteins | sample RhiMethybrSRZTD1_FD_187600 | JGI IMG/M metagenome (GOLD analysis project Ga0207428, IMG submission 187600) | Populus rhizosphere microbial communities from Tennessee, USA - Rhizosphere MetaG P. TD hybrid SRZTD1 (SPAdes) (version 3) | ecosystem: Host-associated > Plants > Roots > Rhizosphere >... | reverse complement strand
GATTCGCGACGCGCTCAACTTCCCCGTGCGCATCGTCGAGCTCGAAAAGGGGCTTGGCGTGCTCGAGCTGTTTCATGGACCGACGTTCGCGTTCAAGGACTTCGGCGCGCGCACACTGGCGCGGCTGATGTCCCTGTTGAACGACGGATCGAAACCGCTGACCGTGCTCGTGGCCACGTCGGGTGATACCGGCAGCGCGGTTGCCAATGCGTTCTTCGGCGTCGCCGGCACGCGCGTGGTCGTCCTCTATCCGGAGGGCAAGGTCAGCGACGTCCAGGAGGCGCAGTTCACGACGCTCGGTGGCAACGTTACCGCGGTCGCGGTGTCGGGAACGTTCGACGATTGCCAGCGCCTCGCGAAAGAGGCGTTCGCCGATCCATCCCTGCAATCGCGGGTGCGATTGACCTCCGCGAATTCGATCAGCCTCGGACGCCTGATTCCGCAGATCTTCTATTACGCCTACGCCGCGTCCCAGTCAGCGATCGACAAACATCTCACGATTTCCGTGCCCTCAGGCAACTTCGGCAACCTGGTCGCGGGCGTGATGGCGTGGAAGATGGGCGCGCCGATTCACTGCTTCCGCGCGCCGACGACGATCAACGACACGGTGCCGCGGTACTTCGCCTCGGGCCGCGTCGAGCCAAAGACGTCGGTGCAGACGCTCGCCAATGCCATGGACGTCGGCAATCCGAGTAACCTCGAGCGCTTGCAGTGGCTGTTCAACGGCGATCTGGCGGCGATGAAAGCGGTGATTACGACCGCCAGCTATCGCGACGACGAGGTGCGCGCGGCGATCGCGAAGCTGTTCGAGAAGCACGGCTACGTGGCCGACCCGCATACCGCCATCGGCTTCCTCGGCGTTCCAGAGAAGCGGACCGGGCTGTCGCTGTTCCTGGCCACCGCGCATCCGGCGAAATTCCGCGAGGTCGTCCAGCCGGTGATCAAGAAAGAGGTGCCGTTACCTGATGCGCTCGCCGCGACACTTGCGCGCAAGAAAGACGTGCAACGCATCAGGCCCGCGTTGGCAGAGCTGGCGAAGTTGCTATGATCACGGCATGAGCTCGCCTGCGGCGCCCGCGCCTTCGCTCGTTCCCGCCCGTGAATCGCTCGATCCGAAATACACCTGGGACCTCACGTCGATCTTCACGAGCTGGGAGGAATGGGAGCGTGCCTTCACCGAGCTGGACCGCGGCATCGAGGCGTACAAGAAATACGAAGGGACGCTGGCGCAGGGCGCCGATCAGCTGCTGCGCGCCCTGGCCGATCGCGATGCGCTCGGCCAGCTGAGTTACAAGGTCTGGTATTACCCCTCGCTGCAGTACGACGAGGATCAGCGGAACAACACCATCAACGCGCGACGGCAGCGGGTGCAGTTGCTCATCGCCAAATGGCAGCAGGCGACGTCATGGTTCCAGCCTGAATTGCTGAAGCTGCCGCTGGCCAGCATCCGGCAGTGGATGGATGCCACGCCGGGTCTTGCCGTCTATCGATTCGCGATCGAAGAGGTGTTCCGTCTCCAGGAACACGTCCTCAACGAACAAGGCGAGCGCCTGCTGTCGCTCACCGAGCGGCTTGGCAGCGTGCCGAAGGATTCCTACGCGGCGCTCTCGACCGCGGATGCGCGCTTTCCCACGATTACCCTCTCGACCGGCGAATCCACGCAGGTCAGCTACGGCCAGTATCGCAAGCTGCTGGCGACCTGCCGATCGCAGGACGATCGCCGCAAGGCCTACGAAGCGCTCTACGACACCTATACCGCGAGCCTGAACACCTACGCGGCGATCTATAACGGCGTGATGCACGGCGACTGGTTCGAGGCGCGCGCGCGCGGCTACAAGACCACGCTCGATGCGGCGCTGTTCGGCAACGCGATCCCGACCAGCGTGGTCGAAAACCTGATCCGCGAAACCAAGAACGGCGTCGGGCCCTTCCGCCGCTATCACAAGCTGCGCCAGCGCGTCCTGAACTTGAAGGACTACTTTGTCTTCGACGCGTTCGTGCCGCTCGTCGAGCATGACGTCAAGTACGCCTATGAAGACGTGCTCGACTGGATCGTCGCGGCGGTCTCCCCGCTCGGGCCGGAATACCAGGCGCGCGTCAGGCGCGCGTTCTCCGAGCGGTGGATCGACGTCTACGAGAACCAGGGGAAGAGAAGCGGCGCGTATTCCGCGCCGGTGTACGGCGCCAACCCGTACATGCTGATGAACTACAACGACACGCTCGACGCGGTGTTCACGCTCGCGCACGAGCTCGGCCACTCGATGCACACGATGCTGTCGCACGAGACGCAGCCGTTCGTCTACGCCAGCTACACGATTTTCGTCGCCGAAGTGCCGTCAACGCTCAACGAGGCGCTGCTGCTCGATTTCATGCTCGAGCGCGTCAACACCAGGGAAGAGCGCATCGTCCTGCTGCAGCACGCGATCGACAACATCGCCGGTACCTTCTACAACCAGGTGCTGTTTGCCGACTTCGAGCTCGAGGCGCATCGGCTGGTGGAGAAGGATCAGCCGATCACATCCGAAGTGTTGAGCGGGATCTACCAGAAGCTGCTCGGCGAGTACTGGGGCGACGCCTTGTCGCCGGATCAGCGCGCGCAGCATACGTGGGCGCGCATTCCGCACTTCTTCCAGTCGCCGTACTACGTCTATCAATACGCGACCTGCTTCGCGTCCACCGCGAAGTTAATGGAGGAGATCGGCGGGAAGGATGGCGCCGGCCACAAGGCCGCGGTCGATCGGTATCTCACCCTGCTGAAGTCGGGCGGCTCCGATCATCCGATGACGCTGCTGCAGAAGGCGGGCGTCGATCTCAGCAAGCCCGAGACCGTGCGAGCTGTGTCGGCACAGCTCGACGGTCTCGTCGATAAGTTGGAAAGAGAAATCGGCTAGGGCTTCCGGGCGATCGTCACCATGCCGCGGCAGTCCACTGCCGACGCGAGGTAAGCGCCGCCGGGTGAGCGCACATCGGTCTTGAACCGATACGTGGCGCCCTCCACCAGGTTGACGACGGCTTGGTGATGGATGGTGCCCGAGTTGCCAACCGGGATCGACTGCAGCGCATACGCCTGAATCGGGTAGAGCGTCTGCGTGCCCTGCGTGTAGAACGGCGCGACGTTCGTGTGCAGGAACCTGTCAGGGCTCAGTACCGTCACGTCGATCGAGATCATCGCGACTTCATTCGGTCCGGCGGTATGCGCCGAGGTTTCGCAGCCGGCCGGCGTGAACGGCATGGTCGGGACCGTGACGCTCGTGAGGTGAACGTCGTAACTGAGCACGGTCACGAAGCCCGACGCTCCGGTCTCACCCTGAGCACCTTGAGCGCCCGTAGCACCGGTTTCACCACGATCGCCGGTCGCACCCGTCGCACCCGTCGCACCACGTTCACCAGTTGCACCCGTCGCGCCCGTGTCGCCCTTCGCGCCCGTTGCACCTGCGGGCCCGGTCTCACCGCGCTCGCCTGTGGGGCCTGCGGGGCCGGTTTCACCGCGCTCACCTGTGGGGCCCGCGGGACCGATTTCACCGCGCTCACCTGTGGGGCCCGCGGGACCGATTTCACCGCGCTCACCAGTTGCACCCGTGGCTCCGGCCTGACCAGGCGCACCGGTCGCACCGGTTTCACCTTGCGGTCCAACCGCTCCGGTTTCACCTCGCGCACCAGTCGCACCAGTCTCACCGCGTGGGCCTTGCGCACCAGTTACGCCCTGCGGGCCTTGCTGGCCGATAATGTTCCATTGCACCCGCGATTCGGTAGAGTGACACTGCTCGGTCGCGTCGACGATCCGCACCGTGCCATTACCTGAATTCAAACAGGCGTAAAAGATCTCGGCTGTCTGCTGCGCCTCCGCGCGAGCAGGGACCAACGCGAGAAAGAACGCCGAGAGCGCGGCGCCGACATAAAGCCTAGACAAGACGACCTCCGGGGGGCTCGGGGGGGCCGAGCGACATGGAGCATACTACTACATGTCTTTTACAAAGTCTAGTGTCGTATATTGTCCTATATTGTCAATTACATATATGTCTAAATTAGTCACACTATTGCACAGTCAGGCTCTCGCTTGACCCCACTCAGTCGATTCGCAGCGCGGCCAGCGGATCGATCCGCATAGCTTTTCTCGCGGGTACCATCGCGGCGAGCGCGGCGATCGCCAGCAGCACCACAGGCACGGTGACGAAGGTCATCGGGTCAAAGGATTGAATCCCGTAGAGCTGGCTGTCGAGCAACGGCGCCAGGGGCAGTGCGATCACCAGGCCCAGGGCGACGCCGATGCCGGCGAGCTTCGCCGCCTGACCCACGATCATGGTCAGCAACTGTGACGGCTCCGCGCCGAGCGCCAGCCGGACGCCGACCTCGCGCGTGCGCTCGCTGACGATCAGCGACATGACGCCGTAGACGCCGATTGCCGCGAGCCCCAGCGCGAGCGCGCCGAAGGCGCCGACGATCAGGAGGATGAAGCGCCGGGTCGAGACGGCTTCGGATCGCAGTGTCGACATCGTGCGCATGTCATAGAGCGGCAGGTTCTTGTCGATGCGCCGCGCTTCGGCACGCACGGTTTCCGCGAGCAGCGCTGGATCGCCCGTGGTCCGCAGGACGATGAATGGCGCCACCGGCGCGCCCTGCTGGTAGGTGATGTACATCTCCGGCTGCGGTACCTCTTCGAGCCCGCCGTGACGCACGTCGCCGATCACGCCGATGATCGTCGTCCAGGGCCCGCTCGGATTCGGGCCCATGCGCACGTGCTGTCCGAGCGGATCCTGATTCGGCCACAGCTTGCGCGCCATCGTTTCGTTGATGACGGCCACGGGTGGCGCCGTCGGCGAGTCGTTCGAATCGAAATTCCGGCCGGCCTTCAGCGGGATGCCCATGGTCTCGAAGTAGTTGTGCATGGCGCGGCGGAACTGGACCTCGGGTTGTTCCGCGACCGGCACCGGCCGTCCTTCGATTTGCACGCTGGTGCTGACCGAGGTGCTGCCGAGCGGCACGCGCGTGGTCCCGCCGACCGACACGACACCAGGCAGCGCTTCCATGCGCGCGAAGAAATCGCGATAGAAGGCGAGCCGGTCGTTGGTGTTCGTCAGGTGTGGCGGGAGGTTCATCTGCCACGTCAGCAGCTGCGAGGTCTCGAATCCCGGGTTGACGTTCGTGACGGAGACGAAGCTGCGCAGCAACAGCACCGCGCCGGTCGTGATCGCCACGGCGAGTGCGACTTCAGCGATCACCAGTCCGGCGCGCGCGCGCCGGCGAAGGGTGCCGCCAACCGTGCCGCGGCTGGCGTCCTGGAGGCTGGCCTGAGGATTCACGCTCGCCGAGCTGAGCGCCGGCAACACCCCCACGAGCACGCCGGTCAGCATGGTCGTCAACCCGGCGGCGAGCAGCACCTGCCAGTTCACCGCGACTTCATTCATGCGCGGGAGATCCGCCGGCGCCAGCGCGATCAACACGCGCACGGTCCACCACATCACGATCATGCCGACGAGCCCGCCGGCGATCGCGAACATCACGCTCTCGGTGAGCAGCTGCCGCGCGATGCGGGCGCGGCCGGCGCCGAGCGCGGCCCGGGTCGCCAGCTCCTTCTCGCGCGCGATGCTCCGCGCGAGCAGCAGGTTGGCGACGTTGACGGCGGCCATGACCAGCACGAACGCGATGCCGGCCATCAGGATCAGCAGGGCGGGACGAATCGCGCCGACCGATTGATCGATCGACCGTACGACGGTCGCGCTCCAGCCCTTGTTGGTGTTCGGATAGCTCTGTTCGAGCTGCGATGCGATCGTCTTCATGTCCGCCTCGGCCTGGGCGGGCGATACGCCGGCTTTCAGGCGGCCGATGGCGCCCCACCAATGCACGTTGCGGACAATCTGTCCTTGCGCAGTGAGCATGCGGTTGTTCGCGGCCATCGGTCCGGAGAATGCGATCGGCAGCCACAGGTCCACGCTGGTGACGCGCGTAAAGCCGCTCGGTCCGAGCATGCCGGGATACGGAAACACGAAATCCGCCGGCATCACGCCGACGATCTGCCACGGGATGCCGTTCAACGTCAGCGTCTTGCCGACGATGTTCGGATCGGCGCCGAAGCGGCGGCGCCAGTATCCATCGCTCAGGATCGTGACGCCGGATTGCTCGCCCACGGTGAACGTGCGGCCGAGCGCAGCGGGCCGGCCGAGCATGGAGAAGAGATTCGACGTGACGAACACCGAGTTCGCCATCTCGGTGCCGCTTTCGGTCTGCATCTGCGATGGCGTGACGAATGTGAAATAGCCCTCGAGACCGTCGAGCGTCGTGTTCATCTTCTGGAAGTCGAGGAAGTTCGCCGGCGAGATCGGATTGCGCGGCAGGTTCTCTTTGGTATTGAAGCTCCAGACGTTCACGAGCCGGCCATCGTCCCGATACGGCAATGCCTGCAGCAGCACGCCGTTGACCACGGCAAAGATCGCGGTGGTGGCGCCGATGCCGAGGGCCAGCGCGAGCACGGTCAACGAGCTGAAGACCGGCGTCTTGATGGCGAGCCGGATGGTATGGCGAAGATCAGAGCGCAGGGTCTCCCAGAACATGAAATGGCTCCCGGATGATTCGTACAGATGTGGCGTGAAGTTGGGGAAGTAGACCCAGCGCACGATCGAGGTGCCTCGCTCGCGCCACCCGTTAAGAACGTGCTTGCCGAGTGTGCCCATAGTGCCTGCGGTGCCTGCGGTGGTACGGCGAAAGTCGTCGCGCATCTCGTCGCCGAATCGACGGCGAAACGCCCGAGGGTAGGCGAGTAGCGCGATCGAGAGGAGGAGATCCTTCACGCGCGCACGCCCTTCAACAGCCGGCGGGTGCGGGCCGCCGCCAGTTGTCCCTCGAGCCGTCCCACCTCCGCGCGCGCCACGGCGATGCCGCGCGTCGTCAGCCGGTAGTAGCGCCGCCGTTCATCGTCGCTCGACGGGTCCGGGGACGAACGCAGCTCTTCGATGAGATCGCTTTCGAGCAGCCGGGCGAGCGCGCGATACAAGGTGCCCGCGTGCAGCGAGACTGCTCCGCCGGAGCGCGTCTCGACTTCCTGAAGGATGGAGTAGCCATGCCGCTCGCCGTCGGCCAGCGCCAGGAGGATCTCGAAGGCGACCGGCGTCAGCGGCAGAAAGGATTCGGGCCTGAATTTATCCATATGTGCGTAGCGACTATACGCTCAAAGCACATAGACGATCAAAGCGGAGAAAAGGTTGTAGGTGCACAGGGTGCGCAGGGTGCTATTCGTCGTCCGCAGGGGCTCCGCCGCCGCCGGCCTTGGCGACGTCTTCCTGCTTCACTTTCTCGGTGTTGAACTTCTTTGCCGAGGCGGTCAGCTTGTCCATCACCTCGTCGAAGTCGAACTCGGTCGCCTTTGAGAAACGGATGTAGTTGATCCGCGCCACGACGAAGGCCTTGAGGTAGGGACTGGTCAGGCCTTTTGCCTTCAAGGCATCCACCACTTTGCCGACCGCCTCATCGAGCGCGAGGACCTTGTTGCCGCGGCGTTCGCGTTCCTTGAGCGCCTTGGCCATCGGCTCGTCGAGGAAGTCGTCGATGCGTCGCAGCACCGACGTATACGCGCCTCCACTCAGGCTCTTCTTCTGCTCGTAGGCGGCGCCGAGCGTCAGGAATTGCGCCTGCTCGAACTCGAACGCGAAGTCGGTTTCCTGGCCCTGCTTGCGGCCCGCGAGCGCGCGCGCCATGCGAATGGTTTCGAGCGACTTCTCTTTGACGTTGTGCGCCTTCTCGGTATTGAGCGCGAGGATCTTGAAGGCGACCTCCGGGTCGGGCACGAGCAGCGCGATGATGCTCTTCGCGCCGAGTTTCTTCATCGCCTGCAGGCGATGGTTGCCGTTCGGCGTCCAATACCCGTCGTCCTGCCGAATCAGCACCAGGGGATCCAGGAAGCGGCCGACCTTCTCGATCACCGTCATCAGCTTCTTGATGTGCGTCTCGGACGGATCGCGCTGGTACGGCGTGGGCTCGACCTTGTTGATGGGCAGCGACACTATTAGTACCGGCGTGCCGCCGAATGGGTCGCTATAGGTGCCCAGCACGGCGCCGCCGTCGTTTTCGACGGCGTCTGGCAGATCGCCGAGCGCCTTGGCATCCACGTTCCGGGTTTCTGAAACCGAGAGCCCAATCGAGCCTGCCGCCGCCTTTTTCCGTCTAGGGGCCCGCTTTTTTGCCTTCGCCATCCGCAAAGGATATCCCGGCTTGGCCCGCCGCAGCCTTTGGCGAAGGCGGCGTGCAACCTTGTCCGGCCTTCGGTCCATCAAACCGGCATGTGGAAACGAACCGTGGCGACCATGGCCGTTGGGGTGGCGCTGATTGGGACGGCGAATGCGCAGCGTTCGTCCCGGTACGACATCGTGGAGGAGTCCTCGATAACCCGCACGCTGTCCTTTGCCGCCGGTGGCGGCAGGACGCTGGACGTGCGGAATATCAACGGGTTCATCCACGTCGAGGCGACCACCGACGCGGCCGTGCAGATGAGCATCCGCAAGGTCATCCGCGCCGAGACGCGCGACGACGTGGCCGAGGCGGAGCGCGATGTCCACCTCGATTTCCGCGAGGGCGCGCCGCGTGTTGAAGCACGGGTGAGCGACAGGCGCGGCCACGTGTGCGGCGAGGAGTCGAACGACCGCGGCGATCGTTGGGATCGCGTGCACTACGACGTGAAGTTCGACTTCACGATTCGGGCCCCGCGTGACGTGGCGTTACGCCTGTGCACCATCAACGGCGGCGACGTGACCGTCAACGGCACGCGCGGCGACTTCGACGTGACCAACGTCAACGGCCTGATCGACATGCGGCAGGTCGCCGGATCGGGACGCGCGCATACCGTGAACGGTCCGGTCACCGTCATCTTCACGGCGAATCCCACGCAGGCGTCTTCGTTCAAGACGGTGAATGGCAACGTCGACGTGTGGTTTCCTGATGGGCTCGCCGCCGACTTTGCGATGAAGACCATGAATGGCGGCCTCTACACCGACTTCGACGCCCAACCGCTGGCCAGCGCCGCACCCCCTGCCGGCGAACGCCGGAACGGGAAGTTCGTGTATCGCCTCAACGAATTCACGCGCGTCCGCGTCGGCAGCGGCGGACCGGAAATGACTTTTGAAACACTGAACGGCAACGTTCGCGCCCGTCGAGCGGGAGGAGCAGCACGATGAAGATCCGTCAACTCAGCGCATCACCGATCCTGGTGATCGGGTTGGTATCGGCAGCCTGCACGTCCACCGCGCTGGCGACCTCGTCGCCGCGAGCGATGACGACGCCGATGCGCCAGCAAGCGTCCGCGGACCAGGTCACGGTGCCGTTGAGCGATCCCTCACGCCCCGGCGTGATCGATATTTCACTGGTGCACGGCAGCATCACGGTACGGGGGACGAACCGGAAAGACGTGCTTGTCACCACGCGCCCCGAAACCGATCGTCAGAGCCGGCGCTACGATCCCGATGCCACGGGTATGCGTCGGATCCCGCAGACCGCGGGCTATCGCATCACGGAAGAAGGTAACCGGATCAAGATGTCGTCCGACAGTCCGAACCGCTCGCTCACGTTCGAGATCGAGGCGCCGTCGCGCACCAACCTGAAGCTCTCGACCGTGAATGGCGGCGAGATTCTGGTGGAGAACATCGAGGGCGATCTCGAGGTCAGCAACGTCAATGGCAGCGTGACACTGAACGGCGTGGCGGGATCGGTGATGGCCGGCACGACCAACGGCAACGTCCGCGCCACACTGACGCGCGTGACCGCCGCCAGGGACATGGCGTTCACGTCCCTCAACGGCACGGTGGACGTGACGCTGCCGCCGACGACGAAAGCCAACCTGCGCTTGCGCAGCGATCACGGTGACGTGTATTCGGATTTCGACGTGCAGCTGGCGCCGGCATCGTCGACGCCGTCGGTGCAGGAAAGCCAGAACAGCAACGGTCGCTATCGCATTGTCCGCAACCGCTCGATCGTCGGCACGATCAACGGCGGCGGACCGGACTTCGAGCTGCGGACCTTCAACAGCAACGTTTATGTTCGCAAGGGCAAATAGGGGTCCGTCCCCCATTTTCTCCCTGCCAGAGGGATGATTGGGGACGGAGCAGATCGCAAAAACTACTGACTGATCGCGTACAGGTACTTGTAGCCGCGCAGGAAGATTTCGTTATCGACCAACGCCATCGACGCGTCGAACCCGTCGTCGAGCGTGTTTTCCGCGAGCACTTCATACGATGGTCCGTGCTTGATCACCGTCGTGACGCCGTCGCGGCTGGTGATGTAGACGCGCCCATCGGCACCCACGGGTGAGCTGAACACCTCGCCGGTCGCCTTCGCGATGCGCTGCACCTGGTAATGCGGCTTGCCGGTCGCAGCGTCGAATGCCGACAACAGTCCGTTGTTGGTCTTCAAGAAATAAAGGATGTTGTCGTAGAGCAGTGGTGAGGGCACGTACGGCGTGTCGCGATCGAGCTGCCACGCGATCGCGCCGCTCGCGCTGATGTCGCCCTTCGCCTCCGCGAGCCTGATCGCCTTGAGGTTGTTGCCGCGGAAGCCGCTCATGATGAAGACCATGCCGTTGCCGAATACCGGCGACGGAATCACGTTCATCGTCGTGCCCGGTCCTTCCCACACGACCTTGCCGGTCTGCAGATCGAAGCTGCGCACGCGATTCATGGCGTTGACGATCACCTGCTGGCGTCCGTCGTGCTGGACGACGAGCGGCGTGGCCCAGGTGTCCATCTCGGGATGATCGACGCGCCACAGCTCCTTGCCGGTGTTCTTGTCGAGCGCGATCACGTACGACGGTTGATCGAGATGATCCCAGACGACGACCAGCGTGTTTCCCGAGAGGACCGGTGTCGATCCTTCGCCGAACTGGTTGCGCATCTTCTTGTCGCCGAAATCGGTTTGCCAGATCAGCTTGCCGTTCATGTCGTAGGCGTAGAGGCCGCGCGATTCGAAGTACGCGAAGATGTGCGTGCCGTCGGTGATCGCCGAGCTCGACGCCCACGTGCCGTTGTCGCCGTGCGACGCCTCGTGCGGCTCCTCTTCGCGCGCGACCTGTTCCCACACGGTCTTGCCGGTCTGGCGATCGATGGCGAGCACTTTGTATTGATGGACGCCGCGCTTCGGCAATCCGCCGCGAGGCGCATGCTGCGCTTCACCCGCGACGCCGACCGGAATCGCGGTGAGC
>Ga0207428_10006060_pt1 | contig 11178 bp, 6 predicted proteins | sample RhiMethybrSRZTD1_FD_187600 | JGI IMG/M metagenome (GOLD analysis project Ga0207428, IMG submission 187600) | Populus rhizosphere microbial communities from Tennessee, USA - Rhizosphere MetaG P. TD hybrid SRZTD1 (SPAdes) (version 3) | ecosystem: Host-associated > Plants > Roots > Rhizosphere >... | reverse complement strand
AGCTCATTGTGAGCCAGGCGGAGGACCTCGTTCGTGACTTCGTTCACGTCGAGATCCTGGAACTGGGTCTCGCCTTTCCTCAGGAGCGTGCGCCACCTGTGGATGACGGCGCCGGCTCGGCGATCGTCGTCCTCGATGTCCTTCAGGATGTCACGCACCTCTCCCAGATCGACGGGTTCATGGGACAAGAACCGCTGGGCCGCCTGCGCATTGGTCAGGATCGACGTCAACGGCTGGCTCAGCTCGTGGGCCAGGGCGCCGGACAGCTCGCCCAGCGTCGCCACGCGCGTCAAGTGTGTGAGGAGCTGTCGCTGTTGTTCAGCCTCCAGCTCCATCTGTTTGCGATCGGTGATGTCGCTGAAGCAGCAGATGGCGCCCGTCACCTTACCCTGCTGGTCCCGAAGCGGAATGATGTTGACCATCGCCGTGCGCCGAGAGCCATCCGGCCGCTCGATCACGAATTCCTGGTTCGTCACAGCGGTCCCGGTGCGCAGCACCTGGGCCATCGGGCGGGCCGAGCGGGGCAGGTGGCTGCCTTCGACCGTGTGGAGCTTGTACGCGCCGCCGAACCGATCGGCAGCGCGCGTAGGTTCGCTCCCCCAGAGCTCTACGGCGCGCCGGTTGTAGCGCTCGATCAGGCCGGTGGCATCGCAGACATAGACGGCGATCGGCAGGTTGTCGACCAGCTCGCGCAGCGTCCGCTCGCTGGCCAGCAACGCGTCTTCGGCCCGCTTGCGCTCCGTGATGTCGATGGCCGAGCCGAGCACCTGGTCCGCTGTGCCGTCGCGGCCGATGATCGGGCGCTTGACCACATGCATCCAGTGAATCCTCCCCTGCGCGTCGGTGACTCGCCCGTCGGGGATTGAGCGCTCCTTCAGGGTGTCCATCACCTCCAGGTCCATGCGCCGGAAGGAGGCGACCTCGTCGGCGTTGGGATTGAAATCGGCATCGGTCTTGCCGACGAGGTTCTCGACCGTTGTGCCGTAGACGTCAGCCAGCGCCTTGTTGACCGGGGTGAATCGCCCTTGTCGATCCTTGGCGAAAATGCAGTTCGCATCGAGGTCGATGACCTGTCTGAGGAATTGCCGCTGCTGTCGGAGCGCGTCCTCGGCCTCTTCGTAGAGCCGCGCGTTCTTGATGGCAATTGCCGCTTGTTCCGCGAGGCTCATGGCGTGTGCGAGGTCCTTCTGGCCGAAGCGGTAGCCCCGCTCGCGATAGATGGCCAGGGTCGCGAGAACCGTGGAGCCCAACCGGATGGGGACACACATCGTCGCCATTCCGTCCGGGAGAACGGCGGCGCGATGCTCGGGAATCAGCCGCTCGTCCGCCACCGAATCAGCGACGATGATCGGCTGGCCGGTGGCTGCCACATGCCCGCTGAATGATTCCCCGATTCGGAATCGTTCCTTGACGATCTTCTTGCGGGCGAGGGCCGTGGCCCCCATGAGAACGAGCTCGTCCCCGTCGACGAGCCGAAACACGACTTCGCCTTTGAAGACCACGGCGGCTGCTTCAGCGATGGCGCTGAGGACGGTCTTGAGAGCGAGGCCAGCCGTCAGGCGCTGGGTAACCTCGAGGAGAAGCTGCAACCGTTTTTCTCGCTCTCGCGACTCGGCCTGGTGGCGCGCCCACACGAATGCGAGGGCCGAGGCCGCGACGGCCAGCAGGGCCCCGCCGATGCGCAGCGTCCAGACGCGGGGCGACAGCGAAGACCATCCTCCCACCGGAACCGCCGCCAACTGCCACGCGCCGTTGGGCAGGGAGACATCCAACAAGACGGGGTCGGCCTCGGCCTCGAACATTGCTGGGTCGCCCCAAAAGACTGCGCCGCGCGCGCCCAGGCCGTCTTCGCCTCGGAGGCTGTACTGAAGACCCGTAGCGTGATCGAACAATCCAGCCTCCCGAAGCACCGTCTCCGTATCGATCAAGATCGTCACCAGTCCCCAATACGGACGGCTTTCGGGCGCTTCCCTCGGCGGGGCTAGGTAGATCGGAGTGCGGCTGATGAACGCCACACCACCCTGAACGAGGTCGACGGGACCGGCGACCACGGTTTCCCCGGTCTCCAGGGCCCGCTGCACCGCGGCACGCTGCTCGGGCACCTCGAGAAGTCGGAGCCCTTGGGCCTCTGAATTCCCATGGAGCGGATAGATGTGGCTCACCACGGTATCCTTCGCCAGCTGGATGGAGCGGATGCCGGTGCGCCCGGCCAGGATGGCCGATGCGAGCTCCGTGAACTCCGCCTCGCCGAGCTTGGGGCGCGTGGACACGAGCGCCGCGAGGCCGTGCGTCAAGAAGAGACGCTCGTTCAACGCTCCTTCCAGCTTGGCGCGGTTCGTACTGAGGTGATCGAGGACACGAGCTCGGCTTTCCTGGCGAGAGCGCGCACGCTCGGAATGATCGAGAATCCCGACGATCGCCAGTACCGTGAGGGCCACCAGGAGCACAAACAAGTAGGGTAGTGATGCGAACCGCATGCGACACCTCCGAAGGCCGTCGTTACCCTTTGACCGACCCCGCCGTGAGCCCTTGCACCATGTAGCGCTGGAAGACCACGGCGAGAAGAACGGCGGGGAGAGCCGACAGGAACCCGGAGGCGGCGATGACGGAGTAGTCGATGTTGGCCTGGCCCATCATCCCCGCGATGATCGGCGGCAGCGTGGTGCTCGTCGGCTTCGAGTTGAGCACCTGGGCAATGACGAACTCGTTCCAGCACAGCATGAAGGTGAAGGCGCCACTGGCCACTAGCCCCGGGCCCGACATGGGCAGGACGATCCGCCGATAGACCTGCAGGCGGGTGCACCCGTCGACGAGGCCGCTGGCCTCGAGGTCGCGCGGGATCGTCTCGAAGTAGGACTTCATGATCCAGACGGTGAAGGGCAGCGTGAATGACGAGTAGGCGATGGCCAACCCGGTCAGCGTGTTCTGCAGGCCGAAGGCCCGCAGCATGAGAAAGAACGCAGGCATGAGCACGATGGTCGGGAGCATGCGCGTGAACAGGATCACGTAGAGGCTGACGTGCTTGAGAGGAAACGAGCAGCGCGCGTAGGCGTAGCCCGCGGCGCTCCCGATGACGAGATTGAGCGTTGTGACGGCGCCGGCCACGATCACGCTGTTGAGGAGAGCGGGCAAGATCCGCGACGCCTGCACCTCGGCGTGGAAGCGCACCAGGCCGAAGATCATCCGGTAGTTATCGGCCGTGATCTCGGGCGGGATCAGGGTGAACGGGCGGGCGAGGAGGTTCCGCTGATACGAGATGCTGGTGACGAAGAGCCACGCGAACGGGCCGAGGATCCAGCCGGCGAGTGCCAGGACGAGTCCGTACAGGACGACTCGATGGGCGAAGCGCCGGGTGGAGCCGGCGTGACGCGGCACGGCGCGGACCGCCACGCTCACGCCTCGGCCTCGAACTTGGCGAGGATGATCCGCTGGTAGACGAGGGTGAGCAGGACGCAGAGCGCGGTCAGCGTGTAGAGGATCGCGGTGCCCGGGCCGAACTTGAAGAAGACGAAGGCAGTCTTGTAGCCGAGCCACGCCACGGACGTGGTGTCGTCGCCCGGGCCGCCCATGGTCATCACGAAGGTCAGGTCGAGCATCAGAAAGCCGTTGACGGTGCAGAGGACGACCACGAGGAAGATCATGGGCTTGAGGGCGGGCAAGACGACGTACCACAACTCGCGCCAGAAACCGGCGCCGTCGACTGCCGCCGAGGCGTGGAGGTCCTCGGGGATGGCCTGCAGGCCGGCCAGGAACAGGACGGTGGCGAAGGGCGCCTGGTTCCACATGTAGACGGACACGAGAACGTTCAGCGCGCTGAATCCGTTCGCGAAGAATCCGATGTAGCTGTCGATCAACCCCAGGCGATGGAGGATTCCGTTGAGGGCGCCGAAGTCCGCGTCGAGGAGCCCTTGCCACAGGATCCCCACCGCCACGCGGGACAGCGCCCAGGGGATGAGAAGGACGGCGCGCATGAGCGGGCGGCCGCGGAAGCGTTGATGCAGCACGAGCGCCATACCGAGGCCGACGAGAGTAGCCTCGACGACGAACGCCGCCACGAAGTAGACCGTGCGCCCGAGCGAGCTCCAGTAGAGAGGGTCGGAGAACACCCGGATGTAGTTCTCGAGGCCGACGAACCGGAAGAGCGGCAGCCGAACGCCGAAGAGCTCGAAGGCCGGGCCCGTCGTCCGGAGCAGGTTCACCTCGGCGAGGCTCATCCAGAGCGAGTAGAGCAGTGGGAACGCCACCACGACGAGGATGATGAGGAGCGCGGGCGCGGTGAGGAGCACGCCGAAGCGCGCGTCGGATCGCGCCATCGACCAGCGCGGGCTTCTCGCCCGCAGCGGCAGGGCGCCCACCCGGTCCCGGCCCGATTCGACTCTGGCGTTCATCTGACGGCGCGACCGCCGTGCCGGATCAGGCCAGCGACTTCTGGAGCGCTACCAGATCCTTGAGCCCCTTGGGCACGGTCAGGCTGCCCCGGATCATGTTGTGCACGATCGGAACCGCCTTGGTGTCGTACTCGGAGTACCAGGGCTCCTTGAAGGCCCCGATCACCTTGGCCTTGTCGTACTGCTTGCGTAGCATCGCCAGATCGATCCACTCATCGTAGGACTGGACGACGCGCTTGTCCTGGTACATCTCCGGGTATGGGTTGTCGAGACCGGAGAGCAGGCACCATTGCCGTTGCACGTACCAGTCGCCGTTGAGATTGCCGCCCAGGAACTTCATGAACTTCCACGACTCGTCGAGGACCTTCGTCTTCGCGCTCAGCACGTAGGAGTCGGTCCACAAATACGTGCTCCCGACGCTTCCGGGGTATGTGGCCATCTTCGCCTTTTTGGGCGCGAGCTGGGAGTTCTGCGGCTCGCCGGCGATGGTCTTGAGGTAGTACGAGTGATTCGTGTGGTAAGCGTAGCGGCCGGTCCACATCATGCGGTGCGTATCGGTGGACGACGGCTTGGTGAAGATTTCCGGCGTCACCAGGCCGATCTTGTAGGCTTTCTGCCAGCGCTCCATGGCGCGCGCCGCCGCCGGCTCCTGATCCACGATGAGCTTGTTGCTCTTGTCGAAGATCTGGGCGCCCTCGGCGAAGCAGTCGGTCATGAACTGCGGCATGGTCCCCGACTGCGTCGGATTCCAGTTCGGCAGGTACGGCGTGTCGCTCAGCTTGTCCTTCTTGATCTTGAGGCAGTGGTCGACGAGCTCGTCCCAGCTCTTGGCCGGCGCGTTGAAGCCAGCCTGCTTCAGCATGGGCTCGTTGTACATGAGGATGAACAAACTCGTGAAGTAGGGGAGGCCGATGAGGGCCTTTCCGTCCTTGCTCTTGAGACCGTCGAGGTTGGCCGGGCTCATCTTCTTCTTGAGCTCGTCCATTCCCGCGAGCTCGTCGAGCCCGCGGATCATTCCGCTCTCGTACCAGCGTTCGCGGTTGTTGTGGGTGCAGTACATCACGTCGACGATGTCGCCGCCGAAGGCCCGCGTCTCGAGACTGGGGTGGTACTGCGGCCACGGAACGGTCTCGTACTTCACGTCGCCGGAGAACTTCTGGTTGTAGAGGTTCACGTAGTCCTGCACGGTCTCGGGCTTGAAGGTCCAGCCCGCGAACTTGACCGTCTGGGCCGCGCGCGCCCGGCCGAACGTGGCCCCCGTGGCCATCGCGGCTCCGAGCAGACTCACGCCCTTGAGAACGCTGCGCCGCGTGATCTTGGTCGCCATGTCGCCCTCCCCGTCGGGTCGTCCATCATGCGGATGACGGCGGTGCAGGACAAAAAGTGACGAGACCATGGCACGTGACTACAGGGCTGTCAAGATTACCGGCCCCGGCCGCGTCCTCGTCAGCGAGCAAAGCCCCGTGGACCTCTATCGTTCCAGTATCGCCGTCGACTACAGCTCGAAGAAGCACTGACGGTTCGCGGAGATGGCGGAGGAGCGCGCAGCTCAGGTATTGCGGTAGCCGTCGACTCCTGCGGGCAGCGTGACATGAAGCGTCAGACCGTGGTCCTCGTTGCGAGTCGTCCAGATCTTCCCGCCGTGGGCCTCGACGATCGAGCGGCTGATGGCCAACCCCATCCCCAGCCCCTGGGGCTTACTGGTCACGAAATGCTCGAAGATTCGTTCGAGCTCGGATGGCGCGACGCCGACGCCGCTGTCCCGGATCGCAACGGCCACTCGGCCGATATCGGGCTGGCCGGTGCTGATTCGGATCTCGCGCGGGCCGTGGTCGGCGACGGCGATGGATTCCCCGGCGTTGACGATCAGGTTCAGGACAACCTGTCTGAGCTGGACCGGATCGCCCAGCACTGGCGGCAGAACCGCTCCTCGGGCGAAGTGCACGACGATGTTCTTGGCGACCAGATCGCTTCGGACCAGGCCGAGGACGTCCTCGATGAGCGCGTCGATGTCCACGGCGACACGCTCCGCGTGCTGCTTGCGGAAGAGGGTCCTCAGCCGGTGGATCGTGTGCGAGGCGCGCTCGGTGTCGCCGGCGATGTCGGTCAGCACCTCCTCGACTTCCGTGGGCTTCGCCCGGTCGGTGGCCAGGAGTCGGAGCGTGGCGCGGGCATTCGTCAAGATGGCGGACAGGGGCTGGTTGATCTCGTGAGCGATCGACGCGGTCAGCTCGCCCAGTGTCGAGACGCGCAGGGCGTGAGCCAGCTCGTCGCGCTGTCGCCGCGCCTCCTCCTCGGCCCGCCGGCGTCCCTCGTCGCTCGCCCGCACGGCCTCGTCGGCGCGCCGCCGCGCGACAACGTTCGCGAAGACGTCGGCGAGCAGCTGGAGCCGGGCGACGAGCTCGTCGGGCCACACGCGCTCTCCGCGCAGCCGACTGAACCCGACTGCCCCGACCACCGCGCCGTCGACGACGAGCGGGAGCGAGGCCAGGGCGTGAATGCCGCGTGTGGTGAGAGTCTGGCGATCGATCGCCGCTTCCTCCGGCAGGTCGTCGAGCCGCGCGATCCGGACCACCTTGCCGTGAATCAGTCGCGACGTGATCCACGGGAAGTCTCCCGCCGTGGCCAGCGTGGTCGGGAGGACCGCGATGCCGGCTCGGGTCCACGCGTGCGTGGTGCGCATCGGGCTCGAACCGTCCGTGCGCTCGGTCAGAGCCGCACGGTCGAAGTCCAGCGTTTCCGCCACTCGTTGCAGCATGCGTTCGATGGCAGGGTCGACCGCGCTCGCCGGCAGGGTGAGCAGCTCGGCCGACAGCTCGGACAACAGGGTCTCGAACCTGAGGCGCTCGGCCAGCGTGCGCTGCGCCCGGCGGCGCTGGATGCGGCTCGCGAGGAGCCCGGCGATCAGCGCGCTCTGCACCAGGAGCAGAGCGGCGCCTCCCACGATGTATCGCTTGTACACGTCCCAGACCGTGGGGCTGCGGAACCTGACCACACTGCCCGCCGGGAGCCGAGTCTCGTCGAGTCCCCAGCGCTGGAGCTGGCGCCAGTCGAACAGGTCGGTGTAGGGCGCGGACCCGATCACGGGAATGCTCGCAGGGCTCTCGCCTCGAAGGATTCGCGCGGCGAGCTCCGCGGCGTGGTGGCCGTGCCTGTCGAGGCTGTGGACGTGCCCGCCCACTACGCCCAGGCCGACGTACTGGTCCACCGACACGTAGATCGGAGCGTTGGCGACTCCGGCGATCAACGACAGTGCCGTGTGGGGAACGAAGGCGCGGCCGGCGCCGTCGGCGAAGAGGGTCAGGTACACGATCACGCTGTGGGGCGGCAGGCTCGACAGCGTGGTCAGCAGATCGCTCATGGGCAGCGCGGTGAGATAGGTGATGGCGACTCGGCGTTCGAACGGCGCGAATTCCTGGCGCGCGATGGTTTGTAGTTGCCGGTCAAACGTGGAGGTGCCGCCGACGACGAAGACCTTGCGGGCGTCGGGATGCAGCTCGAGAGCGATCTCGAGCGTGGGAGCATAATCGCGCTTCACCATGACGCCGGTGACGTTGGGGCCGAGCGTCTTGCCCTCGATATCGGACGGGTCGGCCCCGCAGAAGACGATCGGCACACCGGCGAAGAGCCCGTCCCGGTGCCGCAACAAGAAATCGAGAGACGGTCCCATGACCGCGACGATCAGGTCCGGCCGTGTATGCGCGTACTTGCGCCGGAAGTGATCTCGCAGAACCCCGTCGTGATCCCGGTTGCTGAATTGCGAGAGGTTCAGCGACTCGCTGTAGAAGTCGACGTCGCCGGCGAGCTGCGTGGTGAGGGTTTCGCGCAGGCTCTGGTTGATGATGGCTAGCCCAGGGAAGTCGTCGTCCTCGTCGAACACGAGGAGAACCCTTGCCCGCCCTTCCGCGACCTCTGGCCGGGCGGCCAGGATCGGCAGCAGCACGACGAGAGCTAAAAGGACGCCTCTCAAGGTCAGTAGACCGTAAGCGTCGGCTACGCCCGGCATCTCTCCTTCGGTGGCGACACTCCGAGGTCGACAATCGTCACGTTGTCGGGCGGCAGGTTCTCGACGATCTTGTTCACGCCGTCGACGTTGACCACCTTGGTGTCGTTCGAGGAAACGGCGAGTTGCGCGTGGGCACACGTTGTGAGGCCGACCAGCACCAGCAGCGCGAGAGCAGCCCTGAATGTCATGAGGTCCCCCTCCTGCACGAGGCCTCGCTCGGATGGCTGGCGGGAGTCTAGCAGACTCTAGGGGTGCGTTCCTCGATCGCGCCGATGTCGCAACCCTTGGCATTACGCTTTCGCCCGCGTCGATCGGTCGGCAGACACGCGGCCGGAACGCCCGCATTGAGCGCCGGAGTGCGGCGCAAGAGCGGCACGAATCCGTGGCCGGAGTCCCATCATCGACGAAGTCTCCGAGGCGCGGGTCGCCCGTGAGGTCGTTCGAGAGCCACGCGACGGCGCAGTCGGCTTGAGTGAACAGGTTATTTGCCCAGCGAGCTGACCTGACCGCCGCACGCTGGCGGGCCGAAGGGAACGAGCGAACCGGAAACGATCGTAAGGACGCCCTCGCGCGCCTCGGCAACGCCATGCTTGCCGGCTACGGCCGATATCGCGCGCTCGAGGACATACTGGTCCGGGCTCGGCCGCGCCCCACCGGCGGCTACAGCGGGCAGATCCAGACGACGGACCTCGGCGAGCAGCGCGACCGCGCCGCCGCGCTCGACCGGAGCTATCTCTTCATCCAGGGGCCGCCGCACGCGCAACCTGATTCTGCTCGGCGTCCGTCGCAGCTCGCTCAGGTCTCCCAGGGGACGCATCCGACGGCGTCGGCGCCTCCGTGCTCGAGCACCTGCTGGGCCCGCATCGTCGCCAGCCCGCGCCTGCTCGAGTCACGCGCGCGGACGATCGAGCAGATGCGGCTGATCAACGCGCTGTGTGGGTTCGCGGAAATGGCGGGGGAGCAAGGCGCTAACGCGGGGAGATAAGCGGCGCCAGAGCTGTGAGCAGTGCGACAATGGCCTTGGCGACTATCCGGGACGCCGCGGGTAGTCCCGCTTCGCTGAGAATAGCCGCGATCAGTGCCTTCGCGGATGTGTCTGGTAGCGTCCACCATTGAAACCAGCTGTTGAACGCGATCGAGCCTGCGATGAGGAACCACAGCGAGGGATCGGCCTGGTACTCCGGCCTGTATGCGAAGTACCGGACAACCTCGAGACCAACGATTCCGGTGAAGGCTGCTAGAAGTCTGAGGGCTATCGACGCAGGGCGGCGCGTCGACAACGGCGCGTCAGAAAGGTGAGAGGATCTTCAAAAACGGAGATACACGCGACAAGCCCAGGACTATGGCGCCGACCCCCAGGACAGCCAGAACCCCAGTGACAACGGAAATCTCTCTTTGATGGCGCATGATTTGACTGTCGAGCGAGCTCAGGAGATCGTCCTTCGCTGTCCGTTCCGTTTCTGGCCCTGATCGGTCCTGCGGTTCCGCCGTCGTCCTCATCCGCATGATCGCCTCCGACCCCTGACTCAATGTACGCAGCGAGCGTTGCTTGGGTCAACGTCCCAAACAGGATACAGTTGTGCGCGGCGTATCTGCCGATCCTCGCAGGGAGGAGCCTCATGCCACTCAGCCGTCGCCAGTTCCTCGCGGCAGCCGGAGCCACCGTGGCCGCCACCGCTACGCTCGCACCTACCCGCGCGCCCGCTCAGAAATCGGGTGGCACGCTCCGCTTCGTGGCCCAGGCCGATCTCAAGATCCTCGACCCGGTGTGGACGACGGCCTACATCACGCGCAATCACTCCTACCTGGTCTACGACACGCTGTTCGGCACCGACGAGAAGCTGCAGGTGCGCCCGCAGATGGTCGACAAGCATAGCGTCTCGAAGGACGGGATGAAGTACACCTTCACCTTGCGTGACGGCCTCAAGTGGCACGACGGGCAGCCGGTCGTCGCCGAGGACTGCGCCGAGTCGCTCAAGCGCTGGATGAAGAAAGATCGGTTCGGCCGGCTGCTGGCCGCGCACACCGCCAAGGTGGCGCCGGTCGATCGCAAGACGCTGACGCTCGAGCTGGGCGAGCGCTTCGGTCCCGTGCTGGAAGCACTCGGCAAGCCCTCGAGCAATGTGCCGTTCATGATGCCGGCGCGCATTGCGGCCACGTCGGCTGACGAGCAGATCAAGGAGTTCGTCGGATCCGGGCCGTTCCGCTTTGCCAAGGACGAGTGGCAGCCGGGCAACCAGGTCGTCTACGTCAAGCACGCCGACTACGTGCCGCGCAACGAGGCGCCCAGCGGCTCGGCCGGCGGCAAGAAGGTGCTCCTCGACAAGGTGATCTGGCGCTACATGCCGGACGCGGCGACAGCGTCGGCCGCGCTGGCTGCCGGCGAGATCGACTGGTGGGAGATCCCGCCGATCGATTTCGTTCCGAAGATCGAGCAGACCGCGTCGCTGACCACCTTTCTGCCCGATCCGCTGGGCACGCAGGGCTGGCTGCGGCCCAACCATCTGCACCCGCCGTTCAACAACAAGAAGGCCCGGCAGGCGCTGGTGGCCATGATGAGCCAGGAGATGTACTTGCAGGCCGCCATCGGCGTGCCGAAGTACTACCGCACTTGCTCCAGCGTCTTCGCCTGCGCCGGGCCGTACGCCAGCAAGGCGGGCGCCGAGGGGCTCGTCAAGCAGAACCTGGAGCGTGCGCGACAGCTCGTCAAGGAGTCGGGCTACGACGGTCGTCCGGTGACAGTGGTGCACGTGACCGACATCGGATTCTTGAGCGGCGCCGCCC
>Ga0207428_10006059_pt1 | contig 11179 bp, 7 predicted proteins | sample RhiMethybrSRZTD1_FD_187600 | JGI IMG/M metagenome (GOLD analysis project Ga0207428, IMG submission 187600) | Populus rhizosphere microbial communities from Tennessee, USA - Rhizosphere MetaG P. TD hybrid SRZTD1 (SPAdes) (version 3) | ecosystem: Host-associated > Plants > Roots > Rhizosphere >... | reverse complement strand
CCTACGATCGGCTGGACCGGGTGATCTATTGCTCAAGCTTCTCTAAAACCCTGTCGCCGGGAGTGCGGATCGGCTGGATGATTGCCGGCAAGTATCAGCAGGAAATCCAGCGCTTGCAGACGTTCAGCACTCATTCTGCGTGCAGCGTGACCCAGATGGGTATCGCCGCTTACCTGGAAAATGGCGGGTACGATCGGCATTTGCGCTTCATCCGCCAGGAGTACCGCAAGAACCTCAGTGCCTTCCAGCTGGCAGTGCAGCAGTATTTCCCGGAAGGCACGCAGATGACCCGGCCTACCGGTGGCTTCATTCTGTGGGTGAGTCTGCCGGGGCGGGTCAACACCCAGGAGTTGCACGTGCGGGCCTTGCAGCAGGGCATCAGTATTGCGCCGGGACTGATCTTCAGTAATACCGAGCAATTCAATCACTGCATTCGCCTCAATTGCGGCACGCCATGGAACCGTGAAGCCGAGCGCGCGTTGATGACCCTGGGCATGCTGGCCACCCAACTCTGCCAGGAGATGGCGGGCGGTTTGTAACAGGCTGCTACTGCGCTTGTCTTGTGGGCAGCAACAGGCGAGCATAGGCACCTCTGCCGTTTGCACCCACCGTGGGATACATGAAACCGATTCTTCCTGCCGCCTGGCTTTGGCTCTGCCTGATTGCGAGTATTCAGCCGGCATCCGTCGTTGCTGCTCCCGAGCAGGAACAGGCTACCGGCAGTTTTCACGTAGCACCGATAAAAGCCGAACCTGCAAAAAAAGCTTCGTCGGCCAAAAAACCGGCGGCGCCCGCGAAAAAGCATCCACCCGTTGCTTCCGAATCGAAACCGGCCAGCGAAGTGGTAAAGACTGAGCTTCCATCCGCCAATCTGGACCTGAGCTTGCCCAAGGACATGGTTCAAGAACTGAAGCCGGTCGGAACGGTACCGTTGACCAAGCGTGAACCGCTGTTGCCCGAGATGTTCGGTGACAAAAGCGGCAGCAGTCCGTTCCAGCTCAACGGCCGTCTGCTCAGCAATGAAATGCAGCTGCAACTGCGAAATGAAGAGCGCCGCGAGGTCGAAGGCGCAGCACTGGATTTCGAGTTCAAACAGTAAGTCGTCAAGATCCGCGCGCCGCAAGGCAGACGCTTTGTCGGAGACTGCCCGGTCACGTTCGTTTGCGTTGAAAAACCCGCTCGCAGGTAATTTAAAACAACTGTTTTAGCGGGTACTCTGTGCCCCGTCCTTTAACACATTGCTCGTCGCGAGGAGCTTGTCGTCATGAAATGCCGTGAGGGCTGTGGTGCGTGTTGCATTGCCCCTTCCATCAGTTCACCAATTCCCGGTATGCCCAATGGCAAAGCCGCGGGACAGCGTTGCCTGCAACTTTCCCCGGATAACCTGTGCAGCATTTTCGGCCAACCGGAACGGCCAGCGGTGTGTTCCGCCTTCGAGGCCGACCCCGAGGTGTGCGGAAGCAGCAGCGAAGAAGCCATCCGGCTGATCGGCTGGTGGGAGCAAATGACGGCGGCGTGATGTGTGGGCTTGCACCTCCGATCACCTCCGAAAAACCTGAAGGTGATCGGAGGTGCAAGCCCAACGAGCGGAACTTCAACAATAAGGAATAAGACTATGGGTTCGTTGCATCGTATTGCTGTGCTGTGTGGTTTGGCGGTTGTGCTGGCTACCTCGGCGGCTCAGGCCGAAGACTGGAAAGTCAAGAAAGACGAAGACGGTATAAAGATATCCCTGAGTGAAGTGGCCGGGTCCGACTACAAGGCCTACCAGGGCGTCACGCTGATGAAGACCACCGTGGCCAAGTTGCGTGCGCTGCAGGACGACGTGTCCGGAGCCTGTGCCTGGATTCACGAATGCAAAACCCAGAAGCTGCTCAAGCACGAAGGTAATCAGAGCTGGACCTACACTCAGTTCAACACCCCGTGGCCGGTTACTCCGCGTGATTCGGTGCTGCACGTCACCACCACCGAAGGTGCCGACGGCAGCCTGACCCGCAAGCTCGAAGGCGTGCCGACATACGTTCCTGAAGAAAAAGGCTTCGTCCGGGTCGCCAAGGTCGATGGTTTCTGGAAATTCGTACCCAAGGGCGACCAGATTGAAGTGACATATCAGGTGCACACCGAACCGGGCGGCAGCGTGCCGTCGATGGTGGCCAACAAGTTCGTGGTGGATGCCCCGTTCAATACCTTGAAAGCCCTCAAGGAACGCGCCGAGAAGTAACGCTGTCGTTCTTTCAAGATGACTTCGTAGCGCCCCGACCGGTTCGGGGCGTTTGCGTTTTTGACGGGGGGCGGGCGCTTTAATTTGTTTCCGAATATGCGTTGCACGAAATTTTCACCCAGTGTCCAAGACAATTCCCCCGGCTCTCCCGCCACACGCTGCGTAGTCCTGAATGCAGGATGAAAGAGTCGGGATGAGGGTAGTAATCAATGGCAATGCAGCCGTTGATCGTGCAACATTTGCGCACCGCGCAAACCCCCAGGCCTGGTACGGGCCGAAAAGAGGGCAAGGCGCAGCTGTATTTTTGAAACTTCAACTTCCAATGGGTCCTAAAACGACATGGCAATCCCGGACGCCCTGAGTCAGCAGCGAGCTTCTAGTCGCCTGCTGCAACCGACCGTCAAATCGCATCTGGCCTACACGCTGTTGTGTGCCCTGGTCATGATGGTCATGTTCAGCCTGCTGCGCGTCGCGCTGCTGGCTTACAACAGCTCGATGATCCTCGACACACCGGCCTCGACCTTCCTCGAGGCATTCGCCAACGGTCTGCGTTTCGACGTGCGTCTGGTGGTCTATCTGAGCATTCCGTTGCTGCTGGCATTGTTCAGTGCCCGGGCCATGGCCGCACGCGGGCTGTTCCGTCTCTGGTTGACGATCGTCTCCAGCATCGCGCTGTTCCTGGGCCTGATGGAAATGGACTTCTACCGTGAGTTCCACCAGCGCCTCAACGGCCTGGTCTTCCAGTACGTCAAGGAAGACCCGAAAACCGTGATGAGCATGCTCTGGTACGGTTTTCCGGTGGTTCGCTACCTGCTGGCATGGGCCGTGGGCACCTGGATCCTGAGCCTGGCATTCAAGGGCGCCGACCGTGCAACCCGTCCCCGTGGCCCGTTCAGTGGCGGCAGCATCGGCACACGCCAGGTTGCACCGTGGTACGCGCGCATCGCGGTATTCGTGGTGTGCCTGCTGGTTTGTGTGGTCGCCGCGCGTGGCACTTTGCGCCAGGGCCCGCCGCTACGTTGGGGTGACGTCTATACCACCGACTCGAATTTCGCCAACCAGTTGGGCCTCAACGGCACCCTGCAGTTGGTTGCCGCAGCGAAAAGCCGGATGTCCGAAGATCGCGACAATATCTGGAAGGCGACCCTGCCACAGCCACAAGCCCAGCAAGTGGTGCGTGACATGCTGGTGATGCCTGCCGACAAACTGGTGGATGCCGACACCGCAGCGGTACGTCGCGATTACACCCCGCCAGCCGACAAGACCCTGCCGATCAAGAACGTCGTTGTGATCCTGATGGAAAGCATGGCCGGTCACTCGGTGGGTGCGTTGGGCGGGCCGGGCAACATCACGCCGTACCTCGACAAACTGTCGAAGGAAGGCTTGTTGTTCGACCGCTTCTTCTCCAATGGCACCCATACCCACCAGGGTATGTTCGCCACCATGGCCTGCTTCCCGAACCTGCCAGGCTTCGAATACCTGATGCAGACTCCGGAGGGTAGCCACAAGCTGTCCGGCCTGCCACAGTTGCTCAGTACCCGTGGCTACGATGACGTGTATGTCTACAACGGCGATTTCGCCTGGGACAACCAGTCGGGTTTCTTCAGCAACCAGGGCATGACCAACTTCATTGGCCGTAACGATTTCGTGAACCCGGTGTTCTCTGATCCGACCTGGGGCGTGTCTGACCAGGACATGTTCGACCGTGGCCTGGTCGAGCTCAAGGCGCGGGAAAACGGCAAGCCGTTCTATGCCTTGCTGCAAACCCTGTCCAACCACACGCCTTACGCCTTGCCGACGCCATTGCCGGTCGAACGCGTGACCGATCGTGGCAGCCTGAACGAACACCTGACCGCCATGCGTTACTCGGACTGGGCACTGGGCCAGTTCTTTGAAAAGGCCCGCAAGGAGCCGTACTTCAAGGAAACCCTGTTTGTCATCGTCGGTGACCACGGTTTCGGCAACGAGCAGCAGATCACCGAAATGGACCTGGGCCGCTTCAACGTGCCGATGCTGATGATCGCACCGGGCATCCAGGAAAAGTTCGGCCAGCGCGACCACACGGTGGGCACCCAGATCGACATCGTGCCGACCATCATGGGCCGCATCGGTGGTGAAGTGCGTCATCAGTGCTGGGGACGCGACCTGCTCAACCTGCCGGAAGGTGACACCGGCATTGGTGTGATCAAGCCGTCGGGCAGCGAGCAGACCACGGCCATCCTCACCGCAGACCAGATCCTGGTATTGCCGAAGGACAAGGACATGGCGCCGAAGATGTACCGGTACGAACTGGGCGCTACACCTCGCGCGGAAGTGATTCCGGATGCACCGCGCACCGCCGAGATGAAGCTCAAGCTCGAAGCGTTCCTGCAAACAGCTACCAAGAGCCTGCTGGACAATACTGCCGGAGTGATCGACGGCAAGCCGGACTGAGTATTCAGTCAGGTCTTGCTGCCTGACCCCAGGCAACAAAAAACCGGAATCCGATGCCTGCACAGGCATCGGATTTTTTTATGCCTGCCGGGTGGCGATGCACCGCACCCAAGGGTAATACCTGTCAACTCTGACAGTAGACACCCTTGGGGGTTTGGGGATTTCATACAGGTGCTTCGGGTACCTGATCCAGCGTTTGCAACAGCGACGTTGAGAGTGGGCAGTGTTGCAAGGATGAGTGTCTGTCAGTTCCTGTCTCTATGGCTTTCGTGCCATGTCTTGGTCATGCAGTGGAACCGCATTGGAAGACATTCCAATAGAAACGCCGGGGTTGGCTTTGGCTCTTTTTTGGCCTGCCACTTCGGTTCAGGTGGTTCGCCGCAGGACACTGAATCAGCAGATTTGTCCGACGGGTTGAAACACTTGACTGACGATTGAGGCTCGCTTCATGAATAAGTCTGTCGGTGTGCTTCGCTTGCTGTGGCTCGCGTGTCTGGTGGCGCTCGCCGCTGTCGTCGTTTCAGTGGTCTTCACCAGAACATCAGAGTCAGCTCCCTCGGCTCAGTCCTGTACCGCACCCGCTTATGCGAAGGACACGCCCTATGAACAAGGGCAACAGGTACAGCACGCCGGCCGACAGTTTGAATGCTGGAAAGATGACGAGGCACCGCTTGGCGTCGGCAGTTGGCAATGGTGCCGGCAACCGGTCTATGAGCCACTCCTTCCAACCAACCACTGGAAAGATGCGTGGAAGGACCTCGGTGAATGCGGTGGCTTCGAGGGCAATCGCCTGACGCTGAGCTTTTCCACCCTTAGCGGCAAAGCACCCCTGAAACCGGCGGTACCCGGTGTCGCTCGCGCTGATCAGATGGTCACCGGAACTTTGCGCTGCAAGGCCGAAGAGATTTCGATCAGCGCGAAGGCCAACGAAACGATCCACCTCGATAATCTGCAAGCTTGCGACTACCAACTGGTGATGAACAGCGCTGATGGATACATCCCGCTGAACACGCCGCGCATTGTTTCGTTCAAGGAGGCGCAGAGGACAGAGCAAACCGTGACGGTGAAATATCGGCCGCCGGTTGAAGTGAGCAAACTCAGTGGTTTGCCGGGGATAAAAATCGAGCTGTTTGCCCAGGGGCTTATTCAGCCCAGGCAGATGGCCATGGGCAAGAACGTATTGTATGTCGGCTCCAGCGCAATCCCTTCGTACGTCTATGACGGAAAAATCGGCGACATGATCTACGCGTTGCCACTGGATGGGGCAGGTAAGCCAACGGGAATTTATGTGATCGCCAGCGGTCTGGAAGAACCCCATGGCGTGGTATATCGCGACGGTCACTTGTATTACTCGACCACAGGTGGCCTGTATGTCTTGCGTAACGCGGACGACCATTACAAGGATCCGAAACCCGAACGGGTTCTTAACTTTCCCGCAGACGACAACCTGTTTCCCTTGCCCCCCTTGGCGTCGGGTTCGAACACTCGCATCTGGCACATGAAACACCCCTTGCGTTTCAACCCGCTCGATCCGTCGGACAAGTGGCTTTATACGGCAGTCGGTATTCCCTGCAACCTGTGCATGATCCCCGCCGACAAGCGTTACGGGACGATCTTGCGTTACTCCCTGGAAACCGGCGCGTCCGAGATTCTGGCCACGGGGGTGCGTAATTCCGTGGGCTTCGACTGGAACCCCCAGGACGGTAAAATATGGTTCAGCGACAACAATCGCCAAGGCTTCCCCAACCCTGATGAAGTCAACGTGATCAGCGGTCCCGGGTTGCATTTCGGCGTGCCTTATCGGTTCGGCAAAGGCACTTCCGGATTCACCCAGGAGGAATACCAGAACCCGGGCGTGATCCAGCCACCACTGGTGCCTGGCGCTATCGTTTCCGACAAGTCGCTCGAACAGGTCAACCCTTCTGATTACGTGCCTGCCGCTTTCGAGTCGGGGACCAACACGGCGCCGCTGGGCGTCAAGTTCTGGAGCGGTTATCCGACTACTCCGGGTACCCAGCGTTTGCTGGTCGCGGTGCATGGTGCGGGGTCCACCGCCCGCCCGGGCATGGATATCCAGATGCTGACCATTCAGGGTAATCAAGTGGTCAACCAGATCCCGCTGATCAATGACTTTGTGCAGGATCCGAATAATTTTGATGTCTATTGCCTGGACAACTCGTGCATTGGGCGCCCCGTCGAGTTTCTTGAACTGGCGGATGGCAGCCTGCTGATCAGCGATGACGTCGCCGGGGTCATCTATCGCGTGCGCTATGACGCAACCGGGTTGCCGCAGACCGAATTGGCGTTACGTCCAATGCTGTCACCCCCCGGCCTGGAAGACGAGATGATCAGTGCTTATCTGATTGCCCCCGATGGCAATAGCCGGCTGGTGCAAATGTCATGGCATCCGTCAAGCAATGAGTCCGCGCTGTTACTCAAAGGGCTGGCGTATGGTGAGTATCAGTTGCGGCTCAATGATGTGAAAAACTGGATTCCTGAGGTGCGCAACTCATCCTTCACGCTATCGGAAACCAACAAGAGCCAGACGATCAACCTGCGTTACCGTGAGCGGCCGATCAAGCTTGAGGTCAAGGTTACTATCAAGGCACCGGCCAAACCTGCTTCGGTCACCGATGCGCAATGGCACATCAGCCTGGTCAACGAGGCCCGGAGCAATGCTGAACCACAGGTCATAAACATTCCATGGGGCGGAACTGCGACACAGCTCCTCGACTATGGCAAGTACAAGGTTATCTACCCGTTCTACTCAAAGGAAAAACCGGAGCCGGAACTGGAGACTGTGGTGATTGATGAGTCCAGCCAGGACCGGCAGCTTCCACTCATTGCCTATCGACATGCCGAGAACCTGGGCGAAACGGTTTTGGCGGGGGCCTGTACCAGGTGCCATGCGGTCGAGTATTTCGACAGTGCGAGCAAGGCCTTGCTCTGGAGCGTTGCGGGCCGGGAAGCGTTGGTCAAACAGATCAAGACCATGCCGGTTTCAGGGCACTGCGACACCACGTGTGCGACTGAAATCAGCAACCAGTTGTTCGACGTCGTCTGGAAACCCTACCTGGATCAGGGCGAATCCTATGGCGCGCGGCAGTTGCGATTGCTGACGCCGAGTGAGTTTGCCGCCAGCGTCCGGGACATTCTGGGGGTCGAAGTCAATCCCGAAAAGCTGCCGGCCGACAAGTCCGAAAAAGACTTCAAGTATCCAGGGGAAACGAACATGGGCGTTCTGCAGGCAGAGGACGTCAAACTGTTTTACGACATGGCATTGTCAGTGGCAGAAAAGGTTTCGCCATCGCGGTTGAGCGCGCTGGCAACCTCCCGGACAGGCACCGATCTGGTCACGTCCCTGGGTTATCAGTTGTTCCGACGGCCTGTGACTGATGCCGAGCGGTTGCGTTACCAGAAAATCCTCGACGAGCAAGGGGCGCCGGCTGTAATCACCGCTCTGATGATGTCGCCAAATTTTCTCTATCGCTCTGAACTGGGGACGGCGACAGCATTGGCAAACAACGTGTACCAGTTAACGCCGTTCGAGGTAGCGACTGCGCTCTCGTACGCGTTCGAGGGCACGACTCCGGATGTTGAGCTGCTGGCCAAGGCGCAGCGAAACGAACTGCGGACCTCACAACAGATCTCTGCAGAGATTGAGCGCATGATGCGAACGGATCGCGGTATCGAACAGTTCAACCGATTCGTCAGCTACTACGTCAAAACCGCTCGGGGTGTGCCGGAAAAACCGGGGCTGACCAAGCCAATGATCGAGCTCATGGCGCAGGAGCAGTATCTGTTGAGCAAAAGCATGCTGCTGGATTCAGGCACCCTGAGTCAGTTGTTCAACCCCGGTTACACCTACCTGAACCAGGAACTGGCTGCACATTATGGCATCAGCGGTGTCACGGGCAGCACGATGCAAAAGACCGTGGTGGACGAAAAACGGGGAGGGTTGTTGCATCTGGGGCTGACTCAGGCTGCCACGTCAGACTTGGTAAGCACCTCATTGGTCAAGCGTGGAATCATGGTGCGTGAACAGATGTTCTGTCGCGAGTTCGGTGCCCCGGTGGAGGCCCAGCCTGAAGGCCCTACGCTTCCAACCCGGGCAATTACCACCCGTGAATACTGGGATCTGGTAAACGGCGAACATGCTTCAAACGGGCGTTGCTGGCAATGCCATCAATTCATGAATGACACCGGGGCGGCATCGCAGAACTACGATGCGGCCGGCCGTTATCGCACCGTGGAAAACGCCTACAACTACAACCAGTATCCGCAAATTATGCCGATCGACGCCTCCGGTCCGTTTATCACTTCGACCGGAACCGAGCATATCAACGACGTTCGGGATATAGCCCGAATAATTCCACGCCATCCGGCATCCCAGTTCTGCATGGCCGACAGTTACTTCCGGTTTGTGTTCGGCACCAAATCCGATGCCTCGACCTCGGGGACCGTGAAAGCGATTGCCGATGGTTTGAAAACCTCAGGGTCCCTGGCAGAAATGTTGCGAACACTGGGTACCTCCAAGGCGTTCACCTACAAGACCGAGAGGAACTGATCATGGGCATTTTGAAAAGTCGTCGACGCTTTCTTGCGGGGCTGGCTGCGGCGAGTGTCTTTGGTCCGTTGACCCAATTCGGATTAGCGCGGATGGCATTGGCGGGGCAATCCGAGCAAGCCAGGTTGAAGGTCGTGTTTGCGGTGGTCCCCGACGGACTGGCGGTGGACTCCTACAATGGCGGTGGTTTTGGTGATGGGCGCGGATTGTGGCATCCCACTGCACAGGGGACGGATACCACGGCCTTTACGCTGAATGAAGTCAGTTCAGAGCTGGCCGCCTATCGCAACCAGTCGTTGTACCTGCGCGGGATTATTCTTGGGCCGGGGAACGTGGGTCATAGTGGCTGGAACTGGGTATTGCGCGATAGCGCACAGAGTCAATCGTCCATTGACGTGTTGCTGGGGCAAGCGCTGCCGGGCACAGAGCCGTCCCACCGAAGTCTGTTTGCCGGCCCCCACGCCGGAATCGATGGAACGCCCTGGTTTGTGTCGTTTCAGGGAAGTGCTATTCGTACCCCCTACCGTGACCCAATGCTGATGGCTGAATCGTTGTTCAAGTCGCCCGCTCAGACTAGGGGCGCACTACAGCCTGGGGCCGGTGCGCTGCTGGAGGCATCCCTGGTGGATATCCAGGAACTCAGAGTCAAGCTTTCTGCCGGAGAGCGGCAAAAGCTTGATACCCATCTCGACTCGGTGGAGCAGGTCATCAAGGACCTGGAGGAAACACGGCCACCCGTGGGGGCATGTGAGCCTGTGACGCTCGAGCCCCTGGATTACAGATCGGCAGTGCACCGCACCCGCATTCAGGCTGATCACCACAAAGTGGTGGCCACTGCCTTGGGTTGCGGGATAACCCGGGTCGCCACCCTTCAGATCGGGCGCTCGGCGGAGTCGCTGAATATCGTTGATGTCAGTTCCACCAGTAATCCCCATGATTGTGCGCATCGTTACGCCGGGGAAGAGCCCTGGAGAGGAACGCGCAAATGGTACGTCAAGCAGATCAAACTGTTTATGGATGAACTGGCCAGGTACCAGGACCCGCACGTGCCCAGAGACAACCTGCTCCAACATACACTCGTCGTACTCACCAGCGAGATGGCCGATGGAGCCCCTGAGCACATGGTCGATATGCCGATGTTGTTAATGGGGGGCGCGAGCGGGTTATTGAAAAGCGGGGACGGTTCAGGACGGTATTTCAACGTTACGTCGCAAGCCGATCGTCAGCACCACACGGGAAACCCGGTGATCGGCAGGAATTTCGTCGACATGCAGCGTATCTGGGCAACCGTAGCCAAGGCGGCCGGAACCAGCGTGCCTTATGGTGGCAATATCGATCCCCTCAGCGGGATATTCACTAACGTATGAATCAAAACAACGATGCCAGTCAGATTGACTGACTGGCATTGTCTTTTTCGCTGGTTTCTATCTGCTTGTCAGACTTTCATATCTTGCCGAGCAACAACAGGATCAACAGTACCACCAACACCACGCCGAGGATTCCGGATGGGCCATAACCCCAACTTCTGGAGTGCGGGAAGACCGGTAAACCACCGATCAGTAACAGGATCAGAAGAATGATCAGTATTGTGCCCATGTCTGTTTCCTTGTCGAAAATGCAGTGGATTGACCATGCCATTCAAGGTCAGCGGGAATGAAGTAAATTCGAGCTGCTTAAAAAGTCCGACTCTCGCGCTGGCAGGAAAATTCCAGATTATTTTCAAGTATTTCGAACAGGTCTTTAACTTTCCTGTTGTTGCATCAGTTGCTTCAGGCGCTCTCGCGGTTTGCTCGGGCCATTCAGCAATCTGATGGAGCGTGGGTCGGGCAATTTCCTTCGCTACACTCGATGCATCTTCCGAGAACAACAAGGCTGTTTGCTATGCAAAATCGCATGATGATCACTGGTGCAGGCTCTGGCCTGGGTCGCGAAATCGCGCTGCGCTGGGCGCGTGAAGG
>Ga0207428_10006058_pt1 | contig 11179 bp, 8 predicted proteins | sample RhiMethybrSRZTD1_FD_187600 | JGI IMG/M metagenome (GOLD analysis project Ga0207428, IMG submission 187600) | Populus rhizosphere microbial communities from Tennessee, USA - Rhizosphere MetaG P. TD hybrid SRZTD1 (SPAdes) (version 3) | ecosystem: Host-associated > Plants > Roots > Rhizosphere >... | reverse complement strand
GGAATTCGGGGATTGGGGGATTCGGGAATTCGGGGATTGGGGGATTCGCGATTCAGGGATAATGTTGAATCTCTGAATCTGAGTCTTTGAATCTGAATCTCTGAGTCTTTGAATCTGAATCTCTGAATCTCTGAATCTCTAAATCCCTGAATTCAAAGAATGTCCGACCTCTCGTCTCTGTCCACTCCGCGCGTCGTCGTCGACCGTTCGAAAGTTCGCGCCAACATCAGCCGAATGCAGTCGCGCGCCTCGGCGGCCGGCGTGCGACTGCGGCCGCACGCCAAGACGCACAAGAGCCCGATCATCGCGCGCTGGCAGATCGAGGCCGGCGCCGCGGGCGTGTGCTGCGCGAAACTTGGTGAAGCCGAGGTGTTCGCCGACGCCGGCATCGACGACATCCGGCTGCCCTATCCGATCAATCCCGCCAACGCTTCGCGCGTCCTCGCGCTGCTGAACCGCATCCGTCTGTCCATCGTCGTGGACGATCTTGAGGTTGCCCGGCAGTGGTCGGAGCGGATGGTCGCGGCCGGGCGGCAACTGGACGTACTCGTGAAGGTGGACGTCGGGACCCATCGCTGCGGCATCGACCCGGACTCGCCCCGCGCGCTCGACATCGTCCGCGACGTCGCCGGACTGGCGGGCCTGCACTTTCGCGGCCTGCTGAGTCATGCGGGCCACAGTTACCTGGCCGATTCGCCTGCCGACGTGGAGGCCGTGGCGCGGCAGGAGATCGAGATTCTGCGGCATTTGACGTCGCGGGCGCGCGAGGCCGGCATCGAGGTCGCGGAGATTAGCGTCGGCGCCACACCTACGGCGCGATGCATCGGCGGCCAGCACGGCGTGACCGAGATGCGGCCTGGCAATTACGTGTTCTTCGATCGCACGCAGGTCGGCCTGGGCGCCGCCGCGCTGGACGACTGCGCGATGATGGTGGTCTCGACGGCGGTCAGCCGGCCGGCGCCGACGCGCGTGATCTTCGATGCGGGGAGCAAGACGCTGACGTCCGACGGCGCGCGCGGTTTTGGCTCGCACCCGGGCTACGGCCTCGTCTTCCCGTCGCTCGCGACGCGGACGCCCGATCCCGCCATCGTCATCGAGCGGCTCTCGGAAGAGCACGCGACCGCGCAGCTTCCGGCGTCCTCCCCGCTCAAGCCCGGAGATCGCGTCCGGATTCTTCCGAATCACTCATGCGTCGTCACGAATCTCGCCGATGAGCTCCTGCTCGTCGAGGGCTCGACGATCGTCGATCGCCTGCCGGTCGCGGCGCGAGGCAGGAACACCTAAGACCAGGCACCGCGCACCCGTAAAAATCGCACCGTGCACCGTGGCACCCAGCACCAGCACCCTGCACTGTGCACAGTGCACCCTGCACCGCTTTCAATGGTAGAGTGATCCCGCAATGAGCGCCGCAAAATCCCAACCACTTCCCGGCGAAGCGCTCGGCATGGTCGAGACGCGCGGGTTCGTCGGCATGGTCGAGGCGACCGACGCGATGGTCAAGACCGCGAACGTCGTCTTCGTTGGCTGGCAGAAGGTGGATGCCGGACTGGTGACGGCCATCGTCCGTGGCGACGTCGCCTCCGTCAAAGCCGCGACCGACGCCGGCGCCGCCGCCGCCCGCAAAGTCGGCGAGCTCGTCGGCGTGCACGTCATCCCACGGCCGGTCGACGGGCTGGGTGACATCTTTCCGATCGACTAGAGCCTCTCGCTCGAAAAAGCGTTCGATCCAAAGTACGGAAAGCACTGAGACACGGAGGGCGCCGAGGCCAGTAGGGTTAGCCCTCATGTCTCTGTGTTCTCCGCGATCCCAGTGATCTCCGTGTTGTAGGCTCTTCAGCGCCCCATGTTCACAGCGTTGAAAATCACCCGAAACGTGCCGAACGGCTGACCCCGCCATTGCGGGCGGAAGCCGAGGAGAATCACGTGTCCGGCGCCGAGCTCGACGTCCACGGCGGCCGCTTTGCCTTGAATGTATTTCTCGCCCTGGAGAAACCCTGACGCGAGCGGCGATTCGTTGTCGGGGTACTTCGCGAGGATCGTGCCGCGGAAGCCTTCGAGCGTTTCAAATACCGGGCCGCTGTCGTAATACACGGCGGCGCGCTCCGGCATCCCGGCCATCACGCGATGGCTGACATCGACGGTGACGTTCAGCAGCGAACCGCCGACGAAGAACTGCGTGCGTTGCAGGCCGGTGACGACGTTCTTCACCGGCAACTTGAGTTGATCGACGGCGAAGCTGCTGCTGCGGTTGAAGCAGACGAGCGTGCCACCGGCGCGGACGAACTCGTCGATCGCGCGTACGCGCGCCTCGTTGCCCGCGGTGAGGTCGACCGGCGTGCTTACGCCCTGGCCGGGCCGGAACGAGCCGCCGCCCTGCCCGGCCGCGCCCGCGCCAGCCGCGCCTGCACCAGCCGCGCCCGCACCAGCCCCGCCCGCACCAGCCGCACCAGCGCCAGCCGCGCCCGCGCCAGCCGCGCCTGCACCAGCCGCGCCCGCACCAGCCCCGCCCGCACCAGCCGCACCAGCGCCAGCCGCACCGGCGCCAGCCGCACCGGCCGCCGCGCCTCCGCCCCCCGGTGCGCCGCCGCCAGCGCCGCGGCCGCTGGTCTCGAGCACGCGCGCGTCGTCGGCGAGGACGAGCACGTCGATCTTGTCCCGAAGCGATCCCGCCTGAATGTCCGCGCCGGAGACGCGCGTGTACTCGAACTCGTAGCGATCGAGCACCCAGCGCGTCCAGCCTTCGTCCATGCTCGTGTTGGCGAGGAACAGCCCGATACGCGGCCGCTGCGGCTTCGCGCCGGCCGCCGGTGGCGCTGCCGCATGCTCGGCGTTGAGCGCGAGCGCCTTGACGAGATCCGCCTGCGCTGACGGCGAGAGGCCGGCGATCACGTATCGCGCGCCGGCGGCGCTGCTGGCGGGCCGGTACGACGCCGATCCGCCGGCTTTCCAGGCGCGATTGACCGCCTTGAACGCGTTGTTCTCGGCGGGATTCACGGCGAGCACCGGTCCGGTGCCGGCGATCCTGCCGGCCGGCGGCACGATCGCGCGCGCCGACGGATCGCTGTCGAAGCCCAACCCGGGTGCGCTGTCGAATGCTGCCGCGTCGGCGGAGGCCGTGAGGTTGTACGGCGCGGGCGCGGCGTTGGCCGCGGGCAACGGCGCCATCGGTCGCAACTTCGATCGGACGTCGTCGGCGAGCGGCGAGGTGGCGATGACCGTCCTGACGCCCATCGCGAGCGGCAGGGTCCATCCCGCGGCGTCGTACGGAGTGTCGAGCGGTCCGTTCGGCGACTCGCGGATCTCCGGGTATTTCTGAACGTCGAGGACCTCCCGCGCCACCGCGGCGAACTCCTGATCGGCGGGCACGACCCACGTGCCGGCTGGAAACGTCGTGCCCTCGAGGGTGGCCGGCGCGGACAGTTGCGACACACGCACGCCGTTGAAGGCGAGGCGGCGCAACATTTCGACGGCGGCGACCGGATCGCGCTGCTCCTGCGGAACGACGTACGCGTACGGCGCCTCACTGCGCCCTCTCGCGATCTGCTGGCGCGCGGAGAGATAACGATTGTAGAGAATCGAGCTCTTGTACTTCGACGCGTAGTCCAGCGTCGCCAGCGACGCGGTTTCCATGTAGTCAACGGCATCGCGCAACCGCCACGTGCCGCCGAGCCACGGACTCGCGTAGAGCGCCTGAGGCCGGCGCATGTTCGGCGCGATCGTCTCGGGATTGGTCTCGCGCGGCGCCGCGCCGTTCCCCTGCGTCTCGGTCCAGAACGCCGGGATGTTCTTGAACACAGGCATGTAGTCGATGTACCCGGGATACCACGCGTCGTAGCCCGTCCCCATGTGCGTCGCGCCGACCTTGCCTTCCTCTTCAAGGCGCTGCGCAATCGCCATACCAATCATGTTGAGCTCGCGCGACATCAGGTACGGTGCGTGCTGCGCGATCGGCTCGGCGAACGGCGGCAGCCAGATCCGCGTCGGAAATGGCGCCGACTGATGGTGCACGTATATGATGCTCGGCTCCCACTGCCGCCACGTGTGCTCCATCACGCGCGACTCGATCATGTTCAGCATGTAGGCGTCGCGGTTGTTGTCGTGGCCGACGTACTCCTGATAAAGATTCGGCATCGGCGCGCTCGCGTCCGGCGTCCCGACGTGCGACATGTACCAGTCGGCGACCATCTGGTGGCCGTCGGGATTGATCGTCGGCCAGAGCATGAGGATCACATTGTCGAGCATCGCCGCGATCTCGGGCTCGCTGGCGCGGCGCAGGATGTCGTAGAGCAGCAGCGGCGTGTGCTGCGGACCAGCGACTTCAGACGAGTGCAAGCCGCCGTCGATGTGAACGAACGCCTTGCCTTCCTGCGCGAGCCGTTTCGCCTCCGCCTCGCTCAGGCTGCCCGGGCGCGCCAGCGTCCGCGCGATCTCACGATAGCGATCGATCCGCGCCAGGTTCTGCGGCGACGACACGAGCGCGAAGTAGAAGCTGCGGCCCTGCGTGGACTTCCCCGCCTCGACCATCGTCACGCGATCGCTTGCGGCATCGACTTTCTGAAAGTAGCTGACGACCTGGTCATAGTTCGCCAGCTTCAGATCCGCGCCCGGCTCGAAGCCGAAGACCGACGCCGGCGTCGGGACGGCGGGCGCCTGCGCCGGCAGGACGGCCGGAACGACGAGGAGAACTGCGGGAATCAGCCGGAACAGCAGTCGCATGGTGGTCAGATCATGGACCGGCCGGCGCGCGGCCGCAAGCGCGGCACCCGGCTCAAGCGGTCGCGCCGCCCTTTCGCCGCGTCGTGCGACGACGACGGGCCTTGCCGTGGACCGGGATGAGCGCGAGCCCCTCGCCGGTGACGAGCGGCTGCGTGGGATCCGCCAGCAGGTCGAAGATATGCCCGTGTTTCGTCCGCAGGAAGAGACCACGGCCATCAGTCAGCAGGCGCATCTCTCCCGCATCGTCCAGGGTCTCGGAGAGCCGGCGGCGAAAACAGTCGCGCAGCGTGTCCATCATCTGACGCAACGAGGCCGGCGTGAAGCCGCGGCGCCGCAGCTCGGCGAGCGCCAGCAGCTCGAGCACATCCACCGGCGTGTACCGCCGTTCAGTGAACCCGCCGGAGATCGTCCGCCTCGGCGCGATGGCCGGCAGAAAAATCCGGCCCGCGTCCCAGCCCTGGAGCTGGCGGGCACTGAGGCCAGTCAGGCTGGCGACTTCGCGGGCGCTGTAGCTGGTCTTTAGACGCATTCGCACCGTGGCCCAGGGCCCAGGGCCTTGGGCCAAAGCTAGGCTTTCGTCCCGATCTTCGCGGCAATCATGTCCGATTGCGTGACGCCTGCAAAGTCCTTCTCGGTGATACCGCCGTCGCTGTGTGTGCTCCAGGTCACAGTGACCCGTTTGAAGTTCACGAGGAGATCGGGGTGGTGATCGGCCGCTTCGGCGTCGAAGGCGAGACGGGTGACGAAAGCGATAGCGTCCGGAAAGCCCGCGAAGGTGTACTTCCGCACCAGCGCGTCGCCGTCACGAGTCCAGTTCGGGAGCTGCTTGAGCCGAGTCGCGATGACGTCGTCTGAGAGCTTCGGCATGTGTCTATTTTACGGGTCTTACGACATGAAGGACGTGAAGCTAATGAAGCGCATGAAGAAGACCGGTTCCTTTCTTTTGGTTGCGGTCCCGCTTGATGCACGGGTCCCGCTGTCCCGCTTGAGGCGTGTGGCCCCCCGGCAACGCGCGTCCCGCTCGAGCCAGATGTCGCAGAAACTGCACGGCGTCCGCGCGGCTCAGATTGCAGTTTCTGCAACGTTCCGCTCGCCTCTCCTGCGAAAACCTGTGGATCCACCTTTGCCTTCTATTAGGCCATGGCGCTCATCAGCACGCCGGTGTTCCAGCAGGTGATCGGTTGCGCGATCAAGGTCCACCGCGCCCTCGGGCCTGGCTTGTTTGAGTCGGCATACCACCAGTGCCTGGTGCACGAGCTGACTAGAGCTGGCCTCGTGGTCAAGTCGCATGTGCCGCTGCCGCTGACATATGCCGGGGTCCAGCTCCCGTGTGCGTTTCGTGCGGACCTCATCGTCGAAGACCAGCTCCTCGTCGAGTTGAAGAGCGTGGAGTGCATCCACCCGGTCCATCACGCGCAGGTGCTGACCTACCTTCGTCTGGCCCGAGTTCGACAGGGTCTGCTGATCAACTTCAACGCGAAGCTGCTCAAGGACGGGCTGAAGAGCTTTCTGATGGGCCAGCCGGAGCCAGCGGCCGTACAGATCGGTGGCGCCGATTCAGAGACAAACGGGACAATCAAGGACCAGGACGAGCCCGACAGCTAGAGCCCGTTCTCATTTCCGCGTAGAGCCAAACCGGCAAGCTGCGGGACATCTAAGAGCGCGTTGCAGAATTACCGGCGGTCGGAGGGGCCGGCTTCAGCCGGCCCAGTGAGGGCGGGCTGAAGCCCGCCCCTCCTTCTGCATTTTGCAACGCGCTCTAAGATACGGGCAAGCTGCGGAACGGCTAGATATAGGACAGGCGGGACACGAAAAAACCAAAAGTAGCTCTTCTTCATGAGCTTCATTGGCTTCATGCGCTTCATGTCTTTAGACAAGTAGCCGGTCTGGACTCGTGATCTCGAACACAGGATCACTCTTCCGATCTATCACGTAGTTCGCCACGACTTCCGCCGTGAGCGGCGCGAGCAGGATCCCATTCCGATAGTGCCCTGTCGCCATCACGACGCGCGGGGCCGAGCGGAGCGGACCGATCGCGGGTAAGCCGTCTGGCGTCGCGGGCCGGAGACCGGCCCGCGCCTCGACGAACGCGGCGCTCCGCGCGCCCGGTAACAGTTCGACGACCGCTTCCGTCAGTTTGAGCACTCCTTCGGCCGTCGTCGACTCGTCGAATCCGACGTCCTCGACCGTCGCGCCGACCAGTAGTGCGCCGTCGGACCATGGGACCGTGTAGCAGCGCGGTCCCCAGACGACGCACGGCGGCGGCGCGCCGGCGGTCCACCTGAAATGCAAGAGTTGTCCGCGAACCGGGCGCACGGGCAGCTCGGCGACGCCCTCGACGCGCACGCGCCGGGACCAGCTGCCCGCGGCGACGACGACGGCGTCCGCCTGATAGCGCTGCTCGCCGGCGCGGACCTCGATCTGATCGCCGCCCGGCACGATCCGGATCGCTTCGACAGGTGTCATGAAGACGGCGCCGGCGCGCCGGGCGCTTTGAGCCAGGGCCGACACCAGCGAGGCGACGCCGACGAATCCATGCGATCCGACGCGCAACCCGCCGCGGGCCTCGGAGGTCACGGCCGGGACGACCGACCGCAGCATCGCGGCGTCCAGCCAGGCGTGGTCCACGCCCGCGGCGTCGAGCCAGGCGCTTGCCGCGCGCAACCGCCGCTCGTCATCGTCGTCGAGCGCGACCTCGAGGGTGCCCGACCGCGCGTACTCGATCCGCCGTCCACTCTGCGCCGCCGTTGACGCAATGAACTCGTCGAACAAGTTGAGGCTGCGCGTGCCGAGGCCCAGCAGCGGCGATTCCTCGTGCGCTTCGGTGTACGGCGCGAGGATTCCGGCCGACGCCTGCGAGGCGCCGCGCCCGGGCGCGCGCATGTCGAGGACGATCACGTCGGCCCCACGGCGGGCCAGCGCGTCGGCCACTGCCACGCCGATGATGCCGGCACCGATGACGACGGTCGTCATTGTGGAGGAACGGTTGGCGGCGGCGCGGATGCGCGCCGCCGTCAACGGACACCCGTCAGAGTGCTAGCGCGCTCCCAGATCGTTCCAGTTGAGCAGCGCGTTGAACCACAGGAAGTAGTTGCCGTGCGGTTCGTTGCGCCAGAACGGGCGCATGGCGAAGAGCACGACGTGGCCCTTGCCGAGCGGCGCGTCCACGAGCGCGGCGTTGCCGGTCATGTTCTCGCCGCCGACGAGCTCGCCTGAGAGCAGGAGATCGTTCGCGTCGGCGGGGAATGAGAGCAGCACGCGCGGTCCGGTCGGCGCGCCCGGGGCGCCCGGGGCGCCCGGGGCGCCGCCGCCACGACCGCCACCGGCCCCACGGCCGCCGCCTGGTCCGCCGAAGCCGCCGCGCCCACCGGCGCCGCGGCCCCCGGCGATCGTGCCGGGCGGCGCCGGGGCGGGGCCGCCCTCGAGCGTCGCCAGGGCGGCTGCCGCAGACATTGGCTGCAGGTTGCCGCCACCGACGCCGTCGGGCAATCCGCCACCGCGGCCGCCGCCGCCGCGGCCACCGCCACCACCGCCGACGCTCATGATCGGCCCGTTCTTCATCAACACGGCGAGCGCGGTCTGATCGTAGCCGTAGAGGATGGGACTCGACTTGTCGCCGAGGATCGTCTTGATGACCGACCCGGGCACATAGAGCCCGCTGGTCTCTTCGATCGACACGCCGGGGACGAAGCGCGCGTCCACGAAGGCGGCCGTCGTCGGCCCCTCGGTGATGAGGACGCCGCCCTCTTCGACGAACTTCTCGAGCTCACGCAGGCCGTCGCGGCCGAGCCCGCCGCGCCGGTCGTCGGTCTGATCGGGCGCAGTCGCGATGGTCGGCGTCGCGTCGGTCTTGCGGTAGGGCTGCGCCGCGCCGCCCTGCGGCGCGCCGCCGCCGTCAATCTGCACGCCGGCGCTGGGGTACAGAATCACGTCGAACTTCGCGCGCAGGCCGCCCTTCCGGACTTCGTTGTCGCCGAAGTACGTATAGGGAATCTTGTACATGTCCAGGCCCATCCGGACCCAGCCTTCTTCCTGTGTGTTCTGCCAGCTGTGGATGTAGCCGATCCGCGGCAGATCGAGGTCGTGCATCGGCACGTTCGGCGGGGTGTCGGTCGCCACGGCCTGCAGCCCGAGCTCGCGAATCTGCGGCTCGAGCGCCGCGCGGTTGGCATTCGGGATGACGAACGCGCCGGCAACGAATTTCCTGCCGCCGAGATCGAACGGCTGCTGCGCGGCCGAAATCTTGACCCCGGGGTTCGCCCAGCGGAACGTCGCGAGCGCGTTGTCGGTCGTGTGGTCGATCACGATCGTGCTGCCGTTTCCGGTGATCGTGCCGGCGAACTTCGCGTTCGTGCCCAGCACCGACATCGGCTGCTCGAGGATCGCCTTGTCGTCGACGCGGGTCACCTTGATGTTGTGCAGGAGCGGAATCGCCCAGCCCGTGTCGTCGTACGGCCGCGGGTTTTCTGGCGGATACCACTGCAGCCCGAGGTACATCTCGATGATGCTGCGGTACGGCTGGTCCATGCGCGCGACGTAGTCGCCGGCCTCGACCTGGATGTTGCCCACCTTGAACGCCGACGAGGCGACGCTCACTTCCGCGCCCTCACGCCGGATGATGTTCACGAGATCGGCGATATCGGCCTTCTTCCGCTGGTTCGCCGGAATCACGTACGCGTACGGCGCGGTGGTTTTGCCCAGATTGATCTGGCTCTTCATCTTCGCGTAGTAGTTTTCGAGGAAGAGCTCCTTGTTCTTCGCGACGTGGTTCAGCGTGATGAGCAGCGCCGACTGCTGCATGTTCACGTTCGACCGCGAGTTCCAGCGCACGTCGCCCGGGTTCGGGCTCGGCCGGTACCACTCGCGGCTCTGCGCCGGCGGCGTGCTGACGTTGGCCCCGCCGCTCTGCGTTTCGTAAAACCGTCCAATGGCGTTGTGCGACACGCCGATCCAGAACATGTAATTCGGGACCCAGCCGTCGTAGTAGTTGTAGGTCCAGACGCCCGGCACGCCCTTCTTCGTGAGCTCGACGATCTCGTTCTGCGCCAGCTGCCACCATTCGCTGACCTGAATCGGATCGACGATCGGGTTGTACGGGCCGGTGCCGGTCGAGACGTAGAGCAGGTTCACCGACTCGTGCAGGTCGTGCAGCACCTGCGGGTGGAGATCGAGGAACGCGGCGAGCACGTTCTGCGACAGCTTCAACCCCTTGCCGATGCCGTCGCGGTTGTTGTCGTGCGCGACGTACTTGCCCCAGTAGACCATCGACGGCGCCGGCTGGTTCGCTCGCTGCGCGCGCTGGTTGTCCACCTGGCGATCGTGGCCATCGACCTCGGTCGTCGGCGTGAAGACGAAAATGACGTTGTTCCGAATCTGCTGGATGAACGGCGTCTCTTCGATCGCGAGACGATAGCCGAGCTCCATCAGCATCTCGACGCTGCCCGTCTCGCCGGAGTGAATGCTCCCGGTCGCCCAGTAGATCGGCTTGCCGGTGGCGATGAGCTGGCGGGCCGCCACGTCGGGCGTCTTGCGCGGATCGGTGAGCTGCGCCGTGATGTCCTTGTACTTCTGCAGGCTCTTGATGGTGGCCTCGTCGGCGACGGCGCACGCGCGCGTGTCGCGGCCTTCCTCCGTCTTGCCGATCGACCAGCACGACACCCGCGCTGACGCCGCATCGAGCGCCTCGAGATACGCGTAGACGTCCTTGCTGTAGGTCAGATTCCCGTTCTCACCGGGGATGTAGCCCAGCACCTTCAACGGCGAAGGGACTTTGGGATCGGCCGGCAGCGGCATGTGATCGACGAGGTCGATCTGCATGCGCTTGTCGGGCGTGCTGTCGACGATCTTCTTGGTGTATTCCTGATCGATCTGCTGTGCCGGCCCCGCCGCCGGCTTGGTCTGGTCGCGCGCCGCCAGGGCCCTGGCCCCGGCCGCCGCGCTGATCGCCAGCCCGAGCACGATGGTCGTGCCGAGCGCGTTTCGTACTGATGATGTCGCCATTTCAAAGGCCTCCGGGCCCGAGGTAGGACAGAACAGGTTTTATAGCACGGAGAGCCTCAGGGAGAACCTTGAGCTCCGTCACGGTCGAACGAGGTCGGCGCCGGCGGAGGGGGTCGCTTAACGCGTCACTTATCTCCAGGTTCCCGGGCGGCGCACGCCGCCGAAGCCCCAGTAAACCGGCGCGGGGGCCACCGGGACGACCGGACGGAGGGCGGGAACGCCGACGTAGTAGTAGGGATACGTCGTGTAGAGCGCGTTGTCGTAGGCGCGCTCGCGCGGAGCTTCGACTTTCTGCTCCACCTTCTGCGTGACGTTGATCGTGATGGGCGCGAGCGAGGGCGGCACGCTGATCTGCGTGGACTGGTCCGGCGGCGCGTACTGATCATCGACCGTCACGGTCGGGGCCGGCGGGACAGGTTGCGTGGGAGCCGGGACGGCGGCGCTCCCGGTTCGCGGCGGTGCG
>Ga0207428_10006056_pt1 | contig 11179 bp, 9 predicted proteins | sample RhiMethybrSRZTD1_FD_187600 | JGI IMG/M metagenome (GOLD analysis project Ga0207428, IMG submission 187600) | Populus rhizosphere microbial communities from Tennessee, USA - Rhizosphere MetaG P. TD hybrid SRZTD1 (SPAdes) (version 3) | ecosystem: Host-associated > Plants > Roots > Rhizosphere >... | reverse complement strand
CGTCGGGACGGTCGGTGCGGGGCGGGGCGTCGTGCTCGGCGAAGCGGGGCCAGGGGATGGCGAGGTCGACGAGGTGGCGGTGCTCGTCGAGCCCCATCTCCTCGCCGAACCGCCGGCCGTCGTAGCGCGGGTAGGGGTGACCCTCCGCCAGGTACAGCACCAGGTCGACGTGAGCGGCCTCGTCGGGCGCCCGGTAGTGCGGCTGGGCCACCGTCCACAGCGCACCCACGAGGGCCAGCAGCAGCGACGCCGTCCACACCGCGCGCGGCGGGCGCCCGAGCCGGGACCCCGCCCCCCACCACCGGGTCGGCCGCGTCGCCGGCGCCCCAGGCGCGGCGGCGTCATCGTCCACGCCCGCATCGTCCGGCCCGGGCGCGCCCGACCGGTCGATCGTCGTGGCCACGGTGTGACGGTACCGACACCGCCAGGGGCGTGTGGACAGGCGCCGGCGGTGGGACGCAGATGTCGCCCGGCCGTCACCCGCCCGTCACCGGCAGGGCACCGCGCCGCCCGGACTCAGCCGCCGGCGCCGGTGCGGAGCAGCCCGAGCACCTTGCGGGCGGCGTCGGGGATGTTGGTGCCCGGCCCGAAGATGGCGGCCACGCCCGCGTCGTACAGCTTCTCGTGGTCCTGCGGCGGGATCACGCCGCCGCACACGACCACGACGTCGCCGGCCCCGGCGGCCCGGAGCTCGTCGATGAGCTGGGGGACGAGCGTCAGGTGCCCGGCGGCCTGGCTCGAGACGCCGATGACGTGCACGTCGTTGTCGACCGCGTCGCGGGCGGCTTCGGCCGGCGTCTGGAACAGGGGCCCGACGTCGACGTCGAACCCGAGGTCGGCGAACGCCGTGGCGATGACCTTGGCGCCGCGGTCGTGGCCGTCCTGGCCCATCTTCACGACGAGCATCCGCGGCCGGCGACCCTCGGCCTCGGCGAAGGCCTCGACGTCGCGCTGGGTGGCCTCGAAGGCGTCGTCGCCCGCGTAGGCGGCGCCGTAGACGCCGTGGATCGAGCGGATCTCGGCCTTGTGCCGGTCGAACACCGTCTCCATCGCATCGCTCATCTCGCCGACCGTCGCCCGGGCCCGGGCGGCGTCGATGCACAGCGCCAACAGGTTGCCGTCGCCGGCCGCGCCCTCGGTGAGACGGGTCAGGGCCGCCCGGCAGGCCTGCTCGTCGCGGCTGGCCCGCACCCGCTCGAGGCGGGCGACCTGCTGGCGGCGGACGTCGGTGTTGTCGATGGCCAGCACGTCGACGTGCTCGGGGTTCGCCGGCTGGTACTTGTTGACGCCGACGATGACCTCCTCGCCGCGGTCGACCCGGGCCTGGCGCCGCGCCGCCGACTCCTCGATGCGCAGCTTGGGCATGCCCGAGGCGACGGCCTTGGTCATGCCGCCGAGGCCCTCGACCTCCTCGATCAGCGCCCACGCCTCGGTGGCCAGGCGGTCGGTGAGCGCCTCGACGTAGTAGCTGCCGGCCAGGGGGTCGACGACCTTGGGGATGCCGGTCTCCTCGGCGAGGATGAGCTGGGTGTTGCGGGCGATGCGGGCCGAGAAGTCGGTCGGCAGGCCGAGCGCCTCGTCGAAGCTGTTGGTGTGCAGGCTCTGGGTGCCGCCGAGCACCGCCGCCATCGCCTCGACCGCGGTGCGCACCACGTTGTTGTAGGGATCCTGCTCGGTGAGCGACACGCCGCTGGTCTGGCAGTGCGTGCGCAGCATCGCCGAGCGGGGGTCCTTCGGCTCGAACTGCGAGACGACCCGGTGCCACAGCAGGCGGGCGGCCCGCAGCTTGGCCACCTCCATGAAGAAGTTCATGCCGATGGCGAAGAAGAACGAGAGGCGACCGGCGAACTTGTCGATGTCGAGCCCCCGGGCGAGGGCGTGGCGCACGTACTCGAGGCCGTCGGCGATCGTGAACGCCAGCTCCTGGACGGCCGTCGCCCCCGCCTCCTGCATGTGGTAGCCCGAGATCGAGATCGAGTTGAACCGGGGCATGTGCTGCGCCGTGTACTCGATGATGTCGGCCACGATCCGCATGCTCGGCTCGGGCGGGTAGATGTAGGTGTTGCGGACCATGAACTCCTTGAGGATGTCGTTCTGGATGGTGCCGCTGAGCTGGGCCTGGTCGACCCCCTGCTCCTCCCCGGCCACCACGAAGGCGGCCAGGCAGGGCAGCACGGCCCCGTTCATGGTCATCGAGACCGACATCTTCTCGAGGGGGATCTGGTCGAAGAGGATCTTCATGTCCTCGACCGAGTCGATGGCCACGCCCGCCTTGCCGACGTCGCCCTCGACGCGCGGGTGGTCGCTGTCGTAGCCCCGGTGGGTGGCGAGGTCGAACGCCACCGACAGGCCCATCTGCCCGGCGGCGAGGTTGCGGCGGTAGAAGGCGTTCGACTCCTCGGCCGTGGAGAAGCCCGCGTACTGGCGGATCGTCCACGGCCGGTTGGCGTACATCGTCGCCCGCACCCCCCGGGTGAACGGGGCGAACCCGGGCAGCGAGTCGAGACCGGGGACACCGCTCAGGTCGTCGGCCGTGTACAGCGGCTTGACGTCGATGCCCTCGGGCGTGTGCCACACCAGCGAGTCGGGGTCGGCGCCCTTGAGGTCCTTGGACGCCAGCGCCCGCCAGTCGTCCAGGTTCGGCTCGTCGCTCACGCCCGTGATCGTACGGAGTGCCGCCGGCGGGCGACGAACCCGTCGGCGACCGCCGGGCGGCGGCCCGCCAGGGCCCTCCGACTACGCTGCGGGCGTGACCGCAGCTGGAGGTCCGTCTCGTGGTTGATCCGTACGCCTGCCTCACGGTCGTCATCCCCTGCTTCAACGAGCGGGCGACGATCGCCACCGTCGTCGACCAGGTGCTCTCGTCCCCGTGGACGAGCGAGGTCGTCATCGTCGACGACGGCTCGACCGACGGCACCCGCGACGTCCTGGCCGCCCTGTCCGACCCCGCGGTCCACGTGCTGCTGCAGCCCCGCAACCAGGGCAAGGGCGCGGCCCTGCGACGCGGGATCGCCGAGGCCACGGCCGACTACGTGGTGGTGCAGGACGCCGACCTCGAGTACGACCCCGGCGAGTACGGCGCCCTCGTGCAGCCGCTGGTCGACGGTCTCGCCGACGTGGTGTACGGCTCGCGGTTCATCTCCAGCCGCCCGCACCGGGTCCTCTACTACTGGCACTCGGTCGGCAACCGGTTCCTGACCACGCTGTCCAACATGTTCACCAACCTGAACCTCACCGACATGGAGACCTGCTACAAGGTCTTCCGGCGCGAGGTCATCCAGGGCGTGGTCATCGAGGAGGACCGGTTCGGGTTCGAGCCCGAGGTCACCGCCAAGGTGGCGCAGGCCGGCTGGCGGGTCTACGAGGTCGGCATCAGCTACAACGGCCGCACGTACGCCGAGGGCAAGAAGATCGGCTGGCGCGACGGCATCCGGGCCGTGGTGTGCATCCTCAAGTACTCGCGCACGGGCAAGCGCCTGCGGCTGCTCGGTGGTGTCACGCCGTCGGCGCCGTCCGAGGCGCCATCGGTCTCCCGCGCCGCGGGAGCCTCCCGGGCCGTGGCGGCGCCCGGCGGGGGAGCGGAGCCGTCCGGTCGCCCCGACGGGGGAGCGGCCCCCGCCGCCGGACCGGCCGGGCGCAACGGGGCGCGGCCGGGTGGCGGCGACCGCAGCCCGGTCTGAGCCGCACATGGCCACGCCGCCGCTGTTCGAGCTGGCGGACGTGTCCCTCGAGGTCGACGGCACCCGCATCCTCGACCACGTCGACCTCACCATCGCCTCGGGCGGCATCACCGTGCTGGTCGGGCCGTCCGGCGCCGGGAAGTCCACCCTGCTCCGGCTGCTCGACCGCCTCGAGGTCCCGACGTCGGGCGAGGTGCGCTTCCGGGGCGAGCGCGTCGCCGACCTCGACCCGCTGACCCTGCGCCGCCAGGTCGGCATGGTGTTCCAGACCCCGGCGCCGTTCCCCGGCACGGTGCGCGACAACCTGCTGGTCGCCGACCCGGGGGCGAGCGCCGACGACCTGGTCGAGGCCCTGCGCGCCGCCCGCCTCGACGCGGCGTTCCTCGATCGCCCGGCCGACGACCTCTCGGGCGGCGAGGCGCAGCGCATGTGCCTCGCCCGCACGCTCGTCACCCGGCCCGACGTGCTGCTGATGGACGAACCGACGTCCGCGCTCGACCCCGACGCCCGTCGGCGACTCGAGCGCACCGCCCGGCGCCTGGCCGGTGACGGCCACGACATGGTGTGGGTCACCCATGACCTCGAGCAGGCCGGCCGGCTCGCCGACGACCTGGTCGTGCTCGTGGCCGGACGGGTGGCCGACGAGGAGCAACGGGCCCGCTACCTGGCCCGACGCGACGACGAGCTCGACGACGACGACGACGGCGTCGACGCGGGCGCCGAGGACGACGCGCGCACCGGCGACGCGCGCCCGGTGGACGAGGGCACCGGTGCCCGCGGCGAGCGGCGGCCGGCGGGAGGGCACCGTGGATGACGCCGCCATCGGGTGGGGCGGCCTCGCCCTGTCGCTCATCCTGGTGGGCGTCGCCGTGGGCCTGTCCGCATGGCAGGGCCTGCGGCTCGAGCGCGACATGGTGTGGGCGGCGGGACGGGCGCTGGTCCAGCTGCTGGCCGTGGGCTACGTGCTGCTGTACATCGTCGACGACGACACGCCGGTGGCGTTCGCGTGGGCCTGGGTGGTGGTGATGCTGCTCGTCGCCTCGTTGACCGCCCGGCGGCGGGCGCCCGAGGTCCCCGGCATCACGCTGCTCACGCTGGCGGCCACGTCCGGATCGGCGCTGCTCAGCCTGTTCGTCGTGTTCGGGCTGGGCGTCTACCCGATGGTCGGACGGGCGATCGTCCCCATCGCCGGGATGATGATCGGCAACTCGATCGGCAGCATCGTCGTCGCCTCGCGGCGCATCCTCGGCGAGCTGGCCGACCGGCGTCCCGAGGTCGAGGCCCGGCTGGCGCTGGGCCAGCCGTGGCAGCAGGCGTCGAAGCCGTTCGTCCGCTCGGCGCTGCGCACCGCCCTCACGTCGCAGATCGAGAGCACGAAGGCCGTGGGGCTGGTGTTCCTGCCGGGGGCGATGACCGGCCTGATCCTCGCAGGCGCCGACCCCGTCGACGCCGTGCTCGTGCAGGCGGCGATCATGTACCTCATCCTCGGGTGCGTGGCGACGAACGTCGTCGTCATCGGGCTCGGGTTGACCCGCCGTCTGTTCACCCCCGACCACCGGCTCGTCCGCCTGGCCCGGTCGTCGACCTGACCGCCGGCCCGCCCGCTGGTCCGGGGCCGCACGGTGCTGCGCCCGCCGCCGGCGGCGCACGGCCCCGGCGCCCCCGCCACCGCGCCCCGCCAGCGGTGGCGCACGGACGCTTCACGCCCACGTCACAGGGCCGCCGGTAGCCTGTCCGCATGCCTCTCCGCTTCGTCATCATCGGCGGTGGACCGGCCGGCAACACCGCCGCCACCACCGCGGCGCGGCTGGGGGCCGAGGTCACGATGGTCGAGCGCGACATCGTGGGCGGGGCCGCCCACCTGCTCGACTGCATCCCCTCCAAGGCGATGATCGCCACCGCCGGGGCGATGGGCGACGTCGAGGCGTCGCACGGCATGGGCCTGGCGGTCGGCGACCCGCAGCTCGACCTCGAGGGCCTGCGCCACCGCATCAAGTCGATCGAGGCCCGCCTCGAGCACAACGTCGTCGACCTGCTCCGCAGCCAGGACGTGCGCATGATCCAGGGCACCGGCCGGCTGAAGGGCCCGCACGAGGTCGTGGTCGAGACCCCCGAGGGCGTGCGCGAGCTCGAGGCCGACGCCGTGCTGCTGTCGACCGGCAGCCGTCCCCGCATCCCCGACTGGGCGGCCGTCGACGGCGAGCGCATCCTCACCACGCGCGACGCCTACCCGCCCCCCGAGATGCCCGAGCACCTCGTGGTCATCGGGTCGGGCGTCACCGGCGTCGAGTTCGTGCACATGTTCTCGTCGCTCGGCAGCCAGGTCACGCTCATCGTCAGCCGCCAGCAGGTGCTGCCGCAGAAGGACCCCGAGGTGGCGGCGGCGCTCGAGTCCGAGCTGCTGCGGCGGGGCGTCCAGCTGCTGAAGGGCGCCCGGGCCGAGGGCATCGACCGCACCGACGGCGGCGGGGTCGCCGTGCGCTGCTCCGACGGCCGCGTGGCCACCGGCAGCCACGCCCTGCTGGCCATCGGGTCGATCCCCAACAGCGACGGGCTGGGCCTCGACGCCGCCGGCGTCGACGTCGACCCGGCCGGCTACGTGCCGATCAACCACCACTGCGTCACGAACGTGCCGCACATCTACGCGGCGGGCGACCTGTCCGGCAAGCTGCCGCTGTCGTCCGTGGCGTCGATGCAGGGTCGCAAGATCGCCGAGCACGTGATGGGCCTGCACACCCGGGTGCACCGCCACCTCGACTACGACAAGGCGGCGTCGGCGATCTTCACCGAGCCCGAGATCGCCGACGTCGGCCTGGCCGAGGCCGACGCCTTCGCCGAGGGCCGCAAGCTGCGGGTCACGAAGGTGCCGTTCTCGGCCTCGGCCAAGGCGCTCATCAACAACGAGACCACCGGGTTCGTGAAGATCCTGTCCGACCCGGCGACGGGCGTGGTGCTCGGCGGATCGATCGTCGGGCACTCGGCCGCCGAGCTGATCTCGGTGCTGGCCGTGGCGGTCACGAACGGCCTCAAGGTCAACGACATCGTCGAGAGCCTGCTCGTGCACCCGTCGCTGGCCGAAGCCCTGGCCGACGCCGCCGAGTGACCCCCCACCTGCTTCTGGCGTCTCTCACCGCGCCATCGCGCGGTGTCGGACGCCAGATCGGGGGTGGATCGTGATCGCCGCCCTGGTCGGCGCGGCCGCCCTGCTGCTGCTCGCCGCCGGAGCCGCCAAGCTGGTCGATCCGACGAGGACGGTCGGCGCGCTGGCGGCACGGGGGTGGGCGGTCGCGCCGGTGCAGGTCCGCGTCGGGGCGGCGGCCGAGACCGTGCTCGCGGCCGCGGCCCTCGCGATCGGGGGCCGGGCCCTGTCCGGGCTCGTGGCCGTCAGCTACGTCGGGTTCGCCGTGTTCGTCGGCGGCGCCCTACGGAGCGGCGTCCCGATCGGGAGCTGCGGGTGCTTCGGGTCCGCCGACACGGTCCCGCGCCCGGTGCACGTCGTCGTGGACGTCGCGTTCGCCGTCGCCGCCGCGGCCGGAGCCGTCGTCGGACTCGACCCGCTGGTCGACGCCCCGATCGTCGCCGTCGTGGCGGCGTTCGCGGTCGCCGCCGGCGGGTACGCGGTCCTGACCAACGGTTCTGGCGTCTCTCACCGCGGCATCGCGCGGTGAGAGACGCCAGAACATCACGGATCAGGTGACGGCCCGCCTGCGGAGCTCGTAGAGCTCGCGCAGCTCGGATCCTGTGGCTCGTGGCGCCTTGGTCACCTGGTCGTAGGTGACCTCGACGATGTCCCACCCCAGGCGCTTGAGGTGGCGGCGGCGCGTCCGGTCCCACTCGTGCGCCCGCTTGCCCGAGTGGTGCGCCAGGCTGTCGCACTCGACGGCCCATCTGATCGTGGGCCACGCCAGGTCCAGGAACGCCACGAACTCGCCGTCCCGCACGGCGTGCTGCAGGACCGGATCCGGCAGGCCCGCCCGCCGGACGAGCGCCACGGTGCGGGTCTCGAAGCCGCTGCCCGCGAACCGCCCGGTGCCGAGCCGCTCGGCCAGCAGGCGGTCCATCAGCCGCGTCCCCCGCCGCCCCCGCCGCGACAGCTCGCTGTGGCGCACGACGATCTCGTCGAGCGTGCCCCGGTCTCGGCGGCAGGCGTGGTCGAGCGCCTGTCCGACGAGGAACGGGTGCGCGACGGCCGGCAGGTCGAGCAGCGTGCGCACCACCGTGGTGCACGAGATGCCGTCGACCTCGTCGAGGTCGACGCCCCGGAGCGTGCGGCTCTCGTGCACGATCCAGTCGGTGCGCTTGCGACGTCGCCCGTGCAGGGTGACCACCTCGATCTGACGGGGTGGGAACCCGTCGAGCTCCCGGAGGGCGGCGGCGGTGCGGTGGGACGTCCACCCACCGCCCGAGACCTCGGCCACGGCGGCACGTTGCCGCCAGGTCGGGGGTGCGCCGGCCACGACCAGGGTGCCGGGGGCGGCGCGCAGCAGGCGACCGGACCGGATCCAGCTGATGGCCGTCGACTCGGAGACCCCGAGGTCGACGGCGGCGCCCCACCCGATGACCCCGTGATGGCAGGCGGCGTGGGCGGACAGGCGCGCCCATGCGGCGTGCGTCATGCGTCCTCCTGGACAGGGAGATCTGCTCAGGGGGAAGCACGAAAGACTATGACAGACGCGGAAGGCCTCGCCGGTCAGCACTTCTGGCGTCCGTGACCGCGCGATGCCGCGGTGACAGACGCCAGAACTGACGGGTTACTCGATCACGACGACGACGTCGCCCGAGCCCACCGACTGGCCGGCCTCGACCTTGACCTCTTTGACCGTGCCGGACTTGTCGGCGGGGATGTTGTTCTCCATCTTCATCGCCTCGAGCACGCACACGGTCTGGCCCTCCTCGACGGCGTCGCCGGCCGCCACCAGGACCTTCACGATCGTGCCCTGCATGGGCACGGCCACGCTGCCGCTGCCCGCGGCGGCCGCCGACGCACCGGCGGCCCGGCGCGGGCGGGGCGAGGCCTTGCCGGCACCGGCACCGCCGGTGGCGACCACGGCGCCGACCTGCGACTCGGGCACCCACACGGTGACGCCGAACCGCCGGCCGTTCACCTCGACGTCGACGTCGCGGCGCACCTTCGGCTCGGGGGCCGCCGCCTCGTTGCCGTCGGTGAGCGGCACGGGTGCCGTCGCCGCGGTGGCCGACAGGTCGAGGCGGTCCTCGACCCACTTGGTCGAGTGCTGCCCGGCGGCGAAGTCGTCGTGGCGCAGGATGGCGAGGTCGGCCGGGATCGTGGTGGCGATGCCCGTGATCTCGAACTCCTCGAGCGCGCGGATCGTGCGGGCGATGGCGACCTGTCGGTCGGCGCCCCAGCAGATGAGCTTGCCGACGAGGTTGTCGTAGTACTGCGAGACCTCGTCGCCGGCCTCGTAGCCGCCGTCCCAGCGCACGCCGTAGCCCTGCGGCACCCGCAGCTTGGCGATCGGCCCGGGGGAGGGGAGGAACTTGCCGCCCGCGGGGTCCTCGGCGTTGATGCGCACCTCGATGGCGTGGCCGCGGCGCTCGATGTCGTCCTGCGTGAACGAGAGCGGCTCGCCCGACGCCACCCGGATCTGCTCGGCGACGAGGTCGAGCCCGGTCGTCAGCTCGGTGACGGGGTGCTCGACCTGGAGGCGGGTGTTCATCTCGAGGAAGTAGAACTCGCCGTCCTGGAAGAGGAACTCGACGGTGCCGGCGTTGACGTAGCCGCACGCCCTGGTCACCTTGACCGCGGCGTCGCCCATGGCCCGGCGCACGTCGTCGGGGAAGAGGGCCGCGGGGCTCTCCTCGATGAGCTTCTGGTGGCGGCGCTGCGCCGAGCAGTCGCGCTCGCCGACCCAGACGGCGTTGCCGTGCGTGTCGGCGAACACCTGCATCTCGATGTGCCGGGGCCAGGTCAGGTAGCGCTCGACGTAGCACTCGCTGCGTCCGAAGCCCTTGAGCGCCTCGGACTGGGCGGACTCGAGGGCCTCGGCGGCCTTGTCGGCCGACGGCACGACGCGCATGCCCCGCCCGCCGCCGCCGTAGGCGGCCTTGATGGCGACCGGCCAGCCGTGGGCCTCGCCGAAGGCGACGACCTCGTCGGCCGAGGTCAGGAACTCGGTGGTGCCCGGCACGCCGGCGACGCCGGCCTCCTGGGCGGCGATGCGGGACGAGACCTTGTCGCCCATGACCTCGATGGCCTCGGGCGGCGGGCCGATGAACGTCACGCCTCGGGCGGTGATGGCCCGGGCGAAGTCGGTGTTCTCGCTGAAGAAGCCGTAGCCGGGGTGCACGCCGTCGGCCCCCGAACGTTCGATGACGTCGAGGATCTTCTCGGTGTCGAGGTAGCTCTCGGCCGCCGTCTGGCCGCCCAGCGAGTAGGCCTCGTCGGCCAGCCGCACGTGCAGGCTGTCGCGGTCGAGGTCGGAGTAGACGGCGACGGAGGTGATGCCGAGCTCGCGGCAGGCCCGGATGACCCGGACCGCGATCTCCCCCCGATTGGCGATCAGGATCTTCGAGAGCACCCCTACTGTTTACGGGCATGCCGGAGGGTGGTGCCAGCTACGGTGCAAAAGTGCCCGACGCCCGCGGAGGTTCCGACGACCTCGGGGCGCGGGCGGGGGCCGCGCTCGGGGCCACCCGCTTCGGCGACGTCCGCTGGGCCGCCTCCACCGGCTCGACCAACGCCGACGCCCTGGCGCTGGCCCGCGACGGGGCGCCCGAGGGCGTCGTCGTCGTGGCCGACCACCAGAGCGCGGGTCGGGGCCGGCGCGACCGGCGCTGGGTGGCGCCGCCGGGCGGATCGCTGCTGCTCTCGGTGCTGCTGCGGCCGCCGGCCGGCGTAGCCGGCGCGGTGTCGATGGCCACGGCGGTGGCGATGGCCGAGGCCGTCGAGCACGTCGCCGAGGTCGACGAGGCCCGCGGCGTGGCGGTCGGCGTCAAGTGGCCCAACGACCTGGTGGTCGCCACCCCCGAGGGCGAGCGCAAGCTCGCGGGGCTGCTGGCCGAGGCCGACTGGCCCGCCGGCAGCACGATCTCGGGCGGCTACCGGGCGCCCGCCGCGCACGACCGCGCCGTCGTGGTGGTGGGCGTCGGGGTCAACGTCGCCTGGCCGGTGATGGCCGGGTCGCCGTCCGACGGCGACGCCGCCATCGACCCCGACGTGGTCGAGGTCGCCGGACTGGCCACCGCCCTCAACTGGCTGGGCGCCGAGGTCGACCGCGTCGACCTGCTGGTGGCCTTCCTGCGGGCGCTCGACGTCCACTACGCGACCCTGGTCCGCGACGGGGCCGCCGACGTGCTGGCCGCGTGGCGGGCCCGCTCGGCGACGTTGGGGCGCAGGGTGCGCGTCGACCTCGGGGCCGACGACGTCGAGGGCACGGCGGTCGACGTCACCGCCGAGGGCCACCTGGTCGTCGAGGCCGACACGGGCGACCGCCGCACGCTCGCGGTGGGCGACGTGGTCCACCTGCGCGGCGCCTGAC
>Ga0207428_10006052_pt1 | contig 11183 bp, 12 predicted proteins | sample RhiMethybrSRZTD1_FD_187600 | JGI IMG/M metagenome (GOLD analysis project Ga0207428, IMG submission 187600) | Populus rhizosphere microbial communities from Tennessee, USA - Rhizosphere MetaG P. TD hybrid SRZTD1 (SPAdes) (version 3) | ecosystem: Host-associated > Plants > Roots > Rhizosphere >... | reverse complement strand
CTTTGATGGTGCGCGTCTTAGCAGCACCTCCAGCAGGCGCATTTGTTCGTCCGGCTGCAGCCGGACCAACCACTCTTCCACCATTCCTGCGCGTGCCATGCCACACCCGCCAAACGACGCCGAGGACGAAGGCGATCAGAATGAGGACCCAGAGCACCATATGGAACGCTCCGTATCCACCATAACCCCAACTACCCATCACGCTGGAAAAGGGCTGAGCACTAGCCGGGACCGCAAAAGCGGCGACCATGGTTGCGATGGCGGCCGCACTAGCGAGATAATATAACTCGCGCATTGCTATGCTCCATTAGGTCGCCGTCCCACATTTCTGACAAAGCACGTTGAGCGCCATGCCCGAGAAGCATAATTGATGAACTCACGTCGCCTCATCGCCGCCCCCGAGGCTCACGACGGAACATCGTAGCGGCCTAAACTAGCACATTGGAAAGCGATGCCTGCCGGGATATTGCCTATTGGGCAAACCCGCTTGCCGCACCCGCGCTTGCTGGCAAACTTGAGCCTCAACACCACTGGCTGACTAAGGAGTCCGTGACCGTCTTGCATAAATTCGCGGAAGCATCAGACCGGATACAATCTTCAATCAACGCAAGCAGCATCGCGTCGAACGGAGCAACGATTGAAGTGCAGAACAGATCGGGCGACGGCTGCTGTCCGTCCGTGTACGCAGGCCGCCCCAACTATCGCACCAACATGTAAGGAGACTCCAATGGGCGAAGCGGATAACCGATTGGAATCTGACAGCATAGCAAAGAACCGAGTCCGCGCATGAGGTCGTAAAAATTTCAGGCGGTCTGCTGACAAAACGGAAAACAAGCTGCTGCACGAACCGATCTAATTGGTCGGGCCATTCCAACTGTTGCGTTGTGCAACCGAAGCGCCGCGTGATCATTGCTCTCGGGCCATACCGACACCATGTCGGGCATGTGCGCTCTGCTTCATTTGCGGTACGGTCAAGATGTCCCGCCTTGCCTTAGGTTAGTGGAGCGGTTTTTGGCCCCGGCGGTTCAAGAACCTGTGGCTTTAAGGCAGCACTCCCGTGCCAAAGACTAGGGTTCTGCGCAATTCTATCCAATGTTGCGGTGCGGTCATAGTGATGCCGCACTGCGGTCGTCTATGGTTGTGGTTGACGGGGTTGAGGTCTCTTTCCCGACACTTACGCGGTCGTGATGGTCACACTGAAACCGAAATGACGCAGCGGACGTAAAGAAATGTATGACCTCCTTTCATCATTTGTGTCAGCCGTATCGCAGCTTTGGAAAGCGACAGCGTACCATCCTGAGCGGCACTACATGCGCGGTCCGGGTCCAAAGTGGCGTGAGAAGCACTAAATTTAGCCCTGCGCTTTGAAATTGGATGGGGCCATCGATCCATCGGTATGGACGCGGGCTGTCCCGCGCGTGCCTTCAAAGCACGTACAGGTGCCGGTCGCTGACGCCCCCTTTCTCCGAGGCTGGTTTGCATCCCCCGAAGCCCCCCACCAGCCTCATCGCCGACGACCGGCACGTGTACGGGGTGGACAAAAAGCCTAAGCGTCAGCGACACGCGAACAGGCGATGGCGGATTTTAAGCCGCAATGGTTGGCGAACATCAATTGACCCCGCGTTTATTTATCGGGCATGCTGCCGCTAGGGGCTGAACAATGTTGTCAAAGAACCAAAATATCCAGCAGGTGCATTACGCCCGCATGCGGGTAATTTCAAAGCCGCCCGATCAAACAAGACAAGCTGTCCGTAATGTCGGCCCCGTCATCAAAGGCGACGGGAATACGACTTTCCTATGTGGCGACTGCGAAACCGCCCTTTTGGAAACGGTGGAATACAAGCTAGTGCGAGCCCTCGTCGTAAAATGCAAAAAGTGCGGTTGCACTAATGATATCCCGCTCTCCCATCACACGTATTTTTTTGCGGCTCCTCGGTGCCGCTGACTGCGCCGCCCATTCTAGGGCGGCTTACGGGCCGATGTCCGGCCACAAGATTCGATAGAGGCCGGTAGCCTGGTCGGGGACAATCTCAAGCATTGGTTTTTTTGACCGGGCCGTTAGCCACGGCAAAGTAGTCGGGCGCATCATGCTTCACCCGCAAGCACCGAAAGATCGGCCATGGTTTTGGACAATCGTTGCGTGTGAAATCCACCCTCCGCTCACAATCACGGCTACTCGGTCAGCCGCGAACAGGCGATGGCGGGTTTCAAAAAGTTATGGTCAACTTGATCGATCGAGAAAGCCAGCGGCCGACTGAGGGATTCGGTTTCTCAGTCGGCCGCCACTCCCCATCCGCCCATGAGCTGGAAGGCTACCTGGCGGGCACCTAGCCCAGCGAATAGGAAGCGGAATTTTGCATCGGTATTATTTTTGCGATCAATCCCTTCCATAAAACTTAAAATGATTGTGACCATTTGGTCACAGGTCGATAGCGCTATTTGTGAGAAGAAATCCCGCAATTTGAACGGCGTGGACAGACACACGATGCCTGCATGGTGCGTTACATTGATTTAATCCCGCGCTGAATAATCCGATTGACGTCAGCGTGGTCGAAGTCGGTCTGAAGATGTGAGGCAAGCAATGACTAAGGAAAATCGACAAATCCTGGGTCAACTGATAATCATTGGAGTCGTTGTCGCAGGGCTGGCGATCTATGCAGCTATGTATGACGCATGGGACAGGTTCATATACATAGTCGTCGCGATGGGTGTGACCGCCATGATCTATCTGTTCTGGGTCATGCCAATCCAAAAACAACTTCAGTCAATCGAGGACAAGATCGACGACCTGCGCGAACGATGAATTCGCGCTTGGGCAAACATGAAGGCGATTAAAATCCAACCCTAAGTTCTGACAATAACCGTTTCCCCATATGCGCACTGCGTGCATTCAAAGGTCCGCTCGTCGTAATCGTCGTCAAGAGACGCTTCGATCTGCGACAGATAAGCCCGAAAACTCGTTAGTGCTTCTGAGGCCAATACCTTCATCACTTGCTGATTATCACAAAGAGGCGGTGGCCTATACCAAGGTCTCACACGCTACGGGATTATTTGTGACGGCGAACACAGTGGAGCGGGCGCGCGCAGTCTAATAGTCACCGACAACTTACAACCCGCGCACAGCGCAAAGGAGATAACAATGAACTATCTCGTTCCTTTCATTTGGCGAACGAATGTTACGCGCCATTCGTAGGGGGCTTAAAAAAAAGCGCTTGCACCGGTTTGCTGTGATTCGGAAGTTCGTGACACAAAACGCCTCGCAGAAGGAACGAAGGGATCCGTAAGGGAGTTCATATGCGTAAAAAGACATATGTTGTGTAGGGATCGCTAATGACTCCGGCGGAAGGCAACAAGGAATGGAAATTACTGAAGCAACAGTTTGATGAGCTGGTGCTCGATGAAGGCTCGGGTGCTGTCGACCTCTTCGATGCTGAATTTCAAATCCGGTTCGCCGAATTGATGAACCGGGTTTGCAGTCCCTCGAAGTACTACCAGAAAGCCGACCCGTTCCCCCACGGTTCGTAAGGCACTTGACCTTCACGATGCAGAGGAGATCATTCGCCCAGAGTGCTCCGTTTTGTCTCTCGTCGCTCAAATTCAATTCTACGAAGCAGCATGTGAGCCAACATCCCAGCCGGCAAAATACCTAGCTGCGCTGTTTGAGTTCGGTTTCCGTACACAACGGTCACGATCCTGTCGGAAACCTTGTAGGTGCCGTTAACCCGCGTACCGCAGTAATTAAGTTCGATCTCTTTCCAATTTTCGGAACTCATTTGCTCGTTCCTGCGCTAAAACGTGCCATCAATGGCGCGAGTTGCTGCCGGTGCCGTCGGATTTTTGACTTTGATCCTTAGCGATACGTTTATTGCATGGCTGACCCCCGGGCGGCGGTCTCTGTAGTTGCGGGGGTGGGGCATACATGTGTTGGAGCACTTACCCGCGTTCGGGGACCGCTAGAAGGAGTACTCTCGATGCGCAAATTCATCTTTTCGATCTTCGCTGCGACCATAGGGGCGGCCCTCCAGATTGCAACTGCCACGCCAGGTTTCGCGCAGGCTTACTGTGCCTGTTACGGCACCGGCAATGTGATCGATACGCCGTTGCTCGAGAAGACTAATGGCGCGTACGGTTATGAAATGTCAGTCCCCCCGCGAGGCGGTGCACCAGCATCGGCCTACGCGCAAAGAATAACGGGCAATTCGGCTTACGCTTATTCTCCCGCAGCGGGCGGTTCGAGCCGTCACATGAAGCATAATCGGCGGCAATAACTGACGCCACAAGTTTGAATTACTCATAAATTTAAAGGCTGCTAAGGCGCTGGGCCTCACCTTCTCACCCTCCTTTCTCGCGACCGCTGATGAAGTGATCAGATTTGGCTCACCTGTCCTTTCCGAAAATTCCATCGCCGTCGGTCTATGTCCGCTTTTGGGGATAAAGCGGACATGACTTGTGCGGAAATCCGCTTTTGAGGTCGCTATTGGGGGTAAAGCGGACATGCCGTTTTGCGGCGCAAATGGCTGATTTTGATACTTATCGGACATTGCGTTTCGTTGGAGTCCGTGTACCCATATCTGGCTAGGCCACGCGCGCTGGACCTTGGGGATGGGGCTGAAATGATCAAACAAGCCGGTATAGTGGCGTGGTTGATGGGCCTCGTCGCGCTCATCACAATTACCGCTTGGTCCGGGTTGAATGCGGTTGGCCATGCGGTCGCTAGCGTCGGGTGGGGAATTCTCTTCGTTGTAATTGTGCGAGCGATCACGGTTTCCCTTGCGGGAATAGGCTGGTGGCTGCTTTTTCCGCCGAAGGCGCGCCCGCGTTTTCAAACTTGCATCGCTCTGAGATTCGTGCGGGAAGCGACCAACGTTCTCCTGCCCTTGGCACAAATTGGTGGTGATTTTATTGGCGCCGGTCTGCTGACGCTTTATGCGGTCCCTGGCACACTCTCGGTCGCGAGCGTCATTGTCGATGTTTTGCTTCAGGCGGCAACGCAGTTTCTATTCGCTATCGGTGGCCTGCTCGCGCTGATCGTCCTTGGAGGTGACGCAACGATAGTGTTGGCCGCAGCGCTAGGCCTTGGCATTGCCTCCATAATGTTACTCGGGTTCTATTTCGCTCAACGTCGCGGGGGGCAACGCATTCTCCATTTTGTCATCAAACGCCTCAGCGGGGATCGAAAGTGGGGCGCAGCAACAATCGATGGGATCTACCACAACCTCGCCATGATCTACGCGGCGCGGCCAGATCTTGTCGCCAGCTCAGTCGTCCATATGACCGGCTGGATCGTCGGCGTTGCGGAGGTGCTCATTGTGTTTGCCTTTATGGGCAACCCCGTCAGTCTCGGTCAGGCGCTTGTCATCGAAAGTCTGATGCATGCAATTCGCGGCGCCGTTTTTGTTATCCCGAGCGCGCTCGGGGCACAGGAGGGGGGCCTCGTACTCCTATGCGCCATATTCGGGATTCCACCCGAGCAGGCGATAGCATTGTCGCTTGTTAAGCGCGCCGCCGATCTCACAATTGGCGTGCCCTGGATCGTCGGCTGGCAATTGTTTGAATGGAAACGCCTTATACCGAGCTATTCATCGGCTACGCCGGAGCGACCAAAGCCAATTAGTTCGGGCTCACACGGCGGCTGAGTTTCTCGCATGATGTTCTTCTGGTTATCCGTAACTGCAATGTTGGTGGCCGCCACGGGTTGCGCCTATCTCCTTGCGGCCACAACTCTGGTCAGTTGTTCAGTGCGAAAACCGTTTCAATCACATGCAAAGGTCGCCCCGGGGGTTACGATTCTCAAGCCGCTTTGTGGCAACGAACCAGGATTGTTTGAAAACCTCAGTTCATTTTGGAGGCAAGACTATCCAGGTCATGTCCAAATTCTGTTCGGGGTGCAAGACCCGGGCGACCCCGCTATCCCAGTCGTCAGGCGACTGCAAAATGCCCGGGAGGCACGCGATCTGGAACTTATGGTCGAAGCGACGGCGCACGGATCGAACCGAAAGGTTTCCAGTCTCGTCAATATGCAGTCACGCATCCAGCAGGATATCGTTGTCATCGCTGACAGTGATATAAGGGTCAACCCGAGCTATCTGGGGGAGGTTGTTGCGGCACTCAATGAACCCGGCGTCAATGCTGTAACCTGCCTTTACCACGGCGTCCCGCTAGCTGGGATATGGTCAAATCTCTCTGCGCTGGCCATTAACGCGCATTTTCTACCCAATGTTGTCTTCGGCATGGCACTCGGTTTGGCCCGCCCTTGCTTTGGCTCAACCCTGGCGCTTCGACATCAGACGTTAGCTGACATCGGCGGCTTCTTGCCGTTTGTCGATCGGCTCGCCGACGATTATGCCATGGGCCAAGCGTTGCGCGCGGCGGGCGGCGTGGTTTCAATACCACCCTTCAGTGTCGCCCATATGTGTACGGAGTCTTCGCTACGCGACTTCTGGCGTCATCATCTAAGATGGGCACGGACGATCAAGAGCATTGAACCTATTGGTTACGCCGGATCAGTTGTTGCTCATCCTTTGCCATGGGCTCTAATCGCAATGTTGCTCGGTGTGTTTTCAACCACTTTCTTGCCCGCTATCGCCGTTGCCGGGGCCTCTATCGTTGCCCGGGTCACCCTTCTGCGGAAAGTGGCGAAGACCTACGCGCTTCCGTCGCAAGCATATTGGCTTACACCAGCGTGTGACCTATTGTCGTTTGTTCTGTTTGTTGAGAGTTTTTTCGCCCGACAAGTGAGTTGGAGAGATTATCACTACCTCACCGTCGGAAATTGGGTCATTCATCGGGGGTCACGCGCATGATGCGGACGCTTTTCCTACAAGCGCCCTCATTCGATGGCTTCGACGGTGGTGCGGGTGCCCGTTACCAAATGCGTCGCGAGGTCCAGTCTTTCTGGTATCCGACGTGGCTTGCGCAGCCAGCCGCTCTCGTCGACGGCTCGAAACTCATTGACGCACCGCCCCATCGGATGAAATTCAACGACGTTGCGCCCGAAGCTATAAGCCGCGACCTTGTAGTTCTCCACACTTCAACTCCGTCGCTCTCTGCTGACGTTAAAGTTGTCGAAGCCCTCAAAAGTCTCAAACCGACTCTCAAAATCGGCATGATAGGGGCCAAGGCTGCCGTCGAGCCAGAAGCTACGCTGAAGGCCTCAAGAGCAATCGATTTCGTCGCTCGCAACGAGTTCGATTTCACGATCAAGGAGGTGGCGGAAGGGTGCGACTTCTCTCATATCGCCGGGCTATCGTGGCGCAATGCAGACAATATTATTGTGCACAATGATGACCGCGCCGTCCTCGAGAATATGGACCTGCTGCCTTTTGTAACTCCGGTCTACAAGCGCGATCTGGTTATCGAGAACTATTTTGGCGGCTACCTAAAACATCCTTACATTTCCTTTTACACCGGTCGCGGATGCAAATCACGCTGCACATTTTGTCTCTGGCCACAGACAATAGGCGGCCACAAATATCGTACCCGCAGCGTCGGGAACGTGATCGAGGAACTAATCTGGGCGCAAAAGGCATTTCCGCAGGTAAAGGAGTTCTTCTTCGATGATGATACGCTGACCGATAATCTCCCGCGTGTTGAAGCTCTCGCGCGCGAGATTGGCAAATTGGGGATTACCTGGTCGTGTAACGCCAAGGCTAACGTGCCGCGCACCACCTTAAAGGTGCTGAAGGACAATGGCCTGCGGCTCCTACTCGTCGGCTATGAATCGGGCAACCAAAAAATTCTTCACAATATCAAAAAGGGGATGCGCATTGATGTAGCGAAACGGTTTGCCAAGGATTGCCGTGAACTGGGCATTGTCACACATGGTACGTTCATTCTTGGTCTGCCGGGTGAGACAAAGGAAACGATCGAGGAAACGATTCGCTTCGCGGTTGAGATCAATCCGCACACTATTCAGGTTTCGCTTGCAGCTCCTTATCCCGGGACGTTCCTCCACAGGCAGGCGCTCGAAAACGGTTGGCTCGTCGACGAGAATGCAGAGATGTTAACGGAGCGCGGCACCCAAGTCGCGTGTCTGAATTACCCGCATCTTAGCCACACCGAGATTTTCCAGTCGGTGGCCGATTTCTACAAGCGATTTTACTTCCGTGCACCGAAGATCGCCGCCATCGTCAGCGAAATGATTAGAAGCCCTGAGATGTTGAGGCGTCGGTTGCGCGAGGGGGTAGAGTTTTTCCATTTCCTGCGCGAGCGCCGGGAGCCAGTATCCTGAAGCAGGTGATTATCACCGCTGATGATTTTGGGTTTGCTCCCGAAATCAACGATGCGGTTGAAGTCGCGCATCAGGACGGCATCCTAACCGCTGCCAGTCTCATTGTTGCCGGTCCTGCAGCGAAGGATGCGATCGCGCGCGCCCGCCGGCTGCCACGATTGCATATCGGCTTGCATCTGGTGCTGGTCGACGGCCAGCCCGTCCTGCCGCCGCGACGCCTGCCGGATCTCGTCGATGAGACCGGACGATTTCGTAACGACATGGCACGTCTTGGCGTCAATATATTTGCGCGCGCCTCGGTGCGCCGGCAGATCGCGGCAGAAATCGAGGCTCAGTTTGAGGCGTATCGCGCGACAGGGCTCGCGCTCGATCACGTCAACGCGCACAAGCATTTCCACCTTCATCCGACGGTCGCCAGTACGATATTTGCGATCGGCGCGCGATACGGAATGCGCGCATTGCGGGTGCCCCTTGAGCCGCGCCATATTTTGATTGGAATAGAACCCTTAACACGTCAAAGAAGCGCTTACATAACCGCAATGTGGGCGGCGGCGCTGGGGCGACGCGCGCGACTAGCTGGTTTGCGGGTGGCGGACTCAGTTTTCGGCCTTGCTTGGTCGGGGGCGATGACCGAATTGCGTCTATGCAGTTTACTGCGCAGCCTTTCCGAAGGTTGCACCGAAATTTATTTGCATCCCGCAACGTCCGCTAATTTTACGGGATATACACCAGGTTATCGCTATACGGACGAACTTGCGGCACTCAAGGCGCCAGCTGTGGTCGCGATCACGCGCCGTCAGGGGCTCGGCCTAGGCGGCTATTCGGATTTTTGACGTTGCAAAACTTCGATCATGGCACATAGCCCGATCGCCTGAACCAAGCTACTGCATCCGCAAGACCTTCACGATATGGCCGTGAGGTGTAACCAAGCTCACGCCGCGCTTTTGCATCACTGAAAAACATGTAATTTCTCGCCAGACGCAGCCCGTCGATTGTCAAAAATGGCGTTCTTCTGGTTAGGCCGGCATAGAGTTCAGCCACAAATGCAACTGGGTATAGCGGGACGATCGGGAATCGCAGCGTGGGAGGACGGCGGCCAACGATGTTGGCAACATCCGCAAGCATTGTGCTGAGAAGCACGTTTTGTCCACCGAGAATATAGCGTTCTCCGATTTGACCGTGTCGCAAAGCCATTAGATGCCCGGTCGCGACATCGTCCACGTGAACAAGATTGAGGCCGGTATCAACAAATCCCGGCATTCGGCCGCAAGCGCACTCCACTATGATGCGTCCCGTCGGCGTGGGCTTTACATCGCGCGGACCGATAGGGGCCGATGGATTGACAATGACGGCTGGAAGCTGGTGGCGCTTGACCATCTCCTCGACGAGACGTTCAGCAAGAACTTTGCTCTTTTTGTATGCGCCGATGGCGCTGCGTTCCGGGAGCGGTCGGGTTTCGTCGGCTAACGAATGGTCCTCCCGTAATTGGAGCGTTGCGACACTGCTTGTGTAGACAATGCGTTCAACCCCCGCCCTGAGCGCCTCTTTCATCACATGTCGCGTTCCTTCGACGTTGGTTTTGATGATGTCGATGGGAGTGGGCGACCAGAGCCGATAGTCCGCTGCGGCATGGGCAAGGTAGCGGACACCTAGTAACGCTTGGGCCAATGATTCAGCATCGCAGATATCCCCAACGACTACGTCGTCATCCGGGGCAATATTGGTCCGAGGGCTCGATCCCCGAACAAGAACTCGAACGCGGTAGCCCGCCTTACGCGCCGCGGTGGCGATGGCTGAGCCGATAAAGCCGCTCGCTCCGGTTACAAGTAGCAGTTCACCCGCACCTTCGCTGCTCGAATCGACCATTGTAGAAGCCTCATAGCGACTGCCGGTGCGGTCGCAGCGCGGTTGGTCCGGTTGCCATTGTGAGTTTCTGTTGAGTAGCGCGCTTGTTTGCCCGTATGGTGTCCAACCATCATTCTAGCTGTAGGGCTTGCACCTCCGTAAGATGCATTGCACTTTAATCAGCCTTGGACTATGTGTTCGTACTTATGAGACGAACCAACACCCTTGCTCTTGGCTTTCTGTTCGGCCTTTCGAGCCCTAGTTATGCCGCCGACGAGAAAAATAAGCCCATTGACGAACTGACCTCAATTCAACTCGGCGATTACTCTTTGAAATTTGAAGGTGATGCGCCGAAAAGTACCACTGTCCCCCGCGATCCATCAGGAATGTCTAATTACAAAAAAGAGTCGAATACACCATTTCTTGGGCTGAAGTTTTCGACGCCACTAAAGGATGATTTCTTTAAGTTCGGCCGTTGAACTTTGAGATCGTCGCAGATCTTTGAATTTACGTTCTTGGCCCTTAGTAGAGTCTACTTTCAGTGCCTGATGTCAGTCACCCCTTGAAGATCATCTTTCTTGAAGGTGCCGTCTTTCCGATGTATCGCGGATAGTCCGCGGAAGTTGCCGACGAGGTGACTCGCGTAATACTTGCAATATCCATCCGCGATTGGCTCAAAGCCGCGAAATGCAATCTGTGTCACTTAATCGGGGGTAAAGCGGACATGACGTTTGCGCTGCGAAATGTCCACTTTTGACCAAGAGCGGACATCGGCCGTCCCTTGAGCTGATTGTAAATGCCCTGTCGGCTCGTGCGCTTGGTCTTGCCGTGCCGCAGTCACTATTAGTCGCAGCCGACGAAGTGATCGAGTGATTCGACCGATGTCCGCTTCTGGCCCATAGCGGACATCCCTAGCTGCACCGCACATGTCCGCTTTCGGGGGTAAAGCGGACATGACTTTTTGCGGCGCATATGTCTGCTTTTGACCCAAAGCGGACAAAGGCGGATGCGGTCGGATTGTCCGCTATGTGCCCCAATAGCTGCCGTCAACTCGGCCTACTCGATCAGCGTTCGGCGCGCGCGATGAGCTTCACAAACGGCTGTATGT
>Ga0207428_10006050_pt1 | contig 11185 bp, 7 predicted proteins | sample RhiMethybrSRZTD1_FD_187600 | JGI IMG/M metagenome (GOLD analysis project Ga0207428, IMG submission 187600) | Populus rhizosphere microbial communities from Tennessee, USA - Rhizosphere MetaG P. TD hybrid SRZTD1 (SPAdes) (version 3) | ecosystem: Host-associated > Plants > Roots > Rhizosphere >... | reverse complement strand
GAGGGCGCGCTGCGCCTTCGGTGCATAAGATTGAAAGAAGTTATCTGCGCCCGTGAAAATATCGTCCACGCCATTCCAACCCGTTTGTACGAGCAGTGCCGAGGTGACGCCGCTTCGGGCAGGCATCCCGCCAAATACGAACGCCTTTTCGATGTGATCCGTATCGCGCCGCCAGGCGGCAATGCCCGAGGATTGTTGCGCGGTGTAGTCGAGTGCCCAGCGCATTTCGCGTGTGTCGAGACCGGCGGCGCACGCCGCGGCAGCCGCAGCGCCAAAGGTACCGGCAATGCTGTGTGTGGCCAAACTGCTCTCGTAGCTGAACTCAAAGCCGCCCATGGCAAGGACTACGCGTGTGCCGATGTCATAACCGAGCGTCACGGCACGAAGGAACCGAGCGCCGTCGATGCCGAATTGCTCGCCGGCCGCAAGCGCTGCCGGTACAACCGCACAGCCCGGGTGAGAGCGCGAGGCGTTGTGCGAGTCGTCGGTCTCGTCCGCATGAGCCATGACTCCATTCGCGAGTGCGGCATCGATCGGCGTGGCCGTAAGCGACGACCCCACGATCGTCGCAGCGCCTTTTCCGGCGTATGAGCCGATGTAGCGCAGTGCCGCCTGGCCAGGCGGCAATTCCGATCCCGAGATCATCGACGCCAGAGTGTCGAGCAAATGGTGCTTTGCTTGCTCTGCTGCTTCGGCCGGCAGCTCGCGGTTTCCCGCAGCGCTCATGTAGGCGCTGAGTACGCTCATCTCCGGTTCGGGAGCCTGCATTTGTGCGAAAGTGCGCGTAGGTGAAAAAATAAGTCCTAGGGCTGTCGCTGCGGATAGGCTGAGCATGTCGCGTCGGTTCATTATGGTATCTTTCGAGGGAGCCGTACCCCAACGCTCAAAGACAAGTGAATGCTAGCTAGACACCTCCTTTCACGCCAGGACGCTGTGGGGTCTTCCAAGCGGTAATGTCCGCTTTGGGTCAAAAGCAGACATGTGCGTTGCAACTAGGGATTTTCGCTTTACCCCAGAGGCGGACATTGCTGACTACTCGATCACCCCATCGGCACGAGCACAAGCAGGTGTCCCTTGACTAGATAGCCACAGCCCTCACCATTCGTATCGTGGAAGAGTAGCGAAGTAGACACCATGAGCCTCTTGAGCCGCCGGGAATTCAGTGGACTCTGCGTGGCGTTTGGCTCGTTCACAGCTGCAACGGGTCTTGATGCGGGTTCTAGCACAGCCTCAACTACCGCGGGGCGCACGGTAAAGTTTCGTGACGGCACTGTCGTGCCGGCCCTGGGTCAGGGCTCTGCGGGTCTCGGACAGGGAAAACGTCCTCAAGCTGCTGAAGAAGAAGCGTTGCGCACTGGCCTTTCGCTCGGAATGACGCTGATCGACACGGCGGAAATTTACGGCTCCGAGGAATTTATCGGCCGTGCAATCGCTGGTCAGCGTGATCGCGTTTTCCTGGTTTCCAAGGTGTCGCCCGACCACGTGGCGGGAAACGGCGTTGCGCGCGCTTGCGAGGCAAGCCTCAAACGCCTCGGCACTGACCATCTCGATCTCTATCTGCTGCACTGGCCATCTGGGGTCGCCAACTTCTCCCGCGTTGTGGCCGCGTTTGAAAAATTGCGCTCGGCGGGAAAGGTTCGCGCGTGGGGCGTCTCCAATTTCAAGGTGAGCGATATGGAAAATCTCTTCCGTGTTCCACAAGGCGATCGCTGCGCGACTAATCAACTCCCTTACAGTATCGCGGACCGGGGCATTGAACGTGACCTGCTCCCGTGGTGCGAGCGGCACAGCATGCCGGTGATGGCTTATTCGCCGCTCGGCGGCCCCGGCGCCAAGTTGCTGCGTGATCCTACGCTTGCACGTGTCGCCGCGCAGCAAGGCTGCTCGGCAGCCGCGGTCGCTCTGGCCTGGACCATCCGTAACGGTAATGTCATTGCAATTCCCGAATCCGGTTCGGTTGCACATGTGAAGGAGAACGCGGTTGCGCTCTCACTGACACTAACACCGCAAGATATTCAGACCCTGGAAGCGGCGCATCCGCTACCCAAGCGCTAGGTCGCGCTCTTTCTTCGCGATGTCCGCTTACCCCCGAAAGCGGACACTAGCCGCGGCTATTAGAATGTCCGCTAACGGCCAATAGCAGACGTCGGCCACTCCCTTCCGCCTCAGACCGCGTCCGTCCAGCTTTCCGAGAATGCCAACGCCGATGTCGAGAACGGCCGCCCCTCCCGCTCGCGCGGCCAGGATCGTCCCTTGGCCTCAATGCCGTTGCGGACGAGACGCGTGCCCAGCGCTGGTATCAATACAGTGCATACGCCGTAGCGCCGGTTGGGAATCTGGTTCGGCTGCGAGTGGATGAGCAGCGGCTCGCCAATATCGAACCAAGTGAGCGAGATGTCTTCGCCGTGCGACTTGATGTGCTCAGTCCAGAAGTAGCGGGGGTCTCCAGCCTTGGAAAACGTCGCCTCCGCACAAGGGATCGTTGTGTCGGAAAGTTCGGCATTGAGCATGCCTTGTACAGTCGACTGCAGCCAGCGCGCCATCGCGATGTTGTCGGAATAGATGCGCCATCGCCCTTCTGTCAGCTCGCTCTTCAGGTAGAGGACGTGGCCGGGCCCAGCTGGCGAAAAGATAATCCGCCAATAGCTCGCATCTGTTGAGTTCGGATCACCGTCCTTCAGGCTCAAGCGGATAAATGGGTTCTCGCCCGTAAGGATCGTTTTGTTGGGATCGGCAATGCTCATGTAACTGGTCTCCGTTCAACTTCTCGGGGGATCGTATCGGTTGAAACCAGCGCATTGGAAGGGCATGTGGATGTCCGCTTTGGGGTCAAAAGCGGACATATGCGCTGCAACAAGCCACGTCCGCTTTGCCCCCAATAGCGGCCGCGCAAGCGGAATCCCGCAAACGGTCATGTCAGCTTTGGGTCAAAAGCAGACACGTGCGGTGCAACTAGCGATGTCCGCTTTGGGCCAGAAGCGGACAAGCAGACATACAGCCTTGCCAACGATGGAATGTCGCGTAAAGTCGATAAACTTACATTTTCACGACGACATGCGCGGCGGAAATCATGACAATCGTTCGCATGAGCGTGACCAATTGTGCGCTCGGGCTCTTCTTAACGGGGGCAGCCGTGCTCGTTGTCGCGCCCGGATACGCTCAATCGCAAAAGATCGTCATGGAAGAGATGAGGGTGCCGTCATCCGATCCCGATATTGAGATCTATGTCCTCAACAAGCACCCCGCCGACATGACCGCGTTCCGGCCCGACCGCACCGTGCTCTATGTGCATGGCGCGACCTACCCGGCGTCGACGACATTCGATCTGCAGCTCGGCGGCACGTCATGGATGGATTATATCGCCGCCCGCGGCTACGACGTCTACCTGCTTGACCTGCGCGGCTATGGCAAGTCGACACGCCCGAAGGAAATGAGCCAGCCGCCGGATGCCAACGGTCCGATCGTGCGCGGCGACGCCGCAGTGAAGGACATCGGATCGGTCGTCGATTTCATTCTCAAGCGCCGCAACATCGCCCGGCTCAATCTGCTTGGCTGGTCGTGGGGCACCACGCTAATGGCAACCTACACCACGCAAAGCGCCAGCAAGGTCGAGCGGCTGGTGCTCTACGCACCGGTCTGGATCCGCACCACCGCATCGCTGGTGCAGACCGGTCCGGGGCCGACCCCCGCCTATCGCTCGGTCAAGCGCGATCAGGCGCTCGCACGCTGGCTGACCGGGGTGCCGGAGGACAAGAAGTCGACGCTCATTCCCGCCGGCTGGTTCGACCAGTGGGCAGACGCCACTTGGGCCACTGATCAGGAAGGCGCCGCAATGAACCCGCCGGTGCTGCGCGCGCCGAACGGTGTCGTGCAGGACACTCTCGAATTTTTCGGCGCCGGCAAAGCCTATTACGATCCGTCCAAGATCACGGTGCCGACGCTGCTGATTAGCGCGGAATGGGATAAAGACGCGCCTCCCTATATGGGGCAGACGTTGTTCCCGTTGTTGGTGAATGCTCCGGGCAAGCGCCTGGTGCAGCTGCCGGAAGGCACGCACACCATCATCATGGAAAAGAACCGCATGATGCTGTTCGAGGCGGTGCAGGCGTTCCTGGACGAGGCGGGTCGCTCGTAGCGAGCTTGCGCCGGCCACGGTGCGCTCCAATAGCAACGTATCGTAGTTTTTATTTCTTATGGATCAGAAGCAGACGTTCGCACCGCAAAAGGCCATGTCCGCTTTACCCCCAAAAGCGGACATGTGCGGTGCAATTAGGGATGTCCGCTTTGGGCCAAAAGCGGACATGGGCCACCCCATTTTGATGGGTGGCGTGAACCATTTTTACTTTTTTATTCTATTGCGGCCGCCAAAGAAGCCACCGATCGTCGCGCCCGCCCATATCCCGAACGCCACACTCACCAATATGGCCAACCACAATATCCAACCGTGAAGTTGTGGGCCGAACCATATTACGAGAACGAGCACAACAAAAAGTGAAACGAATGCGATGTAGGCCTTAGCCTTGTCTATCATCCTCTATCATGCATCCGCGTGAGGTTTCGTGCATTTCATCGTTAAGTCCGTTGTACCCTATTGTCCCAACTTCCATCTAAGGACGATAATAGGTCACGCGATGCTGAGATCAATCAGCGTCCGCTTTCGCGCCAAAAGCAGCGCGATTGGTTCGATATTGGACCAACCGTTCATACTCCACACACGGCGAGCGACTGAGATTGTCGACTGGACGTCAGGGCTCGGCGAAAGGTTGCCGAGGTCAGTCGCTCCGCTAAAGAGCGGTGGTACACTGACGAACTGTTTGTAGCTTCGTTGATCGCGATCCAAATAACAAAGAGAAGTACAACGATTGGCATCCAAGGTTGGAACGTCAGCCCTTCTATGGTGAACTCCTCCGTCAAAAATTGCAGAGACGCGTCCATAGCGCAGCTTGTACGCGTAGGCGCGTGTTAAAATCTCATATTTTCCAAGTCAGCTCGCGTAGGAATTTCGCAATCGCCCAGCAAACGGCCGCATTGAGAGCGCTAGAATTTTGCGGCCTCAGCATTTCTTGTTTAGCGGAGAAAACTGACGGTCTCGTGCACGAATTTTATTTCTAGCCACACAACACCGTGAGGTCGCATTGCCGCTCACGCGAGCAAGCGATAAAAAAATCCCGGCCAACCGCCAAGGAAAAGGAAGCGACCGGATGAGAGGCCCAGCAGCAACACGGGCCAGGGTACGTTTTAGATAAATTTTCCGGTCTGATTGCCAGAATTTACTGTTCCTGGCACCGACCGAAACCTTTCGGCAAGGTAGGTTTTCTGAGGCTGCCGCCCGAATGTCTCCTCCAGTCGCCCCGGTTGCAATCGGGCGGGAGCACGGGAAGAGCCGCAGCCAACCACGGGCCTGTGGCTCTTTCTTTTGAACCAGCAATCCCGCGATCAACGGAACGCCTTAGGGACGAGACCTGGATATGTATCCAGAAATTCGCGCTGTCCTTTTGGGTTTGATGGTCGCTGCATTTTCTGGTGTTGTAATCCTCGCGCTGTTTTACCGGCCTTAAGGCGCAATCGACGGAACGTTTTAGATAATTTTTTTCCTTTGGCCGCCGAAATTTATTGTGCCTAGCACCGACCGTAGCCTTTGGCGAGGATAGGATTTGGAGCTCCCAGCGGACGGTCGAGCGGGAGCACGGAAAAGAGGCGCGATAATCTGGCAGATCCTTCGCGGCTCTCTTCCTCACTGAACTGTGCCTACGCGTCCCATCGTAGAAGCCTTTTTGAGGCTTCCATTGATGTCGCGATTGTTGACGCCCCACGGACTTGTCGACGCGCTGGTCGATCCGATGCGTCGAGAGCGGACAGCAGTGATTGTGCTCACCGCTTATGCCTGCGTGTGGGCACTGTATGGCGTGATCGCCAAGGGCACGCAGGATCTGCATTTCGATATGGCAGAGATCCGCGAGTGGTCCCAAGAGCTCGATTGGGGGTACGCCAAACACCCTCCGTTTGCCCCCTGGTTGGTTCGCGCCTGGTTCACGGTCGTGCCGTTCACAGACGGGACGTATTACCTGCTAGCGTCGATTGCGGCCACCGTTGGCCTGTGGTTCGCCTGGAAAGTCGCCGGGTTGTATTTGGATCCGCAAAAGCGCGTGCTGGGGCTCGTGATGCTGATGCTGGTTCCGTTCTATAATTTTCACGCGCTGAAGTTCAACGCCAACACGGTTCTCACGCCGCTCTGGGCTGCAACAACCTGGTGGTTTCTAAAGTCGCTGGAAACTCGCGCCATGAGCTATGCCCTTCTTGCCGGACTGGCTGCGGGCATGGCGATTCTGGGAAAGTACTGGTCAGGCGTTCTGATCATCGCTCTCTTTTTTGCAGCGTTTTCTTATCCTCATCGCAAGGAATACTTCTCCTCGTGGGCGCCATGGGTCACGGGCACAGTGGGAACGCTTGCGTTCTTGCCTCATCTCGCCTGGCTTGTAACGCACGATTTCTCGACCTTGGCGTATGCCAAGGCTTCGCGAATGGCCCTGACCTACGGGAGCGCACTACAGTCAGCGTTCTGGTATCTTCCCAAGGTTGCCGCTTATGTCGCGGCACCGGTGCTGATGCTATTCGCGGCTACCCGTCCGAGTATGATTTCGGTGGCCGACACTGTTTGGCCCAAGGACGGCACGCGGCGTGCGCTCCTGATTGCGTTCGCCGTGCCGCATATTCTGCCGGTTTTGATCGCGCTCGCCGCTAAGTCGGAGATTAGTGCTCTTTGGGCTATCCCAGCTATGACGCTGCTGCCTGTTGTGCTGCTTTCGTCGCCGCAGCTTGCCGTTACGCGACTAGTCCTCGACCGCATCGTCCTGCTAGCAATGGTTTTCCCGCTTGCGATGCTATCGCTGTCGCCGCTCGTTGCGTTCTACATTCTCAAATCCGGCTCGGCAGGCAGTCAGGCTCATTACGGAATGCTGGCCGCCGACCTCGAAAAACATTGGAATGCGACGATTGGCAAACCGCTCCGATTTGTCGGCGGGGATCCTCAACTAGCGTACGGCGTATCCCCATATTTACCGGATCAACCGCTGCCGTATGTGTATGATCGGGTAAGATCAACGATCGACTGGACCGTGTCGCTTGCGCGTCGCGTCGGTGGTTTCACCGGGCCGCCTAAAGGTTATTTCATTGTAAGCGTTCCGCCGCGCTCTGTGCGGTTACAAAGCCGACCAAGGCCACGGCCATCACCAATAGTTTGGTAGGCACGAGTGACAGTCGGGCAGATTTTCCTTTTAGTTGGTTCGGCTTGCCTTCTCATAATCGTGCTAACGCACGTCGCCGAGACGTTCCAAATTTTCCCAGCGATGGGATGGGGCCTACCAAACAGCGCCGGACATTACCTCGACCTCGTAAGCGCCATTCTCGGAATTACGCTGCTGTCTTTAGGATTTATTGCTGACGCACTTAGGCGGCGCAAAAATTTGGATTAAGACACAACTGAAATGTCCGCTTTGGCCCAAAGCGACATTTATGAGTACACGGCCTAGCATTACCCAATCGAGGCTTACCGCAGAAAATATCCGCCCATGCCTACTGCAAAGATGACGATGACAATAATCAGCGCTACCAGTACGCCGCGAATGTCTGCGCTCATAGCTGACTAGGTGCGCTTCTTGCTCGGCTGAACCTGCCATCAGGTCAGCGGCGTAACAACTGATGCGTGTTCTTATTTCACTCACAAAGTCGCGAAGTACCGACTGATGTCCGCTTTGGGTCATTAGCGGACATTCTGGCCTTCAAACCGGATGTCCGCTTTACCCCGGAAAGCGGACATTGTGAGGCTTAATCAAAATGTCTGCTAAGTGCCAAGAGCGGACATAAACAGAAAGACCGCCTCGCGGCCGTCTCTCCGAAAACACGATCAGCATTTTGATAAGGCGGCTGCTTGCGGTGTCCTCTTTCTGCGCCAGCCGAGCAGACCGCTTAGGCGGCAAGGTCCAGCGCAGCAGCACGCAAGCGTTTTCGATCGCGTTCGCCGCGCGCTGCGGATTTGAGGATGCGTTCGGCCAGCGCGGTCTTCTGCATTGTGGCCTGCAGGTCCGGCGAAAGGCAGGCCCAAGCGTCGTCAAGAGTCTCCCTCAAAAGGGTGACGGTTTCAGGATCAAAATACACAGCTTCTCTGCCGGTCATCAGTCACCTCACGTGCTGTTTCGATTGGCAGAGGATTTACTCGTGAACGTGACCACAGTCTGGCAATCGGATGGCCATTGCCTGACCTTTTGCTTCCAGCGGTTCGAATTTACCCCCACTGGTTCACGGTCGATTGAATGACACGTGATGTCCGCTTTCCCCCCGAAAGCGGACATCGGCTGTCGTGTTTCAAATGTCCGCTAAGGGCCAAAAGCGGACATCGCTCCAGTCATTCAATCACTTCGTCAGTAATAGAGATAAGTCCCGAAGATGGCGTTAGGCCGAGCGCCTGGGCGGTTTTGAGGTTGATAGTCCGTGGCCCCGCCGCGGCCGTTGCAAGAAATGGTCGAGGTCAATCGTCGCGTCACATTCCCGCACGGCGTTGGGCTTCCGGGCCGGGTTTGGAGCACCGGGCGAGCCGCGTGGATTGCCGACATTGTCCAAGACCCGAACTTCCCACGGGCGGCGGCGGCGGCGAAGGACGGCCTGCACGGCGCGTTTGGCTTTCCGATCATCGGTCCCGGCGGGTTTTTGGGCGTGATGGAGTTCTTCAGCACGGAGATCCGCGAGCCAAACGCCGCGGTGCTCACTCTGTTTGAAGGTATCGGCGGGCAGGTCGGCCAGTTCATCGAGCGCAAGCGTGCGGAGGCTGAGCTCGAGCGCGCCAAGGTTGCCGCCGAAGCTGCGACGCAGGCGAAGTCAGATTTCTTGGCCAACATGAGTCATGAAATCCGGACGCCGATGAACGCGATCATCGGTATGTCCGATCTCCTGACGACCAGCCGGCTCGAGTCCCAGCAGCGCGAAATGGCCGAGACGATCTGCCTGAGCGGCCAGCATCTGCTGACGATCATCAATCAAATCCTCGACTTCTCCAAAATCGAATCCGGGAAGCTCGAACTCGAGCAGGCGCCGTTCGATCTTGCCGGCTGCATCGAGGAGGCGCTGCAGCTGGTGGCGCCAAAAGTGGCGGGTACCGACATCGAATTGACCTATGCGCTCGACGACGCGATGCCGAGGCTGGTCGTCGGCGATGCCGCACGGCTACGGCAAGTGCTCGTCAACCTTTTGGCCAACGCCATCAAGTTCACACCGGCAGGCGAGGTCGGCGTGACCGTCTCGGCTCGGCGGCTCGAGGGCTCGCGGCGGGAGGTTCACTTCGCGGTGCGCGACACGGGGATCGGCATCCCAAAGGATCGGTTCGACCGTCTATTCAATGTTTTCAGCCAGGTGGATGTCTCGACGACGCGCCGATATGGCGGGACAGGCTTGGGGCTGGCCATCAGCAAGCGACTGAGCGAACTCATGGGCGGGCGGATCTGGGCGGAGAGCGAGCCGGGGAAAGGCTCGACGTTCCACTTTACGATCGTCGCAGATGAGGTCGAGGCTTTAGAGCGTGCGGCCGCCGACGGCGAGCAACCGGAGCTGGCAGGCAAGCGCGTTCTGATCGTCGACGACAATGCCAGCAATCGTCTTTTGCTGAAGCTCCAGACCGAGCGATGGGGCATGCGCGCCCGGGATACAAACTCTCCCGCCGTGGCGCTCGAATGGATCGTACAGGGCGATCCCTTCGACGTCGCACTTCTCGATTACCAGATGCCCGAGATGGACGGGATCGCGCTGGCCCGAGAAATTCGCGCCGTGCGGGGCGCACAGGCGCCGGTGCTCATTCTTCTGTCGTCCACCGGCCAGTCGCTGGCATCTGCCCGCGCCGACGCCGGCTTTGCCGCGGGGCTGTCGAAGCCCTTGCGGCTCTCGCATCTGCGCGATCGGCTGCTCGAGACGATCGGCGACCAACGCGACACGTCGGCCGGCGCGGTTCCTCCGGTGGCGCGCGATGTGGGCTCGCCGGTGCCGCTGCGCATCCTTCTCGCCGAGGATAACGCGATCAACCAAAAGGTCGCGCTTCGCCTGCTCGAAAGGCTCGGATACGGGGCCGACGTCGTTGGCGATGGACGCCAGGCGCTGGCGCGGCTCGACCAAGCCGCCTACGACGTCATACTCATGGACGTCCAGATGCCGGAGATGGATGGCCTCGAGGCGAGCCGCGCCATTTGCGCGCGCTGGGCTGCAAGCGAGCGTCCGAGCATCATCGCGATGACCGCCGAGGCGATGCAAGGGGACCGCGACAAGTGCCTGGCGGCGGGCATGGACGACTACATTGTGAAGCCGGTGACGCTGGACCGACTCGCGGCGGCGCTCGCCAAATGCCGGCCTTTGGCGGCCGCCACCGCACCCGAAGCTGCGGCCGCGCCGCCGGTCGAGAAACAGAGAATCGCGGCCGGCACCGCACTCGACCGCGACGTGCTCGATCAGCTTCGCGAAGATCTCGGAGGTACGGCGGCACTGCGGGAGGTGATTAGGAGCTTCCTCGATCAAACCCCATCCGTTCTCTCGGCGCTGGGCGACGCAGCGGCACGAGCCGATGTCCCGAGCATCCGGCGGGCCGCGCATATGATCAAGGGTACAAGCTCAATCCTGGGCGCTCGCGAACTCTCGGAGCAATGTGCGGAGATCGAGCGCGTCGGCCAGACTGGCTGTATCGCCGATGCCGGGTCGCGCGTGATCGCCGTTGAGGCGTCGTACCGGACGGTCGAAGCCGTGCTCAAGGCGGAGATCGAGAGGCTTCGGCCATAGCAACATTGGCGGTTGGATAGGCCACCCGATTTCGAGCACGCCGTTGCGCCCGTCCTCGATAGCCCGCATCACGGATGGGCGCCGAGCAATTCGTCGGTGCACACAGGGGGGAGACGCCGTGATGGACTCGATTACGATCATTCTTCCCGAATGTCCGCTAGCACGTCCGCGCCGAAAAGGACGACATCTCTCGGCAAAGCGACCGCCGCCATCCTGTTTCGCGACGGCTTCCGCGCAGACGCTGAGAGTCTACGCCAGGCGGTAACGAGCAAGCTGAGATTCCGTCGAAGGGGGCATCCGGACGTAATGGTGATGGCCCGCACAAGATTGGGATTGCGATAACGATCTGTCCGCTGGACTGCCCGACCGAGGGGCC
>Ga0207428_10006049_pt1 | contig 11185 bp, 18 predicted proteins | sample RhiMethybrSRZTD1_FD_187600 | JGI IMG/M metagenome (GOLD analysis project Ga0207428, IMG submission 187600) | Populus rhizosphere microbial communities from Tennessee, USA - Rhizosphere MetaG P. TD hybrid SRZTD1 (SPAdes) (version 3) | ecosystem: Host-associated > Plants > Roots > Rhizosphere >... | reverse complement strand
ATGAGGAAGGGGGTGTATTTTTTTTAGACCCCCCCTCCCCTAAAAATTTTGGTCCCCGAATTTTTATTTTTTATTTTTTTTAATTATTAATTATTTGTAACAAATTTTTAACATTTATCACCACCCTGATGGTGGTCATAAGACTGAGCAACTACAATGTTCTCTTAAACTAATCCTTTGAACTACAAACTAAACCAATCATTCGATCTCGATTGTCATACACTCTGCTCAGGTGCTAGCTCTTGTGCTGAAGTTCTCGAAACCTTCTTCCACATCCCACACACATTCTCTTTACAAATTTCATCAATTGCTTTTTCTATTACTACTGCCTGGTCAGGCTCAGACAAATCATTTGAGAAGTTTGCCACCCTGTCTAAGAAGGAGGCGGAGTTGTAACCCATCATGATGTCATAAGCTAACCATTGATCAAACATTGTGAAAGGATTGAACGGATTGTCAACAGTTGTTAGCATGTACTCTGTTGGTTCATCTGTGTTAGCCATCTGTCACCTACTCACTAAGACTAACCTTGAGTGTAGACAGTGAGACGCCTAGTGCTGCTGCTACATCAGCCTGAGTGTAACCAGAGTTCAACATAGACTGAGCACGAAGCATCTTAGCGGAGGTCATCTTGGGCACCTGCTTTGGTAGAGCAAGGTGCCTAACTGTATCAAGATCACTATTTGTAAGAATCTCTTCCAACTTAGATTTACTAATAGCACCTGCCTGGATGGCGTTCCATTCTTCTTGGGTAATTCTAATCTTCTCTTTCTGAGCGCCCGTCCTATCACGTGCGGTATTCAATGCCTGTTGTCTAATCTTTGTGAGCTCTGCCTTCTCTATGTCTGGATTGGCACGCCGTCTTGCAGACACCTGGGCATTTGCTAGGATGTGGGCCTGTCTTTCAAGTGGGGCATTTCTTTTCGCATTATTAAGTTTCGCGTTGAGAGAGGCCACTTCATTCTTATAGGCGGCCTTTGCTGAAGGATCATAAGGCCTACCTTTAAGAGGAAGTGCAGTCTTTCTAGATTCATTAGCCAAAGCCTTAAGCCTATTAGAATGATCAGCATAAAGAAGTTCCATAGGTACGGGATTATGCGAAACAATCTTATGCGCATCGTCTTCTACAGCCAAGCGCTTCATTATTGTTTTAGCTTCAGCTTCGCGTCCTTTAGGATCGCGATAAGTACGTTTCGTTAATACATAAACCTTCTTACCCGTTTTAGGATCAATCGGCCCACCTTGACTAGCAGGCCTTGGTACTCTTTCGGGAACTCGAAAGTCACTTCCAGCTCTACTGATAATTGTCTGAGCTCCAGCTCTCTTTGAACCTTGATACTTTTCTTTCAAAGCAGGAATACCATGATCCGTTTCGGATTGTTTCCAATTAAGCTGATGCTTCTCCGAATCAATGACTACCATAGAATGTTTAACTGCTCGAGCAATCTCATCACTCTTCGCACCCTTGATAGTCATATCAGTAATCAGATTACTAACTCTACCCATTTGAGCTTGCTTTATCTGATTCGTAACTGGTGGAATCCCAGAACCTTTTTCTATTCGATAAGTCTGCGGGTCGAAGTTCTTCAATTCCTGCAGGGCGGGGGTATTTTTTACAAGTCGCTTCCCATTAGGAATAACAAGTACCGTATCGCCATCGAAGTCGGCACCAGACAAATGATGCGCCACGTTGTGATTAATACCAATCGCATCAATTCCACTTGATATCAACTTCTTTGCTTCACGATTATTGTTATTCACCGTTAGTTCTGGAATTTCAAATTTTCCACCATGAGGATAACGAACTAAAGCTACTCGTTCGCCGTGTCTCATACCAGGAGCATAGACTTCTGTATCCTTCATCGACGGAACCGGAAGAAGAACTTTGGTTGCTTGTCTAGGCAGATTAGCAGCTTGAAGATGTACTGCGGCAGCATCAGTTTCATCAGCAAATTTTAGAAGAAGATCTTTACGAACTGTCGGATTTGTAAGTGAATTAATTTCATTAAACTCATCAATACGATTATGATACGTAACATCAAGCTGCTTCTTAGCCAAAGATGGATCTTGCTTTGATAGCATTTGTGATGAAAGAGATCGAGACCAAGTATCCCAAGAACCTTCTACACCAGATCCTTCTTTGAGACCAACAACATTCAATGCTGAACTTACTTTGCCAGTGGCAGGATCATGATACTGACGAACAAGAGAACCAAATGGAAGTTCTTTGTCTGGTTCCAATTTTTTCAGCGCATCTACTTTTCGACCAGTGTTTGATTTACTTGTGTTAAATACTAGATCTACACCCGCAGGAAGATCATCTTTGTAGACAGCCATTCCCTTGATGTAGTGATTATCACCAATTTTAACTCGAACCTGACCGTAACGGTCAGATCCGAGATGTATATCTTTTACACCTGGACGAACATAGATAACACCATCGAGTTCTTTACCACCGGTTTCAGCATAGTTAACGCGAAGTCGTCTTGGATTAACAGAAAGAGGAGGTTGAAATCCGAAGAAGCTACGACCGTGATCAATCGAATAACTTTCAATTTGCTTGATGTTAGCTCGGTTTCTAGAAACGTCAGCCCACTCAATTCCCGGTTTTGCCAATACTTTCATAACTGTGTATTGACCAGGAATATTAACCTGTGGGATCTTGATGTTGGTATGAAGTTCGTATCCTTCTTGCTTTAGAACTTCTATAGCCGTGTCGAGTTTAGTTCTGGTAATACCGAGTTGAACTTCAACACCTTTACCAACATCAACCATTTCTTTCTTATCGACATGACTTTTAAGCATTTTCGCTGTAGTCTGAATGGAATCTGCTTTGTCTTTCTCGCCATCTCTAAGAAGAGCGCGAACCGAAGATTCGCCAGCAAGACCCATGCGTACAGCAATTTCACTGCGCGACCAACCTTTTTCTTCCAAACGCTGAGCTGTAAGAATTTGCTCTTGTTTCTTCTCAGCTCGTTTTATTGATCGTTGAGCAGTAAACTCATTTCTTGTCATGCCCCAACCTCGGGCGATCTCCGCGTCACTTAGACCTTGTTTTCGAAGTTTAGCTGCCTCAGCTAAGAAATCTCTATTACGAGTACTCTCCGGACTAGCACCACCAGATCCCCAAGGATAACGACCAGAGCGTCGCTTAACGCCGTAATGCGCAAGATGTTCTTCATGAGTACGGATCACGACTCCTCCTCTAGTCTTCGATGACTAAGCAATTTGTCGAATTCTTGAATCTTTTCCATAATAAAGATGATATCTTCTGGATCGGCATCAAATACCATAACTTCGTTATCTTGATAGATGCGCAACTCAATTTTGATTTCGAAAGGATTTTTATCATACTCGAGACAAAATAGTGCGGCATAAACCTCAAGCTGATGAACCGAGCCAGGATATACTCCTGTCTTCAAATCATGAATTCGCAAAGTGTTATATCGAAACGCAATCGTGTCCGCAGTACCGAAACAATTTTCGGAATAATAAAGAACTTGTTCGCAATTCATCCTATATCGAATCGCATCGTTAATGTACATACCAACGGTTCCAACGAGATCCGAAAGTCTACCTGCTTGAATTTCACGCATAGCATATTCATGCTGTGCAACGCCATATTCTCCAGCTTTAGCTGAAGTCCAACGATCGATCAGTCGGTCTGGCGTATAATGAATCCAATGGTATTGACTAGGACTTAAGAACGCGTGCTCTCCTTGGAGATTCAAATGCCTGTTGAAGCGCATTCAAAACCTCCTCTTCGTTCTCCGGATAAATATAAGCAGCGAACGACATCAGATCTAACTGCTCGATGTAGTAATCCTGATTAGGTTGTCTGGATGACCTTGGAGATAGCTTTACTTCTAAGGCTGCCCAAAATCGATTCCAAAGAATGATCAAATCAGGAACACCTTGCCTGTACTCAGAGGCACCTTTTAACACTACGCATCCGGGAAATATCGCTTCAAGTCGCTTAATCACCTTATTTTGGTATTCTCCTTCGGTCACATAGCATCTCCTTCGCAAAAAATAAAAATGAGATATGTTACCTCTTCCATTATATTATACGTTTTTCCTACGAACTAATATCTATTTCTTGGCAGCAACTCCAGATTCTGGATACCGACTTTGTAGCTCATGATCTACCCGTTCTACTGAGTCAATCATACCGAGCAAATGTGCATCGGTAACAATTGCATCAGTCCAAATTGTAATCACCCATGAGTATACGCCCGCTGCTGTTCGACGTAGTTCAATCGATCCACGTCCAGGAACAGGATCTCTATATGGTTTTGTAGTTTCCGGCATGTTATCTCTCCTAATCTCCTATAACACCAAATTCTTGATATGTAGGCCAAACGTAGGTACGATTGAGTACAGAAAAAACCACTTCATCCTCGAGCAAACCGTATCGCTTAGCGCATTCCAAGGAATTATCGCTAACCTCACCGGTTTTCAAATCTTCCAATGGAGCCAAGATACGATTTGGATAAGGCTGTTTGAACTGCCGATTATACTTGATTGCAAACCATCTTGGTCGCCAGACTAGGTTCTCAACACGATTATTATGCCGATCACCATCCAGATTGATGGGGGTATCAAAAGCACCAGAAGGCTGAAGAATAAAAGCCTTAGCCACCAAGAGTGGGACTGATCTGTGGTATTGGACTCCATCTCTCATCATCCCAACTTGAACTAGGCCGTATTGGTTTTCATTCAGAGCTAAAACCTTATTCCAATCTTCCCTCCGAATTCTTCCGTAACTGCTTACGCTGTAGTCGGGGAAGTTTTCAATCTGTTTCCAATATTCATCCATATTATTTCTGCCTCTATTCGCGTAATTTCTTCAATTCTGTCAGAACGACTTGTAGTGCAGTTACGTCAGCTAACGACCAAGCGACATACTTTGAAAGTTCGAGTCGACTGTACATACGCGATTCAAGCATTCTGATTGCTTCATCGACGGTTAGGCGATCAAATTCTGGATGTTCTTCATCGGTCATGATCTTTCTCCAGACTTTTTTAAAAGCACTCGGGAAAGCTACGACCTTGTGGGTGGTTTTTATAGTCTTCCCTTTCCTTGTAGGAAAGTCTGCCAAGATTTTTCGTCCCAAAAGTTTTTTATATTATGCAACCTAATATCTATTTTTTTCGCGCGCGTAGGAGGGTGTGTATATAGGGTAATATATGGGTAAATAGGCCATTATAGATATTGAGTACGCAATATAGAGAAACTTTTGGCTCTGTTTTTCTTGGCAACGATATCTAATTCTTACAGGTTCTCGATGGGATATTTAGCGGCATTGAAGTTCTTTTTCGCCTTTAGACTTTGCCAAACTGCATGGTCAATTATGCTCCGAGAACGCAAAGTATAGTACCAAAGATCGCTAAAAGGGGTGTTCAGACGGTCGATCCGTCCGTGCGCCTGTTCCCAGTTCTTAAACGAGTAAGTGAGGCTGTAGAACAGAGTGGTGTCAGTCTCGATGCAGTTCCAACCTTCAGATCCGGCCACGTATTGAACCAGGTAAATCCAGCGATCTCCGCTCGGAATTTCCTCGTGCTTGTGACCGTTCCACTCAGCTAGCTCTACCTCGTTCTGTAAGCCTCTGAGAGCGTCTAATTCGTAGTTGAAATTGTAGAACGTCACTATCTTGGGATGCGTACTTAGCAGGGCTCTCAACGCCCTAACTCGCGAAGGGTCGCTGTTGACAATTCGCCGTAGGACTGCGAACAATTCCGCTACATCTCTGATCGGTCGGTTCTGGTAGATATGCCAGCGGTTCTTGACTACCGAGCGCAGCAGCTCTTCGTTATGCTCCACCCAGTAGGTCTTCGGATGGCGAATGGTGGTCTTGACGTGCGTCATCGGCACCAACAGCTGACTGCGCAACTTGTTCAAACGGCTGGTATTCAAATAGCGCACGACTTTCGGGAACTTGGTCCAGGTACTGTAGACCACATGTTCGCGTTTGAATTCCGTCCGGTTCTTGTAGAAGCCATTGGCTATAAAGACAGGAATGTAGTCGAGCCACGTATCCCCTGGTGTTGCCGACAACAAGATCCAGCGGTTTTGCTTGGCGATCTTCAGAAACGACCTCACCCATTTGCCACTCCCTACTAGACGTTGCTCATCGAAGATGAAGAAAGCATCACTGATCTGGTCGTACTTGGCAATGTTGTTCCAACTATCGACCGTCAGTACTCCGGAGACAGTTCCGTTCCTCTCTTTACCGATTCCGTACTGGATGAACTCCTTGTCCCAATCGAGGCTGTCCCGTTTCTTGGCGGTAGTGATCACGTAGACGTCACGCGGGCGCTCTTCCTCGATATAGTAAGCCGCTGCTACTCGAGACTTACCTGAGCCGGTCAGCCCCCAGAGAATTTTGCCGTTGCTCAGCTGTGTTAAAGCGAGTTGCTGATGTGATTGCAGCTCCATTAGGCAATATCGAGCCCACGGTCAAGCGTAATAACTGTTTTTCCCGGCTTGTCGGCTGCAGGAGGAGCAGAGCGGAAAACCTGAGTGATTGACCACTCTTCTGGTAGTCGCAGCTTGACACATAGCTCTCCATCTTCACCCATCCAGGTACCAATCCGAGCTTTCTCTCCGTTTGGCAGCTCCAGATCTTGGTTGTCGAACTTACGAGCCATTTTTTCCTCCATATCTACTTCGAAAAATTAAAAGAGCAGTTTAAGCGCCGGGTGGAGATACCTCTAATGGCCCACCTCGATGGGATATAACGCATTAGAAAATATCTCCACCCTATCTCCGAGTAATTTTCCGTCGCTTATGTTCTAAGGAACGGTGCGCGCTCTCGGAGAATCTATCCCGATCCCACCGCCAAGAAAAGCAGTGAGATCAGGAAGATCAGAACAATGGCAACCAACACCGTTACGATCAGCCTACCGGCGGTCATACCCAATCACACCCCCTTGCTTGTACCGTCGAGACTCCGTGTGCCCCGTAGCGCATATCGAGCCAACAATCAGGATAGACGGTGACCGTAGCGGGCCAGATGAAACCGACATCGCAGGCGAAATGAGCACGACTTCGCACGTAGATCGCCGAGGTATTCAGCGCCCCTGCGTAGATGAACGGGGTGTCGTAGCTCTGCAAGCGACATTGCGCCCCGGTGGTGTTCGTCAGGCTGTACCACCAACCGGTGATGCGACTGTAATCCACCACGCGCCAGCGAACGTACAAGCCGTAGCGCCTTGCTTCGTTGAGAATACCACGTCCCGAGTATTTGGTGCTGTGCCAATATCTAGTCGTCCCGGTCCAACCTGCTTCAAGTACATCGCCAGTATCGGGCAACGACATTGGCTGGTTGGCGCGCCAAGTGTTGATGCATTGGCCGCCATCATCAGCAGGACATGAGGGTGTAACTGCACCGGCGGTACCAACAAAAACCGCCAGCATTACGACTCCAGTCAAGAGTGTACTTACGAAATAACGCACAGTTTCCTCTCGTAGCTAGACTGTGCCGCAGTGCCGCACCAACAAATTTGAGTCCGCCAGCTACTCCTTTCGAAATTAAATAACCGGCAGGCGAGGTACCTCAGGTGGTCCCACCGGTAATCGCCGGAAGGCTGAGATACCTCGCCCTATCTCTGAGTGAGCTCTCCCGTCCCTAACGGGTCCAGGACTCAGAGAGTCTTTACGCTGCTTTGTCTGGTGAATCTTTGTCTTTCTCGACCAGCTTCAACAGCAATCCTTCCTTGCGTTCTTCTCGTTTACGCCACTCGTCGATCCGATCCAAGCCAAACAACACTACCGCGATCAGGATTATCAAAGAAATTCCTGATGGGGCGAGGAGGATGTCGAGCCCTAGGATCACGCTCCCCACCACCAACCCAGCCGGTACATGTCAATTCCGAGAAAGATTCCCAGGATCAAGGCGAAGATCGGGACCACAACGATGATCGCAAGTTCGAGAAGATCCATTTCGCTCAGCATATCTTGACTCCTTAATTGGAAAAAAAATTCCTCATAGAATGAAATCTTGGGACTAAGACTATGAGGTAAATGTCCCCGTGTAGTTGTTACGCGCTAACCGGCGCGCACCAGACGTAGACAAATCCCGAGAGATCGTTCCCCGAGGTCTGAACAACCGTCCAGCCTTCATGCTTGACTGCACCGATTGCAACGTTACCGGCAGCATCAGACATGAAGTCGGCTGTAACCGATCCCTGGATGTTGAAACCGCCAGAGATGGCTTCGAGCCGATCGGTCGGGTCGGGCGTTGCCGTGTTCAGCGGGCAGAGAACGGAGAACTTCTTGTCTCCGGTCGCTACGCCACCACTCACGCCAATCAGGCCACCGATACCTGCATCACCCTTCGGACCCTGAGGGCCAGTAGGACCAGCAGGCCCGGCAGGTCCAGCCGGACCAACAGCACCGGTATCACCCTTTGGACCAGCAGGCCCAGCGGGACCAGCGGCACCAGTTGCTCCGGTATCACCCTTAGCACCAGCAGGACCAACGGCACCAGTAGCACCGGTATCGCCCTTCAGTCCCTGAGGACCAGCGGGGCCAGCAGGACCCTGAGCACCGGCAGGACCAGTAGCTCCCGTAGCGCCAGTTGCTCCAGTATCACCCTTGTCACCCTTCGGGCCCTGAGCACCAGTCGGACCCATCGGACCAACTGCACCCGTCAGGCCAGGAAGACCACGAGGTCCAGTGGCACCAATTGCTCCGGCGATACCCTGCGCACCGGTATCACCCTTGTCACCCTTGTCGCCCTTAGCACCAGCGGGACCAGGAGGACCGACAAAGTTCTTACGGCTGATCTTGATTCGAATCGGCACCTTGATGTAACGCCGAACTTCGCCGCGATTGATGCACTTCTGATTCAGCTTGATGAAGCGGGCCATGCCACCAAGGGTCATGGTTCCCTGATCTGTCTGAACATGAACACCGTTCTTCTGCCAACAAACCGGCCCAATCTGAGCCGATCCACCAACTCGAGGAACGGGCGCAGCTTTCGAACGCGTGGTACTCGCACTGGCGAGCGAGCCGCTGAGCAGCACCGCAGCCAGTACGAAGACCCCTAGGTACTTCGTCATACTGGGTTCTCCTTGTCTATGGACGATAAAAATAAAAAGAGAAAACAGTAGTATTATAGAGGGGATTCAATAATAACTTCTGTCTTCTCACTATAAGGCATGTTTTTCCTGCGATCTACCAAAAATGAATTAGTGCAATAACTGCAACAACAGCAAGTACCACCGTTGCTAGACCAGGTAGATTGTACTTCGGTCCGTTCATCGTTTATCATCTCGCTTCGCTACCCACCAAATTGCCAACAACAAGACGATAATCAGAATCACTACTAGTGTGGTCATTTCTTTTTGTTCTGATTAGCTTTGATCGCTCGACTTTGTCTCTTAGCTCGAGATTTTGCTCCCTTACCGTGGTACACTTTACCACTGCTACCGTACTGGTAGCCGCCCTTCACTTTACGAACGGGCATTCCCCCTCCTATCCAACCAAGCGAAACCGAGTATCAGAACGATGAAACCCCACCATAAGCTGGTAAATAATGCCACCCATGGCCAGGTCACGCTACCTCCTACTCTGCGCGTCTGCTAGCTATCGGCTCGAGCTCGTCGACACCGAGAAAGGTTGGTACCTCAAGCTCAAGTCGATCGGACATAGGTACTTTGAAGTAGGTGTGCAACAGTAGGCCGATACAACTCGGACACAGATCGGCCTCTTTTTTATCTGTACCTTCAGGCCAGCGCGGATCATTTTCGAGTCGGATCGTCACCGGAATGATCTTTCGTTTCGCTGTCGCTAGATCATCCGCTTCCGAATATCCGCAGCCATCACAATGCATCTGTCTCATATTTTAGTAATCCTCCAAATTGTATCGGGCGCCTCTCGAGCAAATATCAGTCTACGCCCATTCCAGTCTACATCAGCGTATTCACGAAGAATTTGTTGCTCTTTTGGAAGCCACCACTTATCGCTTATACTCCACATTTCATTAATGGTAATTTTAGGCACTTCCGCATCTGGGCCAAGGCGCATATCCTCGCCTCTTGATTAGTTTGACTGCTCTAAATTTTTGCTCTAATCGACTATTACGATGGGGATAACCTCTTCCCCTTACCGACCTCCAAGTTGACAGGTCAAACTGCAGACCACCGTAAAATCCGTTACCCGTGTTCAGATGCCATCTCTTCGTCGATTCACACATTGCCATTCGTTCTAACTTGGCGTTGTAAGGTCGTACGACTTGCCAGCGATGATCAGTCTGCGGTGTAACTGCTATAACCAGTGCTGTCAGTACTGCTGTCAAAAAGTCCTCCTGTTTAGAGGACTCTAAGCTGTCTGCCCCTGGGCGGCCCCTAAGACAGACACTCCCCGCTGTGGCGTCCAGGTTGCAGAGCTATCTCGGGGGAAGTAGCTCCCACTCAGAGCCCCAACTGGTCTACTGGGCAACCTTTCCCACGTACGGCTCATGGTTGTAGCCAGCTGAATTGAGCATCTCACTCAACTCGATCTTATCAACGTTGGTGAGTGCCTTGAACTCTGCAATCTCCACCTTGCGGCCGTACTTGCCCGCGGAGAAAAACTCCTGGCAAACTTTGACAAACGACTTACCTTTCGGCTCCTCCATAAGCGCCTCCTATAGTCGTATCAATTAGCGGTTAATGAATGAGCCATGCTCATCCTCATCTTTGTACTCTTTGGTAACTTCATGCTCTTCGTCCACTAGATCGAAATTGGCTTGGAAAGCTTTGGTCGTGTAGACTTTGTATCCACGTTCTGTGTAGAGAATCCAATCTCCCACAAAGGCCTTAGTCTGTCGCGGATTCTTAGGATTATGGACTCGCACGTGAATATACTGTTTGGTGGGCTGAATGGGTGCCGACCGATCAACAGGCGATTCGTCAATATTGCCAATTTCACCAAAACACCATCGAGCGATGTCAGCAAAATTCTGCTCAGTTACCTGAACGGCATCCACGAATAGAGGCTTACGCACGTACTTGGTGGTAATACTCGTATTTTCCAAGATAAGTCCTATTCGTCTCGATTTTTACTGATCATTATGCTTGGTCGAGCTCGGAATACTTCATCTCCAAAGCATCTTCTTCGATGGTAACGTAAATGCTCTGCAGATATGCTTTGATCCCGCTCTTTTCATTGACCGTCCATTCGTAAGGACGAACGATC
>Ga0207428_10006048_pt1 | contig 11187 bp, 8 predicted proteins | sample RhiMethybrSRZTD1_FD_187600 | JGI IMG/M metagenome (GOLD analysis project Ga0207428, IMG submission 187600) | Populus rhizosphere microbial communities from Tennessee, USA - Rhizosphere MetaG P. TD hybrid SRZTD1 (SPAdes) (version 3) | ecosystem: Host-associated > Plants > Roots > Rhizosphere >... | reverse complement strand
GCTACTTCAGTCGGCGATGATCGGCTGGCTGCTGACAGAACGATATGGCCGCCGCAGGGCGGAGCTCGAATCCCGCCGCCGATCATTGGAGGTCATGCATCTCAACCGAACTGCCGAAATAGGGGCACTATCGGCGTCCTTTGCGCACGAGGTGAGCCAACCACTGGTGGCGGTCGAGCTCAACGCCGAAAGGGCGGAGCACCTGCTCCGGGCAGACAGCCCAGAAGTCGGCAAGTTGAGCGAGGTGGTGACCAACATCAGACAAGCAAACAACCTCGCGATGGATGTCATCAAGAACTTGCGCAACCTGCTCAGGCGCAAGAGCGATATTCAAAAGTGCGACCTCAATGCCGTGATTGCAGATGCAGTGCAGCTTCTTTCGCCCGAGGCCAACCGGCGAAATATCGACCTGCGCGTAACGGGAACGCAGCGGGATTTGTTGGTGCGGGCCGATCCAGTCCACTTACAGCAGGTGATATTGAATCTGACGACGAACTCAATGGACGCGATGTCCGATACTCCTCAAGACGCGCGCAAGATCACGGTTCGGACAGCGTTCGCGGGTGAGTTGGCGGTCGAAGTGGCGGTGAGCGATTCCGGCACGGGCATACCCGAAGACAAGCTCGCTGAGATATTCGAGACGTTCTACACGACCAAAGCGCAGGGCACCGGGCTTGGATTGTCAGTGGCACGTACCATCGTCGAGACCTACGAAGGGAAGATCGTGGCGGAAAATCTGCTGGAAGGCGGTGCTGTATTCCGCTTCACGCTGCCATTGATACGTTGACGGGCGCTTCAGCAGCGCCTGCACGCGCGCCTTGCTGCAAATGCGCAATCGGCGGGAGGCCGGGATCGAACTGCCCACCGTCACGCGCGGAGCGCGGCGAGGACGCGCTCCGGCGTCAAGGGCACCTCGGCGATGCGGCGGCCGGTGGCGGCGAACACGGCGTTGGCGATGGCCGCACCGGCCGGACCCTGGCTGCCTTCGCCGGCACCCAGCGAGGGCTGATCGGGCCGGTCGATCACGGTCGAGGCCAGCGCCGGCGTCGTGACGAAGTCCTGGATCGGATAGGCGCCGTAGTCTACCGCCGTCATGATGCCGCGGTCCCAGCGGCCGGCCTCCTGCAAGGTCCAGCTCGCCGCCTGGGCCATGCCGCCGTCGATCTGGTTGAGCACGCCGTCGGGATTGACGGCGCGGCCGGCGTCGGTGGCGCTCCATAGCCGCAGCGGCCGGATGTTGCCACTGTTGGTGTCGACCGAGACCTCGGCGACCACCGCCACGTAGGCGTCCTGGTTCTTGTAGCGCGAGAGTCCGACGCCGGTGCCCACCATGTCAGGCGCCAGCGGCCGGCGAGCGACCACGCCCGGCGTCCAGCCGGACATCTCGACCGCCTTCCTGAGCACGGCCGCCAGCCGCGGGTCCTTGAGGTTGGCGAGCCGGAAGGCGACGGGGTCGCGACCGCTCATGGCGGCGAGCTCGTCGAGGAACATCTCGGCGGAGACGACATTGAAATAGCCGCCGAGCGTGCGCAGCGCCGAGGTGCGGATCGGCATGTCCGCCAGGTAGTGCGAGGTGACGGTCTGGTTGGCCGCGGCGTAGATCGGCACCGCGTTGCGGGCGGCGGCGCCGTTCGGCAACGGCCCGTCCACGGCCTTCGCCGCCGGCACGGGATCGGCCAGATACCAGGCCGAGCGCAGGTTGCAGCCCTGGCCGCTGCCCGGCCGCGTCGAGTGTGGGAAGGACCACATGTCGTGCGCCCACTGGGTGAGCGTGCCGTCGGCGGCGACCCCGCCGGCGAGCCGGGTCACCATCGCCGAGCCCCAGGGCTCCCAGGCCATCTCCTCCTGATGCGCCCAGTGCACGCGCACCGGCTTGCCCGGCACGGCGCGCGCCAGCAGGGCGGCGTCGAGGGCCACGTCGTCGGCGCCGTTGTGGCCGTAGCAGCCGGCGCCCTGCGCGTGGATGACGCGGATCGCATCGGGCGCGGTCTTCAGGGCCTTGGCAAGATCGCCGCGCAGCGGGAACGGGCCTTGCGTGTGCGACCACACGGCGAGCTTGCCATCCTGCCACTGCGCCAATGCGCAGCTCGCCCCGATCGAGGCGTGGGCCTGGAAGTGGCGGCGGTATTCGGCCGTGTGGCTGACGGCGGCGGCGGGCGCGTCGGCCTTCACGGCGTGCAGGAGCTTGGTCTCGGAGTCGGCGGTGAGCAGGTAGTCGAAGATGCCCTTGCCGCCGAACAGCGGCGCGCCGTTGTCCCAGGTTGCTGACCTGGCGAGCTTGTCGGCAGCGGCCTGCGCCTGCTCCTCGCGCCGGGCCACCACGCCCAGGAAGGAGCCGTCGCGCACCACCTCCACGACCCCCGGCATGGCCTTGATGGCCGCGAGGTCGGCAGAGACAAGGCGGGCGGCGTAGGCCGGCGGCCGCGCCACGGCGCCGAACAGCATGTCCGCGGGCCGCAGATCGTGGATGAACACCTGCTCGCCGAACACCTTGGCGGGAATGTCGGTGCGCGGATAGGAGGTGCCGATGAGCCTCTGCTCGGCCGGGCTCTTGCGCTTGGCGGTGACGTCGACCGGGCGTGACAGCGAGACCTTGGCGGCGGCCTCGCCGTAGCTCATGCGCTGACCTGCCGGCCCGAGCATGATGCCATCCTCGACCTTGACGGCCTGCGGCTCCACACTCCACGCCTTGGCGGCGACGCCGACCAGGGTGGCGCGCGCGTCCGCGCAGGCAAGGCCGAGCGCGGTGCTGCCGAGCTTGACGGCGAGCGAGCCGGCGGTGACGCCCTCGTTGGGCGTAAGCGCGGTGTCGCCGGAGATGAGGGCGATGCGCGCCGGCGCCACGTCGAGCTCGTCGGCGGCGACCTGGCGCATGGCGGTCAGGATCCCCTGGCCCAGCTCGACGCGGCCGGTCATGACCGTGACGCTGCCGTCGGGCGCGATCCGCACCCAGGCGTCGAGCTGCGGATTGTTGCGGATCATCGGCGGCACGGGCGGGCCGCCCTGGGGCGCCTGGGCCGAGGCCCACCGAAAGCCAATGGTGAGGCCGGCGAGCGCGGAGGCGGCGCCGATCGCGAAGGCGCGGCGGCTGACGTCGATGTCGGGGCGGGTCGTCGTCATGGGCTCACACTCCCTTGCCGGCGGCGCGCTGGATGGCGCGCACCACGCGCTGCTGGCAGCCGCAGCGGCACAGGTTGGTGTTCATATGCTGGCGGATCTGCGCCTCGGTGGGGTTGGGCTTGTCCGCGAGCAGCGCCGCCCCCTCCATGATCATGCCGTTGGTGCAATAGCCGCACTGCAGCGCCTGCTCGGCGATGAAGGCCGCCTGCAGCGGGTGCGGCTTGTCCTTGGAGCCGAGCCCCTCCAGCGTGACGATTTTGGCGCCGGCGGCGAGCGCCTTCAGCGGCGTCTGGCAGGAGCGCACGGCGCGGCCGTCGACGTGCACCGTGCAAGCGCCGCACAGGCCGTTGCCGCAGCCGAGCTTGGGGCCGTTCAGCGCCAGGTCGTTGCGCAGGACGTAGATCAGCGCCGTATCGGGGTCGACGTCGACGCTGACGCTGCGGCCATTGACGCTAAGCATGCCCATGCGACGCCTCCTTGGATGCCCGCCCCGCCGTCTGTCGCTCCTCGTGCAAGCGCGCATCCTACTACCAGCCGCTGGACGAGGCCATCCGCGCCGCACCATCAGCGGTCGCGGAGGGGGGCCATCAGCAATGATGATTGCGGGCGCGGGTCAGGTGCCGCCGGGCGAGCCAAGACCGCGCACGAGGAGGCGGTTGATGCGCTTGGCGAAGGCGGCCGGGTCGACGGGCACCTCGCCGTCGAGGATCAGGGCCTGGTCGAACAGGACCTCGGATATATCGGCGACATCGGCCTCGCGCGCACCGAGCTTGGCGTCCGAGATGGCCTTGACCAGGGGATGGCGGGTGTTGATCTCCAGGATCGGCTTGGCGCCGACGCCGCGGTTCTGGCGCGCCAGCAGGCGCTCCAGCTCGCGGTCGGGGCCGGCGCCCGCGGCCACCAGGCAGGCGGCGCTGTCGGTCAGCCGCTGCGAGGCGCGCACGTCGGAGACGCGCTCGCCGAGCGTGGCTTTGACCGCAGCGATGATCACGGCATCGTCGACGGCGTCGGCCTTGGCCTCGGCCGGCGCGGCCTCCTCGAGCGCCGGCACCAGGCCGAAATCGACGTCGCCCTGGCTCAGCGACTTCAGCGGCTTGCCCTGGAAGCCCAGCGACAGGGCGGTCCAGAACGCGTCGACCGGATCGGTGAGCAGCAGCACCTCGACGCCGCGCGAGCGGGCCGCCTCCAGCTTCGGGCTCGCCTTGAGGCGGTCGATGCTGTCGCCGGCCAGATAGTAGATCTCGGTCTGGTTGGGCTTGAGATCGGCGACGTAGTCCGCCAGCGAGCGGATGCCGGCGTCTTTGGTGGTCGTGAACCGGGCCAGCGCCAGGAGTTGGTCGCGCCGCTCGGGGTCCTCGTAGATGCCCTCCTTGAGCACGCCGCCGAACGCTTCCCAGACCTTGCCGAAGGCCGACGCGTCCTTGGCCGCGAGGGTCTCCAGCTCGCCGAGCACGCGGCCCGTGATGGCCTTGCGCATCTGGGCGACTTGCGGGTTCTTCTGCAGCATCTCGCGCGAGATGTTGAGCGGCAGGTCCTCGCTGTCGACCACGCCGCGGATGAAGCGCAGGTAGGGGGGCAGCAGATCGGCATCGTCGCTGATGAAGACGCGGCGCACGTAGAGCTTGACGCGGCCCTTTCGCTCCGGCTCGAAGAGGTCGAAGGGCCGGCTCGAGGGGGCGAAGAGCAACACGGCGTAGGCCTGGCGGCCCTCGGCCTTGTAATGCAGGGTCATGGCCGGCTCGTCGAAGGCGCCGGCGATGGTGCGGTAGGCCTGCGCGTAGTCCTCGGGTTTGAGCTCGGACTTGGCGCGCTGCCAGATGGCACTGGCGGCATTGATCTGGCGCGGATCGCCCTTGCCGTCGGCAAGCTCGATCGGAAACAGGATGTGATCGGAGTAGGCCCTGACGATGCGCTCGATGCGGTGCGGCTCCAGATAGCTTTTCGCATCGGGCTTCAGGTGCAGGACGACGGCGGTGCCGCGGGGCACCCGCGCGGCCTCGTCGGCGCTCGCCGGCGCGACCTCGAAGCCGGCGCCGCCGGAGGACCGCCAGACCCAGGCCTCGCCGGAGCCGGCGCGGCGGCTCGTCACCTCGATGCGGTCGGCGACCATGAAGGCGGAGTAGAAGCCGACGCCGAACTGGCCGATCAGGCCGGCGCCGTCCTTGGCCTCGGCGAGACGACCCACGAACGCGCGCGTGCCCGATCGCGCGATGGTGCCGAGCTCGTCGACCAGCTCCTGGCGGGTCATGCCGATGCCGGTGTCGGCGACGGTCAAGGTGCCGGCCGCCTCGTCGGGCGCGATGCGGATGGCGAGCGGCGCGCCGTCGGCCATCAGCTCCGGCTTGGCGATGGCCTCATAGCGCAGCTTGTCGAGGGCATCCGACGCGTTCGAGACGAGCTCGCGCAGGAAGATGTCGCTCTCCGAATAGACCGAGTGCACCATGAGGCGCAGCAGCTCGGCCACCTCGGCCTGGAACGAATGGGTCTCGGGAGCCTTCTCGGCTTCAGCGCTCATGCGTCTTGCTCGCTCGTCCGAAATTGCCGAAATTTGCCCGGCGACACGAAAGTCGCGCGAGGACTTGTCCGTCAGAAGATGGTGTAGATGAAGGGGGCCAGCACCGAGCCCTTGGTGAATACGGCGAGCGCGCCGTAGACCACGGCCAGGATCATGACCGGGATCAGCCAGAATTTCTTGCGCACCATTGCAAAGCGCCACAAGTCGACCAGAATTCGCATTGTCCCCTTCCCACGTGCACGCAATGGGCGGGTCTAGAGCAATTTCCTGCGGCGGGCAATTGAGCTGGAATGACGCGCTTCCTGGCCGATTGGGCGGGACGGGGAGCCTCGGCGAGCCGCGCCCGGTCGCCGTTCATGGCCGCTTCAGGGGGACCGTGACAATAGCGTCTGCGCCGGCACCATAGGGGCGCTACAATGCTCAGCTACGACCACACCCGCAAAGCCTTTCCAGGCACCAGCCGAGCCGCGATAACCCCATGACTGTCCAACATTTTCAGGCCCCCGATGCGCCGGGGTTCAAGCTCGATCCGCGGGTGGTGGGCGCGTTCGGGCGCTTCGCCGGCGGCTTCTGGCGGGGGCCCGCCGCCGTCCGCGCCTGGGTTTTGACCTTGGGGCTCGCCGCGTTCCTCGTCCTTTCGACCGGCGCTACCGTCGCGCTCAACTACTGGAACCGCTGGTTCTTCGACTCGCTCGCGGCGCGCGATGCGCAGGCCATCGGCCAAACCGTGGTCGTCTTTGCGCTCATCGTCGCCGCCATGGCCGCCATCGGCGTCGGCATCGTGCTGACGCGCGAGACCCTGCAGGTGCGCTGGCGGGCCTGGATCGTGGAGCAGCTCGTGGCGCGCTGGCTCGGCAAGCAGCGCTTCTATCATCTCAACGTCACCGGCAAGGAGCCGCCCAACCCCGAGTACCGCATCTCCGACGACACGCGCTGGGCGACCGAGCCGCTGGTCGACCTGGGGATCGGGCTGCTGTCGGCGGTGGTCGGAGCCGCCGCCTTCATCAGCATCCTCTGGAGCGTCGGCGGCTCGCTCAACGTCGACCTCGGCTCCGCCGGCAGCTTCACCCTTCCCGCCTACATGGTCTGGCTGGCGCTCGCCTACGGCGCCGTCGCCTCCGGGCTGATGCTGTGGGTGGGGGCGCCGCTGGTCGGCTACGTCGGCCGCAAGAACGAGGCGGAGGGCTACTTCCGCTTCGCCATGATGCGGGTGCGCGACAATGCCGAGAGCGTGGCGCTGATGAACGGCGGCCGCTACGAGCAGGCGGTGGTGGGCCGCTTCTACGACACGGTGATCGCGCGCTGGATGGCGATGGTATGGCAGCATGGCCACCTGACCTGGATCACCAACTCCTGCGGACCGATGAAGCCGATCGTGCCGCTGCTGTTCGCGGCACCCAAATACCTCTCCGGCGAGCTGACGCTAGGCGAGGTGACGCAGCTGGCCGCCGCCTTCGTGGAGGTGCAGATCGCCATCTCCTGGGTGGTCGACAACTACAACCGGGTCGCCGAGTGGTATGCATCGGCACGGCGGGTGATGGACGTCGTCGATGCCTGCGAGGCGATCGATCCGCACATCGATGCCATCTCGCCGGCACCGACGCGGGCGCCCACCGCGCAGGGCGCCAGCGTGCACCTGGCCGATTTCGAGATTGCCGACGGCGGCGGCCGCCCGCTGCTGTCGGGCACCGATCTGGCGGCCGCCCCCGGCGAGGCCGTGCACATCCACGGCGACTCCAGCACCGGCAAGTCGACGCTGGTGCGGGTGCTAGCCGGCCTGTCCTCGGCCGCGCGCGGCAGCCTGGCGCTGCCCGACCCATCGCAGGTCATGATCACGCCGCAGAAGAGCTACCTGCCGCTCGACTCGCTGAAAGGCGCCCTGCTCTATCCCAATCCCTCGCTGCAGGTGCCGGATGAGACCCTGCTGGCGGCGCTCGCCAAGGTCGGCCTCGAGGCCCTGGGGTCCAGGCTCGACGAGCGCGCGCGCTGGGACCAGGTGCTTTCCAACGGCGAGCGCCAGCGGCTCGCCATCGCCCGGCTGATCGTGCACCGGCCTGAGGTCGCGATCCTCGACGACGCGCTCTCCGCGCTGGAGGAATCCGCGCAAGCGGCGGTGCTGGCGCGCCTGCGCGCCGAGCTTCCCGACACCACCATCGTCAGCCTCGGCCAGCGTCCCGCACCCTCGGGTGTGCACGATCGGCAACTTCAATTGGAGCGGCGCACCGATCGCGCCGCGCTGCTCGGAGCCAATGTGCCGGCGCTGGCCGGCGCGAAATAGCGAAAAATCGAACGAGGAAGGGGCTCGCGAGCGAGCCGATGACCCATGACCAAGCTCAACTACTGGAACGAGACCTGGAGCCTCGATGAGGCGCAATGCCCCTGCGACCTGCACTTCGTTGAGTATCTGGTGGAGAAGGGGGCCAAGGACGCGAGTGTGTTCCACTTCGGCACCGGCAACCACCACATCGTCGGCTTGCGACTATTCGAGAGCGGCTCCAACTGCGCCGTGCTGGGCATCACCGCCTCTCCCCAGGAGTACGACGACTACGTCGAGCTGCTGATCAAGAACCCGCGGCTCGGCCATACCTACAAGGCCTACTTCGGCGACATCTATCAGCTGGATGCCCGGCTGCTGCCGCAGTTCGACTATGTGAGCCTGTTCCACGTCGGCGAGTTCCGCACGCCCGAGAACGACACCTATGGCGCGCTCACCGATCTGGAGATGACGCTGATGCTGGCCGACAAGATCAGGCCGGGCGGCGAGGTGCTGTTCTATTCGGGCTCGTTCGCCTACGACAAGGCGCAAGCCGTGGGCAAGGAGCTCGTGAAGCAGCGCTCCTTCGAGCCTGCCGGCGAGTACAAGAGCCTAAGGGTCTTCAGGCAGCGGGCGCTCTGACGGCGATGTCGATCTGGGACATTTACAAGCGTGCGCTGGCGATGCTCGTCGTCGAGCGCGGGCAGACTGCTGTCGTAGTGCTGTCGGGCGTCGCTTTGGCGGCGGTGCCGATCGCCGAGCAGGTGCTGCTGGCGCGCGTCGTCGATGCGCTCACGCGTGGGCAGGGCGCCTTCCAGATCATCGCGCTGTGGGCCGTGCTTGGCCTGTTCGGCATCATCGCGGGCGTGATCGTGGCGGTGGTGGCCGACCGGCTGGCGCATCGCCGCCGCCTGGCGGCGCTGGGGCAGGCCTTCGAGCACGCCATCATCCTGCCCATCAGCTACCACGCCGAGAAGGGGTCGGGCGCGGTGGTGCGCACCATCCTCGCCGGCACCGACGCGCTGTTCTGGAACTGGCTGTCCTTCCTGCGCGAGCAGTTCGTGGCCTTGATCGGCATCCTCGTGCTGGTGCCGACCGCCATCTACATGAATGCCAAGATGGCGCTGATCCTGGCGGCGCTGGCCGTCGTCTATGTGGCCGCCAACGTGTTCGTGGCGCGCAAGACCAGCACCGACCAGGCGGCCGTCGAGCGGTATCACAACAACGTCTACGGCCGGGTCGGCGACGTGCTGGGCAACGTCACCGTGGTGCAGAGCTATGCGCGCTTCGCCTCGGAGATGCAGGCCATGCGCACCATCATGGGCGAGCTGCTCGCCGCGCAGTATCCGGTGCTGACCTGGTGGGGCTTGCTCACCGTCATGACGCGCATGGCCGCCACCATCGCAGTGGTCGCCATCTACACCGTCGGTGCCCTGCTGGTGGAGCGCGGGCAGATCACGGTCGGCGAGATCGTGGCCTTCGTGGGCTTCGCCGGCCTGCTGATCGGCAAGCTCGACTTGCTGTCGGGCTTTGCCGTGCGCATCTTCCAGTATGCGCCGACGTTGAGGAGCTTCTTCGACCTGCTCGATGCCACCGAGGGCGTGAAGGAGAAGCCGGATGCCAAGCCGCTGACCGGCGTTGCCGGCAACGTGCGCTACGAGGACGTGACGTTCCAGTTCAAGAACAGCGACCAGGGTGTATTCGACATCAACCTCGAGGCGGCGGCCGGCGAGACCGTGGCGCTGGTCGGGCCGACCGGGGCCGGCAAGACCACGACGCTCGCCCTGCTGCAGCGGCTGCGGTCGCCCGATGCGGGCCGCATCAGCGTCGACGGGCACGACATCGCCGACGTCACGCTGGCCTCGCTGCGCGGCAACATCGCCGTGGTGTTCCAGGATGCGGGCCTCTTCAACCGCTCGATCGGCGAGAACATCCGCATCGGCCGGCCGGAGGCCAGCGATGCCGAGGTGGAGAAGGCGGCACGGCTCGCCGAAGCGCACGACTTCATCGCCAAAAAGCCCGGCGGCTACGCCTTCGTGATCGGCGAGCGGGGGGCGTCGCTGTCGGGCGGCGAGCGCCAGCGCATCGCCATCGCCCGGGCGATCCTCAAGGACGCGCCGATCCTGATCCTGGACGAGGCGACAAGCTCGCTCGACGTGGAGACGGAGGCGCGCATCAAGCGGGCGCTCGACCGGCTGCGGCAGGGGCGCACCACCTTCATCATCGCCCATCGGCTCTCCACCGTCGCCAATGCCGACCGTATTCTCGTTCTCGACGGCGGACGCATCATCGAGCGCGGCAACTTCCGCGAGCTGGTGGCGCAGGAGGGCCTGTTCGCGCGGCTGGTGGCCGAGGGCGGGTTTACGGAGCCGGCGCAGGTCCCGGCGGTCGAGGCGGCGGAATCGTGAACCGTTCACCCGGTTGCGGTGGGTCCCGGATAGTCGCTGCGCGACTTCCGGGATGACAATTACAGCTTGAATTCCTCGATCTTGGCGAAGGCCGAGCGCAGGGCCTCGGACCAGGCGGCGGAGAGCTTGCGGAAATACTCATCCTCCAACTCGATGCGCTTCTGGCGCCGCACGTCGAGGGAGTCGCGCTCGTAGATCAGCAGGTCGATGGGCAGGCCGACCGACAGGTTGGAGCGCAAGGTCGAATCGAACGACAGCAGCGCCAGCTTGGCCGCCTCGCCGAGTCGCATGGTGGGCTCGGCGACGCGGTCGATGATCGGCTTGCCGTACTTGTGCTCGCCGATCTGGAAGAACGGGGTGTCGTCGGTGGCCTCGATGAAGTTGCCTTCCGGGTAGATGTGGAAGAGGCGCGGCACCTCCGTGCCGATCTGGCCGCCGAGAATGAAGGAGGCATTGAAGCCGCCGGTGGCCTCCAGGGACGGACCGTCGACGCGGCGCAGCTCGCGCACGGCATCGCCGAGCAGGCGCGCGGCGCGATAGAGCGAGGGTACGGTGAACAGGCTTTCCGCCTCCGGGGAGAGCTGCTCCACGAGCTGCTCGTTGAGGAGGCTGACGACGGACTGCGTGACGGCGAGATTGCCCGCCGAGGCCAGCACGATGACGCGCTCGCCCACCTTGCGCCAATAGTGCAGCTTGCGGAACACCGCCACGTTGTCGTTGCCGGCGCTGGTGCGCGTGTCGGCGGCGAACACAAGGCCCCGATTGAGCCGCAGTGCAACGCAATAGGTCATTGCGTAGGTCTCCCTGACGGGGTCAGACCCTTCGCCTCAACGTTGAGGCCGACTCGCAAACATAGGCGCGAGGGGCCTGACCCCGTTTCCTCCATCACT
>Ga0207428_10006047_pt1 | contig 11189 bp, 11 predicted proteins | sample RhiMethybrSRZTD1_FD_187600 | JGI IMG/M metagenome (GOLD analysis project Ga0207428, IMG submission 187600) | Populus rhizosphere microbial communities from Tennessee, USA - Rhizosphere MetaG P. TD hybrid SRZTD1 (SPAdes) (version 3) | ecosystem: Host-associated > Plants > Roots > Rhizosphere >... | reverse complement strand
CTCAACAGCCGCCACATACTTCGCCGACGTGGCATACGTGACACGGTGGCCGCGCCGGACAAGCTCGGCAACCACCGGCATCGTCGGATTCACGTGGCCCGCGGCGGGCAGGCAAATAAAGGCGAAATGCATCAGCGCTACTCCTCCGTCGGGCAGGGACAACCCCGTCCACCGGCGAAGCCAGCGGCACCGGATTCCGGGCCTTCAATCATCGTACGTAGGTACCGTTCGGATGGCCATGAGCCAGCTCAGCGCCCAATCCTGACCGCTTCGACGACACCGTCCGCACGTGTCACGCCAATACAGCCGCTTTCTTAGGGATTTCTTAGAGACGGCGGGCGAGGGTGGGTTCCATGCACACTCTTCATGCCCTAGCGATCGCCCCGGCCGTGGCATCGTCCGCCGGGGTTCCCGCCCTGCTGGACCCGGCGGCCCTGCTACAGGGCCTGGGACCGGCCGCGCTCTCGGTCATCGCCCTGATGGTCTTCATCGAATCCGGCGTTCTCTTCCCGTTCCTGCCCGGCGACTCCCTGCTCTTCACGGCCGGACTCCTTCACCAGGAGCTGAACCTGGCGCTGCCGGTGCTGATCGGCGTCATCACGGCGGCGGCGGTGGCCGGGGACCAGGCGGGCTACATGCTCGGACGGAAATTCGGTCGCCGGTGGTTCAAGGACGACGCAAGAATCCTGAAGACGTCCCATCTGGACAAGACCGAGGACTTCTTCCGCCGCCACGGCGGACCGGCCATTGTGCTGGCCCGCTTCGTTCCCATCGTGCGGACCTATGCTCCGCTGAGCGCGGGGATCGCGCGCTACGGATACAAGTCCTTCTCGCTGTGGAACATCGTCGGAGCCCTGGCGTGGGCCACGTCGGTCACGCTGCTGGGCACCTGGCTGGGGCACTTTGACGTCGTTGCCAAGAACATCGACGTCATCGCCGTCGCCATGGTCCTGGCCTCAGTGGTGCCGTGGGGCATCGAATACCTCAAGCACCGCCGGAACAAGAAAGCCAACGTCGGCAACGGGGGAGAGGGGAAGGAGGCCGCCGTCCGCGGGAACGCTCCGGACGAGGTCCCTGCTGAAGAAGTGGCCGTGAAGGAATGACGGCATGAACCATCCCCAAGAACCCCGGAAAAGGAACTGATCATGCCAAGCTGGGACGTCGTCTGGACTTCGTGGACGCTCAATTGGCCGGCCCTCGTGCTGCTGCTCCTTGCCGCCGTGCTCTACGCGCGCGGCGTCCGTGCCGCCGGGAGCCGCGGCATCACGTGGCCGTGGTGGCGGACGGCGACGTTTTACGTGCTGGGCCTGGGCAGCTTCGCCGTGATCAGCTGCGGCTTCACGGGCGCGTACAGCCACGATCTCCGCTGGGTCTTCACGCTGAAGGTCACCGCCTACCTGTTCATCGTCCCGTTGCTCCTGGCGGCCGGAAGGCCTCTTAGCCTTGCCCGGAACTCCCTGGGCACTGCGGGCGCTTCGCGGCTGGAGAAGATCCTGAACCACGCCGTGATGCGCTGCCTGAGCAATACCGTGGTTGCCGCGCTGCTGGGGCTGGCCATCTTCAGCCTGTTCCTAACTCCGCTGTTTCATCCCCTGCGGACCAGCCCGGTGTGGGACGTGCTGCTGACCATATTCGTACCGCTGCTGGGGATGCTGATGGCGGTGCCGATCATCGAGGACGGGTCAACAAAGGCCGTCAGTTCGTTGATCATCGTCGAGTTCATCTACGTCTTTATCGAGCTCCTTGCCGACGCCGTGCCCGGAATCCTGATGCGGCTCAGCCCCGGGATCCTGGACGGCGCCGGGCTGATCGCGGCCGGACGCCCCAGCTGGCAGCCCGGTCCTCTTCGCGACCAGCAGATGGCCGGAGACCTGTTGTGGTTCATCGCCGAGATCGTCGACCTGCCGCTGATTATCCTGATGTTCGTCCGCTTCGCCCGCAGTGACCGCCACGAGGCCAGGACCTTCGACGGCCTCACGGATGACGAGCTGGACGCCCTGAACCGGCAACACCTGAACGGCCGCGGCCAGCCCGCCGCCCGGCTTCCGGACCACGGAGCTGGAATGATCGGACCATGAGCACAACTGACAGGGAAGGGCACCAGGCGTCGGGGTACGACAGGCCGGCCCATCATTCGCGTCTCCGGCTTCTGGTGATGGCCGTCGTAGGCATCGGTGCGGCTGTGGCCGTCGGGCTCCTGAAATCGTGGTCGTACGCGCCCGCGATGGGCTGGGCTGCCGCGTGCGCCACGTACCTCGTCTGGGTCTGGTCGATCATCGGCAGCCTGCACGCCGGGGCCACGGCGGCGCACGCCCGACGCGACGATCCCGGCCGGGCCGCCTCGGATGCCCTGGTGCTCGCCGCAACGATTGCCAGCTTCGGCGGGGTCGCGCTGATCCTGCTCGACGCCGCCGGCACTGAAGGCGTCGAGAAGTCGGCCATCATCGCCCTAGCGCTGGGCAGCGTGGCACTGTCCTGGTTCCTGGTGCACACACTGTTCGCCCTGCGCTACGCGTCGATTTACTACCGGGACAGGGCCGGGGTGGACTTCAACGAGGACAGCCAACCGCGGTACCTCGACTTCGCCTACCTGTCCTTCACCGTCGGCATGTGTTTCCAGGTCTCCGACACCAACCTGAAAACCGACGCCATCCGCGGCACCGTGCTGCGCCACGCCCTGCTCTCGTATCTGCTGGGAGCGATTGTGCTGGCCACCACCATCAACCTGGTCTCCGGACTGGTCCGCTGAGGGCCAGGCCGGGGGAGCCGGCGGCAGCTCTTCGGCCTCTGCGCTCTTCGGCCCCGACCGTGGGTGCGGACACGAAAAAGCCCCTGGAATCCATGGATTCCAGGGGCTTTTCCCTTTGTGCGCGGAGGGGGACTTGAACCCCCACCCCCTTTCGAGGACTAGCACCTCAAGCTAGCGCGTCTGCCATTCCGCCACCCGCGCAGGTGGTAATTCGGGGACCCGTTCCGCCTTTCAGCGTTTCGCATCTCTCCGAAGCAGCGAGAAAAACTCTAACACGAACTTTGGGCAAACATGGAATCGGGCCGACTGGGTAGGCTGAACCTACGCGTTCCGGCGGGCAAAACCCGCCACTGCCCGCATGAATCCGCATTCCCCACGATATTAGGAGTGATCAATGTCTCACATCCGGCCAGAGGATGAAGTCGTCACTATCTGCCAGGAGCTCATCCGCATCGACTCGTCCAACTTCGGGGACGGTTCCGGGCCGGGCGAACGGGCGGCGGCCGAATACACGGCCGGCCTGATTTCCGAGGTCGGGCTCGAGGCGGAGATCTTCGAATCGGAGCCGGGCCGGGCCAGCGTGGTCACGCGGCTGGCGGGGGAGGACCCTTCCGCAAGCGCACTCGTGGTGCACGGGCATCTGGACGTCGTCCCGGCGCTCCGGGAGCAATGGTCGGTGGATCCGTTCGGCGCCGAACTGAAGGACGGGCTGATCTGGGGCCGCGGCGCCGTGGACATGAAGGACATGGACGCCATGATCCTGTCTGTTCTAAGGGATTTCGCGCGGACGGGGCGCAGGCCCAAGAGGGACATCGTCTTTGCTTTCTTTGCCGATGAGGAGGCCGGCGGCGTCCACGGCTCCCAGTTCGCCGTCAAGCACCGCCCGGAGCTCTTCGAAGGGGCCACTGAGGCGATCTCGGAGGTGGGCGGGTTCTCCGCCACCATCGGCGGGCAGCGCACCTATCTCCTCCAGACAGCGGAGAAGGGCATTTCGTGGCTGCGGCTGGTTGCCCACGGCCGGGCTGGCCACGGCTCGCAGATCAGCACTGACAACGCCATCACCCGCCTCGCCGGGGCCGTGACCCGCATCGGCGAATACCAGTGGCCCATCGAGCTGACGGCCACCACGCGTCAGTTCCTCGACGGCGTAACGGAACTCACCGGCGTCGAATTCGATCCGGACAATCCGGAACGGCTGCTCAAGGAATTGGGCACGGTGGCCCGTTTTGTCGGCGCCACCCTGCAGAACACCTCCAACCCGACCCTCCTGAGGGGCGGCTACAAGCACAACGTCATTCCCGAATCAGCCGAGGCACTGGTGGACTGCCGGACCCTGCCCGGCCAGCAGGAGCAGGTGCTGGAGATTGTGCGCGAGCTGGCCGGCAGCGGCGTGGACGTCAGCTACGTGCACCAGGACGTCTCCCTTGAGGTGCCTTTCTCCGGGAACCTCGTGGATTCCATGATCGATGCCCTGCATTCGGAGGACCCCGGCGCCAAGGTCCTGCCCTACACACTGTCCGGCGGAACCGACAACAAGGCCCTCAGCAAGCTGGGCATCACCGGATACGGCTTCGCCCCGCTCCAGTTGCCGGACGACCTGGACTTCACGGGCATGTTCCACGGCGTGGACGAACGGGTTCCGGCCGAGTCGCTGAAGTTCGGCGCCCGGGTCCTGAACACCCTGCTCACCAACTACTGAGCCGACCCGTGGACGCCGAACAGCTGCTGCCCGACGACCTGCTCGAACGCATCCGCGGGCGGGCCGCGGGCTACGACGAGACGAATGGTTTCTTCTCCGAAGACCTCACGGAGCTCGCCGCCGCAGGTTACCTGAAGCTTTTTGTTCCGGTGTCCGACGGCGGATCGGGCCTCGGGCTGGAAGCGGCCGTCAGGTGCCAGCGGCGGCTGGCGACGGCGGCCCCGGCCACCGCACTTGCCGTCAACATGCACCTGGTGTGGACCGGCGTGGCGCGCGTACTGGCCGAACGGGGCGATGCGTCGCTCGGCTTCGTGCTGCGGGAAGCCGCCGCCGGGGAGATCTTCGCGTTCGGGAACTCCGAGGCGGGCAACGACTCCGTCCTCTTCGATTCCCTGACCGAAGCGAGGCCCCTCCCGGACGGCGGCTATTCGTTTACCGGCACGAAGATCTTCACGAGCCTCTCGCCGGCCTGGACCCGGCTGGGGATCTTCGGCAAGGACAGCGCGGCCCGGAGCGGCGAAGGCGAGCTGGTGCACGGGTTCATGGAGCGCGGCGCCGCGGGGTACAGGATCCTCGATGACTGGAACACGCTGGGCATGCGCGCCAGCCAGTCCAACACCACCGTGCTGGACGGTGCCGAGGTGGCGGCGGACCGCATCTTCCGGAAACTGCCCGTGGGGCCCAACGCGGATCCGCTGATCTTCGCCATCTTCGCGTGCTTTGAGACCCTACTTGCCGGCGTCTATGCGGGCGTTGGCGAGCGCGCACTCCTCCTGGGCGTGGAGGCTGCCAAGCGCCGGACTTCCCTCAAGTACGGGGGACGCAGCCTTGCCCAGGATCCGGACATCCGTTGGAAGGTGGCGGAAGCCGCCATGGCGATGGAGGCGCTCTACCCCCAGCTCGCGGAGGTGGCCAGGGATGTTGACCAGCTGGTGGACCACGGAAGCCTGTGGTTCCCCAAACTCGTCGGACTTAAAGTGCGCGCAACGGAAACGGCACGGACAGTGGTGGATCTGGCCATCCGCGTCTCCGGAGGCTCGAGCTACTTCCGCGGATCCGAACTCGGGCGGCTTTACCGTGACGTGCTCGCCGGAATGTTCCATCCCTCGGACGACGAGTCGGCGCACAACACGGTTGCGAACGCGTGGCTCGGCCCGCTCGAGGACTAGCAACCAGGTCTCTGTGCCCGGGCCGCGGATGGGCCCAAGGCTATACGGTGCGCTGCACCTGGGTGACCCGGCGCCGCAGCCAGAAACGCCTGCCGCCGCCCACATACAGCCGGCTGCGCTCCAATTCCCACTTGCCGTACTCCGAATGTTCAACCAGCCGGCGGCGTGCTTCAAGCAGTGAATCGTCAGGACTGACCGTCAGTACCAGGTACTCGTACTGCCTCACGTAGTCCCGTTCCCGCAGGACCGAGCTGGTCAGAAAATGTTCCTTCATTGCTCTCCATTTTCGTCCTTTTCCCGCTAACGTGAAGGCATGAGCATCGATCCGCGTGTCGCGCTTCAGTCCTTGACCGCCGCTTTGGAAGAACACCTTGTTGCAGCTTCAACGCGCCGGGGAGATGGTGACCCCTCCGTGGAAGCTGCTTTCTTTGCAGTTGCTGATGCTTTCGAAGTCTACGAGGACGCCCTCTATGAGGCCTATAACGAAGTGACGCCGCTCCAGGTGTTCGATGACGAGGAAGACGACGAAGACGAAGACGGCCAAGTGGACGACGATGAGGACCTCGAGATCCTCGAGGACTGATTCGATCCTGGCGGACTGACCGGTTCCTAGAGAACCGGAGAACCGCTGGAGACGTCCTCGAGCGCCCGGGCAATCTCCGCGGGCAGCGGCGTCAGCTGCGAATCCAGGATCTCCTTGAGCTGCACCGGAGTTCGGGCACCCACAACCGCGGTGGCCACGCCGTGCCGGGTGAGCAGCCAGCTGAGCGCCACATCCAGGGACGACCTGCCCAGGCCGCGGGCGGCCATGGCAACCGCTTCCACGACGCGGGATGCCGGCTGTTCCAGATACGGTTCCACATACGTGGCAAGCCTGGTTCCGGCCGCCCGTGAGTCGGCGGGGACATGCCCGCGGTACTTGCCTGTCAGGACGCCTCGCCCGAGCGGGGCCCAGGCCATCAGCCCCAGGCCGGCATCCTCGACCGCGGGGATCAGCTCGGCCTCGGCATGCCTGCGAACCAGCGAATACTCCGACTGGTTGGCCACGAGCGGGAACCCGGCCACGGCCGCGGCCTTGGCAGTCTGCCAGCCGTTGTAGTTGGAAATGCCTGCGTAGCGGGCACGGCCGCTGCGGACAGCGAAGTCCAGCGCCGACAGGGTCTCATCCAGGGGAACATTGGGGTCCCACGCCTGGGCAAACCAGATGTCGACATAGTCGGTCCCCAGCCGGGCCAGGCTGGCGTCGAGCCCGGAGAGCATCGCGTTCCGCGACGCGTCCACTTTGTGCCGTCCGTCCGACGGCGACACGCCCGCTTTGGTGGAGATGACCACTTCCGTGCGGGAGACGACGTCGCCGAGCAAGGCGCCCAGCAAGGCTTCCGCCTGCCCGTCCGCGTAGGAGGCCGCCGTATCAACGAGCGTGCCGCCCGCATCCACGAAGGTCCGCAGCAGTTCCGAGGCATCCTGGTCATCCGTTTCACGGGCCCATGTCATGGTGCCGAGGGACAGGGCCGATGAACGTAGCCCGCTGTTGCCGATGTAACGCTGCTGCATAGCAGCAAGCTTACGGGGAAACCACCAGCATCATGACGTAGGGTCTTACCGTGAACTGGATTGAAGCGGCCCTGCTGGGTCTTGTGCAGGGACTGACCGAATTCCTCCCTATTTCATCAAGCGCCCACCTCAGGATCGTGGGGTCCTTCCTGCCGAACGCGGCGGACCCCGGGGCAGCCTTCACAGCAATCACGCAACTCGGTACCGAAACGGCCGTGATCGTCTACTTCTGGCGGGACATTGTCCGCATCGTCAAGGCGTGGTTCGGATCCCTGACGGGGCGCGTATCCCGCCAGGACCCCGACGTCCGGATGGGCTGGCTGGTGATCCTTGGCAGCCTGCCGATCATCGTCCTGGGCCTGCTCTTCCAGGACCAGATCGAATCCGTGCTGCGGAGCCTGTGGATCGTGGCCACCACCCTCATTGTGTTCGGCCTGATCCTGGCGGTGGCGGACGCGGTCGGAAAGCAGGACCGGGATCTCACCTGCCTCACGTACAAACACGGCATCCTGTACGGGCTTGCCCAGGCCATGGCCCTGATTCCCGGCGTGTCCCGCTCCGGCGGCACCATCACTGCGGGCCTGCTCATGGGTTACACGCGGGAGGCGGCGGCCCGGTACTCCTTCCTCCTGGCCATTCCCGCCGTGTTCGGCAGCGGCCTCTACCAGCTGTTCAAAGTCGTATCCAAGGACGGCGTCAGCGGACCCTTCGGCCTGCCCGAAACCGCCTTGGCCACTCTCATTGCCTTCGTTGTGGGATACGTCATCATCGGCTGGTTCCTGAAGTTCATTTCCACCCGCAGCTACCGGCTGTTTGTCTGGTACCGCATCTTCCTCGGCCTGGCGCTGTACCTGCTGCTCGGTTTCAATGTCATCAGCGCCTAGCACTAGGCTTGGGCTGTGAAGTCCTGGATATCCCGCCCCGTTCCTGAACTGCCGGGCACAATGCCCGCCCTCCGGCTCTACGACACGGCCGCCGGCGGTGTCGTAACACTCCAGGCCGACGGCGAGCAGTCGATGTACGTCTGCGGAATCACTCCGTATGACGCCACCCACATGGGCCACGCCGCCAGTTACGTCGCTTTCGACCTGCTCAACCGGGCCTGGCGGGACGGCGGCCAGCAGGTTTCCTACGTGCAGAACGTCACGGACGTCGATGACCCGCTGCTGGAACGCGCAGCCGCAACCGGCGTTGACTGGCGTGAACTCGCGGCCAGCCAGATCGAGCTGTTCCAGACCGACATGGAAGCGCTGAACGTGCTGGCACCCGACCACTACATCGGCGCCGTCGAATCGATGCCGCTGATCGTCCCCGCCATCGAACAGCTCCTCAATGACGGGCTGGCGTACCGTGTCACCGGCACCCCGGGCGAGCCTGACGGCGACGTATATTACGACGTCGAGGCCGCCGGCAAGCATGCAGTCACCGTCGACGCCTGGACACTGGGCGCCGTTTCCGGCCTGCCCGAGTCCGAGATGCTTGAGCTGTTCGCGGAGCGCGGCGGCGATCCCGGCCGTGCGGGCAAACGGCAGGCCCTGGACCCCCTTCTTTGGCGCGTTGCGCGCGACGGCGAACCCCGCTGGGATGGCGGCCAGCTGGGGGAGGGGCGGCCGGGCTGGCACATCGAGTGCACGGTGATAGCCCAGAAGTACCTGCCCGCACCGTTCACCGTGCAGGGCGGGGGCTCGGACCTTGTCTTCCCGCACCACGAAATGGGCGCCGGCCATGCCTACTCACTCTCCGGAGTGCCTTTGGCGGAGCACTTTGCCCATGCCGGAATGGTTGGCCTGGACGGCGAAAAAATGAGCAAGTCAAAGGGCAACCTCGTCCTGGTTTCGAAGCTGCGGGCCGCAGGGGAAGAGCCGGCAGCCATCCGGCTGGCCATCCTGGCGCACCATTACCGCTCGGACTGGTCCTGGACGGCCGAAGGATTTGCGGAGGCCAAGGAACGGCTCGGACGCTGGCGCGCCGCGCTGGCATTGACGCCCGCCGGATCGGCAGCACCCCTGATCGCGGACATGCGCGCGACCCTCTCCGACGACCTTGACGCGCCCGCTGCCCTGGCAGCCGTGGACAAGTGGGCAGACACTGCCCTTTCCAACACCGCGCCTAACAACGCGGACTGCGGGTCCGAAGCAGACCAGGCCCTGGTGCGCAACGCCGTCAACTCGCTGCTCGGCGTCGAACTTTAGCGCCCCGTTTCGACGGTTCCCTGCCCACTCGACGCTCCGCAACGTCTACTGGGCAGGGAACCGTCGAAACGGCGGCCCCTAGGGCTTGTCCTTACCCCTGCGCTTGAGGTAGCGCTCGAATTCCCGCGCGATGGACTCGCCGCTGGCCTCGGGAAGGTCTGCGGTGTCTTTCGCTTCTTCCAGCTGCCGCACATATGCCGCGATTTCCGGGTCTTCGGTGGCCAATTCGTTGACGCCGCGCTCCCAGGCATCGGACTCCTCGGCCAGCTCGTGGGTATCGAGCGGCACCTGCAGCAGTTCCTCGATGCGGTGCAGGAGGGCGAGCTGGGCCTTGGGCGACGGAGCCTGCGCCACGTAGTGGGGCACCGCTGCCCAGAGGGACACGGTGGGAATGCCCGCAAGCAGGGACACCTCCGAGAGGACTCCCACGATGCCCACCGGCCCTTCGTACTGCGAGGCCTCCAGGTTCAGCCGCTCGCGCAGGGCGCTGTCATCCGTTGACGTGCTGACGGGGATGGGCCGGCTGTGCGGCACGTCCGCCAGCAGCGCCCCCACAAGGATCACGTAGTCCACGTGGAGGGCTTCGGCATGAACCAGCAGCTCCGCCGTGTAGGCCCGCCACTTATATGACGGCTCGGTTCCCTGGATGAAGATCACGTCCACGTTGGTCCCGGGGGCACTGGCCTTGTAGAGCCGGGTGGAGGGCCACTTGATCTTCCGTTCGCCGGACGCCGTGCGCCTGACCGTGGGCCGCGTGAACTGGAAGTCGTAGTACTCGTCGGCATCAATGGAGCCGACCTTCTTGCCGCCCCAGAGCTTGTTCAGATAGCGCAGTGCATCGCTGGCGGCTTCCCCGGCATCGTTCCAGCCCTCGAAGGCAGCCAGCATCACCGTGATGCGCTGGCCCTCGGGAACAGGAAGCAGAAGCTGCTCCGTCTCGGGCGCGGCGGCCGGTTCGGTGGTGTCTCCGTCGTCGAAGCTATTCATCCCTTCACCCTACGTCCACAACCGTTCCCGATGCATTCAATGAACCGCCACAGATCCTGACAGGCGCACGGGACGGCTCGGGACGCAGCGGGGTCCCGAAAATATTCGCCGAGGGCGTAGGCCGGGTTCATGGAGGGAAAGTGCAACCTGGTGGGCCCGTAGACTGGGGACCATGCATTCTCCTGCCGCACAGCCCCTGCTCAAAGCCGTTTTATGGGACATGGACGGCACCATCGTCGACACCGAACCTTACTGGATTGAGGCTGAACACGGCCTCGTTGAGGCTCATGGCGGGACGTGGTCGCATGAGCAGGCCATGCAGCTCGTGGGCCAGTCGCTGGTCCATTCGGCCGGCATCCTCCAGCGTGCCGGCGTGCGGCTGGAAGTCAGGGAAATCATCGATACCCTGACCGCGCAGGTCATCAGCCGGGTGCGGCAGCACGTCCCGTGGCGGCCCGGTGCCCGCGAGCTGCTCGATGAACTTTTCACCTCCGGCGTGCGTTGTGCCCTTGTGACCATGTCAGAGACACCACTGGCCCGGGAGATCGTTGCGAGCCTTCCGCGGCCCTACTTCGAGTTCCTGGTCACCGGCGACACCGTCACGCAGGGCAAGCCGCACCCCGAGGCGTACCTCACGGCGATGGAACTGCTGCAGCGGCAAGACCCCGGCCTTACCGCGGCACACTGCGTGGCCCTCGAGGACTCAGCCCCCGGCGTCGCAGCGGCCGTGGCATCCGGAGCGGTGACTGTCGCAATTCCGCACATTGTGCCGCTGCCCGAAGATCCGCGCCGGGCCATGTGGGACTCCCTGGATAACCGCACAGTGGCGGACCTAGAGG
>Ga0207428_10006045_pt1 | contig 11189 bp, 7 predicted proteins | sample RhiMethybrSRZTD1_FD_187600 | JGI IMG/M metagenome (GOLD analysis project Ga0207428, IMG submission 187600) | Populus rhizosphere microbial communities from Tennessee, USA - Rhizosphere MetaG P. TD hybrid SRZTD1 (SPAdes) (version 3) | ecosystem: Host-associated > Plants > Roots > Rhizosphere >... | reverse complement strand
CGCTCGAACGCGCCGCCAGATGCTGACCAGCGCCGCCGAATGCGAGATCGCGTCGCAACCGGTGGCGGCGCGTTCGAGCGCGTCGAGATCGCGCACGTCGCCGTCGACGAGCCGCCCGGGAAGACCGCTGCGGGACGCGCTGCGCGCGAAGACGACCAGCTGGTGGCCGCGCGCGGCGAGGGCGCGCACCACGGCGCGGCCGAGATATCCGGTGCCGCCGGTGACGAGCACGTTCATGACGGCCGGCCGCGCCAGTACTCGAGCAGATCGTCGAGCGTCCGCTCGAGCGGAATCTCGGCACTCCAGCCAAGCTCGTCGCGCAGGCGGCTCGGGTCGCCGACGAGCAGCGGCGTGTCGTTGGGACGATACCTGGACGGATCCACTTTCACCGAGACCCGAACCCGCGCGCGCGCCAGCAGCAGGTCGAGGAGGTGCCGGATCGTAATCGCGCGGCCCGAGCACACATTGTAGGGCCGGCCCGGGATGCCGCGCTGGAGGATCAACGCGTAGGCGCGCACCGTATCGCGCACGTCGGTGAGATCGCGGCGCGCCTCGAGGTTGCCGACCGAGATCTCGGGCTCCCAGATGCCGCGTTCGATGTCGGCAATCCGCCGGGCAAAACCGGAGGCGACGTACTGCGGATCCTGGCGCGGCCCGAAGTGGTTGAACGAACGCGCGATGGTCACGCCGATCGGCCCGTTCGACCGCCGCGCCAGCATCTCCTGCGCGAGCTTGCTCAACCCGTACGGGCCGTTCGGCACCAGCGCGTGCCCCTCGGTGAGCGGTTCATTGGCGCTGGCGTAGACCATCGCCGAGCTCGGCACCATGATGCGCGCGCTGGCGCCGACCTGTTCGAGCGCGCGCAGCACGTGGTGCGTTCCCCGCACGTTCGAGGCGAGCGTCGACTCAATGAAATCCCACGCCCGGCCGACGTGGGCGGCGCCGGCACAGTGGTAGACCGCCGCCGGCCGCAGCCGCGCGATCGCCCGGTCGACGGCGTCGGCGTCGAGCAGATCGACCGCCTCCCACCGCGTGTTGCGGGGCTCGCGCGCCGGCGGGTGTCCAGGGCGGTGCCAGGCGACGACCTCCGCGCCGCCCTCGACCAGATGGTCGACCAGATGGCTGCCCGCGAACCCCGCGGCGCCGGTCACGAGAACTTCGCCGGCCATGCTCGTGCGCTGGCGCTACCGCGGGACCTGGCCGAGCCCGCCGTTGAACGGCGAGAAGTTGCCGAGGCCGGCGAGCGTGAACGAGAGGAAGAAGCGCTGGTCGAGCGGGATCGGCGACACGGAGTTCTGACCGTAGTTGTAGGTCTGGTACTCGAAGGCGATGCCACAGCACTGCGCGTTGTAGAAGGCGGACATCCGCTGCTGCGTCACCCGCGACTCGAGGACGTCATAGGCTAACGAGTAGATGCCGCCGACGCGGTTGTCGTGCGTGTGGATGCTGGTCGTGGCATTGAGGTAGTGGTTGAGAACGCCCCGGTTAACCTGCCCGGGGGCCGGGACGAACACGCGCTTGGTCCAGCTCGCGGAGGTCTGCACGCGGCCGGTCCAGTTGTGCGAGCCCTGGGCCGAGACCTGCCGCAGCGCGCGCGTCTTGCTGTCGAACTCGGCCTGCACGTTCGCGGTGATTGCGTCGGTCGGCACCACCCGGACGCTCAGCGTCAGCGCGGAGAAGTGGCTCGGCGGCGTCGAGCCGGTGGTCGCGTACTGCGTGTCCCACTGCGCCTGCAGTTGATTGGTGTAGTAGCTCTGCGACAGCTCGACCCCGACGATCTCCCGCGCGACCGCCGCTGCGCCGGGCGTGAGCTTCCGCTTGGCGTAGAAGCGGTTGTTCACGCGATAGGTGACGTTGGTTCCGCCGGTGTACTGATCGATGCCGTCGAACACCAGGATGCGCTCGAAATCGTCGACCGCCGACGTGCGCTGCACCGTCACGCTCGGCTCGATCGTGTGCTTGAACTTCTCGGCGTAGCCGTTGCCGGGCGTGTCCCAGATGCGGTTGAAGACGGGCCCGACGAACTGCGTTTGAAAGATGAAGATCGGGCGATTGAGGTGCTGGTCGGTCACGATCAACGGGTCGCTGGGTTTTTCCTTCGGCGCGTAGCTGCGCGTGTAGAACGTGTCGTGCCAGTTCAGTGTCGAGTTGATCGTGAGCCATTGCCATTTCTTGAACGGGTAGCGGATCTGCGGCGAGACGTCGACACGCTGCAGGCCGGTGTCGAGGGCGACGTCGCCGGTGGTCGACCGGCGGAGGATGCTGGCGTACTCGCTGTTCATCGAGAAGTACACCGGCGAGTCCAGGATCGGCCGCTCATTGCGCGAGAACGACACCCGCGGCCATGTTCCCGACAGCACCGACCGGGTCGCCTCGTAGAAGTACTCGCTGTGATCGAAGGTGGAGTTGAGCGAGTACTTGCCCCACGAGCCGGCGATGTTGCCGCCGTACGAGCGGTTGTTGCGGGACAGATCGTAGATGTTGACGTTGTTCAGTTGCGAGCTCTCGATGCTCGAGAAGTAGGAGACGTTCGCCCGCGCGCGGAGGCGGAAGGGCAAGCCCTGCGTGGCGTTGCCGCGGATGTCGTAGCTGCGTGCGTCGGGCAGACTACCGCCGTTCTCGTACACGGTAGCGTGCTGGTCGCGCAGCCGGGCGATCAGATTGCCCTCGCCGACCCCCATGTTGTAGCGATACTCGCCGCCGGTCTCTTGTCCGGTCTTTGAAAACCAGGAATGCTCGATCGTCGCGTCCTGGCTGCGGTTGATCGCCCAGAAGAACGCGTTGTGAATCGAGTGCCCGTTGAGCGAGGACGAACCGTAGGTGGGGATGAGGAAGCCGGTCGCGCGGTCTTCACGCTTGGTCGGGTAGTACATGATCGGCAGGTAGAACATCGGCACCCCCTTCACCCGCAGCACCGCCTGCTTCAGCAGCGTGTAGTGATCGACGTTGAGGACGACGGTGCCGGCGTTCAGGTCCCACCGCGGCGTCGGCTGCACGCAGGTGGAGAAGCCGCCGTTGGTGATCTTGTACTTCTTCGGCCCGATCTTCTCGATCTTCTCGCCGAAGAAGTAGACGACCAGCTCCTGGTTGGTCATCTGCGGCGCGACGATCATCCCGGGCCGTGCGGTCTGCACCGGCGGCTTGATCGTCGACAGCCCCCACGCGTTGTAGAACGTGCCGAGCCGGGTCTCGGTGTCCACCTCCGCGCGCTCCGCCGAGATGCGGTTGTTCCCCTGCGCGAACAGGACGTTGCCCGTGAAGATCGCCTTGTTCTCTCCCGTATACGCCCACGCATCGTCCGCGTAGATCTTCGTGTCGCTGCCGCGATCCATCTCGACGTTGCCGATGAAGTGCCAGTCCTTCTGGTTGTTCATCGCCTCGCGGCTGGTGCTCAGCGTCGTTTCGGTTACCGACGGCGAACCGGGTGCCGCCGGCGCCGGCGCTGGCGCAGGAGCGGGGACCGCGGGCGGTTGTGGCGGCGAAGCCGGCTGCTGAGCATGCGCGCGCGCGCCGTGCAACATCACGGCGAGCACGACTAAAACACAGGACAGATTCACGAGGTTTCGTGTCTCGATCGAAGGGTATCACGTCCCATCGACGAGCTTGAGCACGTCGCCGAGCAGGAAGATGGATCCGGCGACGACGATGTGGGGCGAGTGGCGCCACGCCTCAGCCAGCGCGTCGCTGATGAGCGGCTCGATCGAAACCGGCAGGCCGGGCGCGATCGTGCGCGCGCGTTCGGCCAGCGCATCGGGGTCGGCAGAACGAGCATTCGATGCGCGCGTGACGACGAGGCGGCTCACTGCCGGCAGCAGCGCCGCGAACATGCCGGTGACATCCTTGTCGCGCATCGCGGCGAAGACGAGCGGACGCTTCGCACCTTCCCCCTCGAGGTAGGACGCCAGCGCCGCGGCGCCGGCCGGGTTGTGCGCGGCGTCCATGAGCAGCTCGCGTCCGTCGCCGAGCGCGCGCGTTTCGAGGCGGCCGGGCCAGCCGGGCCGCGCGAGGCCTTCGGCAATCGCCTCGGCCGGAATTCGGACGCCGTGCCGGTCGACGATTTCGAGCAGGCGGATCGCGATCGCCGCGTTCGCCGCCTGATGCGAACCGCGCAGCCCAATCGACAACCCGGCCGCGTCCGCGGCGGTTGCGCGAACGATCGGCGCGCCGCGCTCGCGGGCCACGCCTTCGATCGCCTCCATCGGTTCCGGGTCCAGCGGTCCGACGACAACCGGCACGCCGGCCTTGATGATGCCCGCCTTCTCGAAGGCGATCTCCCTCAGCGTCGAGCCAAGATACAGCTGATGATCGAACGCGATCGAGGTGATCGCCGTGGCGACGAGCTGCGGCGGCGCGACGACGTTGGTGGCGTCCAGCCGGCCGCCGAGGCCGACTTCGAGCACGGCCACCTCGACGCCCGCGCGGCGGAACAGCTCGAAGGCCACGGCCGTGGTGACCTCGAAGAAGGTTGGCTGCACGGTGAGCACGCCCGCGGCGCGCAGGCTGTCGATGACGGTGCGGACGTCGTCGACCGCATTGGCGAGATCGCGCTGATCGACCCTCCGCCCGCCGATGACGAAGCGCTCGGACAGGTCGACCAGGTGCGGCGACGTGTAGCGCGCCGACCGGTGGCCGGCCGCGCGCAGCGCGGCATCGACCATCGCAGTGACCGATCCTTTGCCGTTGGTGCCGGCGATGTGGACGGATTCAAAGGCGCGTTCCGGGTGGCCGAGCCGCTCGACGATCGCGGCGATATTTTCGAGGCCGAACTTGATCCCGAACTGTTCGAGGCCGAAGAGATACTGGAGGGCATCCACAGCCGGCCGCCGGTCGAAGCGATCAGGCCTGGGGGGCGGGCTCGGGCACAGCGACGCTCGCGGCGACGTCGGGCGAGGCGACCAGGACCTCGGTCTTCGCCCCCATGAAGCGGAGCGCGCCGGCGATCATCGCCTTCATCTCCCGCCGATCGACGATCAGGTCGACCATGCCCTTCTCCAGCAGGAACTCGCTGCGCTGAAAGCCCTCGGGGAGCGTCTGGCGGATCGTCTGCTCGATGACGCGCGGGCCGGCGAAGCCGATCAGCGCCTTCGGCTCGGCGACGTTGAGATCGCCGAGCATTGCGAAGCTGGCGGTGACGCCGCCGGTGGTCGGATCGGTGAGCACCGAGATGAACGGGAGCCGGGCGCGATCGAGCCGCGCCAGCGCCGCGCACACCTTCGCCATCTGCATCAGCGACAGCGCCCCTTCCATCATCCGCGCGCCGCCGGAGCAGCAGACGATCACCAGCGGCAGCCGCCCGGCAATCGCCCGCTCGATGCCGCGCGCGATCTTCTCGCCGACGACGACGCCCATGCTGCCGCCGATGAATCCGTACTCCATCGACGCCACGATCGCCGGGATGCGATCGATGGAGCCGGCCGCGACAATCACCGCGTCCTTCATCCCGGTCGTCTCGATGCCTGCCTTCAGCCGCGCCTTGTAGGGCTTGGTATCGGTGAAGAGCAGCGGATCGGTCGACGTCAGATCCTTGTCGTACTCGGTCCACGCGCCGTCGAACAGCAGCCGCAGCCGCTCGGTCGAGTTCAGCCGGAAATGGTGCGCGCACTTCGGGCAGACGTTGAAGTTGGCGGCGAGGTCCTTGTTGTAGATCGCCTGCGCGCAGCCGGGACATTTCACCCACAGCCCTTCGGGCACGCGGCTGGCCTTGTCCTTGGCCGGCGCGGCCATCGGCTTGCGGGCTTTCTTGAACCAGGCCATCGGGACAGCTTACCAGTGATCGTGCGGGGGCTGGGGACTAGGGGCTGGCTTTGGGGCGGAGCAAGCTCCGCCCCTACGGCGGTAAGGCGTCGAAGGTTTGATCGCCCGTAGGGGCCGACCTTGGTCGGCCCCCAGCCCCAAGTCCCTACCCCCTGCTGGTTCGCGGCACGTAGTACTGCGTCCCCGGTCCCATCGCGCGGATCTGCTTGATGAGGTCGTCAATCGCCTCGTCGCTCGCGTCGGAATCGAACTGCGACGTCTCCACCACCAGCAGCGGCGTCGCCGTGTAGTGGAAGAAGAAGTGATGGTACGCCTCGTTCAGCTCGCGCAGGTAGCCGTCGTCCGGCTGCAGCGCCACGGCTTCGGCGTCCATCCGCCGGCTGTGGACGCGCCGCAGCAGGACGTCGGTCGGCGCCTGCAGATAGATCACGAGGTCGGGCGGCGGGACATCGCGCGCGAGCAGCTCGAACAGCCGCTGATAGATGAACAGCTCGTTGTCGTCGAGGTTGAGGTAGGCGAAGATCTTGTCCTTGTCGAACACGTAGTCGCAGATCGTCGACTGGCTGAAGAGGTCGGCCTGGCGCAGCGACGTCTGCTGGCGATGGCGGTTCAGCAGGTAGAAGAGCTGCGCCTGCAGCGCCGCGCCGGGACGATCGGCGTAGAAGTCGGCGAGGAACGGATTGTCTGCTTCCTCCAGCACGACCGTCGCGTCGAGCCGCGTGCCGAGCCGTTCCGCCAGCGCCGTCTTGCCCGCGCCGATCGGGCCTTCGATCGCGATGTAGCGAAACTGCAAGGCGGCCCCGATGATATCATCGCGCCGTGAAGATCGACGGCCTCGAGCTGCGGCTGTTGCGGCTGCCGCTCGTACATTTTTTCGAAACCAGCTTCGGCCGGGTCGACGACAAACACTTCATCCTCGTTCGCGTCGACGGCGACGGCGTCAGCGGCTACGGCGAATGCGTCGCCGAGAAGGATCCGTACTACAGCGCCGAGACCAACGACACCGTCTGGCACATCATCGCCGAGTTCATCGCCCCGCGCGTCGTCGGCGTCGAGTTCGATCACCCGCGCGACGTCTTTCCCGCGCTGAAGGCGATCCGCGGCCACAACATGGCGAAGGCCGCGGTCGAAATGGCGATGTGGGATCTCCACGCGCGCCAGCGCGGCGAGCCGTTGTCGCGAGTCCTCGGCGGCGCCGGCGATCGCATCGCCTCCGGCGTGTCGGTCGGCATCCAGCCGACGCTCGACGATCTGGTGGCCAAGGTCGAGCGCGAGCTCGCCGCCGGCTACCGCCGGATCAAGATCAAGATCAAGCCCGGGTGGGACGTCCGCCCGGTGGAAACGCTGCGCCAGCGCTTCGGCGCGATCAAGCTGATGGTCGACGCCAACGCCGCCTACCGGCTCGAGGACGCCGAACATCTCGCCGTCCTCGACGCCTTCGACCTGATGATGATCGAGCAGCCGCTCGACTACGACGACATCGCCGATCACGCCGCGCTGCAGCGCCGGTTGAAGACGCCGATCTGCCTCGACGAGTCGATCAAGACGGTGGGCGCCGCGCGCGAGGCGATAGCGGCCGGCGCCTGCCGCATCATCAACATCAAGCCGGGGCGCGTCGGCGGCTTCGGCGAGTCGATCCGGCTGCACGACCTCTGCGCCTCGCACGGCGTCCCGGTGTGGCACGGCGGCATGCTCGAGTCGGGCATCGGCCGCGCCGCCAACATCCACCTGTCGACGCTGCCGAATTTCTCGCTGCCAGGAGATGTCGCCGCCAGCCGGCGCTACTTCGATCCCGATCTCATCGAGCCGCCGATCGAGGTCGCCTCCGACGGCACGATTGCCGTCCCCACCGCTCCCGGGCTCGGGGTGACGATCCGCGAGGAGCGCGTGGAGCACGCGACGTTGAAGAAGACGATGTTCAAGGCACAGGTCTCGACGCTCGGCGCTGCGCCGTGACCTCGTAGCGTCATGACTTCGTAGTGTCCGGCTTCAGGCGGGACCGTGACGGTCCGCTTCAGGCGGACACTACGATGCCCAATGCGATGAAACGAATCCCGCTCGTGTGTGTGCTGCTCGCCGCGTCGGCCTGCGCCGGCGGGCCGCGGCCCGCCGCCGTCCCGCCGCCGCCGCCGCCGGGCGCGAGCTTCGAAGAGAAGATGGCCGCGATCCTCCGGCTGGAGGATCAGCGCGTGCTGCGCGATCCGCTGCCGCCGGCGCCGCCGCCCGCGCCCCCGCCGGCTCCAACCCGCGGCCGCCGGGCGCCGGCCGCCGCGCCGGCGCCGCCGCCGCCTCCGCCGCCACCCGATCTCACGCGGATGCTTTCGGATCAGGAAGCGCGCATCCGCCGCCGCGCCGCGCTTGCGATCGGCCGGGTCGGGCTGGCCGAAGGCGTGGCGCCGCTGGTTGCGATCCTGAACGATCCCGAGGTGGAGGTGCGGCAGATCGCCGCGTTTGCGCTGGGGCTCATCGGCGACAAGAGCGCGCGCGAGCCGCTGGTGCGGGCGCTGGCCGACCAGGCGCCCCTCGTGCAGGGCAGCGCGGCCGAAGCGCTCGGCCTCATCGGCGACACAGCGGCCGCCGACGCGATCGGCCGGTTCCTCGGCCAGATCGTGCAGTCGGGCGCGCTCGCGCAGACGCCCGGCGAAGAAGACGACGGGCGGCGTGACTCGCCCGCGTCGGCGGCGCGGCTGGCGATCTTCGCGCTCGTCCGGCTGAAAGTGTACCCGCAGCTCGCCGCCGCGGTGCTCGACGCCAGCGCGCAGCCGCGCGTGAAATGGTGGCCGGTCGCCTTCGCGCTTCAGCGCCTCGAGGACCCGCGGGCGCTGCCGGCGCTGCTGACGCTGGCCCGCGATCAGCACCCCTACACGCGCGCGTTCGCGGTCAAGGGCCTTGGCGGCCTGAAGGACAGATCTGCGCTGCCGGTGTTGATGCCGCTGCTGACCAGCGGCGAGCGCTCGGTGCTGATTCAGACCATCCGTGCGCTCGGCGCGATTGGCGACGCCTCGTCGGCGGAGCCGCTGCTCAAATTCGTTCGCGACCCGGCGGCCGATCCGCACGTGCGCCTCGAAGCGGTGACCGCCCTCGCCGGCATCCACACGCAGGAGGTCGACGACACGCTGCTCGACGTGCTCTCGGACGCGAGCCCGCCGGTTCGCGCCGCGGCGCTGCGCTCGCTGGCCGCCGGCGACCCGGAGAACTTCATCACCGTGCTCTCGGGCCTCGACCCCGATCCGCATTGGAGCGTCCGCGCAGCCCTGGCCACCGTGCTGGGCACGCTGCCGCTCGAGACCGGGCTGCCGCGCCTCGAAGCGCTGCTGAACGATTCGGATCAGCGCGTCATCCCCTTCGTGCTCGGCTCGCTGGTCAAGCTGAAGGCGCCGAAGGCGGGGGCGATTCTCCTCGAGCGCCTGAAAGCGGACGATCCGGTGGTGCGCGCCGCGGCCGCCAGCGGCATCGGCGAGTTGAAGCCGCCCGCCGGCGCGCAGGCGCTCGCCGATGCCTACAAGTTCGGCGAGCGCGACTCGACCTACGCCGCGCGCGCGGCCGCGCTGGCCGCGATTGCGAAGTACGGCGCCGGCCCGGCTTCACCGGCGCTGCGCGGCGCCTTCGCGGACAAGGACTGGGCGGTGCGCGTCCGTGCGGCGATGCTCCTGAAAGAGCTCGATCCCGCGTCTGGCGGGGACGCCGAACGGCAGATTCGTCCCGCGCCGACCACCGTCGCGCCGGAGGTGTACTCAGCGCCGCGGCTGATCAACCCCTCGTTCTCCACCCAGGTCTACATCGAGACCGATCGCGGGATGATTCAGCTCGAAATGGCCGTGCTCGACGCGCCGTTGACGGTAGAGAACTTCATCAGCCTCGCGCGCAAGGGCTATTTCAACGGCCTCGCCTTCCACCGCGTCGTGCCCGACTTCGTCGCCCAGGACGGCGATCCGCGCGGCGACGGCGAGGGCACGCCCGGCTACACGATCCGCGACGAGATGAACCAGCGGCCGTACCTGCGCGGCGTCGTCGGCATGGCGCTCGACCCGTGGCGCGATACCGGCGGCAGCCAGTACTTCATCACCCATTCCCCGCAACCGCACCTCGACGCGCGCTATACCGTGTTCGGCCGCGTGATCGCCGGCCTGGATGTGGTCGACAAGCTGCAGCAGTGGGATGTGATCCGGCAGGTGCGCGTGTGGGATGGGCAGCAGATGACCGACGGGTCTACTGGGTCTGGTGGGTCGGGCAGGTTGGTCAGGTAGAGTAAAGACGTTGAAGGTTCGACGGTAGAAATTTGAAAAGGGGGCGACGGCCACCCCCTTTTATCGACGGGAGAGGCTAGCTTAGCGTTTCTTGCCGGCCTTCTTCTTCCCGCCCTTGGCTTTCTTCGCCATTGTCTGTTATCCCCCCCTTCATGTTGGGATACTGCGCGGGCGCTCACGCGCATCCCGGTGGCTGCCGCCTGGCACGCTCACCCGATGTTCGGCGCCCGTCGCTTTTGCAGGTACCCCCGGCGCGTGGGCGTCAGAGGAGCGAACTCAACTTTCCAGTCGAGTTTCACTAGGGATGGTCTAAGTGAGCCACCCTCATACCAGATGTAGATTATGAACCTCCGCGCGCAGGTGTCAAGCACAAACGTGCATGAAAAGTCAAAAAATCTTGTCGACGCGCGATCGTTCGCGCGCGATCACATGCTCGTGCGCAGCTGCTGCTTGTCGGCGTGGCGTTCGATGGCGAGCGCGATCAGTCGATCGACGAGCGCGGGATACGGAAGGCCGCTCGCCGCCCACATCTTCGAGTACATGCTGATCGTCGTGAAGCCGGGAATGGTATTCACTTCGTTGAGGACGAGCGATCCGTTGACGCCGTCGAGGAGAAAGTCGACCCGCGCCATGCCGGAGCAGTCGACGGCGGTGAAGGCGGCGACGGCGAGCGCGCGGATCCTCTCGGTCAGCTCCGGCGGCAGCTGCGCCGGGATCACGTCGCGCGAGGCGCCGTCGAGATACTTCGCTTCGTAGTCGTAGAACTCCTTCGACGGGATGATCTCGCCCGGCAGCGACGCGTCCGGCTCGTCGTTGCCGAGCACCGCCACCTCGATCTCGCGCGCGTTCGGCACCGCCGCCTCGACCACCACCTTGCGATCGAACTGGGCGGCCAGGCTGATGCCGGTGCGCAGCTCGGCGACGTGCTTCGCCTTCGAGATGCCGACGCTCGACCCCAGGTTGGCCGGCTTGACGAACACCGGGAACCCGAGGCGATTGACGACGCGCTGGAGGACGCCGCGCTCGTCGCGCTGCCAGTCGCGCTTCATCACCACCTCGTAGTCGCAGATCGGCAGCCCCTTCGCGGCAAACACCAGCTTCATCACCGCCTTGTCCATGCCGACCGCCGAGGCGAGCACGCCGGCGCCGACATAGGCGACGTTTGCCAGCTCGAGCAGGCCCTGCACC
>Ga0207428_10006038_pt1 | contig 11197 bp, 7 predicted proteins | sample RhiMethybrSRZTD1_FD_187600 | JGI IMG/M metagenome (GOLD analysis project Ga0207428, IMG submission 187600) | Populus rhizosphere microbial communities from Tennessee, USA - Rhizosphere MetaG P. TD hybrid SRZTD1 (SPAdes) (version 3) | ecosystem: Host-associated > Plants > Roots > Rhizosphere >... | reverse complement strand
AGCACGGATGACGTTCGACTTTATGAGAAATTCTGCAGGGAATCGGCTATTGCGAAGGCAACAGAGACTGTTACTTTGAAGGATTGAACAAATCCTGAAATCATGGGGTCCACTCAATAATCATTAATCACTAATCAATTTTCATTTCTCAGCGTTGGGATCACTGCTTGTTGAGAAATGAGAATTGATTAGTGATTAATGATTATTGAGTGGACCCCATGATTTCAGGATTTGAGATGCCTACGCCTCAATAACGAGGTTACTCAGCACTTCCTCAACCGTCGTAAGGCCTTCCGCCATCAGAATCATGGAATACTGCTTAAGACTCTTCATTCCGTTCTTCACGGCGAGATCGGTAATGGTGTTGGTATTCGCACCGCTCGCTACGGCACGCTTGAGTTCGTCACTCATCGCGAGCAATTCGTAAAGGCCCACGCGGCCTTTGTAGCCGGAACCGCTGCACCTTTCACAGCCCTCGCCCTTGAAGAACGGTGGCGCTGAATCGCGCGTATAGCCAAAGTAGCTGAGCGTCGTATCGTCGATTTCCACCTGCTTCTTGCATTTCTGGCAGATCCGACGTGCGAGCCGCTGCGAAATAATGCCGATGGTGGAGTTGGCCATCAGAAAGGGTTCCACTCCCATCTCCTGCAATCGCGTAAATGAACTCGGACAGTCGTTCGTGTGCAATGTCGTGAACACGAGGTGTCCGGTGAGCGCTGCTTCAACGGAAATCTTTGCTGTTTCCTGGTCGCGAGTTTCGCCGACGAGGATGACATCGGGATCCTGCCGGAGGAAAGCGCGCAGGATACGAGCGAAGTCGAGCCCGATGTCCTTGTGCGTCTGCACCTGACAAAGACCTGGCAAGTCGTATTCCACCGGATCTTCTGCCGTGGAGATGTTGACTTCCGGGGAGTTGATCTCGGCAAGCGAACTGTAGAGAGTTGTCGTTTTTCCAGAGCCCGTCGGGCCCGTGACGTAGATGATGCCGTACGGCTGGTTGATCATCCACCGGAACCTCTCCACTGTGGGTCCATGCAGGATGAGTTGGTCGACCGGCAGCAGCGCTGCGCTTCTGTCGAGGATACGCATCACAATCTTTTCGCCGAACTTTGCAGGCACCGTCGAGACGCGGAAGTCGATACTGCGGTCGTCGATCTTGATCGAGATGCGTCCATCCTGGGGAAGACGTCGCTCGGAGATATCCAGCCGCGAAAGAATCTTCAGCCGCGAAGCCAGAGGCAACTGAATCTTCTTGGACAGAACGCTCTCAACGCGCAGCACGCCGTCCACGCGCAGCCGCAACATGACGCCGGCTTCCTGAGGTTCTATGTGGATATCACTCGCACCCTTCTTGATGGCCATGGCGAGAATGTTGTTCGCGAGACGGACAACGGGCGCGTCCTCGGACGCAGCGGCCAGGTCGACAACGTTGGTGGGCTTTTCTTCTTCGCTCTCCTGAACCTCCAGACCGCTGAGGATTTCATTCTGCAGGTCCTCAAGGCTCTGCATGGGCTGGTCAAAGACAGAACTTTTCTTCTTCTCGTCCCGCCTGCGATCTTCGCGCCTTCGTTCCGTTCGCGCTTCTTCATTGCGCTTTTCGAGGTCCCCTCGCTTCTCCGCATCGAGCCCCATGATGTGCGTGTAGCTCGTCTCCATGAACCTGCGGAAATCGTCTTCCGTACAGACGCGCGGTTCGATGGTCGCTCCTTTGATATGGCGGCGAACGTCGTCAAAGGCGACAAGGTTCGACGGATTGACCATCGCCAGAGTGACAGAGTTATTCACGAACGCAACCGGCACAACCTTATGGAGAAGAATGAGTGATTGCGGCAGAAGTCCGACAACGGCGGGGTCTACATTCGCCTTCTGCAGACTGAAGAGTTCGATTCCAACCTGCTGCTTGGTGGTTGCTTCAAGGCGTTCGGCGAGAATCCGGGCAAGACCCAGAGATATTTCAGGATGCTGTGTCAGAAGATTTCGGAAGTCGGCTCGAGTGAGAGTGAACACGGTCGTCGGCTGGACAGTGGCCACGCTTGCAGACCGGGGCTTGCCTGTCAGCAACGACATTTCCCCCATCGAGGCGCCTTCGCCAAGCTCTGCCACAAGGAAATCAATCCCTGTGCCAGGGTCTTTCTTTCGCACTTCGGCGCAACCCGATTTGATGACGTACATCGAAACGCCTGGGGCGCCCTCTCGCACAATCACTTCACCGGAGGGAAACTCCGCAGTCTTAAGGCATGCAGCCAGCCTGTTTAGACTCTCGGGACCCAGCTCAGCGAAGAGTTTGACGTTCTTGAGGAACTGAACAAGTTGTTCCGAATCCGTGCTTACTGCAGACATCAGCCTCACTCGGCGAAATCTTATTCGGCCGGGGTGGAATTCTCTGAAACCTTTAGCAAAACCACACCAATAGGGCGGCCAGTTGGGATTCTCACCTGAGGACAACTAAAGTAAAGAAGGTTTTCTAAGAGCTTTTGCCCCCGCGGAGCTCCTGTTTCCATCCGAGAATCTTAGCGACGTTACCCTCTTTTTCCGCCTCTTCTATACGTCCCTGAGCCTGAAGGACCATGGAGAGGCTGGTGTGGGCAAGAACATCCTCGCTGTCGATCTCAATCAGGCGTTTCGCGGTCTCGGCAGCTTCATCAAGACGACCATGGTTAAGAAGGGCCATTCCGAGTCCGTGCAGGGCATCCTGATACCGGGGATCGATCTCAAGCGCCTTACGATAGAGCTCAATGGATTCGTCGAGTTTGTCTTCACCAAAGGCGTCTACGGCCTTTTCAAAAAAATCTTCCTTTGTCATGCGAAGAGTATAGCAGTGAGTGAATAAATCGGGGCCAGACCGGTCTGGCCCCGATTTTACTTCTGCGAGCCGGGCCGGAAAGGCGTTTCGAGGTATTTCTGCGCGTCGGCCTGAGCGCCGAAGGAGTCGTCACCGGTACCGATCGCCTTCTGGTATTCGGGAATGGCGCGCTCGTGATCTCCACGTGAATCGTAGATCTTTCCCAGATTGATATAAGCCCAGACTTCGACCCATTTGGGTTTCAGATCCCCTGAAAAAACATTCCGGAAGTTCTGAGCTGCAGGCGTAGTGTTTCCGGCCTCGAAAAGCGCCTCACCCATCCGGAAAGACGCGAGAGAACTTGCAGGATTCAAGTCGATGGCATTCTGAAACTGGTCCATGGCGTCGTTGAATCGGCCGTCGTTCATGAATTCTTCGCCGCGGTTGATAGCGACAGCAACGCGGATATCCGGAGACAGCCGGAGAATCTTCTTCCGTGGATCAAGATTGATCTTCTTCGGCTTGCGGTTCGTGGTGATGTTGAGTTCGCTGGATTGCCGAGCGACGTCGACACGTTTGTATTCCGGTTCGCCATCCGTTTCGATCTCGACTTCCACAGGCATGCGGAAAAGATCAAGATCCTGGCTGATTTCGCCTTCAATGCTGTACCCGTTGCGAACACGGTAAATCTTTGCTTCCGACTTCATTTCCGGAACACCGGTATCGACGAGCCATTGTTCGAAGAAGTAGTCCAGGCTGTCCCCATTGACCTCCGCCGCGAGCTTCTTAACGGCGTCGGTAGACGCTGGAGTGCTCTGAAAGCGCTCCACATACTTGGTAACGAAGTTTTGAAACTTCTCTTCTCCGATGACCCACTGCAGCATCCTGAAAATGAAGGCGCCTTTGTATTGCACCAGAGCGCGATAGTCGGGTGATTCCCGCTCCAGCTTGCCCGCGTCGAGCACGGATATCGCATCCTCGCTTGCCAACGCCTTTACCAAAGCCTTATCCACCTGTTCCTGATAGGCAGCAGGCGTAAGTCCCTTCTCGGCATAAAGAAGGCTGGCGAAGGTGGCGAAGCCATCAGACAGCCAGGCGTCGCGTGCTGAATCCGCGATTGCATACTTCACAGGGAACCATTGATGTGCGAGGGCGATGGCGAGCGCAGGCTGATCGAAATCGGGCCGGAATTGGCCGTTGGACATCAGCAGGGTGCCAACGCCCCAACGTGACGGCCAGTTGGCGTCGGCAGCTTCGATAATGTGAAACTTCGGCTGAACTGGAGGGCCAAACAAGCTCGCGTAGAAATCGAGGGTCTTCCCTGCGCTTTCAACGATCGGATTCGCATCCTCGGCCTTCGCCTTCAGCGTGTGAATACTGACTTCCCCTCTGTCGGTTTTTACCGTCGTCGATGTGTATTTCCCCGCTGCGACGACTCCCCAATACGACGGTACTGCACTTGAAAATTTCCCACCTTCAGCCGGCAGGTCCGCGACTGCTGTCCAGCCGGACGGCGCGTTCACCGTCAGCGTTGTAACAGCTTTGTCTTTGTAAACGCCGTTGGTAGGAAACCATTTCGATTCGTAGAGCAGGAAAGCCCCATTATCGGAAATGCTGGAGAGAACCACCTGTCGCTTGTTTCCAGTGGGCGGATCAAGGAATCCTTCGTATTCGAAACGCAGCGTGGAGACCTCCGAAAGCTTGCCATCGGCGGTACTTACTTCGACGGTGTCATCCAGATCGTACTGCCGGAAACGCGCCTCCGCACCGTCCAGCATCACTTTGTCGATCCGGAGGCGATTGTCGAGATCAAATGTAAGGTAAGCGGCTCGCTCGAGTTGCCGCAACTTCACCTCGGCAATCCCTTTCAACATGTGTTCTGCCGGCATCAGTGTGATGTCGATCGTGTACGACTCGACATCAACCCTGGCACGATCCGAAGTCTCCGTGGGAACGGGCCGTCTTTGCGCCGAAACAGAGGACGCAGCCAACAGCAAAGCCAGAATCGAAGCAAATCCGTTTTTAATCTTCATCATTGAACCCTGACGACCAATTTAGACAGTCCGACGTTATCGTTCAGATCGTAGACACGACACGTAATCACGTGTTCTCCAGGCGATAGCATATCCGACTGCCATGCAAACGACTCACGTCTGGAGTCTGCTATCCCGTCCTTTGGGAATATGGCTCTGAACTCTCCCGCATCCACGGAAACCTCTGCCTGACTCAATGTAGACGTTAAGTCCGCCGCCTCGATAGCAACCCGAACCCGTCCACCGCTTATTCCGTCCTGTTTTATGTTCACCTCAGGGGCCGTATTGTCGATTGTGAAGGGCCGACTTTCGCGCTCTCCGGTGAGGGCACTTTCCGGCGTATTGGAAACAGTATCGCTTGCCACGAGGCGAACCATATAGGTCCCATCGGGAAGCGTATCCGAATTGATGGAATAGAAGGGATCTTCTACATTTTTCTTCAGGAGAACCCAGCTCGTCGCACTCTCTGCGCGGTAGTACAGATCGTACTGCAGTGTGTCTTCATTCTTGTCGATCGCGACCCATTGAAAGGACTGTGCGCCCTTTTGAAGGGATCGCCGTGGCGGCACTTTAATAAGGCCGGGCAGGCCTGCCCGGGCGGTCGCCCGTACGGTGGCAGCGTCCTGGGGACCAGCCGGGGTCCCACTGGCTGTCAACGCCTGTCCTTTGATCAACGTAACGCCGAAGGGGAGCACATCCAGCGAAGTAATTTCCGGCCGGAAATTCTGCTGCATGTAAGGAATCGTGATGGAGCTCAGCGATGGCGACCGTCCCGAGTCGGCTCTCAAAACGGATCTCCACTGGATGAAACGCGCCTTCGGGCTGTCCGTTGAGCCATCTCCGTCCACCCGACTCCAATCCGACCAGGTCTTATCCGGCGAACCTGTATTGCCGCTGCGGGTGAATACCTGGATGAGTTGCGGGGTATCCGATTTTAAAGTGACCTTGCCCCAGCTGGAGATCGCCTCAGTGTCTCGCACACTGGATTCGTAAGTTCCGGAAGTAGCCAGTGAATCACCCAGGCTAAACAGCTTGCCAGTGTTCGAGGACGCAGCATAGACACGGTTGCCAACCTGCAGCAGGGTCGTCGTCTGTTCCTCGGTGGACTCCACAAGCAAAGTCGTGGAGCGGGGCTTTTGAAACGAATAAATGCGGCCTTTCGTTCCGGTAGAGAAAAGCAATTTGTCCCCTCGAGGCAACAGCGCAAAGACCATTTCCGACGAGGACCGCCAAATTGTATTGACGATTCCGTCCGGCAAGACCTCCAAAATCGCGCTCTGAGTCGCTCCTTCAGAAGTCGACCGCGACGTTGTCGACGAAGGAGGTGAAATCGAAGATGGAGAATCGCCCGACACCACAACATCTATCGTTTGGGCCGCAGCGCTTTCCGCTGCCAGACTAATCGTTACGGAGGGTTCGCCGCTCGGAGAAGAACTCGGGACAAGAATCGGGACAGAAGAAGGTGACAAGCCGGGTCGCGAACTTACCACGGCCGCGTAGATTGTTCCGTCTGGAGCGACCGTCACGGCGTGGACTTCCCGCATGCCGGAGTCGTAAAGCACGAAAGCCTTACCGTCCGGTGCGATTCGATAGAGATACCCCTTCGGATCACCACCGGCGATAACGTTGCCCTCTCGATCCACGGCCAGGGAAATCACGTGCGTTTCGTCGGTATCGTAGAAGACCTGACCCTTGCCATCTGCAGCAACCCGGTAGATAACGCCCTTGTCTCCGGTGGCGACCATAAGACGTCCCTGCCTGTCGAAAACCATCGACCAGATGTATTTGTCTTCCGGATCAAAAAAAGTCTGCGGCTGCCCACCCGGCTCGATTTTGTAGACTTTCCCGTTCGGCGAAGTCGCGGCGTAGACGGCATCTTTGCCATCGACCGCGACGGCGAAAACATCCATCTCTGTCAGATCCGCGATAGGTTCGCCCTTGCCGGACGGATCGACCTTGTAGACTTTGCCATCATGCCCTGTTCCCAGATAGACATTCCCCTTAGAGTCCACGGCAGTGGACCAGACAAAGGGCTGATCGGTGTTGAACACGGAATCGAACCGCGGTGCGAGAACCAGACGATCTTCATTGGTCAGCGAAAGGTTACTGAGCGTGCCCTTCCTGAAGTCCTCATAGGTGCGCGTCTCCCAAAAGACAGGTGAGACGGACAGCAACGGCGCAACCAGCAGAAAGGGAAGGAACCACGTTGTCTTCTTCATCACGGTTTCACGGAGAGCGTCAGCGATCGCTGCCCCTGCAGCACGTACTTCGATGGAGGCAGTTCGTACTCAATGACGGTTGAATTCGCAAGACCTGCAACGGTGCGGGTGGAGGCCCGGCTGCTGTCGAGCAACGCAATCATGGAGGGAGGGAGTGATGGGTACTCTTCTCCGCCGATGACGACTCCGGGCTGGTTGTTGGTAATCTTCACATACAAGCGGTCGTTTCTTCGCAGCTTGTTCAATTCACGGACCGCGGCCGCCAGTCCCGGAGGCGCTCCGGTTGCGCCACGGCGCAACTCAGAAGCGGTGACGGTGCTGCCATCTCCTACCACCAGCTGGATCTTGCCGGCGGGCAAGCCTGCCGGAATCGCCACGGGATATTGCTCAACAATCATTTCGCCGCGAGTGCCTCGTAGTTGGGCCGACAACGTTACGGTATCGCCCGGACGAACCTCATCCTTGTTTACGGAGATTCGCTCGAGGCTCGCGCTGGTCTTGCGATCGGTGGTCACGATGTCAAGATCCACGCCCTCGATCAAAGCGCCATCGAACCCTGAAGTCAGCAAGTACTGAATCGGAGCCACCGCTGCCACGGCCGCCATCGTTGGACCGTTGCCATCTCCCGTAGAAATATTGGAGATTTTCACGGCCTCACTGCCTTTGAGCTGAATTCTGCCCGTCACATTCATCGTAATCTCGCCGAGCCCTCGCTCGCTGGCACCGATCGCATTGATCATGGTGAGACTCGCCAGTAGCGGGGTGAGGTACCGGTCGTTCGCGACCTCAAACCTGTAAGGCGTTGTAACATCGTTGCCCGACTTCACCCTCACGGTCATTGGAATCATTGCGGGTTTGTCGGACATGTTGCCGAAAATCCCGGTGGCACGATCCTGGCGGAACGATCCAACCACTTCGACGGGAACGGCAACCTTCGATGAGCTATCCAGTCTGGCGAGCGACGAGATGATGTACGCGCTCGACATCGGGAGATCCAGTGGTCCCGCCGAGAGGAACGGATGGCCGAACGCGAAAACCTTGTCGCCATCCACGTAGGTGACGGTTCCGTTGGCGCTCACATCCAGGTCTCCACGGATCAACTGTGCATTCACGGCAGCGCCGGGCTCCAGCCGGCGAGGCGGAGTCGAAGGAAGATTGGCCGCGCCGCCTGAAGCACCCGATTGAACCAGGCTGAAGCCATACGCGCCGAAGAACGGCCCAAACTGTTGAAGAACCCCTGGAGTCGCTCCGGCGATCGAGAGGGGCGTCTGGATGGGGGCGAGTGCCCCACCGCTTGCTGTGGCAGGGGCTGCGGGATATCCCAGGATCTCTTGGATTGGGGCCCCGTTTCGCGCCTTGTCCAACATTCCAAAAACGAAAGCTGCGGGAGTTTGAGCCGGAGCAATCTGTTCGGGGCCGATCGCTGCGGGAGTAGCCGCTACCGGCTTCCGGTCCAGAAGCTCCAACATCTGGGAAATTGGCTGGATCCCCGCAATGGGATCCTTTGCGAAGGGAAAGGAATAGGCGACGGCTCCGATGAGGCGGCCATTGACATAGACCGGACTACCACTCATGCCCTGAATCACTCCGGTCTTCTCCAAAGGGCCACCGGAGAGCCGGGCAAGGATGAGGTCCTGCTTTGGCTGAACATTCTTCAGCACGCCCATGATTTCGACCTGAAACTCTTGAATCGCCGTCCCTTCAAAGACTGTGCGCCCAACTCCCTGCATCCCAGGACGCACTTCTTCCACAGTCATGAAACGGCCGTTCTGGGGATTCTGGCCGGTCATCGCAGTGGCGGCCCAGAGAAGGATCAGGATAGTGGTTAGCTTCTTCATTCAAACTCAGCCGACCTCACTCCTAAACAAAACATTTTCAAACACTAAAGGAGGTCCCATATTAGAGGAATGGCGCCAACAACGTCAACGAACGGGTTCATCCTGGCGGGGGGCCAAAGCCGCCGGATGGGACAGGACAAAGCCGCGCTGAAATGGGGCGAAACGTCGCTGCTCGAACACATGGTGCAGTTGCTGTCGACGGTGACGACCTCGGTTCGGATCGTCGGCCGAGGCGACCTTCCCGACAGAATTCCGGGAAAGGGCCCGATCGGAGGCATCCTGACAGGGTTGGAATCTACAGACAAGGCTGTTAATCTATTCGTCGCCGTTGATCTTCCGTTACTGACGGATGATTTTCTGAGGTTGTTTCATTCTCGTTCTCTCGCCTGTGAGAAACCGCTGCTGGCATGCAGAATCAGCGGTAAATTCCCTTTGTGCCTCGGAATCCAACAAAAGCTCAAGTCGGAAGTCGCGCGACGAGTGGAATCAGACCGGCTCTCGGTTCGCGATTTGATTGAAGAATCGAATCCGGAGATCCTCGAGGAGCATGAGCTACGGGCTCTCGGTTTCGACTGCGGTATGTTTGCAAACATGAACACGCCGGAAGAATGGCAGAAACACCTCCGAAATTGGTCCTGACCTGACCCTGGAGTCAACTAGGGTCGCGGGCGGAGTTGTCACGAAGGCGGATACAGAACTGATGGCTGAACAACCAGAAGCACTGAACGAGGCGCTACGAAGCCTGTCGTCCGTCCAGTCGGGAACTCTGGACGCTCTGGCTCTGGCTCTCGATTATCGGGACAAGAGCACCAGCGGCCATTCCAGACGGGTAGCGACTTTGACTGTCAACGTTGCCAGCAGCCACGGCGTCGAAGGAGACGCGCTTCAGCAAATCGAGCATGGCGCCTTATTGCACGACATTGGAAAGCTGAAGATTCCTGACAGCATCCTCTGGAAGCCGGCAAGTCTGGATGATACCGAATGGATTACGATGCGGAAGCATCCCCAGTATGGGTATGAATTCCTGATCGGCCTCGAATTTCTTACCGGCGCCGCAGAACTCGTGTTGTCTCATCACGAAAAGTTCGATGGCACCGGATATCCCCGTGGGCTGCGCGGCGAAAACATTCCCCTGGGAGCACGGATCTTTTCTGTCGTCGACGCTGTCGATGCCATGATTTACAAACGTCCGTACAACGCTCCAATCAGTTTCAGGGAAGCTGCCGAAGAGATACGGCGATGTGCAGGCACGCATTTCGATCCCGACCTGGTTCCTCTGACCGTGGAGGTCCTTGGAGATCACCTTCCTCGCTATCTCAGCGGGTAAGGTTGGCCCTCGCGATTGTCAATCGGCCCCAAACCGCACGTCATTCCTCGCGGTTTACCCAAAACACGCTCTGATTCCCCACTGTAGTCACGATTTTGATTTCCATGCCCGCGATCGCGCTAAGTTCATCCAGCCCCTTATCGTCGGAGACAAAGAGGGCTTTCGTCCGCATTGACAGAACGGTTGCAAGTTCCTCTTCAGACCAGACACCCTGCGCCCGGTTGAACCGGTAGAACTGCATTCCGTACTCCATCCATCGCGAAGGCCGAAACATGAAAACGGTTTGATCGTCGGGAATTATGGTTTGCAGCACGGGTCGCCACGGTCGCATCGTATCGGTCGTTTCAAACCGGGGAAGAACGTAATTCGTCGCTATGAGAACGATGAGCGCCATGGCCAGGGCGTTGAAACCGACCAAAATCGGAGGATTCAGCCAGGTTGCAATGATGGCGAGAGCCGTAGCCATAGCAAAGGCGATAATCGTGATCTTCGCCCCACTGATGTGAGGGTCAACGTTCAACATCTCGCCGAAGAAACCGAATGCGAGGCCAATGAACAGCATCATGCCGGCCTCGATGTAAACAGCAATGCGGAACGCGCGCGTCGACACCTTCGATACTCCCCTCGCACAGAGCATGACGATCGGGGGAACCGACGGCAGGATGTACCCGGGAAGCTTGGAACCCGACAGAGAGAAGAACACGATCGGCACAATGGCAAACCAAAGCAGAAGCCGGTCATTGCGGTCAAAGGTCCGTCGCAGGCCCGGAATCATCATGAAAGTCCAGGGAAACGTAAGCATCAACAGGACCGGTATATAGAAATAGAACGGACGCTGGTGCCCATGCACCGTAGTGGTTAGCCGCTCGAAGTTCTGGTTGATGAAAAAGACCTCCACGAAGTTAAACCCATTGGCTCGTATGACGGCGATGTACCAGGGAGCCGCGACGGCAAGCGTGATTACAGCAAGCAGCGGATACCATTCCTTCCACTCACCG
>Ga0207428_10006037_pt1 | contig 11201 bp, 10 predicted proteins | sample RhiMethybrSRZTD1_FD_187600 | JGI IMG/M metagenome (GOLD analysis project Ga0207428, IMG submission 187600) | Populus rhizosphere microbial communities from Tennessee, USA - Rhizosphere MetaG P. TD hybrid SRZTD1 (SPAdes) (version 3) | ecosystem: Host-associated > Plants > Roots > Rhizosphere >... | reverse complement strand
TGCCGCGAGCAATGCGCGCGATGACGTCGTTCTCACCGTTGATCCGGTGTTGTTGCCGCGTTTGCTTGTGCGCGACGAAGATGCGTTCGGCAACATCCGGATATCCGGCGACAGCGCGTTCGCAGATGAGATTCTCCATATCGGTAAACATCTGCGCTGGGACCTCGAGGAGGACCTGAGCGGTATATTTGGTGATATCCTCGCCCATCGCGTTGTTCTCGCCGGCCAAAGCCTTACGCAGTGGCATGTCCAAATTTTCCAGAACATGTTGCAGATGTCAAAGGAGTATTTAACCGAAGAGCGACCTTTGCTCGCTAAACCGGTATACATGCATGAGTTTGTCCACGAAGTAAGCGCGCTTCACGAGGCCGCTTTAAATTTGGAAAAACGTGTGAGCTCGCTTATAGAAAGACCGCTTTAGTAATCACACAACTGAGAAGACTACTCCCCACCCGGCTGGTTTCATTCGAACAGGAGCTGGCTAGTTAAGGTTATCCGCCGCACGCCATATTGGATCAGGGGTGCTTGACTATAGACGAACTGCTGTCATTGGAATAAATGCGTTTTCTTCGTCTTCTCACAATACTGACTGTGGCGTTTCGTTTCGGTCTGGATGAGTTTTTTCTTAGCCACGAGCGTCTACGCCCCGTACGGCCCGTTGTTAAATTCGCCACGTTCTGGCGGCGGCTGGATAAGGCCCGAGGTGAACGTCTGCGTCTCGCTCTGGAAGCGCTTGGTCCTATTTTCGTAAAATTTGGCCAGATGCTTTCTACCCGGCGGGATCTCCTGCCGCAGGACATCGCTGACGAATTGGCTAAACTGCAAGATCAGGTTCCGCCGTTTCCCTCCAGCCTCGCGATCAAAACGCTCGAGGAAGTTTATGGAAAAAGCGTAAACGACGTCTTTCTCGTATTCGACGCCGAGCCGATCGCGAGTGCCTCCATCGCACAAGTTCATCTTGCGGTACTTCACGATGGCACGGAGGTGGCGGTAAAAGTGCTGCGTCCCGGCATTGCGCCCGTAATCGCACATGACGTGGCGTTAATGGAAACCGGAGCGCTGCTGGTTGAATCCCTGTGGCCCGATGGCAAGCGATTGAAACCGCGCGAAGTGGTGACTGAGTTCGCACGTCATCTGGATGATGAGCTGGATCTGATGCGCGAGGCCTCCAACTGCAGCCAGTTACGGCGGAATTTTCTCGACTCCCCACTATTATTGGTGCCCGAGGTCTACTGGGATTACTGCTATTCGACCGTCATGGTCATGCAGCGCGTTAAGGGAACGCCTATCAGCCAGGTGGCAAAGCTGCGCGAACAGGGTATAGATATTCCGAAGCTTGCAAGGGTTGGAGTGGAAATCTTTTTTACCCAGGTATTCCGCGATGGCTACTTTCACGCCGATATGCACCCTGGAAATATTTTCGTGGGTAGCGATGGCCGTTATATAGCGGTGGACTTTGGCATCATGGGCACCCTCACCGACGAGGACAAGAATTATCTCGCGCAGAACTTTCTGGCATTCTTCCGCCGCGACTATAAAAGGGTGGCCGAAGCCCATGTTGAAGCGGGGTGGGCACCGAAGGATACGCGCGTTAATGATTTCGAAACCGCGATCCGGGCGGTATGCGAACCAATCTTCGATAAGCCGCTGAGCGAAATTTCTTTCGGCCGCGTATTGCTGCGACTATTTCAGACCTCACGCCAATTCAATGTGGAGATTCAGCCCCAGCTGGTCATGCTGCAGAAAACACTGTTGAACATCGAAGGACTTGGGCGGGACCTCGACCCCGATCTTGATCTGTGGACTACTGCAAAACCGTATCTGGAAAACTGGATGTCCGATCAGCTTGGCTGGCGCGGATTCACCCGGCGCCTGAACAAAGAGGCCTCGAGCTGGGCCGTGATGTTTCCGCAGTTTCCACGTTTAATGCACCATGCTTTGATCGAAAACCGGGCGCAGGCGATGGATGACAAAATCAGCGAATTGCTCATTGAACAGCGACGGCAGAGTCGCTTGCTTGCGGCGCTCGCGGTCTTGGTGACGTTGCTGCTGCTATGGCAGTTATGGTAACAAAAAGACTTGATCCTTTTCTCAGCGCCTTCGATACCGCGAAGTAAAAGTTCCGCCAAGTTACATCGCTACATCGTCCCTCGATCGCTGCGCCAACCCTAGGATGTTCCCAGTTTCATCCGTTCCCACCGTATCTCAAACATTGAAACAGGGGAATTTTGGTAAAATCCCCGTTTTTTTGTTGGCATGACGATGGCGCTACTGGAAATCCGTAATGTTACTCGGCGCTTCGGCAGTTATATCGCTGTCGATAATGTCTCTATTACCGTTGAGGCGGGCGAATTCTTCACTTTGCTTGGGCCATCGGGTTGCGGAAAAACAACGCTTTTACGGATGATAGCTGGCTTCGATCTTCCGGATTCCGGACAAATTCTCCTCGATGGAAAAGATATGGTCGGCATCCCGCCAGAAAAGCGACCCGTACATACTGTGTTCCAGACCTATGCACTTTTTCCGCATATGACGGTGGCCGACAATATCGCGTTTCCGCTCAAGATGGCTCGCAAGGCTTTACCGGAAATCAAGGCCCGAGTAAGCGAGGCGCTTGATGGTGTCCGCTTGTCTAATTTTGGAGACCGCTTCCCCCATGAGTTGTCGGGAGGACAGAAACAGCGTGTCGCGCTGGCCCGCGGCCTGGTCAACCGGCCACGCCTGTTACTGCTGGACGAGCCTCTGGGCGCCCTAGACGCGAAGCTGCGTGAGGAAATGCAGATCGAGCTTATTAATCTACAAAAGGAAGTAGGAATTACATTTGTTTTTGTTACTCATGCGCAGAATGAAGCGCTGGCGTTATCGCACCGGATAGCAGTGATGAACCGCGGCAGTGTCGAGCAAATTGACGAGCCTTCGAAAATTTATGGCTTTCCAGGAAACCGGTTTGTGGCGGATTTTATCGGCAAGATCAGCATGATGAGCGCGCAGGTTCTGGAATCCGGCCCTTCCCACCTGAAACTTGTCGTTCCGGGGTTGGGGGAAGTAACGACGGTAGGCAAGGAAGGGGTAAAAACAGGCGATAAGGGCCTGATTGCGATTCGACCGGAACAGGTTCGGATTTCGCACGCTTCGGACGAGCCTCAACTGAAAAACTACTTTCTTGGTAAAGTGCACGATTTTTTGTATATCGGGGATGTCACCACGTATATCGTGGAACTCTCCAACGGAACCTATATTGAGGCCTTACTGCCCAACTCGGCGCCAGGACGAGCGAAGTTTTATGAGGTTGGCGACGCCGTGGCGGTTTCATGGCGACATGATGCAGGATTTTTTCTGCATGAGTAAGGAAGGGGGCAGCCAAAGTCGCACCGCCAAGATACTCGTCGGCGGCCCTCCGTTAATATTCCTGCTGATATTCTTTGTCGGCCCAAGTCTGATCATGATCCTGACTTCGTTCCGCTTCCCGGGCGAATTCGGTGGGCTGGCCCCCCTAGCGGCGCCTGGCGAAAGCGCTGAGAGCGAGTATGGTTTCACGGCAGAGGCCTATCAGTTTTTTTTCAGCGACCTGCTCTATGGAGAAATTTTCTTCAAGTCCTTCGCCATGGCGGCGGCGACCACCTCGACTTGTCTTATCATGGCCTATCCCCTGGCGGTGCTGATCGCACGCAGTGAAAAACGCTTTCGCAACCTGCTGGTCCTGCTTGTGGTCCTGCCCTTCGCCAGCAATTTCCTCATCCGCATTTATGCTTGGATGATCATCCTGGGGCCCGAGTCTGCCCTCAGTCAGTTCATCAATGCAATTCTCGGTCTATTCGGCATGGAGCCAGTAACACTGCTGTTTTCGCCATTTGCTGTCCTGGTGGGAATGGTATACGTACATCTCCCGTTCATGGTGCTGCCGCTCTATACCAATCTGGAAAAGCACGACCCGGCACTCCTCCATGCCGCCCAAGATCTCGGTGCGAATGGTTGGCAGCGGTTTTGGCGAATTACCTGGCCCTTATCCCTGCCAGGCGTGTTTTCCGGCTCCGCGTTGGTATTCATTCCTGTACTTGGCATGTTTGCCGTTCCCGATATATTGGGAGGCACAGGAGATATTCTTATCGGCAATCTCATAAAGGATCAATTCCTCGGTACCCGGGATTGGCCCTTTGGCTCAGTGCTATCAATCATGCTGACGCTGGCCGTGCTATCCGTCGCCGCGCTGGCGACATGGCTCGCACGACCGTTTACGGGACAGCGGGCATAGCATGAACCGCGACAATATCTGGCTCTGGTTGGCCGCGGCACTGGTCTACGCCTTCCTTTACATTCCCCTCGCCATTGTGATCGTTTATTCCTTTAACGATTCGCGGCTCAACGCAGAGTGGGTGGGATTTACCTTGTCCTGGTACAAGGCGTTGTTCAATAACACCCAGATGCTTACAGCGGCGGGAAATTCCCTGATCATTGCACTCAGCGCGAGTTTCAGTGCTACGGTGCTTGGCACCATGGCGGGTCTGGCGATCCATCGGTACAACTTAAAGCTTTTGCCGGTGCTGGTCTTCACGCCGGTGGCCATGCCTGAAATCCTTCTCGGCGTTTCGCTGTTGTTATTCTTTTTGCAAGTCCTGAATTTAACGCTGGGCATGGTCTCAATCATTATCGCGCACACCACATTCTGCATCGGCTTTGTCGCCATTATCGTACGGGCACGCCTTCAGGATATGGACGAGAGCCTTTTTGAAGCGGCACGCGACCTTGGAGCATCGCCATGGAAAACATTCCGTCTGGTTACGCTGCCCCTTATCATGCCGGCGGTAGTGGCGGGAGCGCTGATGTCGTTCACGCTCTCGATAGATGACTTTGTCATTACCTTCTTTACCAAGGGCGTCGGCGAACCCATCTTGCCCATCCAGATCTATACCATGATAAAGGTCGCGGTCACGCCCGAGGTGAATGCAATTTCCACCTTATTAATGTTGCTCACCCTGGCGATGATCATCATCGCCGCAAAGCTCGACGCCCACACTTCGTCGCGCGAACCAAAAACGTTTAGCTAGAAGCCGTGTATCCGGGATATTTCAGAAAGTCTCTGGCATCGCTCATCATCATGCTGAGCTGGCTGATACTGTTCACTGCTGGTTGCACCCGTCCCGATGAACGGGGCGCGGTATCTGGCAGAGACGGAAATGTCCTTTACCTGTTCAATTGGAATAACTATATCTCTCCCGAAACGGTCAAGCGTTTCGAGAAATCCTGCGACTGCAGGCTGTCCCAGGATTATTACTCCGACAATGAGGAAATGCTGGCCAAACTCGCGGCGGGCGCCACGGGTTATGACGTTATCATTCCGACTAGCAATGCGATAGACACGCTAATTCGGCAAGGCGCCCTCAAGCCCCTGGATAAGCCTTTGTTGCCGAACCTGAAAAACGTCGATCCTTCGTATCTCGATACGCCGTTCGATCCCGGCAACAAGTATTCCGCACCTTACGCCTATACGATCAGCCTGCTTGGCTTCAACCAGGAAAAAATAAAAGAACTAGGCCTGCCTACGGACACCTGGGCCATAATTTTCGAGCCCAGATACCTCGAAAAGATCAAAGGTCGGGTGACGGTGCTCGACAGCCAGCGTGAATTGATGGCCACCGCGCTTAAATACCTGGGCTACTCGGTGAATGATGCCGATGAGAAGCATTGGAAGGAAGCGGTAGATTTGATCGTTCGCGCCAAGCCCTACTGGGCGGCTTTCAGCAATACCAGTTATGTGAAGGAACTGGCCACCGGGAATCTATGGGTAGCACATGGATATTCCAACGACATGTTTCAGGCGGCACTTGACGCAAAAAAAACCGGCCGGGGCTTCACGATTGGATACTCTACTCCAAACGAAGGAGCGGTATTGGCCCTCGACAGCATGGTATTGCATAAAAGTGGCAAGCGTCCGGACCTTGCCCATCAATTCGTTAATTTCATGCTGGAAGGAAAGAATTCGGCCGACCTCACCAATCTCCTGGGCTCGGGCAATCCCAACACTGATGCGATGCAGTATGTTCATCCCGAGATCGCGAGCAACAAGGCGATATTCCCCCGCCGGGAATTGCTCGCGCGCCTGGAAATGCTGCGCGATCTTGACCGCAAGCAGCGGCGCCTGCTGAGCCGTCTATGGACTGAAATCAAGTTGAGATAGCGATTGGCGATCCGTATAATCTTTATGTTCCTGACGCACAACTGATCACCACTAATCCTATGAGTTATTATCAACGTCATGTATTTTTCTGCGTGAACCAGCGCGAGGCGGGGGCATTGTGTTGCAACAATTTTGGCGCACAATCCATGCGCGACTACGCAAAGCAACGCGTCAAGGCGCTGAGGCTTGATGGCAAAAGCAAGAGAATACGCATTAACAATGCCGGATGTCTTGATCGCTGCAATGAAGGACCGGTAATCGTCGTTTATCCGGAAGACGTTTGGTATACGTACGTGGATAAGGAGGATATCGACGAGATTATCGAGGAGCACCTCAAAAACGGTCGCGTCGTGGAGCGGTTGCGAATTTGACGCAGTCGGGCGGTCGCAGAAGCAGTCTTCTGGGAGTCTGAATGATTCCAAAACTACCGATTGCTTAGTCCTGAAGACGTCAGGGATAAGGCATCGGTCGCTGAGCGTCCACCATTCCATCTGTACCAATAAACCGAACCACCCGATTCGCCTAGCACTCCCTCTTCTGAACGCCTTCGACCGGTCGATCGATTCAATTACCCTGTTACCTGCGTGCGCATTGTTAAACGAGCATATTACTCACAAAACATTCATCGACGGCCCCGTCGGTAAGCTGGAAGCGATACTGGCGGAGCCAACCTCTGGTCATGCCCGGGGTGTCGCCGTGATCGCTCACCCGCATCCGCTTTATGGCGGAACCATGAACAACAAAGTGGTGCACACCCTATTTAAATCATTTCTTGAATTGGGATTCATTGCCGTCAAGTTCAATTTTCGCGGCGTGGAACAAAGCGAGGGCGAAATAAGCTCGGGTGACAACAGGGGCGCCGGTGAAGTGGGCGACGTGCTCGCGGTGGCGGAAACCTTGAAGATCAAGTTCGCTGAACGCTTCACCGCCCCGGTCCCGTTACTGCTGGCGGGATTCTCCTTTGGCGGCGCGGTTCAGGCTTATGCCGCGCAAGAACTTAAGCCGCAGACGGTCGTGATGGTGGCCCCAGCGGTCCAGCGGTTGAACGCGCCCCCCATCATCTACCGGGACGTCAAACAAAGCGAAGCCGTGGCACCACGCGTCCTGATTATTCACGGCGATCGGGATGACGTGGTCTCTCTCGCGTCTGTTCTGGAGTGGGCGACTCCGCAGGAATTACCGATCGTTGTGGTACCCGGGGCGGAACACTTCTTTCATCGCCGATTACATATTCTCAAACGCGTCGTCGTGGATGCATGTCGGCCGTGAGAAGCGCATTCCGAAGCCCTGATGCAAGCGACAGCGAAAAGTGCTGAATTCACATCCGCGTGCGCAACGTTGGAGGGAGTAGCCCGAAGGTTGGAAAAAAACCCGGGCCTCGATCCGTTATCTCAGCGGATAAAAAGACAAAACCGCTGTCGGAGGAAGCCCCTGCGCTGCCTGATCTCCGCTACTCAGTAGCCCCTCGGGCGACGCTCCGGGGCTTAAACACAGCTCAGCATTATTGATCGGAAGTCGTCAAAATATCCCATCTGTTTGGACATGTCTGGTACGTTCGTTTTTGCGTCGATGAACTTATCCTGGTCTCGAAAATCGCGGTTATCAAAAATAGTGAGGTTGGCTGTGGGCCCGACCTTAAGGCTGCGAACCTTGTTTTCCCAGTCGAAACCGAACGGGCCGATCATGCGTGGGATGCTGACGGGACCGGTGAGCAGCAGGCTGTCACCTTCATAATTTTTCTTGTCATAAAACCGTACCCAACAGCCTTTCTTTTCCAGATCCGTCGTAACTTTAACGGGGACCATGATCAAGAGCGGGACCTCAACAGTCACAGCCCGTTCTTTCGTGCTACGAGGTTTGGTCGTGTCACCGGATTCGGGCGGCTTGTTCATTACCGGTCTGTCTGACGGCTCTTGCGCCTGTACGCCGGACGAGCTAAATATCCCAAATGCTATCAAGACAGGAAAGAGGGGATTGCAAAAGTATTTTGTAAGGAAGTTCATCTCAGCCTCCGTTGAGAAAATGCATGTTAATTTTTTTTAACCTGTGATATCTACTTCAGAGCGGCTCTTCGGTTACACAGTTCTTGTCGTATGCTTCATCCTTCCATGACGCCAATCTCTACTCTGGCAGCTCGTCGTACTCTTAGCTCGTAGTGCTCTTTCATCTTAATTCTATAAATAAATCGGACTGATAAAAGGCTTCGCCCAGCCACAATTCCACACTCCATCGGTCTCGTTCCCAAGATTAGATGCGGGGGTGTAAACGTAGTGCTGTTGGATGGCTTGACATAAAACGCTATATGACTTTCCATTGAATCTCCGTGTGGTACGCCACGTAGCAAGGAATCCGGCGCCGACCAAGTATTTGAGAAGAGTGCTGTTCCGGGACGGGGCAGACGACGAAAAAAGCCGCAGGTTAAAAAACATGAGGACTCGTCTATTACCTGAACATCCGGAATTGATCTTTCGAAAAAAACCGCCTACGCTAATCTTCCGGTTTTCCAGTTATTCGCACAGAACTGGCATCCAGAGAATTTCTATGCAACGTATACTTATCCTGCTTGGCATACTGCTGTTAGTCGCAGGCCTGACCTGGCCCTGGCTCTCAAAACTGCCTTTCGGCAAGCTTCCGGGCGATATCAGCGTGGAGAGGGAAAATTTCAGCTTCTATTTTCCGTTGACCACCAGCCTGTTGGTATCCCTGGTCCTATCGTTGCTGTTGTGGTGGTGGTTTCGCAAGTAAGTTTTGCGGGGATTTGAACAGGACATGGGAGAGCCCAGTTTTGAGTGGCTGGCAGATCGATTGGGGAACGACCTGTTAAAATCGACATGGTGCTAATGGTGAAGTTCGTCAGGGCACGTCGTCCCAATGGACTTGCGCTGCAACGAACAGATCGAGCCGCCGGTTTTGATTTTTCCCTGACCTCCACTAAAGCCGTAACCCTCCAATGATTGCGGTTACGGAACTTATGGAGCTTTTGGCTGAAGAGGTTGAACCATGGATCTATATGAGTCAATGGTGTTTTGGTTTGCCAAAGAATTCGTTAAGGCTGTTCTGGGTCTCGGCTTGATCCTGGGCATTATCATTTTTTTCCAATGGATCAATAGCGATGATTAAGAAGCTTGCCCAAAACGACTCGTTCCCGTTTCCCGCTTAAGCAGCTCGAACGCCACACTCCGCGTGAATAAAGTATGCATTGTCACGCGGATTGCGATCTTGGAGAAGCCTCTGTCCTCTTGTAGAGGGCAACTTTTAAGGCCTCTTATTCTATAGTCATGCCCGTCAACTCGAATTCACCTCTCTTTTTTCCTTGTTTTCTTTTGGCACGTTCTTTCTGGATGCACGCACGAGCCAGCCCTGTTCCGGCAGGGGCTTAGCCGTATCCGTCAGAGGTTTCAAGGTCGGCAAAAGATGCTTCATGACCTGCGTAGACAGCGCCGAAGTAAATGTATATTCGGCCGCGTCCGCGCCCGGAACAAATGCAGTCATCGTTCCAAAGAAGCGATCGCCAAGGAAGAAAACAAAAGTGGCGGAGCGGTTGACAGCCCGGGATTCCCTGATGACGCCAGGCGATGAAAAGGTGATGTGGCGATGATCTCCGGTCCCTGTTTTTCCACCGATCAGCACCTCAGCCCCATCCTCTTCCACAATTGAACGTGCCAGTCTCGAAGCTGTACCCGTCTCCACAACATCCGCAAGCACCCCTCGCAAAGCTGCGGCCAACTCCGGGGAAAACATTCGCTCACCTTGAACGGGAGCCCTTTCAACAATGGTTTCAAAGGGAGTGTTCGCCGCAAAACGCATACGCTCGATCAGCACATTGGGGACGCGAACCCCGTTGTTAAGAATGATGCCCATCAATTCCGCCAGCGCCGCGGGATGATCAGCCGAACTACCGATGGCTGTCGCAAGTGATGGCACAAGCGAGTCAAACGGGTAGCCCAGCCGTTTCCAGCTGCGGTGAATCTCCAGGAAGGCTTCGAGCTCCAAGAGGCCGCGGATTCGGCTATCCTGGGAATTCTTGCGCATTGTCTTGAATAGCCACTGGTAAACTGCCACGCGTTCTTCTCCGCTGGCCTCGATCACATCCTTGTACTGAGCCTGCGGATGGGATATCAGATAGCGAACCAGCCATAATTCCAGCGGATGGACTGTTACGATATAACCCTGATCGGCGAGCGAATATTTGCCTGGCGCATATTCCTCGTAGAGGTCCTGCAGCTTCGTCGGTTTAATGCGCTTGAAGCCAGGCAGATACGGAGCCATGAACGTCTGGAACTGAGAGAACGTGGCCTCAGGGTAGACATATCGGTACGCGGCTGCCAACCGCCGCGGCGTATGCCTAAAACTGGAAAAGAATACCTCGCTGAGTCCACCGGGACTTGCTGTTTTTCCCCTATATTTTTGATAAAACCGGTGGATAAATTCCCTACCCTCCTTATCGGCAAAGCGCCTCAGGTAGTCCGCCCGGCCACCATCCCGGACGTCCCGGAGGATTTTGGCCGAGGAACCGGAAACTTGAAACATGTAATGACGCACAATGTCCCGCATCAATCGGATGTAGACCAGATTAACCGAGTCAAGCGTCGCCTCGCGTACGCTCAAAACCTGATGGTCGTCCTGGCGCTTGAAATTATGAAAAACGTGCAGCCCGCCGCCGGTAAAAAAACGCTCCTCAGGGTTGGCGGAATACTTGCGATCCAGTGCGGCGTCAAGCATTGCACCCAGACTTTTATCGGTTGCTTGCAGCAAGTAGCTGACTGCCCAGCGGCTGAGAGCATCGCTTGGATCAGGCGCCTGTTTACGAAGTACTTTCGGCTCGACCGCGGCATATTTGCCATGCAGCGTTTCGATAATTTCAAGGTAAGTCACCAGTGTCCGTAATTTGGCCGTTGAACCCAGATCGAGCTTTGTGCCCTGGTTGATATCCAACGGCTGCTCAAAATTGTCCGCCATGATGCGAAACTTGGCCCCTTGGGGCGTCAGTTCCGAAAGCGTAAAGCTATAGATTATTTTTCCAGGG
>Ga0207428_10006034_pt1 | contig 11205 bp, 5 predicted proteins | sample RhiMethybrSRZTD1_FD_187600 | JGI IMG/M metagenome (GOLD analysis project Ga0207428, IMG submission 187600) | Populus rhizosphere microbial communities from Tennessee, USA - Rhizosphere MetaG P. TD hybrid SRZTD1 (SPAdes) (version 3) | ecosystem: Host-associated > Plants > Roots > Rhizosphere >... | reverse complement strand
TCGGATGAGCGCGTAGATCGCCTACCGCGCCGGTTCCTTCAGCGGATCGCCCCAGATCGACTTGCCGGCGAGCGCGGCGAACGCCCCCCACGCCACCATCGCGGACAGCGCCAGGACCGGCGCGAGTGCGCGGTCTGCGTACCACGCCGACAGGTCGAGCGATGGGACCGCGCTCGACAGCACCAGGCCGACGAACGTCGCCGTGGCGCCTGCGAGGACGCCGAACCGCATGAGGACGGGTAGGGCGAGGGTCACCGACAGCGACTGGATGATCGCGACCGGCCATCCCACATCACCCGCGGCGGCAGCCGAGAACGCGGTGGTGGAGGCGATCACGCCAACCAGGACAGCCAGCCCCGTGCGTCGCAGCAACAGTCGGATGACCACCACGCCGACCAGCATTCCCAGCGAGGCGAGCACACACACCGAGCAGCTGTAGGCGAGGCTGCAGATCGCGGTCGGCAGGTCGGTCACCGACGACAGCATGACGGGGTCGATCAGGCTCGGGACTCGCGTGAGCCCGAACCGGGCACCGGCGAACGGGGCCACCATGCGCAAAGCGATCAGCGCCGCGCCGAACGCGCAACCGATCAACAGTTCACGACCGACCAGCGGATCGCGCAGGCGTCCCGAAACCAGCCGCGACCACCCGACCAGCATGTGCGGCCACAGTCGTCGCAGGTAGGGTTCGAGCGCGATATAGGCGAACCACATCTCGAACCCGTGCATGAGCGCATGCCCGTAGGCCCGGCCGCCGATCAGATCGGTGAGCGCTCCGAGCAGGCCGACCTCGGTGATCCGGGTCGTGGACAGCCCCTCGAGCAGGTTCATGAGGATCACGAACACCGCGATCCGCGTTGCTCCCCGCCAGTCGCCGCGGCGCGCGCGCAGGTTGCGGATCGCGAACACGATGCTCGCAACCAGCGGGACGAGGATGAAGAAGAAGAATCCCGCCCAATCGCTGTTTTCGTTCGGATCCGACTTCAGTGAGTCGATCGTCGCCGTGGAGGTCCCCCAGGCGTGGACGATCGTGAAGTGCGTGAGCCGGCCGCGCGATGCGCCCATCTGGACGGTGACCGGCTCACCGCCCGCCCATGGCAGCCTGCCCTTCCATGCCACGGTCGAGTCGCACATGGCCGGGACCGCTCGCACCAGCGCCGCCTGCGTGAACGTCGCCGAGTCGAGCCCGGAGGCTGCCCACAGGAGCGACCATGCCGGGCCGCCGGTGGAAGCGGACATCGAGTCGGGCGGCAGAGCGCGCAAACCGATCAGGCGCCCCGCGGGGTCGAGGAGCACGGCCGCCTGGCCCGGGGCGAGGAACGGTGGATCGTCGACCGCAGCGATCTCCTGGTGAAGGCTCGTGGCCTCGATCAGGCGCGGGCTCCAGCGTCGCCAGAAATAGATGGAGTTCGTGTCTCCGGGTTGCTCCCCGCGACCCGTCCGCAGGGATCGGAGATGCTGCGCGTTCTGCGCGAACCCCTCCTCCGAGTACTTGGGAAGCGCCCCGAATGATCCCGATCGCGCGAGCAGATCGGCCGCCCGCACCGAGAGCACGCCGGTCGGCTGGGTGAGGGGTCTGAACTCGGGGCCGAGGATGGCAGTCCAGGCCGCGACGCAAAGCACGACCGCCGCGACGCACAGTGCGACCATGCGCCCGCTGGTCGCGCCCCGCCCGCCGGCATTCGCGACCAGTTCCGGCGACGGCGTTTCGCCGGCCGCGAGCGCGGCCGCAAGCGGATCGGCCCCGGGCAGCGCCCCGAGCACCGCGTACGCCGACGACGGCCGGGCATCGGGGTCGCGCTCGAGGCAATGCAGAATCAGGCGCTCGACCGCCGGATCGATGTCGCGTGCGAATTCCGACGGCGACGTGACCGATCCCAGGTCCTGCAGGCGCTTCAGCTCCGCCACCGAGTTCGCCTGAAACACGCGCTTGCCGGTGAACAGCTCGTAGAGCAGCAGGCCGAGCGAATAGACATCGCTGCGCACCGAGACCTGCCCGCCGTCGAGTTGTTCGGGCGCCATGTACGCGGGAGTGCCGGCGAACTCGCCGCTGCGCGCGAAGTCGGCGGCGAGTCCCGCCAGACCGAAGTCGGTGATCCGCGTGCGTCCGCGCCCGTCGACCATGATGTTGGCCGGCTTGAGGTCGCGGTGCAGCATTCCCGCCTCGTGCGCGGCGCCGAGCCCGAGGCAGATCTGGCGGGCGATCTCGAGCGCCTTGTCGCCGGTCGGACGGCCCATCCGGCGCAGCACCGCCGCCAGGTCCTCGCCGTCGATGTACTCCATCGACAGGAACACGTGACCGTCGGCCTCGCCGATGTCGTACACGCGGCACACGTTGGGGTGGGCGATCAGCCGCGCGATACGGACCTCGCCGCGGAAGCGCGTCAGCTCGGCTTCGCTGCCGGTCACCGAGGCCGGCAGGAACTTGAGGGCCACCGACTGGCCAAGCTCGAGGTCGTCGGCCCGGTAGACTTCGCCCATGCCGCCGCGCCCGAGCAGCGCGACGATCCGGTAGCGGGTGCCGAGCCGCGTTCCCGGTTCGAACCGGCCGTGAATTCCCGATGAGGATGGCGTGCCGGATGACGGCGGACGAGGAGCCGGTGAGGCCGGCGCCACTTCGGTCGGCGTCTGGGTGACCGGCAGGGCCGCCGACCCGTCACCGGCGCGCGCGACCGGTGCGCCGCACGCGGGACAGAAGCGGGCGGTGTCGGGAATCGCATGTGCGCACTGCGTACAGAATGGCATCGGGGGGGCGGCTCTCCCGGATCGGGAACGGGACGACAAACCGCGAGAACCTAGCACGAGGCCCCGCCGGGGGACGCGCGGGACGTCGTTGCGCCCCACCCGGCAGGCGGCTAGACTGCCGCGCGTTTGTTCGCCGCCGGGCACCGTCGGCCGCGCGCCGGCTCCAGCTTCCGGCGCAGCGCCCAACCCGATGCGGCGCATGATCTTCCCCCACGATTGGGCGCTCCCCTGATGCGGGTTCTGGTCACAGGTGCATCCGGCTTCATCGGTCAGTCGCTGGTGCGACGGCTGCTGGAGAAGGGCCATGACGTGCGCGCGCTGGTGCGCAAGCCGCCGCTGACGGCCGCGACCGCCCGGCTCGAGTACGTGGTCGGTGACATGACCGACCACGCGTCACTCGACCGCGCCTGCCAGGGGATCGAGGGCATCGTCCATCTCGCATGCGCGACCGGCGTCGCCGATCCGAAGATCGTGCGTGCGGTCAACGTGGACGGCACCCGCGCGCTGCTCGATGCGGCGAAGAAGCACGGTGTCCGGCGCTTCGTCTTCATCTCGACCATTTCGGCGGCGCGCCGGCGGCGCGGTCCCTACGGCGAGACCAAGCGCCAGGGCGAGGCGATGGTGGCCGCGTCGGGGCTCGAGTTCGTGACGCTGCGGCCGTCGCTGGTCTACGGCTCGGGCAACGTCGGCCTGTTCGCCACGCTCGCCGCCTACCTGCGCTCGCTGCCGGTGGTGCCGGTGATCGGGAACGGCCGGATCGAGCTCGACCCGGTCCACATCGACGACGTGAACGCGGTCACCGAGGAGTCCCTGACCCGGACCGACGTGGTCGGCCGGACCTACGACGTCCTGGGCCCGGAGAAAGTGACCTTCAACGACTTCCTGGCCCTGGTTTCGCGCTCCCTGGCCGTGAAAAAGCCGGTTTTCCACATTCCCGGGCCGATCGCCCTGCTGATGGCGTCGATGCTCGGAATCGTGTCGAAGAGACCGCCGGTATCGGTCGATAACGTCCTCGGCATGATCTCTCCGGCAGACGTGGACAAGGGACCCCTCCAGCGCGATTTCCAGCGCGACTGGATCCGGCTCGAAGACGGCTTGCGCACGCCCGGCTCCGGCACCGGCGGTTCGGTGCGCGTTGCGTCGGGTCCGCCGGCGGCGTCGGGATCGTGGAGCTCGTCGGGCGGAATCGAGATGGGAGCCTCGGGCGACAGCGAGGCACACGGGAACGGACGTGCACCCTCGTTCATCCCGATCGCGCCGCTGCTGGCCGACAGTCCGCGGCCGCTGCGTCCGGTCAAGGTCGGCGTGGTGGGTCTCGGCAAGATGGGCGTCGCCCACACTGCGGTGCTGGCGATGATCCCCGACTGCCAGGTGGTGGGGCTGGTCGATCACCATCCCGGCCTGGCGAAGAGCATCCGTGGCATGGGGCACGACGCGCCCTACTTCAAGAGCGTCGACCAGATGATCGAACGCGCCGCGCCCGACGCGGTGTTCGTGCTGACTCCGCAGGACTCGCACCTCACGGTCGCGAAGCTGGCGCTCGAGGCGGGGTGCGCGGTGTTCGTCGAGAAACCGCTCGCGCACACGCTCGCCGACGCCGAGGCGCTGGCGACGCTGGCGGCCGAGAAACGCCGCCCGGTGTCGTGCGGCTACACGCTCGCCTACCTGCCGGTGTTCGCGACCGCCCAGCACGCGCTGGCGTCGGGCGCGATCGGCACCGTGCGCCAGGCGCGCTCGTCGATGTACCTGTCGCAGGTGTTCGGACCGCGCAAGGGCTGGATGTACGACGCCCATCGCTCGGGCGGCGGCGTGGTCGCCAACATCTCGTCGCACCTGCTGTTCCTGCTCGAGTGGTTCCTCGGCACTCCGGTCGAGGTGCGCGCGACCGCCAGCCGCCTCTACAGCCAGGTCGAGGACGAGCTGCACGGCATGATGCGGCTCGCGAGCGGAGCCGAGGTCGGGTTCGATTCGTCGTGGAGCGTGCCGGGCTACCCGCTGTCGGCGGTGGTGATCGAGGTCGAGGGCGACAACGGCAAGATGCTGGTGTCGAACGACGGCATCGAGCTCGACCTGCGCTCGCCGCGCGGCGGCTGGCCGGAGGGCTACTGCAAGGTGCGCAATGCCGATCTCCGCCAGCCCGCGCGCTACGACGTGAACGGCGAGGGCTACTACCTCGAGGACGCAGCGTTCCTCCGCTGGGCGACCGGCGGGCTCGCGCCGCCGACCACGGTCGAGGCGGCGCTGCGGGTGCAGCGCACGATGGACGCGCTCTATCGCTCGGCGGCCGCCGACGGGGCGTCGATCAAAGTGGGAGGGGGCGCGTGAGCGCGTCCACCCCGTCGCTGCTCCTGTCGGGCGAGTCGCTGCTGGGTGTCACGCGCGCGACCCGCGATCGCACGCTCGAGGTCGCGGCCCGCTACCAGGAGCCGGAGGCGCTCGCGGTCGCGCTCGCACGCGCGGCCACCGCCGGCGCCGATGGCGTGCTGGTCAGCCCCTCGGCGGCGGTGCGTGCGGCGCTCGCCGAGCTGCGCGATCGCGTGCCGGTCTATGCGCTGCTCCCCAACGTGCCCGAATACGTGCGCGACTCGTCCGATGTCGGGCTGGTCGGCGCCGCGCTCAAGCGCGTCAAGCGCGCGAGTCCCGCCACGCTGTTCCGGCTCGGCATCACCGGCCTCAGCCACGCGGGCGGCGTGCTCGCGAGCGACTTCGCCGCGATGACGCCGATCCTGCTCGAGCTCGAGGCGGCCTCGCTCGGACGCGCCGATCTGCGCGGCGTCGTGATCGCGGCCCCGATCACCGACCTCGCCCTCGCCGGTCGTCACCAGGGATTCTTCGCCCACCTGACCACCTTCATGCGCCGCCGGTTCGGCGTGCAGGCAGGGTTCGAGACCCACAATCTCGGCCACCTGCTCGCGTGCCTGCGCACGTGGGGCGTGAAGCCCGATTTCGTGATCGGCCCGGTCAATCCGCGCGGGATGCTGATGAAGCCGACCCCCGAAGAGGTGCTGGACGAGCTCCGGCGCACCGAGATTCCGGTGCTGGCGAAGGAGCTGCGCGCCGGTGGTACGGTGCCGCTCGCCGAAGGAGCGAGCTACGCGCGCGCGGCGGGCGCCAAGGGCCTGGTCGCCGACCTGATCGATCTCGAGGATCTCGGCTCGGAGCTGCGCGCGCTGCGAGGGTGAGCGGAGGGCAGGGATGAGCACAGCGGGTGCGGTGTTCGGGCTGCTCGCGGTTCTCCTGGTGCCGGCGATCGGACTCGCGCGTCATCTCGCCCCGCGCCGCCCGTTCCTCACCCGCGTCCTGATCGGGCTCACGCTCGCACCCCTGGCCGGATGCCTGCCGGCGCTCGGGCTCGCCGCGCTCACGCGCATGCCGCTCGCGACCGCCATCTCGCTGATCACGTTCGTGTGGGTGGTGGTGGCGGGTCTCGAGCTGTCGAAGAAGTCCGACACCGCGCCGCGCGAAGGCACCAATCCCGGCGCCTGGTCGGGGGTGGTCGCGATCCTCGCGGTGGTGCTGGTGGCGCTGCCCCCGCTGCGGATCCCGTTCGTCCGCTACTGGAGCGACGCGTGGTTCCACGCCGCGGCCGCGATCGAGATCGCCGAGCGCGGCTTCCCGCCCCATGATCCGAACTTCGCCGGCATTCCCTTCTACTACCCGTGGTTCTTCCACGGCATGCTGGCGATCCTGATGAAAGTGAGCGGCCTGTCGCCGTTCGCGCTCCAGATGGTGTTCAACGTGTGGGCCGCGGCGGTGCTGGTGCTGGGCGCCGCCCACCTCGGATCGCTGATGGCGGGGCGCGTGGCGGCCGCATGGGCCGGCGCGATCGCGCTGCTGGGCCTCAACCCGATCGGCTGGGCGATGTGGCTCGCGCGCGGACTGGTCGGCGACGACCGCGACCTCGGCCGGTTCTGGCACGAGCTCGGCAGCACCAACGGCGCGATGTCACGACTCGCATTCGGCGGGTTCCCCGACGTGCAGGCATCGCTGCTCAACCGGTTCTGGACCGGGACCGCACTGACCCCGGCGATTGCGGTGTCGCTCGGGCTCGCGTGGAGCGTCGCCGACGCGCTCGAGCGACCCGGCCGCAGTGCGTGGGTACGCACGTTCCTGATCGGCTGCGCGCTGATCGCGTTCCATCCCGCGTACGGGGTGATGGTGATCGCGGCATGCATGGTCGGACTGGTCGCGTCGCTCAAGTTCGGCATGCGCCGGGTCGCGCTCACCGGCATGGGAGTGCTGTGCGCGGTGGTGGTGGTGGCGGTTCCCTACGTGCGCGCGTGCACGATTCCCGGCACCCAGAACGCGCTGCAGCTCGGCGTCTACCTGCCGAACCTGTGGTCGATCGCGGCCGCGATGGGGCCGTGGTGGCTGTTCGCGTTGTGCGGGATCGAGCCGGCGCGGCGGTCGGGAGTGGCCGGCAGCTTCGTGCTCGCGACGCTGTCGGGCGCGCTCGTGATGGGGCTGTTCCTGATCCTGCCCGAGCGAAACTCCGAGAAGATCGCCTACCTGGTGTGGACGCTGCTCGCCCCGGTCGCGGCCGCCGGGGTCGCGATCCGCAGCGAGCGCGGACGCAAGCTGCGTCGGCTGGCGGTCCCGATCGCGCTGCTGCTGATGCTGCCGACCTCGTTCCTGTTCGTGTCGGGGATCCTGCGTGAGCACCGGTCGCCGGGCGTTCTGTTCCGCGACGACTACCTCAACCCGTCCGCGCGCGCAATGCCGCTGGTGACGCCCGACGAGGCCTCGGCGTACCGCGATGTGAGCACCATCACTCCGAAGAATGCGGTCGTGATCGAACGCCGGCACCTGATCGTGAACGAGTCGATGCCGGTGCTGGCCGGGCGCGCCGCGTTCTGCGGCTCGATCGACGTCTACCTGGCGAACCACTTCGGCGGCGTGCCGTGGGGGCTGCAGCTCGAAACCGAGGACCTGCCGGGGATCCGCAACCTGCGCGCGTTCTGGTCGGAGCCGGGCACCGGATTCGTGATCCCGCACCGGGCGGTGCTCGACCCGCCCGACAGCCCTGCGTACCGGGCGCTGCGCGAGGAGTTCCTGGTGCGGCGCGGGATCCAGTTCGCGCTGTTCCGCGACGGGGGCGGGCTCACCGTGCAGCAGACTGCCTACCTCGACAACTTCGGTGCGCCGATCTACATGGCACTGCGAAGCTGGGAGGAGTCGGTCGAGACGTGGAACCGCTTCGAGAACGACCCGCTGTGGGGACACCTCGTCCACGGCAAGGACATCCGGGTCTATTACTGGAAGGGCAACGTCCGGGAAGCCGTGAAGCTCGTGAAGTGATCTCCGCGCGGGCTACCCGACCACCGATTCGCTGACGATGCTGGTGCCGTGCGGTGACGCGGGCGCCTCTTCCTCGGCCCCGTTGCCGCCCGGACTGCGCGCATCGACGGTCGGAGCGGGCGCCGCCTCCTCGACCACCGTGTCCTCGAGCGCCAGCTCGAGCACCTGATCGACCCGGTCGACCGGCGCGAAGATGACGTGGGTGCGGACCTCGAGCGGGATCTCCTCGAGATCCTTCTCGTTCTCGCGCGGGATGATCACCGTCTTGAGGCCGGCGCGATGCGCCGCCAGCACCTTCTCCTTGAGTCCGCCGATCGGCAGGACGCGGCCGAGCAGTGTGAGCTCACCGGTCATCGCGATCCCGGTGCGCACCTTGCGGCGGGTGAGCAGGCTGACCAGCGCCGTGCACAGCGTGATGCCGGCCGACGGGCCGTCCTTGGGAATCGCGCCCGCCGGCAGGTGCACGTGGATGTCGATGTTGTCGTAGAAGTCGTCGCGGATCCCGAGTGCGACCGCATGCGCGCGCACGTAGCTGAGCGCCGCCTGCGCCGACTCGCGCATCACGTCGCCGATCTGGCCGGTCAGCACCAGCTGCTTGGAGCCCGGCATGATCTGCGCCTCGATCACCAGCACCTCGCCGCCGAACGGCGTCCACGCCAGGCCGAGCGCCGCGCCCGGCGCCTCGATGCGGGTGAAGGTCTCGGCTGGATTGCGCTCCGGACCCATCAGCTCGCGCACGCGTTCGGGCGTGATCACGCGCGGCGGCTCCTTGCCTTCGGCGATCTGCTTGGCGGTCCGCCGCAGCACGTTCGCCAGTTCGCGCTCCAGGTTCCGGAGCCCGGCCTCGCTGGTGTAGTCGTGCACGACCTTGAGGATCGCCTCGTCGGTGATCGTCAGGCCCAGCGACTCGAGCCCGTTCTCGCGCTGCACCTTGGGCAGCAGGTGGCGCTTGGCGATCTCGAGCTTCTCGCGGTCGGTGTAGCCGGCCAGCTCGATCACCTCCATGCGGTCGCGCAGCGGCGCCGGGATCGTGTCGAGCAGATTGGCGGTCGCGACGAACAGCACGTGGCTGAGGTCGAACGGGACGTCGAGGTAGTGGTCCTGGAACGTGGTGTTCTGCTCGGGATCCAGCACCTCGAGCAGCGCGCTCGACGGGTCGCCGTGGAAATCGGCGCCCAGCTTGTCGACTTCGTCGAGCATGAACACCGGATTGCGCGAGCTGGCGCGGCGCAGGCCGCGGATGATCTGGCCCGGCAGCGCGCCGATGTAGGTGCGGCGGTGACCGCGGATCTCGGCCTCGTCGCGCACGCCGCCCAGCGACTGGCGCACGAACTTGCGCCCGAGCGCGCGCGCGATCGAGCGGCCGAGCGAGGTCTTGCCGGTGCCGGGCGGTCCCGCGAAGCACAGGATCGGCGTGCGCGCATCCTGCTTGAAGTGGCGCACCGCGAGGTATTCGAGGATCCGCTCCTTGATCTTGTCGAGGCCGAAGTGGTCCTCGTCGAGCACCGCGCGCGCATGGACGAGATCCAGGTTGTCCTGGGTGGTGGTCGCCCACGGCAGATCGCACAGCCACTCGAGGTAGGTGCGACTGACGGTGTGCTCGGCCGCCTGCGCCGGCATGCGCGCGAGCCGGTCGAGCTCGCGCTCCGCTTCCTTGCGCACGTCGGGCGGCATCTGCGCCTTGTCGATCCGCTCGCGCAGCTCCTTCACCTCGCGCGCCTGCTCGTCACCCTCGCCGAGCTCCTTCTGGATCGCCTCGAGCTGCTGGCGCAGCACGTATTCCTTCTGCCGCTGGTCGATGCTCTCCTTCACCGACTCCTGGATCTGGGCGCCGACCTCGAGCACCTGGACCTGGCGCACCAGCAGCTGGTGGAGGCGCTTGAGGCGCGCCTTCACGTCCAGCTCCTCGAGCAGCGCCTGCTTGTCCTCGGTGGCGAAGTCGAACAGCGACGCGCAGAAGTCGGCGATCCGCCCGGGCGTTCCCTGGTTGCGGGCGGCGAGCACCGCTTCGTTCGGGATCTGGGGCGAGAGCGCGACCGTCTTCTCGAACGTGGTCATCACCGACTGGACCAGCGCCTCGGTTTCGACGTCGCCGCTGTCCTGCTCCCCGAGCGGATCGACGTGCGCGGTCAGGTACGGCTCGGTCGACTCGACCGCGCCGAGGCCGACCCGCGCGATGCCCTGGACCAGGATCGAGATCTGGTCGTCGGACACCCGCACCATGCGCGCGACGTTGGCGAGGGTTCCGATCGGATAGAGGTCGTCGGAGGTCGGCTCCTCGACGGTCGCGTCCCGCTGAGTGAACACCGCGACGATCCGGTCGCCGGTCATCACCTGGTTCAGCAGTTCGATGCTGCGCTTGCGACCGACGTTGAACGGCAGCAGCGCGAACGGGAACAGCACGGTGCGCCGGATCGGCAGGATCGGCGCGGTCCGTGCGATCGGGATCGCGCGGGTGTCGAAATCGCTGTCGGTGACCGGGATCATCGGCATTCCGACCATCACGCCGGGCGCGGGCTTGCGCCGGGCGCGCGTGCCGGTGCGCCGGCGGATGATGTCGGCCACGGTCGGCACCGGGCGCTCGCCGCGGGTCCGGCCCGGCGCCGGCGCGGCGGCCTTCGCGACACGGACCCGGCGGGAAACGTTTCCACCGGCGCGCGTGCGCGCAACACTCTTCTTCTTCGTGGACGAAGTCTTCGCCGACGCGCGCGCGGACTTCCTGCGCGACGGTCGGGCAGCGGCCTTGCGCTTCATCGCGTCTTCTCCCGCACTGCGCTCTTCTCCCGCACGGCGATCCGCTGCGGCACGCTCGGACGCGGCACCTTGAGCTGGATCTCGAGCATTCCGTCGCGGTACAGCGCCTCGATCGTCGATTCCTCCGCCTCCCACGGCAGCTCGACCACCCGGCGGAACTCGCCGAAGTAGATCTCCGCGCGGTGGTAGTGCGCCCCGCGCAGCTCCTGCGGTGCGTTGCGGCGACCCGAGATCTCGAGCGTGCGGCCCTGCACGCGCACGCGCACCGTCTCGCGCGGCACGCCGGCCAGCTCGAGGATCACACGCGCCGAGTCCTCCGACACGACCACGTCGGCAGGCGGCGCCCACGGCTCGCCGGTGAAATGCGACGACGGCAGCCGCTGGTAGATGAGGTCGCGGAACAGGCGC
>Ga0207428_10006031_pt1 | contig 11207 bp, 7 predicted proteins | sample RhiMethybrSRZTD1_FD_187600 | JGI IMG/M metagenome (GOLD analysis project Ga0207428, IMG submission 187600) | Populus rhizosphere microbial communities from Tennessee, USA - Rhizosphere MetaG P. TD hybrid SRZTD1 (SPAdes) (version 3) | ecosystem: Host-associated > Plants > Roots > Rhizosphere >... | reverse complement strand
GATCCAATCTATGCAAAACAAGCGAATTCCGGAAACGGCATTTTCTACCCGACGATTGTTGTAGACGGCCGGGTCGTCGGAACCTGGAAGCGAACACTCAAGAAAGACGCGCTCGCCATATCGCAGAGCCCCTTCGCGAAACTCAATCGCGCCGAGACGCGCGCCATCGCCGAGCCTGCAAACCGCTACGGGAAATTTCTTGGCGCTTCAGATGTATCGTTGTGAGCCGCTACGCAGTCGTTATCCCGTCGAAATTAGATCGGATTGCAAATCAATGCACGGCGTACTGATGAGAATGTACGGATCAGTACCGCGAGCGGTACTGATCCAGCGAACAGCCCGCCGATCAGTCCGGCTTTGAAGCCAGGCTTCGTGTCTTTCGACCAATCTGGCGGTCAAAAGCTTATGTTGAATTTTGCGCGCGGGTGGGTTTCCATTTTGAAAACCCGATCTCGCGCCAGTGGCGAATGTAGCGATGCCAGACGAAGACCAGATCAAAAGTCAGTATCACCGTTTGCCAGAGATAGAGCGCGAAAGCCGTCACCAACAAGACCGGCCACAACGATCCCTGATTCGCATGATCGCTGATTGCGCCAATCAGAATCATCGCCATTGCCACTCCGCCGAATATCACCAGAGTTCGTAAGCCCCATTTTGGAAATAATTTCTCGGCTAACCAACTCAGCAGGACTACGATCAGAGCCACCACAATCATTCCCCAGGTCGCTCCGATGATCGGTTTTTGCGGCAATCGGACACCGATCCCGACGCCGATTGTGGATAACGCCTGATACAGGCTCGCTCCCAGAAAATTACGGTCGGCTTGCATCGTTACAAAGTAGCCAAGCGCTCCCAGCGCGAAACATATCGGCGCCCCTAACAGCCTCCAATACCAGGCAATCGTCAGTCGTGGGATACGAGCCAGAACTGTCATTCCCGCCAACAACGAGGAGATTCCGAAAACGTTCCTCAGAACGTCGAGCGCGCTTTCACGTTGACTGCTTTCGAGCAGTTGTCGCAGCGATCTTGCATCCTCAACAGTGAGGGAACCTTTGACCGCTTTGTAAAGCGCATAAACGCCTATGAACATAAGCGCCATCAAAAATAGATAAGGGGCGCAGTAGCTGATTAACCACGCGCGTCCTTTGGTCGCGGGGGGATTACTGTAATCGGGCTTATTCTTTTTTTGATTCGAGCTTTCACTCCCGGAACGTTTCTTTCCGAGATTGGCTTCTTTCGGCATGTATTTGTCTTTTTCATTGGCGCCGCCGGTCTCTATCTCATTTTGGTAAACGACGGTTTGGATGAAGTGGCCGAAGACTTGATTGTCACCCCAATAATCGTTGTGCGCCTTGCCCGGAAAGTAGTAGCGGCTAAAGCCGAAGTCATGGATGGGCAGCGCCAATTTCTTTTTCACCTGATCCCGACATCTGCCATAAACCGACTTGGCCGCTTTGTTCTCTTCGGTCTCATTCAGGTCTTCTGTCCCCTTGAAATTGAAGACGGTCCATTTGTTCTCGTACAACCAGCGACGCAAGCCCTCAAGCTCGAAGCCTATCGGATCGCCGTTGTCGTAATAATTCCGCCATTCAATCTGGCGGGACGGTTTCCATTCCTGAGTCAGAGGCTTTCCCCCAGGCTCAAACAGTTCCCGCCATAGCAACAAATGTTTGTCCAGCGGCGAGCCGATGGTCATCAGTCCCCGCACTTGATTGAGCCAATCGTGCGTCTCGTGGCTGGACATCTCTTCCAGCAGGCTGAGCAGAGCAACCACGGTCCCTTCGCTGTGAGCGACAATGTAAATGTCAAAGTCGTTGGGGAGGTTCTCCATTATATTTTTGAATCTGCCCAGAATCTTATCTCTGACATCATCAAATTCGGTCACGATCTGCACGTCGCCGAGATAGGAATTGAGAACCACACCCAGATCGAACTTGAAGAGCCCGGCCAGCGCCGCGACTTTGAAAAGGTTTTCCAGCGTCCGGAGTGTTTCCAGCATCTCGCGCAGGAGCAATCGGAGCGTCCCGAATTCTTTGGGAGTGAGTTGCGCGACTTCTTTATAACGTTTTGGCAGGCGTTCGACGATTGTCTTCGACCAGCTCTTTGGTTCTTCGAGCAGAAAACGGTTTTCATTCACCGCGCGCGCCAGATCAGCCCAGTGAACTTCGACGAAGGAGAGCTTCCCCAGTTCTCCGTCATACCCGAGATCAGACATCTTGAAAGGCTTGCACAAACATTCGGATGAGCTTGTCTGTCCGGAGGCGATCTCCCGCTCGTAGGGATTTTTCTGAACGGAGAGATTTTTGATCTTGCCGAGTGGCGCCCCCATCGTTTCGCCGTGGTAGCGGCAGAAACGATTGATTACCTTCTGAACGGTTTCCGACATTACCTGCTCGCCGACGCCATGTACTGCGACGATTACTTTTGGCTTGGTTTCAGTGGGCATAGTATGGCTCCTTATGCGACCGGGCAAAGCCCTGATGTGAACTGTGGTCAATAATGGCGATTACCACTTCCCATTGCGTGTTATGGGCCACGCGGGTCGGATCTGCCGTGAACTGCGGTCAATAATGGCGATTACCACTGCGCCTTCGAATTTTGATCCGAGAATCTGACCAAAGATAGCCGAAAAACTGACTGATTAATACGGCGGGAATTTAACGCAGGCCAAGAAGGGAGTCAATAAAAAAGGCGTCAATAAATCAGAGGCGCGCAATACTCTATCAATCTTCGCTGTTCCGATTTAGAGCGGTTTGCAATTGTGCGCACGGGTCAGTACCGCTAGCGGCGCTGACCCGGCGCTTCTTCCTGCATATGAAATCGCAAACCGATCTAGTTAAAGGGGTAGCTAAAAAACAAGTCTTTCACTTCGGTTTTTTCACTTCCGACAACCGGCGCGGCGCGTAATAAGGCTTGCCGTTCAGCTTCTGGACTTCTTTCATAAAGCTCGTCCCGTAATCGCGTTCGGCGTCCGAGAGCGCCCACGCCTGGCGTTTGTAGTTCCAGCTTTCGGGGTTGAGCCGCTGGGCCTCTTTGTAATGCCGGATCGAGGCTTCGCTTTGACCAGTGCGATAAAGATGTTCAGCCAGAGCGAACTCGGCCGCCGCCAACGCCCAATCGGGATTTTGAGGCGCGAGGCGTTCTTTCAATTGCTTCTCGCTCAGGGCGAAGACGCTTCGTTCGCCGTTCGCCGCCCAATCGCGGAGGGCGTCGAGATATTCCGAGGCTTCTATTCCGTGCATTCCCTTGTAGCGGTTGTCTACGTAGGCGACTTCGTTGGGGCGCACGATGCGCCCTTTTTCATCGATCCAGACGGCGGTCGGCACGTTGACCATGTCGTAGAGCCGCGTGACCAGGTGCTGGGTGTCGATCAGGGCGGTGTATTCGGGCTTGGCGGCCTCGATCCATTTGCCGGCGTCTTTGACCCCGCCGGTGTCCTCCGCGATGGAGACGATCTCGAAATTCTTGTCCTTCAGCTCGCTGTAAAGCTTCTGCCACCCTGGCAGATCAAATCGGCAGCCTCACCACGACGCCCAGGTAACCAGTAAAACTTTCTTGCCGCGGAAATCCGAGAGCGAATGCTGCTTGCCGTTCATGTCGGGCAGCTTGAAATCGGGCGCGATGAGCGAGCCGATAAACGCGTTCTGCTCATCGGGCCGAGGGCCGAAATACCATAGTTCTTTTTCGCGGGCGGAGGGTTGACGCAACAGCCGCGCGAATTCGCTCAGGTTGAACCATGTGGTTGTCCTCTGCTTGAAGAGAAAGGCCGAACGGCGCGCCTTAGGAATAGGAAAACAGAGTTCGTCACGGCAGACGCCTTGCGGTTTGATCACGAAGCCTGTCGCGCGCTTCAAATCCGGCAGCGTGACCCACAAATCGTCAGTGTTGAGTGTCGCAGGCGACGGCCCGACTTCGGTCGTCCGGTTGTCGTAGATCACTGCGCGATGTCCCGCCTCAGCGGCAAATGCGTTGATCACAAACGGCAGACAGATCATCGCGGCGTAAAGAAGAATTTGCATTTTCAGCATTAAACCTCCTTGTTGGGCTTATAAGCTCGATTGTTTGGGGGAGCGTTCTTTTTTAGCGATCTTTGCGTCTTTGCAAGAAACCGCCCATAAATTACCCGACAATGAAGAACACTGTCCCTCGCAAAGGCGCGAAGGCGCAAAGACGCAAAATATAGTTGCAAACATTTGACGGTATTTCATCCGCCAACGGCGTCGGAGGGGCGCCCGTTTTCCAACAACACCGACTTTCGCGGATCAACGAGCAGCCACATCGCCGCGCCGAAGAGAAACACGGCGGCCATCACGTAAAACGGCGCCGTCCACGACTCCCATTTTTCGACCGCGTAGCCCACGACCAGAGGCGCAATCGCCCCGGCGACGTTGCCCACGGTGTTCATGCACCCGGTCACGACCCCGGCGTATTTCCTGCCGACGTCCAGGCAGACCGCCCAGGCCGCGCTGATCGTAAACGTCTGAAACGCCAGCGCCAGCGCGAGCAGCGCCGCCGCTGCGCGACTGTCTTCAACCAGCGCGACCGCGAAGAGCGTGACCGCGCTCGCCGCGTAGCCGAAAACTCCGATCCCGCATCGCGACAGCTTCAGGTCGCCCGTGCGACGCGCCAGCCAATCGGTTGTCCACCCTCCGACCCAGAAGGCCAGCGCGCTCACAACCCACGGCGCGGCGGCCAGCCATTTCGTCGAACCGGCCGAAAACCCGCGGGCTTCGAGCAGGTAGGTCGGCAGCCACGTGATGTAGAAATACAAGCCATAGCCGTAAGCGGAATACATCAGACAGATGAAAACCAGATTGGCGCTGGTCAGCAATGTCTTCCACGGAACGCGGCGCCACTGCTCATGGTCGCCGCGACCGGCGCGGATCACTTTCAATTCGGCCTCGTTGACCGCCGGATGTTCTTCGGGAAGATCTCGGAACCATCGGCGCCACCATACGCACCATAACGCGCCGACCGCGCCGCATTCGACAAAGACCCATCGCCAGCTTTGCAGTTCCAGCAGCGTCATAATTACCGGCGCGGTCATTGCCGAACCGGCGGCCAGGCCGACGAATGAAACGCTCATCGCGCGCCCCTGCTCGCGCTCCGGAAACCAGCGCGAAACTGCTCGCGCGATGTTCGGGAAAGCCCCCGCTTCGCCCGCGCCGAACAGAAACCGAATGACGAGCAGCGACCAGAATCCGAAGGCCGCGCCGGTCAGCATGGTGAACGCCGACCACCACAATACGATCCGCGTCAACGTCACTCGGGCGCCGAAACGGTCTCCCAGCCATCCGCTAGGAATCTCGAACGCGGCGTAAGCGAACGCAAACGCGCTGAAGACCCAGCCTTTCTGGTCGGGCGTGAGATTGAATTCAGCCGCGATCTGAGGCATCGCCGACGAAATGCACAAACGGTCGAAATAGGTGATGAAGGCCAGCGCGAAAACGAGGCTGAGCAGGGAGCGCCGCGCGTGAGTAGGTTCGGACGACAGAGAAGCCTTCATCATCTTATGCGCATACGGAAAATTCCCGGGGCGTAATCATTTTCCATTTTATATCTGGCATTGCTCCGAAAACACTTAATGTTTATCAGGCGTTGATGCAAACAGATTCCGGCAATGGCAAATATCAAATCTAAAATGGAAAATAGAAAATGAAACGGCCTTAAAATCTTCGCCTGTCGCCTACAAGACGACGGCGGCGGAGCGCTTCTCAGAAGAATCGGCGACGATCGCCGCCACGACCGCCTTGCCCGTATGCTCTTCGGGTTGGATGTGAACCGTCAGGCCGTGCGACCGCGCAGCCTCGGCGGTCACGGGGCCAATGCAGGCCACGCGCGTACCGGCGAGTTGCGGGGCCAGATCATCGGCCTCCAGGATCGCGGCCAGGTTCGCCACAGTCGAAGGGCTGGTAAAGACGATGTAATCGGCCTCGGCGTCGCGGAGGAGTCTCGCCACGTTTTCGCCTCTGGCCGCCGGCGCCACAGTTTGGTAAGCCTCGACGACTTCAACGTAAACGCCGATCTTCTCCATCGCCGGTCGGATCACGTCGCGCGTGGTACGCGAGGCGGGCAAGAGCATGCGTGAGCCGTATAACCGCTGATGCAAGCCGAATCGTTCGGCGAACGCCTGGGCCAGGTCCTCGGCGGTGAAGCGCTCAGGGGTCAGATCGACCACGATGTTCTCCCTCTCCAACCTCTCGGCCGTCTTTCTCCCGACCGCGCATATGCGATGCGACTCCAATTCGCCCCGGCCGTGCTCCAGCGCGTCCATCCGCCCCAGAAAATATTCGACGCCGTTCACGCTGGTGAAGGCCAGCCAGTCATACCAGCTCAAATGGATCAGCGCGCGGTCGAGTTGCTCCCAACTCGACGGCTCTTTGATTTCGATCGTCGGGCACGAGATGACCTCGGCGCCGATGGCCTCCAGAGCGCGAGTCATCTCGCCGCTCTGTTTGGCGGCCCGCGTGACGATGACGCGATGTCCGAGGAGCGGGCGAGGCGCGTCGCCGTTTTCGGTTTTGGCGATGGTCTCGCTTTCGAGGGGTAAGGCCGAAACCGGAGCGGCGCTCGCAGTCTCGGATTCGAGCGGCCTCGCCGGGGGGACGGCCAGGATCTCGATTTGCGGCGGCGCATCGTTCGCAAACCCGCCTTCAGGCTTGGCCGAAAGGCCGTTCGTGGCCCCGTCATCGGCCGGCGCTTCCGCGCGCGTTGAGACGCCTATCTCGCCGCCGGCCGTTGGATAAGGACCGGGGGTCTGGACCCCGCCGATTCTGGGAAGCAGTTCGCGCGCGCCATCTTCCGCCAACATCTCCGCGAGTCTAACGCCTAAAGCTTCGGCGTCCTGGGCCTGGCCGCTGATCTGGCGCCGGATCAGGCGCCGGCCTTCGACGTCGGCCACCAGCGCCTCCACGGCCAGCTTATGGCTGATCCTGTTTTTCTTGAAATGGGCGAAGGCCGCTATGGGAACCGCGCAACCGCCGCCCAGGCTCCGCAAAACCGCGCGCTCCGCTTCGACCGCGTAGCGCGTCGGCTGGTGGTTCAGAACCTCGAGCAGCATGTTCGCGCGGTGGTCGTCTTCGCGGGTCTCTATGGCGAGCGCGGCCTGCCCCACTGCCGGCAGCATCTCTGTAATGGGGAGGTAGGCGGAGATGCAGTCGTCGAACCCCAGACGCTTCAGCCCGGCGGACGCCAGGACGATCGCGTCGTAATCCCCTTCGTAGAGTTTGCGCAAACGGGTCTCGACGTTGCCGCGCAACTCGATGATCTGCAGATCTGGCCGCGCGTGGCGCAGTTGAGAGGCGCGGCGCAGGCTACTCGTGCCGACGCGGGCGTTCCGAGGCAAATCCTCGATAGAATTGATAATGTATTTGCGCAAATCTTCGGTGACGATCAGCGCGTCGCGGACGTCTTCACGTTCGGTAACCGCGGCGATGCGGAGCCCCTCGGGCAAGACGGTCGGCAGATCTTTCAGGCTGTGAACCGCCAGATCGACGCGGCGATCCAGCAAGGCGTCTTCGATCTCTTTCGTGAAGACGCCCTTGCCGCCGATCTGCGCCAGCGAGGCCTCGGTCAATTTATCGCCCGTGGTCTTGACGACCTCAATGCTGACGACCAGCCCCTCGTAGACTTCTTCGAGCCGGTCCTTCACCCAGTTGGATTGCCACAGCGCAAGCTTGCTGCCGCGTGAGCCGATGATCAGGTTAGGCATAAGACAAATCCCGAATTTACGATTCTAAGGTTATGGCGCAATTATATTTTAAAAGTGGGAAGCCTGACCATAGCTCGGGCGTGGCGCAAAAAATAAGCGTCGATTATCAAAATACGCCCATCTGCAGATCAATCGCGCCGATTGCCTGCGGGCGTCGTCTTTCGGTATAGTTGCGCGCGTCCCAAAAGCATTTTTAAATCGTAGAAAGGAAAGTCAGCCATCAAATCGCATGACTGAGTATGTCAGCCAGGTCGCCGCGCACATCCGCGGTGAAACGCAAAAAATCATCTTCGGCCAAGACGCGGTCATCGACCAAATCTTGATCTGCCTCTTCGCCGAAGGGCACGCGCTCCTCGAGGGCGCGCCCGGAACCGCGAAAACTCTGACGGTCAAAACCATCGCGCGGATCATCGGCGCCGGTTTCAACCGCATTCAATTCACGCCCGACCTGATGCCCTCGGACATTACCGGGACCAACGTCTTCAACGTAACCACTTCGCAATTCACCCTGCGCCACGGCCCCGTCTTCACCGACGTTCTGCTGGCCGACGAGATCAACCGCACGCCGCCGAAGACACAAGCCGCGCTTCTCGAGGCGATGGAGGAGCGGCAGGTGACGATTGACGGCGAAAGCCACAGCCTCTCGCCGATGTTCCTGGTGCTGGCAACCGAAAATCCGATCGAATACGAAGGCACTTACCCGCTGCCCGAAGCGCAGCTCGACCGTTTCCTGTTTAAGATTCTGGTCTCGTATCCGAGCTTCGACGACGAGTTGCAGGTTATCGGCAATTGGCAGGCGGGCTTCAACGCGCGCAAGCTGGAAGCCGTGAATTTCAACGCGATCGACGACCCGGCGGTCATCCCGCAGTGCCGCGCGCTGGTCCGCGACACGAAAGTCGAACCCGGCGTGCAGGCGTACCTGTTGAATCTGGCGCGGCGCACCCGCGAACACCCCAGCCTGCTCTGGGGCGCGAGCCCGCGCGCGGCGGTGTCCATGCTGCTGGCGAGCAAGGCCCTGGCCGCGATGCGCGGGCGCGATTTCGTGACGCCCGACGACGCGCGCGACATCATACACCCGGCTTTGCGCCACCGCGTCCTGCTGCGCTCCGAGGCCGAGATCGAGGGCGTCACGCCCGATTCGGTTCTCGATGAGATTGTGGCCTCGGTCGAAGTGCCGCGCTGAGAAGGAGACAAGGAGAAGGGGAGACAAGGAGAAAAACGCCTTGTCTCCTTGTCTCCCCTTCTCCTTGTCTCCTTGTCTTCTTAATCTCTGTGGCTATTCGTCCATATGATTTTCACTCGCCGCTTCTTCATTCTTTTCGCGCTCGGCGTTTTGCCTCTGGTCTTCGCCTGGGGCGCGCCGGGCGTTATATGGGGACTGATCGTTTATGACCTGGTCCTGCTGCTCCTCGCCTATGTCGATTACCGCCGCGCTGAAGACTTCTCGCAGATTGAAATATCCCGCCACATGCCGCGCCGGTTCATGATCGGCGAAGAGAACGAAGTCCGGATCACGGTCGCCCACCGATTTCCACGCCAATTCACACTGACGATCAAGGACGAATATCCGTCGGGGCTGGAGCTGCGTGGCAAGCGACTGCTAGTCGCCGCGCCCCTTCGTCGCGGAACCTCTGACCGCCAGGCGACGGTCGGGTACAAGCTCTACGCGGCCTCGCGCGGCGATTATGGGTTCGGCGACATCATCGTTCGACGCCGAAGCCCCTGGGGGCTGACCGTCAGGCAGGATCGGGTCAAGGCGGCGGAGAGCGTCAAGGTCTACCCGAACATCAACGAGGCGCGGCGGCACGAGTTGTCGGCGCGGCGCAGCCGCCAGATGCTCCTCGGAAATAGAAAGGCGCGCGTCCGCGGGCAGGGCCGAGAATTCGAGAGCATGCGCGATTATGTCCGGGGCGATGAGATGCGGCACATTTCGTGGACCGCCACGGCGCGGCGCGGGCGGTTGACCACCAAGCAATACCAGGTCGAACGCAATCAGAGCATCGTCGTCATGATCGACGCCGGGCGTCTGATGACCTCCCGCATCGAACAGCTTTCAAAACTCGACCACGCGATCAACGCCGCCTTGTCCATCGGATACGTAGCGACGCGCGGCGGCGACAACATCGGACTACTGGTCTTCAACCGGCAGGTCGCCGTCTACCTGCCCCCGCAGCGGGGCCACGCGCAGCTCTCGGCGATGACCGAGGCGCTCTACAACGTCAAGGCCCAGATGATCGAGCCGTCGTACGCGCGCGCTTTCCAGTACCTTGCGCAAAATTGTAAACGGCGCTCGCTGGTTGTGATCCTGACCGATTTGGTCGACCGCGACGCTTCCGCCGAGTTGCTGGCTTATTCTGCGACGCTGCTGCCCCGGCACCTGCCGTTGATCGTAACCATCGGCGACAAGGATTTGCGCGCGCTGGTGGCCGGGGGGCCGCGAAAAATCGCCGATGTCTATCAACAGAGCGTGGCCGAAGAGCTGCTGCAACAGCGCGAAGAGGCCCTGGCCCGGATCACAGAGCTGGGCGGGCTTGCGCTTGACGTGCCCGCCGGACGATTGTCGCTGGAGCTGGTTAACAAATACCTCGAAGTCAAAGAGCGCGGGCTGTTGTGAAGTTGTTATCTGACGGCGATCGACGGGAAGCCTCGACGGATCAGTACCGCGAGCGGTAGCGAGCGTGACCCAAAGTAAAGCGCGCTCGCTACCGCTCGCGGTACTGATCCGTACACGCATTTGATAACCGGTCTAAGAGTTCCCGGGTGTGATGGCGAGGCCTTGCGCATCTCGCTGTCGGAAGCGGCCGACAGCGGCTGCGAGCGTAGCGCCGACCTGGTGGGCAGGCGCTGAATGCGCCTGCGGGACAATTGCCGCCGCAACCTGTCAACCGACATCTGGAAGCGAAAGAGCGAGCGCCGTTGTGAGATCGTTAGATGATTCGCCCCCGACTTCGCGATTTTGATGTCGTATCTGTATTTTCTTGCGTTATTAGCGAAGTGAGGTAAACTCCCAGTCAGGCGCCAACCTACAATTAAGAATTTACCCCCTCGGCCGAGATTCAGTCATTGATTCTCAGAAGGGGAAGTGGCTGAACTTTCTACAATATTACCGTCCGCCTGAAATATTCCTTGGTTCGGGGCCGAGGTCCACGACAATTCCAAGGAAGGGTTTTCTATGTCATCAGCGTTCCGCGTGTCGTCGCTCTCAATGGCTTTGAGTTTGAGTCTCATTTGCCCGGCCTTTCCGAAGGCTCAATCACCATCATCGGCGCCTCCCCCTGTCGCCCGCCCGACGGCCGAGTCCGACCTGCGCGCGGTGGTGGAAAAGTATTTCGCGCTTTACGCCGGCAAAGACCTGGAGGGACTGATGAGCTTGTGGAGCGAGAAGTCGCCGGACCATGCTTCATTCAAACAGAGCTTGCAGTTACAGTTCGCTGCGGAGAACTACAGCTTCAGCCTTCCGGCAATCACGCGGCTAAAGGTGGAAGGAGAACGAACC